>Ga0181519_10003788_pt1 | contig 12370 bp, 7 predicted proteins | sample PEATcosm2014_Bin_26_FD_121102 | JGI IMG/M metagenome (GOLD analysis project Ga0181519, IMG submission 121102) | Peatland microbial communities from MTU Mesocosm Facility, Houghton, MI, USA - PEATcosm2014_Bin02_10_metaG | ecosystem: Environmental > Terrestrial > Soil > Wetlands > Peat | place... | reverse complement strand
CCCTGCGGTGATGAATGTGCGTCGAGAGACATTGTTCATAGCTTTACTCCGTCGGTGGGGTAGCGCGACCGGTGATCATTGTTCCTGTAATCATTGTCCCTGTAATCATGGCGCGCGTGCGATTTCGAAATCCAGCAACAATGACCATGAGCACGTGAATTAACAGGAACAGCACAAGGCATATCGTCAGCAGAAAGTGCAGGCTGCGCGCCGTCTGCTGACCTCCCAGGAGCCGAACGGCGACAGGGAATTCCGAGGTGAACCCGAACGACATGGCCAGCCCCGTCCAGATCATCAGCGGGAACAAGACGAAGATCACGAGCAGGTAGGTGAGGCGCTGGAGCACATTATAAGACCATGCTTCTTCCTCGCCCGGCCGCTCAAAATGCAAATGTCGAACCAGCGAACCGCCAAGATGCTTAAGAGACAAATCAGAAGCTGCGGGCAACAGGTTGCGCCGGAGATGTCCGGCGAGGAATCCGAATAGCAGATAGAACAAACCCGTCCCGACCACAAGCCATGCCGCCTGAAAATGGAGATAACGGCTCCAGCCGTTCTGGTCCGGGAGCACATAGCCATAGCCGGTCGGGACAGTATCCCTGGAGGACGGCAGGTGAAGATTGAGCCAGGGGCGCATGTTTACGTTACCGGTTTCACCCCAGTAAAAACGTGGATGCGAGAGCACGATCTCTCCTCCGCTGACGAGCAGCGCGAGAAATGCCACCGTGGTAATCCAGTGGGTCACGCGCACGATTGCAGCGTGGCGCTTTCGATACGCGGCTGGCGCTGGAGAACCGTGCCTGGCAGAAGATGTTAGTTGCTGCGCACCCGGGCCAGCGATCGGCAGGCTCGTATTCATAAATTGGGCCCCACTCCCAATGCTCAGAATTCTACATCTAGCGAACGCCGCGCAAAAGCGCGTTAGTCTTGTCGCTCAATAATCGTCCAGTCATGCCCAACCTTCGAACTGCTTGCCCACTGCCGGATCAATCACCGTTATCAATCACATCGCTGAGAAGCGCACGAATCCCTTAAACACGGCGCGATGGCGTTGCCATTTTCCTTGGCCGCTTCACTGTTACCGCACGTAGCCCGGCCCGCGCAGAACTTTCCCCGGCAAGGCTCCTGTCATTCTGGCGTTCTCAATTACCGGAACACCATTGACCAGCACGAACTCCATTCCCTGCGACAACTGGTTGGGATTATCGAACGTTGCAACATCTCGAATGCTTTGCGGATCGAAAATGACCACGTCCGCCCACATGCCCTGTTTGAGAACGCCGCGGTCGGTGAGCCGCATCCGCTGGGCGGGCAATGCGGAAAATTTGCGAATGGCATCCTCAAGCGTCAGCTTCTTTTCTTCTCTTACGTACTTGCGCAGGATGCGCGGAAAAGTACCGTAGGCGCGGGGATGCGGATGCTCCTCACCGAGTATGCCCTCCGGCGATGTTCCGGACGAGTCGTTGTCAATCGAGACCCATGGTTGGACTAAAGCGAGCGCGACATCGGGTTCCGACATGCCGAAGACGGCGCAATCGGTGAACGCTTCGTCTTCGATCAGGATGTCAAACAGAGAATCCATGGGATCTTTGTTCCACGACGCGGCGATTTCGTTCAGGCGCTTGCCCTGGAGCGGTCGGAGGGCCGGGTTCTGCACCGCGCCGATCATCACATCCTGCGGACCGGAAATCTCCTGCCATTCGTTGTCCCATTCCCGGGAAGGAGTTTGCATCTCCCTGCGAATGCGCGCACGGGTCGCTGGATCCTTGAGTCGCTCCACCAGTTTCGCATCTCCTCCGTCATGGGCCCACGGGGGAATGAACGCGGACATGCTGTTAAACCACGCGGTGTAAGCGTAAGTATCCGCGGAGATATCCACGCCCTGCGCGCGGGCTTGATTGATTTTGGCGACTACTTCGGGCATGCGTCCCCAGTTGTTCTTTCCCGCCACCTTCAAATGCCAGATCTCCACCGGAATGTGCGCCTCCCGGCCGATGCGCAGCGCCTCGTCCAGCGCATCGAAAATGCTGTCGCCCTCGTCGCGGATGTGGCTGGCATAAATTCCGCCGAACTGCGACGCCTCCGATGCAAGCGCGATCAGTTCCCCGGTTTTTGCATAGGGGGCCGGAGCGTACTCAAGAGCCGTCGAGACACCCATCGCGCCATCGCGCATCGCATCACGCACCAGGGATCTCATCTGCGCCAACTGGACCGCCGTGGGCTGTTTATCGTCGTCGCCCAGCACCATGCGCCGCACTTGCGTGGCTCCGACGTAGCTCGCAAGATTAATGCCCATCCCTTGCTTTTCGAGCCGGGCAAAGTATTGCCGAAACGTGCGCCAGTCGGCGTTAACCTTATAATGCGCGTACGCGGGACGGTCGGCTTGAATGAGGGAGTCGTTGAGCGGCGCGGCCGACCCTCCTTCCCCTGTAATTTCCGTCGTGATTCCCTGATAGATCTTTGAGGGTAGCCGCGGATCGACCAGAATCGTCGTTTCGGACTGGCCCAGCATATCGATGAACCCGGGCGCCACGATTTTCCCGCCGGCATCCAACGTGCGCTTTCGTTGCGCGGCCGAAAGATTTCCAATGGCCGCGATCCGGCTGTCGCGGATGCCGACATCCCCCGAATACCACGGCGACCCGGTTCCGTCGACGATCTTGCCGTTGCTGATAACAATGTCGAACGGCAAAGTAGTTTGCGCATGGGAAACGCAGGCCAGCAACAGGCAAAAGGTTACGGGCAAAACAGCCTTACGCATCGCAATCATGAGTTAAGTTCCTTCCAAGCAAGAGAGACTTTCATTCGCCGGCAACATCAGCATCGCAGTGTTGCATATTCTGGATTGATTTATATTACGACTCAGCACTCGCTTCCCCGCAGCGCCGGGCAAAGTGACAAAGGAGGCGCTCTGGACTTCCGCGCCTATCTGGACCTCAAAATCGGAATCCATCGTGATTTGCTGAACCACCTCGACCTGAATAAAGTGGCGATGCAATCGGATGACGATACGCGGCGCGAGGTGTACGCGGTAATTCGAGACCTGGCCGCGCATCTGAAAATGCCGCCCAGCGTGGCGCAGCTCACCTCCGCGGAAAAGGACCGGCTGTCGCTCGATATTCTCAGCGAGGTCTTCCGTCTCGGCCCTCTTGAACCCCTGCTCCAGGATCCCACCATCAGCGACATCCTGGTCAACGGTGCCAAAGAAATTTACGTCGAGCGCGCGGGCGTCCTTGAAGAATCCGGCGTCATCTTCAAGGACAATGCACACCTCATGCAGATCATCGATAAGATTGTCGCCGCGATCGGGCGACGCGTGGATGAATCCTCACCCATGGTGGATGCCCGTCTCGCCGACGGCTCCCGCGTCAACGTGATCATTCCTCCGCTTGCCCTTGATGGTCCACACCTTTCCATTCGGCGTTTTGGGAACGTTCCGATCACCGAGCAGGATCTACTGGCCACACAGACGCTGACCCAGCCCATGCTGGATTTACTCCGCGGCGCCGTAAAAGCTCGTTTGAACATACTGGTTTCCGGCGGGACGGGTGCGGGGAAAACGACGCTGCTGAATGTGCTCTCCGGCTATATCTCCGAGAAGGAGCGCATTGTCACCATTGAGGACGCCGCTGAATTGCGCCTGAAACAGCGGCACGTGGTCCGTCTCGAATGCCGCCCCGCCGACGCCGATGGCAAAGGTGCCGTCAAGCAGCGGCAACTGGTCGTCAACAGTTTACGAATGCGTCCCAATCGCATCATCGTCGGCGAGGTGCGCGGCGAAGAAACGCTCGACATGCTACAGGCTATGAATACCGGACATGACGGTTCGCTTACCACCGTCCACGCGAACAGCCCCCGCGATGCGATTGCCCGTCTCGAAATCATGGTTCAGATGGCCAACCTGAATGTGCCCGAAAGAGCCATCCGCAAACAAATCGTGTCGGCGTTGACGCTGATCCTGCAGGTCGCGCGCTTCAACGATGGCACCCGCCGTTTAACCCACATTACCGAAATCACGGGAATGGAGGGCGACGTCGTCCTCATGCAGGATGTGTTCGTCTTTGAGAAGCAGGGAGTTTCGCCCGAAGGCCGCATCCTCGGGACATTCACTGCCACCGGCATCAGGCCGAGGTTCGAGGACAAACTCAAAGCGGCGGGCATATCGCTGCCGCCGAACTTTTTTGAGCCTTCCGTCAAATACCCGCGTCGACAACGGTAGCGCGAGATGCCGTTCACATCGTCAAAGCTTCCCAGGAAACAACAGTGGAGAGGTGAGCGCCGGCTCGCGCTTAAGCATCACTGTGGGATTGACTGCCTTGTCCGCGCGTCCAGAGTGTCTTCTCCCACTGCCGGTGAAAGAACCACGGGAATGCGAAGAAGGCTCCGGTCATCGGGTGACCATTCCAGGCCAGCACCAGCACCACCAGTAGCCACACCGTGCTTAGTTTCATCGGATGTCTCGCTTTCCTGAATTGTTCGTCTTCTTCAAAACTTGTCTCCGAACCCGCGGGAGCGCTGCGGCCATCTCCGTAGGGCTCTCTGCTGAAATTCCACCACCGGGACGACGTAGAATCCAGTTACCGATGTCACCGGCGGTTCGGGGCCTGCATCGTCGCCTTGGTCACAGCATTCTGGATGCGCGCGTCAGCGCCTTTTGCCGCGCACGCCATCGGCCCCAGGGCCCGGCTAGCCACTATTTTCTCACCCCGACGCGGACCACGTTGCGTCGTATTTCGGTAGCAAGTCGATTTACAGGACGAGCTGTCCCGAATTTTTCCCACAACAATATCGACTACGCTATTGACAAGCCAAACTCGCCGTAGCATCATTCACCGCTGTGGACGCGGCATCTCAGGGCCGCAACCAGATCAACTTTTGGCGTAATCCAGAAAAATCTCCCTATCGCCGGGGAGATCTCGGGCCGAACTCCGTCGCGTTCCTTATCGGGCGATAAGGAAAGGGAATGTCAACTTGTAGAGGTAGGGCCCCTCAACTTTTAACCTGAACATTCAGTTGTTAAAGCCACCAGGCAACCCCCAACCGGGGAAAGGAGCAACTAGCGATGAAGCGTTTAACACTTTTGGCGGTAATCACTTTTTGTCTGCTTGCGTGCAGCAATGCATTCGGGCAGTTCTACGTACTCTCCCCGCAGTACCAACTCGGTTTCCTGTCCAGCGACATGAAGACCCTGTATTGCGACTACGAGTCGTTCGGAACTGACGGCGCCATAGCGGCTGGCATCGATGCGCAAGGCGCCTGCGGCGCCCCTGACGGAGTGATGATCGGCCTCCAGGCCACTTTCCCTCCCTCTCGACTCCCGCTTGCCGGCACATACTACGTGATGGCCGATTCCCTCATTGATGCGTCCTGCGACTGCTTCAGCGGTGACCAGGCCATCTCGATCACAGGCACCACGGCGTATAACATCCACGCGCCGCACTTCGGCTGGGAACTTCTGATCAACACCTACGACGGTTTTTACGCGTACCTCGATAGCTGGGGCTATTTGACAAACACTCTGCCGCTGGCGAAGACCGAGAAAGCCTCCCAGAAGAGGGCGCCCTCGCGGATCTCGCTCGATAATCTCTACCGCGATCCCGACTTGATGAAGTAACGGCCGGTTAGATCCGCCCGCTGCACTCGATCGGGGATGAGGGAAATGAAATTCGCGGGAGCCGGTCCGGCGTTCACCTCATTCCACCAGGCAACCGGCCAAGAAGCCCCTTCCAGGGGAAAGGAGAAATTAGCGATGAAGCGTTTAACAGGTCTTGTCCCAATCACTCTTTTCGTTTTGTTGGGATGCAGTGCCGCCTTTGGCGAGGGACTGGTCACTCTCGGACTGGTGGACAACAACGACAACTTTCTGTGCGACTACTTGAATTTCTCGTATGGGACTTCGCTAGCCTCGGGAATCGACGTTCAGGAGGCTTGCGGTATCGATGACGGCACTCTGATTGGCGTCGTCACCACGTTACCGGCTGGGTTTATGTTCCCCGTTTCCGGCCCGATTGTTATGCTGGCTGACAACGCGGAGGATGCCGTGGCAGGCGGTTATGCGGGGACCCAGTTTATACTTGTGACGAAAACCACCGCTTCGAAAACACACTACGGATGGGAGTCTCTCTTTAACATCTACGACTCGTTTTATGTCGTGCTCTACGACTATGGTTATCTCACGAATGACCTTCCGCCGTCGCCTCTCGTCGGCAAGGACGGGGAAAAGGCGCCGAGATCGGCCACGGGACTGATCTCCCGCCCGGCCAAAGTCGGGAAGTAGAACCTTTTCACATCCTTGCAAGGCCATGCCTTCTCGGTATGGCCTTTTTTCTGTATCGTGATGTACGTTTGGGGCAGGGGCTTCTGCCCCGTGAGAATCGCGGAGGTTACCGGAAATGGTTCCAAGGATTGCATTGACATTTTTTGCAAGTTTGTTCGGAACGGTCCTGCTCGCGCAAACCGCCAAGGACGCGGCCGCCAGCGCGCCGGTTGCCTCCGCGAAGAGTGCGGACGATAGTGCGCCTGCCGCGCCCGCCAAGGCGTCAAAGGAATCTACGCCAGCCGCGACCGCCTCCTCCGCCAGCTCGCAATACCCCCTCGACGCCATCCAGAACTTCTCGGCCATCATGATTGGCAGCATCGCGGGCGACGACCAGGAATCGCACGTGTACCGCCTTGGCCACCTCATGCGAACCGACGTCGGAGGAAGCTACGCCGTCACCGACCTCGTCAAGGGCGACACCTACGGCGTCGCACCCAAGGGATGTCTCCATGACAGTCATTCGGCGTATCGTGTTTTTCCGTTCGACGTGGGAGGCCACGGCCGCAAGGTCGAACGCGTCACCTCCGGCAAGGAAACCATCGACGGACACACGTGCGTCATCGAAGATGTCACCGTCACCGCCCCCGGTCCCCGCCCCCGCGCCATGAAGCTGCGTTTCTGGGAAGCCGAAGACCTGCAAGGGTTTCCCGTCAAAGTCCAGCTCATAAGCTCATTTGGACACGACAAGATCATTCGCTACAAGGATGTGAGTCTCGCGCCTCCCGATGCCGCGCTCTTCAAACATCCCACCAAGTGCGACACCCTGGCGCCCAAGGATCTTCCCCTGCCAGCCGCGCCATCCCCAGGATCGAAGAAAGCTCCGGCCACTCCACCCCCCGTATCGACCCCGCCGAATTGATCGGTCCGAGTCGATTGCGTGATGGCTGGCCCTCCCATGTCAGCAAAAAGCGTGGACTGCCAGCCCACACAGCTGCGCCCTACAGTGAACACTGTATTTGACGAATTTGCGTGCCCCGCTACCATCGAGACCTCGAAGGCAGCTGTAGGACGCGTGTGCGCGTTCAGCAATCGATGTTCGTGACCTGATTCGACGGCACTCGCGCGGGAAAGATTGGGAGGCGCTGCCCCTACCTTACGGGAGAGTTGATGGCTGGCCACATCCTCATCGTCGACGATCACGCAGTCGTCAGACGCGGTCTTCGCACCCTTCTTTCCTCGCGTCCCGATTGGCAAATCTGCGGCGAAGCCTCGGATGGCGTTGAGGCCATCGAAGCCGCCAAGGCTCTCCGTCCCGATGTCGTGCTCATGGACATCTCCATGCCCAGAATGAATGGCATCGAGGCAGCCCGCGTCCTCAGGTCCGAACTACCCGGCTGCAAGGTCATCATCATCAGCCAGAACGACCCCCTCGTCGCCCGCCGCCAGGCTCAGGAAGTCGATGCCGCGGCCTTTGTCGCCAAGAGCGATTTGTCGCAGCAACTGCTGCCCACCCTTGCCAGAATTCTTGCCCCTCGGGAACGAAACCGTGCCCCGGTGGCCAGACCAGCCTCGTCTGCGCAGGATTGGCTGGCTGGCGGCCGACTCGGCGATTTAATCCGCGAGCATGCCTGGTCTACCACTCCGCTGGGTCCGATTGAATTGTGGCCCCAGAGCCTCAAAACCTCGGTCAATCTCATCCTTAATTCACAACATCCCATGTGGATCGGCTGGGGTCCCGCGGCGACCTTTCTCTATAACGACGCCTACATCCAGGTTTTGAGTTTGGCCAAGCACCCGTGGGCCCTGGGTAAGCCTGCAGCCGAAGTGTGGCCTGAAATCTGGGATATCTGTGGTCCCTTAGCCGACAAGGTTTTCCAGGAGGGCCGCGCTTCTTTCGTCGACGATATTCGTCTCTTCATGAACCGCGGAGATTTCCTCGAGGAAACCTACTACTCGTTTTCTTACAGTCCGATTCGTGATGAATCCGGCGTCGTCGCGGGGTTGTTCTGCCCCTCGACCGAAGTTACGCCTAAAGTCGTCAACGCCCGGCGACTCCGCACGCTCTCCGATTTGTCTCACGCGCTGGTGCAGAAGACCGTTGAGGCTGCCTGCGATTCCGCCATGGACACGCTCCGCCAGAATTCGGACGACATTCCTTTCGCCCTCCTCTATCTGCTTGACGAACAAAACAGTCGCGCAAATCTCTTGCAGGTTTGCCGAATTCCCATGAATGTCGAGGTTCTCTCGCCTAAGTCCGTTGCTCTGGCCGGCAGAAATAACAGTGACCAGCATTGTGTCTGGCCGCTGGTGGAGGTGTTGAAGAGCCGCCAATCGCAAGTGATCTCCGTCAAGAATGTGAAGGGCTTGCCGCTCGGTCTCGCGCAGCAGCCGCTTTCCCAGGCAATGGTCCTTTCCGTTAGCACACGCCCTGAGGAACGCGCGGCTGGTGTCTTGGTGGTGGGAGTGAGCCCGGCGCGCAAACTCGACGCGGAATACCGGACGTTTTACGAACTGGTCGCCGGCCAAATCGCTACCGCCATTCAGAATGCGCGCTCGTCGGAAGAAGAAAAGAAGCGCCTCGAAGCCTTGGCGGAAATTGATCGCGCTAAAACTGCATTTTTCAGCAATGTGAGCCACGAGTTCCGTACTCCTCTTACGCTCATGCTGGGCCCGGTCGAGGAGTTGTTGGCTCGTAGCCACACCGATCTCACTCCCGCCGCCAAGACTCAACTGGAACTTGTGAACCGCAACGGTTCCCGGCTTCTCCGCCTGGTAAACACTCTGCTGGATTTTTCGCGCATTGAAGCGGGACGGATGCAAGCCATCTATCAGCCCACCGACCTTGCCGGCTTCACCGTCGAACTGGCCAGTGTATTTCGTTCCGCCACCGAGCGAGCCTGCTTAAGTCTCGAAATCGATTGCCCCAAACTCGCCGAGCCGGTTTTCGTCGATCGCGGCATGTGGGAAAAGATCGTGCTGAACCTGATTTCCAACGCCTTCAAGTTCACCTTCGAAGGCAAAATCGCGGTCACGTTGACTCAGGTGGAGAAGAGCGCTGAATTGCGGGTTCGCGATACCGGCGTGGGCATCCCCGCTCAGGAAATCCCTCGCCTTTTCGATCGCTTCCATCGCATCGAAAACACCCGCAGTCGCACCCACGAAGGCAGCGGAATCGGACTCGCCCTGGTTTTGGAACTCGTCAAGCTTCATGGCGGATCGGTCCGAGCTGAGAGCACGCCAGGAGAAGGCAGCACCTTCATTGTGAACCTGCCCCTCGGAAGCGCTCATTTACCGGCCGATAGAATCGGTGGAACCCGCTCGCTCGCTTCCACCGCGCTGGGCGCCGCTCCTTATGTCGAGGAGGCCCTGCGCTGGCTTCCCGAGGCCGGCGACGAAACGGAAGTCGAGATTCTTCCCGCCGACGAACTGCTCCCCGTCCCCTGTCCGCCGATGTTGAACGGAGACACCGGTACCAAGCGTCCTTATATTCTCGTCGCCGATGACAACTCTGACATGCGGCACTATCTCTTCCGCTTGTTGGCGGAGCGCTATGAGGTGAAGGCGGTGCCCGACGGAGAACTGGCCTTGGCGGCGGTGCGGGAGCGCACTCCCGTCCTCCTGCTCTCCGACGTGATGATGCCGAATCTCGACGGCTTCGGCCTGCTTCACACCTTGCGATCCGATCCCCAGACCCGCACTCTTCCCATCATCCTGCTCTCCGCCCGCGCAGGCGAGGAATCGCGCGTCGAAGGAATGGAGCAGGGCGCCGACGATTATCTGATCAAGCCTTTCAGCGCCCGCGAACTGCTGGCCCGCGTTCAGACGCACCTCGAAATGGCGCGCGTGCGCCGCGAATCCGAAGAAGCCTTGCGCCGCAGAACCGAGCAGTTCGAAACCCTCTTCAACCAGGCTCCCCTTGGTTGTTACCTGGTGGACAACAATTTCCGCATTCGAGCCATGAATCCACCTGCCCTCAAAGCGTTTGGAGATGTCCCTGACATCAACGGCCGCGACTTCGATGAAGTCGTTCACCTCATTCGTCCCAAAGCCTACGCCGATCAAATTGTCCAACAGTTTCGGCACACCCTCGAAACCGGGGAACCCTACCTTGTTCCCGAAGGTCTTCATCGCTCCCGCAACGACGCCCGGGAGATCTTTGAGTGGCAGATCAATCGAATCCCGCTGCCCGAGGGAGGCCACGGGGTCGTTTGCTATTTCCGCGACATCACCCGCCAGGTAATGGCCCGCGAAGCCATCGCCGAATCCGAGCAACGCCTGCGGTTGGCGACCGAAGCTGCCCAACTTGGCATCTGGCACTGGTATCCCAATGGCGACCGCTCCACCTGGGATAACGACCGCATGTTCGAGATTTTCGGCCGCACGCGCGAGGATGGTGCTTTCAGCGAGACTGAGTTCCGGAAAAGCATCGTTCATCCGGAGGACGCGGCAACGCTCAACCGTGCCCTGACGGCCACGCTCGAAACCGGTATTCGTTTAGTCACACAGGGCCGTATCCGCCGTAAGGATGGCGAGTGGAGGTGGGTGGAAATCACCGGCCAGCTGGAGCGCCATCCCGATGGGTCGCCGGTTTGTATCCAGGGAACCGTGCTCGACATTACCGAACGCATGCAGGCGGAACAGATCCTGCGGCAACAGCGCCGCCGTTTTGATCTTGTGGCCGATGCCGCCAACGTGGGTTTTTGGTTCTGCGATCTTCCGTTCGACAGACTGACCTGGGACAACCGTGTAAAAGAACATTTCTGGCTGCCGCCGGATGCAGACGTGACCATCGATACGTTTTACGAACGCATCCATCCGGACGACCGGGAACGAACTCGACAAGCGATTGCCGAGAGCAATGAGCATGATCTTCCGTACGATGTCGAATACCGCACCGTTGCTCCCGACGGGCGTGAGAAATGGGTGCGCGCCCTGGGCCGCACATTTTATGACCGGCAGGGCCGGCCCCGGAGCTTCGACGGCCTGACCCTCGACATCACGGAACGCAAGAAAGCGGGGGATCGCGAGCGCCAGATCACGGCCGAGGCTGTTGCCGCCAATGCGAAATTCCGCGCCGTATTCGAACAGACCACTGTCTTCGCCGGTATCATGACCAACGACGGCGTCATGATCGACGCCAACAAACTGTGTCTCGAAGCCTGCGGTTTCCTGGCGAAAGATGTGCTTGGGCGGCTCTTTTGGGAGTGCGGGTGGTGGAGAGATTTCCCCAAGTCGCAGGAAAAAATCCGCGCCGCCACCCCTCTCGCCGCCCAGGGAATTCCGTATCGCGAGGTCCTGCACTACTCCTGGGCCGACGGGACGGAACGCCTCGTTGAATTTGCGCTTTACCCCATCGTCGACCATGAGGGCAAAGTTATTTTCCTCCACCCCACCGGCGTCGACATCACGGAGTTGAAGCAAGCCGAGGAGAGATACCGGGCGCTCGCCGAATCTCTCAATGCCGAAGTGCGCGCGCGCACCAGCGAGCTCGAACAACGCAATACGGAAGTTGTCCTGCAATCCGACCTGCTGCGCGATCTCTCCAGCCGCCTGTTGCAGACGCAGGACGAAGAACGCCGGCGTATCGCGCGTGAACTCCATGACAGTGCCGGCCAGATCCTGACCGCGCTTGGTATGGGCCTTTCGCAACTGGCGCGGGAAGTTCCGCAAGGTGTGCCTGAGTTTGCCCGGACCGCGGACGATTGCCAGCGGCTCGTGCAGGATCTGAGCCGGGAAATCCGCACCACCTCCTACTTGCTGCATCCCCCCTTGCTGGATGAAATCGGGTTGCCGGAAGCGCTCCGCTGGTACATCGAGGGCCTGTCAGAAAGAAGCGGCTTGCACATCAGTCTCGATGTCCCGGACGATTTCGGACGATTGGCCCGCCAGATGGAGTTGGCGATGTTCCGCCTTGTCCAGGAGTGTCTTACCAACATCCATCGCCATAGCGGCAGCAAAACCGCTTTCATTCGCATGGCGCGCAACGGAGAAACCGTCTCGCTCGAGGTCCAGGACGAGGGCCGGGGAATACCGGCGGACAAGCTCGCTCGGATTCAGGCCCAGGGTTCCGGGGTCGGAATCCGGGGCATGCGTGAGAGAGTGCGCCAGTTT
>Ga0181519_10003787_pt1 | contig 12371 bp, 10 predicted proteins | sample PEATcosm2014_Bin_26_FD_121102 | JGI IMG/M metagenome (GOLD analysis project Ga0181519, IMG submission 121102) | Peatland microbial communities from MTU Mesocosm Facility, Houghton, MI, USA - PEATcosm2014_Bin02_10_metaG | ecosystem: Environmental > Terrestrial > Soil > Wetlands > Peat | place... | reverse complement strand
TCCTGCCACTCGAGCCGGAACCAGCGCTCGATGGCGGGCGTCGCATCGAGAATCTTCTTTTCCAGGTCGAGCAGGGGGCCTTTCAGGGCCGTGACGAGATGCGGAACCATGCTTCGCTCATATCCAGATGGAATATCGATTGTAGAGCATACGCCCGGCGCCCCCGCCGTTCGCCATGCCCCCGGAAGGGGCACCACGCCTTGCCGTCTGCGCGGGACCTGCCTGCGTCGCCCCTCGGGCAACGTCAGGCGCAGGCACGCGCTCAGGCAGGATCGGGGGAAGTGCAGTGCGATGCTGCGAGGCGAGGAGATGGGGGCGAAGCCGGCAATCGCAAGCAAACGCCAGCAAAAAAAACGGGCACCCCTTGGGTGCCCGCGCAAAGCCGGGGCCGGCTGTCCGACCGGCCATCAGCAACTCCTCTTGCTCGCCCCCCAAGGCGGGGGGCGGCCACGAATCCTTGCCGATTCGTGACGATTCGTTAGTGTCACACCCAGTCACCCCCGATCCCCCCGGCCAGGCCCGGCCGAAGCCGAGCCTGAACGGTGCGATGAAACCGAGGGGGACGAAGCGGTTGCGATCAGATGCGATCAGTTGTGATAAGCCGATTCGCCGTGCGAGGTGATGTCCAGACCCTCGCGCTCTTCGTCTTCCGGCACGCGCAGACCCAGCACGATGTCGGCGATCTTGAAGGCGATGAACGCCACCACACCCGACCACACGAGCGTGGTCAGCACACCCTGGAACTGAATCCAGACCTGACCGGCGATCGAGTAATCCGGCGCGACCTTGTTGGCCACGTAGTCGTAGATGCCCGTGCCGCCAAGCGACGGGGCAGCGAACACGCCCGTCAGAATCGCGCCGAGCATACCGCCCACACCGTGCACGCCAAACACATCGAGTGCGTCGTCGGCCTTGAGCATGCGCTTCAGACCATTCACCCCCCACAGGCAGATCAGGCCAGCCAGCAGGCCGAGCACGATCGAGCCCATCGGACCGACGAAACCGGCTGCCGGAGTCACCGCCACCAGACCGGCCACAGCGCCCGACGCGCCACCGAGCATCGACGGCTTGCCCTTGCCGATCCACTCACCCGCCGTCCACGACAGCGTGGCAGCGGCCGTGGCGAGCAGCGTGTTGACGAACGCGAGTGCGGCGCCACCGTTGGCTTCCAGACCCGAGCCGGCGTTGAAGCCGAACCAGCCGAACCAGAGCAGCGAGGCGCCGATCATCGTCATCGTGAGCGAGTGCGGCTTGAACGCTTCCTTACCGAAGCCCACGCGCTTGCCCACCATGTACGAGCCGACCAGACCTGCAATAGCGGCGTTGATGTGCACCACGGTGCCGCCTGCGTAGTCGAGCGCGCCCTTCTGGAAGAGCCAGCCGGCGTGCGCATTGGCGGCGTCAGCGGCTGCGGCGTCGGTATAGGCGTCCGGACCCGGCCAGAACCAGACCATGTGGGCCATCGGCAGGTACGAGAACGTGAACCAGATCACCGTGAAGAGCAGCACGGCCGAGAACCGGGCGCGTTCGGCGAAGGCACCCACGATCAGCGCGCAGGTAATCGCGGCGAAAGCGGCCTGGAACGCCATGTAGGCGAACTCCGGCACGTTCACGCCCTTGGTGAAGGTTGCCGCGACCGAGTCAGGCGTCATTCCCTTGAGGAATATCCGATCAAAGCCGCCAAAGAACGGTCCCCCCTCGGTGAACGCGATGCTATAGCCGTAGATCGACCACAGCACGACCACCAGCGAGAAGATGATGAAACACTGCATCAGCACCGAGAGCATGTTCTTCGAGCGGACCAGACCGCCGTAGAACAGGCCCAGGCCGGGCAGCGTCATGAGAATCACAAACGCGGTACAGGTCAGCAGCCACGCCGTATCTCCTTTGTTCGGCGGTACGGGGGCAGCGGCGGGCGCAGCAGGTGCTGGCGCCGCGGCAGCGGCGGCGGGTGCCGCCGGTGCCGGTGCAGAAGCGGGAGTCGCAGCCGTTGCTGCGGGTGAGGCCGCTTCGGAGGCGGCAGCGGGCGCCGAAGCGTCCTGGGCTAGCGCGGCGGTGGAGCCGAGGCTCGCGGTGCCGACAACGCCCAGGAAAGCGGCAGCGAGCATGAGTTTGGCAAGCAGTTTTTTCATGATTATTGTCTCTTATGTAGGACCTTCACAGCGCGTCTTCGCCGGTCTCTCCCGTACGGATGCGAACCACGTGCTCAACGTTCGACACGAAAATCTTGCCGTCGCCAATCTTGCCGGTGCGGGCTGCCTGCTCGATGGCGTCGATCGCCTGATCGAGCAAGGCATCGCCGATTACCGCCTCGATCTTTACCTTCGGTAGAAAGTCGACGACATATTCTGCACCCCGATACAGCTCGGTATGGCCCTTCTGACGGCCGAAGCCCTTGACTTCGGTCACCGTAATGCCTGCCACGCCAATGTTCGAGAGGGCTTCACGCACCTCGTCGAGCTTGAAGGGTTTCACAATTGCGGTAATCAGCTTCATGATGAGTCGCTCCTTAGAATGTCTTCGACAACCCGACGACGACCGTTGCCTTGGAGAGTACTTTGCCGGAATTCGCGGCGGTGTAGTACTGCTCGTTGGCATTCGTATCGACGTAGGAGACCGACACGGAGAAGTTCTTGCCCAGGTCCTTCGACAGGCCGATCTTCCAGTCGGTATAGCTTGCCGCGCCGAAGTTGTGCACCCACTGGTGGCCCACGTGGCCCACGGCGGAAACGCCCCAGAAGCCCAGGTCGTAGGTCCCCGTCAGGTCGAGATAGCCGCTGTTCGACGTATCCTGGCCGTCCGGGCTCACGAGACCGAACAGGCGGGTCAGCGAGTGCGAGTACTTCAGCGTGATGGTTTTCCAGCCCACGGCGGCATACAGCTCAAACGTATGCGGACGCGGGTAATAGGCACCGGACGGATAGCTGCCCGGGTAGTAGTACTGCAAACCGCCGACATCGATGGTCCAGTCCGGAATGATTTCCTTCTTCCAGCCCCCGTAAAAATCCATCTCGATGGGAGCGCTTACCGCCGAATTTCCATCCGAAATCCAACTGATGTTCGATGCCCACACACCGGCATAAAGACCGGATTCATGGGCAAGATCGAAGCCGCCCTGAACCGCCGGACGCTTGCCCGTTTGCGAAATACCGCGGAAGCGATAGTCCGAAAACAGACCGATGTTGGCGGTAACCGTGAGCGGTTCGGCCGCAGCAGCGGCTGCGTCGGCCGGTGCCGCGGCGGGTGCTGCGCCGTCGGCACTCGCCTGCGCAAAAGCGCCGGCGGAAATTGCCATCGCACCAGAAAACACAACGCCAGCCATCGCAGTTGACACTTTTTTCATCACTTTCCCCTAAGTTGATATTTAACGTCTTGGTACAGCGTGCGGCAGGTTGCGGACTGGGTAGAGCAACTCTCGTGCCAGCTCCGGCACCTGCATGCGACGCGACGCGCACGATACGAATTTCGAGATAAAAAATTGGCAAAATTGCGGGGACGGTGAGGCGCGAGAACAACGCGAGCGGCGGCAATCACGTTCGCCGAATCGTGTCAGATCCTTACCGGGTAACGGTTAGCCGGGTTCCTGCGCTGGCTGGGCGCAGGAAACGGTGATAGAGTTGCGCCAACATTCATGTCCGCAGTCGGTGCACCACGTTGCACCGGTCAGACCGGAACTGCGAAGCACACTGACGGTGCAAGCACCACGTTGGTGCGGGGAAACGAACTGAGGAAGGCTTATGAAACCGAACGAGATCCTGCAAGACATGCAAGCCAAGGTGAGCGAGATGCTCAAGCAATCGCCCGCCAAGGATATCGAGCGCAACGTCAAAAGCCTGCTCAACCAAGGCTTCACCCGGCTCGATCTGGTGACGCGCGAAGAATTCGACGTGCAGGCGCAAGTGCTCGCACGTACGCGCGAGAAGCTCGAAGCTCTGGAAAAGCGCGTGGCTGAACTGGAAAGCCTGCGCAGCGAAGCGCAGGACTGACGACTCACAGGGGCGCCACGGCGCCCCTTGTTGTTTCCGGGCCTGCGTGCCAGCGCAAGCCCGTGACGCGCACGCCTTATCGCCCGTGCGTCATGCTCGTCGCCGAAGTCTCTCCTGAAGTCCCGATTCGCTATCGGAATCGTCCTAAATTCCGACAGACATTTCCTGCGCGTCGGTGCCGCCACTCCGAAAACACCCCCGCTCCCCCCTATTTCCGCCCATCAGACATTGCGCGGCGCCGCCTCTGGCATCGAATATCGACACATGCGATGCACTTCGCGATGTTCGAGCTACGAGGAGGAGACATGTCATTGGCAGTTGTGAGCAGCCGTGCGATCACGGGCATGGCGGCACGCGCAGTCACCGTGGAGGTGCATCTGGCGAACGGACTGCCGGGTCTGTCGCTGGTCGGCCTGCCCGATACCGAGGTCAAGGAAAGTCGTGAGCGCGTGCGCTCGGCATTGCAGAACAGCCGGTTTGAATTCCCCGCACGGCGCATCACCGTCAATCTGGCGCCTGCCGATTTACCGAAAGCCTCCGGGTGCTTCGACCTGCCGATAGCGCTTGGCATTCTCGCGGCCAGCGGTCAGTTGCCCGAAACCGGGTTGCGCACGCATGAGTTCGCGGGGGAGTTGTCGCTCACGGGGGAGTTGCGCGCCGTGCGCGGCGCATTGGCCATGGCGAGCGCGATTGCCGCCGAACCGTCAGCGCGTGCGCTGGTGCTGCCCGCGGGCAGCGCGCAGGAAGCGGCCCTGGTCGAGGATGCCACGGTCTATGGCGCACGCACGTTGCTCGATGTCTGCGCCCATCTCGCCGAGCCTGACGTGGCGACACCGCTGCCGCGTGCCGTGGTGCAGTGTCATCTCGCAGAATGCGCGTCATCCGGCGGTGGTGCCACGCGGGCAGTCGATATTCCCGACATCGGGGACGTCAAAGGACAGACGCATGCCAAACGCGCGCTGGAAGTCGCGGCGGCGGGCGGCCATCACCTGCTGTTCTACGGACCGCCGGGCACCGGCAAGTCGATGCTGGCGACGCGACTGGCAGGACTGCTACCGCCACTGAGCAAGGCGCAAGCCGTAGAGGCCGCCACACTGGCCAGCTTGAGCGCGCAGGGATTCGACATGCAGCACTGGGGGCGGCGGCCATTTCGCGCGCCGCATCACACGGCGTCGTCAGCGGCGCTCGTGGGCGGGGGGAGTGCGCCGCGTCCCGGCGAGATCAGCCTCGCCCATCGCGGCGTGCTCTTTCTCGACGAATTGCCCGAATTTCAGCGACGCGTGCTCGAAGTGCTGCGCGAACCGCTGGAGCTGGGCCACGTGACGATCTCACGTGCGGGAGGTCACGCCACGTTCCCTGCCGCCTTTCAACTCGTGGCCGCCATGAACCCGTGTCCTTGCGGCGATCTGGGACATCCGTCGCGAAGCTGCCGTTGCAGCAGCGATTCGGTTGCACGCTATCGCGGCCGTCTCTCGGGCCCGTTGCTCGATCGCATCGACCTGCATGTCGAAGTGCCCGCGCTAAGTGCCGAGACGTTTGCCGCGCCGGCCAGTGGCGAGCGCAGCGAGGTCGTGGCGCGACGCGTCAGGCAGGCGCAGGCGCGTCAGCTCTCACGGCAGGGGCAGTTGAACTGCGCACTGTCGGGCCGCGCGCTGGAAACGCAATGTGCATTGCAACCGGACGCTCAGGATGTTCTGCACCGCGCCGTGACACAGCACCACTGGTCGGCGCGCACCTATCACCGTGTGCTGCGCGTGGCGCGCACGATTGCCGATCTCGCGGGCTGTGAGGCGATGGATGCGAACCACGTCGGTGAAGCGGTGCAGTACCGCGAAGCGCCGTCTTCGTGATGTCGCCGTCACTCCAACGTAAAGGAGTCGAGAAATTGATCCACTTGTTCCTTCGACGGCGCTTTGGTCGCCAGAACGACCACCTGATAGACGTGATTGCCGCGGCCGACGAAACGCGCCGCGACGTAGCGCTCGGTCTTGTCGCTGGCCACGCCCTGTGCGGAGACGGCCAGCCCCGGAATCGCGGGCGCGTCGCCGGCTTGACGCACCATGACCTGCACGGGCGCAGCCGTCGCTTCGTTCACGTTGGCGAGCAGGCCATGCTGCAACTCGGTGAGGACGGTCTGACGCAGCGTTGCGTCATCGCTGGGCAGCGTCACGACGCCAACGGCAAAGAGTGCGGCATCCACCCGTGCGGCTTGCATCTGCATGGGCAACGGTCCCGAGGCGAACTTCACCTCGCGCGCGTCTTGCGTTGGTTTGGCAGGGTAGGTCGCCGCATACGCGCCATCCTTGTCGTGCACCTCGCGCCAATCGTAGCGAGGGGAACAGGCGACGAGCACCATCGTCGCGGCAAGCATGACGCAGACACGGACAACGCGATTCATAGACGTAAGGAGGTTGGACGAAAGGAAACGCCCATTATCCGTCATGTGTTGCGCCACGAAGCCACGAGGCCACGAAGCCAAGAAAAACGGGGCGTCACCGATCCCGGTATCATCGGCGGCATGACACGCCCCACAGCCCAAATGCCCCACATTACCCACCTGCCCCGCCAGTGGTTCGCCAGCGTCTGCGGCATTCATCGCAAGCTCGCGTGCTCAAGTCGACCGGCAGAACGCTCACGAATCGCCAGCCCAATAGCGACGACGCTGGTCATGTTGACGGCCGCGTTTGCCATCGGCACGGCCACCGCAGCACCGGCCGGCACCACCGGCCTGGCGGCAAAACTCGAACTGGCACAGGCGACGGGCGTCACGTATCCGCACGAGGGCGCCTCCGCCGCGGTGCCGCTCGACAGCAAGACCGCCGCAAAGCAGCAGGCCGCCGTGCCGGTGGCGACGGACTTCGCGGCTCACGCTCGCCGCGCCGCCGCACTCGACGCCCCGTTGATCGTGCTGGTGTCGCTGCGTGACTGCGTCTACTGCGGCCCGATCCGTCAACGCGAACTCGCGCCGCTGGTGCGCAGCGGCAACTATGAAGTGCGCGAGATCGGCATGGACAGCACCGCCCCGGTGCGCGACTTCGACGGATCGACGACGACGGGTGTGGCCTGGGCACGTGCGCATGGCGTGAAGGTATCGCCGACGGTTTTGTTCCTCGATACGAGCGGACGCCCCGTCGCCGACCCATTGATCGGTGCAGGACTGCCAGACTTCTACGGCGCCTATCTCGACGACGCGATCGCCCGTGGACGGGCGCGTCTGCACGCCGGGAGCGGTGCCACGACACGCTGAGATTCAGAGTAGAATCAGCCTCACCCGATGAACCCTATCACCCACACGGCTGTGTCATGAGCGCTACGACCTCCCGCAAGTCTGCCCTGGGCAAGATCCTCGCCATTGCGATCATCGCGATCGTGGCGATCGCCGCATATTTCACGTTCGCTGGTCAGAAGCGCGCGCCCGAGGCGACGTTCACGCTGCTCTCAGGACAGAAAGTCGGCACCGAACAACTCAAGGGCAAGGTCTATCTGGTCAACTTCTGGGCGACGAGCTGCACGACGTGCATGAAGGAAATGCCGACGATGGTGCAGACGTACGAGAAGTACAAGGGCCAGGGTCTGGAATTCGTCGCGGTCGCGATGAGCTACGACCCGCCGATGTATGTGATGAACTACGCGCAGTCGCGTCAGTTGCCGTTCAAGGTGGCCATGGATTCGGATGGCAGCGTGGCCAAGCAGTATGGCAACGTGCAGCTCACGCCGACGACCTTCGTTGTGGATCGCGACGGCAAGGTACTCAAGCAGTACGTGGGCGAGCCGGAATACGCCGAGCTCGACAAGCTCATCGAGAAGGCGCTGGCCAAACAAGCCTGACGCACCCCACACCGCCCCGCATCACCGCATCGCAAGCGCCCCTCGGGGCGCTTTTGTTTTTGGCGGCGCCGTCAGCGGGCTGCACCATCGGCGCCCGCCGTCAGCCCCCCTCCCCTTGACCACGGGTGTGCAGTCCATAGCGCTTGAGCTTCTCGTACAGCGTTGCCTTCGGCACATGCAGCGCCTCGGCAGTCGCGGCCACGTTGCCCTTGCTGTGCGCCAGTGCTTCTTGCAGCACCGCGCGCTCGAAGCGTTCCACCTGCTCCTTGAGCGGCAGCGGTGCAAGCGAATCCCCCTCGGGCGCGCTCGCCACGCCCAGCACCAGCCGATCTGCCGCGTTGCGAAGTTCGCGTACGTTGCCCGGCCAGTCCGCCTGCATCAACTCCTGACGCATCCGATCCGAGACCACCGGCGCCGGGCGTCCGTAACGCACGGCCGAGTCGAGCATGAAGTGCTCGAACAGCGGCAGGATGTCTTCACGACGCTCGCGCAGCGGCGGCAACGCCAGCGTCACCACATTCAGGCGGTAGTACAGATCGCGACGGAAAGTCCCCTCGCGCACCAGCGCTTCCATATCACCTTTGGCCGCCGCGACCACACGGCAGTCAACGCGAATCGACTGATTCGACCCAAGCCGCTCCAGCACGCCATCCTGCAACACGCGCAGCAATTTGACCTGCAACGCCGCCGGCATGCTCTCGATCTCGTCGAGAAACAACGTGCCGCCCGACGCATGCTCCAACTTGCCGATACGGCGCTTGGCCGCGCCGGTGAATGCCCCAACCTCGTGCCCGAACATCTCGCTCTCGAAGATCGCCTCGGGCAGCGCGCCGCAGTTCAGCGCGACGAACGGCGCATCGCGACGACGCGACAACTCGTGCAGGCTGCGCGCCACCAGTTCCTTGCCGGTACCGGTGTCGCCGTTGATGAGCACGGGCGCATCGGTCATCGCCACGTTGGCGATCAGCGTGCGCAACGTCTCCATCGCCGGACTGCGGCCGATGATGCGCGAGGCGCGTCCGCCCTGCTCGGCCAGTTCGCGACGCAGCGCCTGGTTCTCCAGCATGAGCTTGCGAGTCTCGAGCGCGCGCTTGGCCGATTCGATCAGACGATCCGGCGCGAAGGGCTTCTCGATGAAGTCGTAGGCACCGTCGCGAATCGCCTGCACGGCCATCGAAATATCGCCGTGACCGGTCACGAGAATCACCGGCACTTCCGGAGCATGCTGACGCAGATGCGCGAGCAGTTCGAGCCCGCTCATGCCGATCAGGCGAATATCGGACACCACGATGCCGGCGAAATCCGGCGTGATGCGCTCGCGCGCGGCCTCCGCGGACGCCAACCCGAAGGCATCGAGTCCGGCGAGTTGCAGGCTTTGCAGCGTGGCGCGCCGCACGAGTTCGTCGTCTTCGACGAAGAGGATCTGAAGGTTCTTGTACATCATGTGATGGTCGTGCCTGTGCGCTGCACACGGCGCAGCGTCACGAGAAATTCTGCGCCACCGCCGGGAACGTTGCGCGCGATCAACTGGCCGCCGTTCTCCTGCGCGATGGACGATGAGATGGCGAGTCCGAGCCCCATGCCCTGACCGCCCTCCTTGGTACTGAAAAATGGCTCGAACAACCGCGGCATATGCGCCTCCGAAATGCCCGGCCCGTTGTCGCGCACATAAATGCGCACCCACTGGTCGTCGGCGTCCACATCGATCCAGATAGACGGCGGCGCGTGCCGACCCGATGCCCCCGCCACGGCGTCGATGGCGTTGCCTACCAGATTGATCAACACCTGTTCGAGGCGCAATCCTTCGCAGGCGACCTGCACCGCTTCCAGCCCGTCGGCAAACGTCGTCGTCACGTGGATACCGGCCAGACGCACGCGCAGCAGCATCAACGTATTGTCGAGCGCGCGGTGCACCAGCGCCTCCATGTCGCCCCGGCGCGCCCGGCCTGCGAAGAGACGCAGTTGCCCGGTGATCTTGCCCATGCGATCGGTGAGCGACGCGATGGCTTCCAGATTCTCCTGCGCCGCCCCGTACTCGCCGCGCTCGAGCAGCACGCGCGTATTGTCGGAGAAGCTGCGCAGCGCCGAGAGCGGCTGATTGAGTTCGTGCGTGATACCGGCGGCCATCTGCCCCAGTGCCACGAGTTTCGACGCCTGCACGAGTTCGCTTTGCGCCTCGCGCAGTTCATGCTCAGTCCGCGAGCGCTCCTGCACTTCCGTCTGCAAACGCTCGTTCGCCGCTTGCAGATCGGCCGTGCGCTCCGCGACTCGCTCGCCCAGCTCGGCGTAAGCCGACTGCAATAGCTCGCGGCTCTTGAGCATATCGCGCACGCGCTGACGCCGCTGGTTCCACGCCACCCCCAGCAGGCAGGTGAACGCGGCAAGGCACGCCGCGGCCACCGCCGCGATCCGTGCATTCGTGATGACCTGATCGAGCGGGGCGAAGTACATCAGCGTCCAGTCCGGCTCGCCGAGCTTGCGCTGCACGGCGAGAAAGCGCCGCGTGTTGCCCGCACCGCGACCGTCACGCACGGTCACCACTTCGCCATCGGCGTCGAGTCGTTCGTCCTCGGTCCAGGCAAGGGGCGTGATGTTCTGGTTGTAATACTGGCGCGTGCTGTCGAGCGCCGCCTTCACGTCGGGGGTCAGCGGGGCGAGCGCGCGATACTGCCAGCGCGGCTCGGACGACAGGAACACCACCCCGTGATCGTCGGCCACGACGACCGGCTCGGAGGCGTCGGCACCGGCGCGCTGGAACCACTCCAGGTTGAGCTTGACCACGACCACGCCGCGAATATGACCGTCCACGACAATCGGTTGAGAGACGAAATACCCCGGCTCGCCGGACGTCGTCCCCACGCCGTAGAAGCGGCCTAATGCGCCCTTGATCGCGTCGATGAAATACGGACGGAAGCGGTATTCCTGTCCCACGAACGTGGCCTTCTCGCGAAAGTTGCTGGCAGCCAGTGCCAGACCATTGGCGTCGATCACATAGGCCGCCGACGCCTTGGCGCGCTGATTCACGTCGAACAGGTAATCGTTGGCACGTTGCACGACCGCGCGATCTTTCGGATTGAGCAGCAGATCGTGCACGTACGGATGCAGCGACAGCAGATACGGCAGGAATTCGTAACGATCGACGGTGCTGCGCAGGCTGCCCGCGTAGCGCTCGACGCGCGCCCCGGCGTTCACGCGCAGATCGGCCACGCCGCGCTGCCAGCTCAGGGCATACGTCAACCAGCAAAACAGGACGCTCGCCAATAGCATGACGACGATCCATGACCCACGGCGCATCGGCACAGTCCTCTCGAGATCGATGGGGACTTCGTCGCGCCGGGGGTCCGCAGGGGACGCCGCGTCACCTTTCGGTGCGCGGATCAGGGTGTCGTGCAGGAGGGCCATTGGGGCACAGCGTGCGTGAGCCAAAGGACCACCGGGCGGCGAAGCTCAGGCGCTATTGTGCCTGTGCCGCGCCGCCCGGTGGCGAACGTTGCATTGGCGGTGGGCCGGTGCGCTCACGCGAGAGAACTCACGCGCCGCACCGGCGGCCCCCGCCGCCAGCCGTCAGGCCAGTTCCGCCTGACGCTGGCCGGACATGGCTTGCGCCAGCTTCTTGCGGTCGAGCTCTTTTTCCCAGGCCGACACGACGATCGTGGCAACACCGTTGCCGCAGATGTTCGTGAGCGCACGGCATTCGCTCATGAAGCGGTCGATACCGAGGATCAGCACCATGCCGGCCACCGGGATCGTCGGGATCACGGCGAGCGTTGCGGCAAGCGTGATGAAGCCGGCGCCGGTCACGCCCGAAGCGCCCTTCGAGGTCAGCATCGCCACGGCGAGCAGCGTGAGCTGCTGACCCCAGGTCAGGTCGATGTTGGTCGCTTGCGCAATGAACAGCACGGCCATCGTCATGTAGATGTTCGTGCCGTCGAGGTTGAACGAGTAACCGGTCGGGATCACCAGACCCACCACCGACTTCGAGCAACCGGCCTTCTCCATCTTTTCCATCAGATGCGGCAGCGCGGCTTCCGACGAGCTGGTACCCAGCACGATCAGCAGCTCTTCCTTGATGTAGGCGAGGAAGCGGAAGATCGAGAAGCCCGTGAACTTGGCGATCAGGCCCAGCACCACGATCACGAACAGGAACGACGTCAGGTAGAACGTGCCCATGAGCTTGGCGAGCGGCACCAGCGAGGCAATGCCGTACTTGCCGATCGTGAAGGCCATCGCACCGAAGGCACCCAGCGGCGCGACCTTGGTGATGATGTGCACCACGCGGAAGAGCACGCCCGAGACGCTGTCGATCCAGCCCGTGACCACACGGCCACGCTCACCGATCATGCCCAACGCGGCGCCGAAGAGAATGGCGATCACGAGGATCTGCAGAATCTCACCCTTGGCGAATGCATCGGTAATCGTGTTCGGGATCAGATGCAGCAGGAAGTCGACGAACGTGTCGCCGTGGGCAGCCTTCTCGGCATAGCCCGCGATCGCCTTCGGATCGAGCGTGCTGATATCGACGTTGAACCCGGCACCCGGCTTCAGAATGTGGGTCGC
>Ga0181519_10003786_pt1 | contig 12374 bp, 14 predicted proteins | sample PEATcosm2014_Bin_26_FD_121102 | JGI IMG/M metagenome (GOLD analysis project Ga0181519, IMG submission 121102) | Peatland microbial communities from MTU Mesocosm Facility, Houghton, MI, USA - PEATcosm2014_Bin02_10_metaG | ecosystem: Environmental > Terrestrial > Soil > Wetlands > Peat | place... | reverse complement strand
GGCTGGAGGGGACGTCGGACGAGGTCGCCTCGCTGAGCCCGCGGTGATCGTCCGCGCCGCCCTCGAGATCCTGGCTGGCAGCGGTCACGACCTCGATCTGGCGGGACGCCGGGTCGTGGTGAGCGCCGGTGGGACCCGAGAGCCGATCGATCCCGTCCGCTATCTCTCGAACCGCTCGTCGGGCAAGCAGGGGCACGCCTTGGCCGAGGCAGCAGCGGCCCGTGGGGCGCACGTGGTGCTGATCACCACGACGACGCTGGCGGCGCAGGGCGTGGACCAGATCATCGAGGTCGACACAGCGGCCGAGCTCTCTGCGGCGATGGCCTCGGAAGCACCGAAGGCCGACGTGATCGTCATGGCGGCTGCCGTCGCCGATTTCCGCCCGACGAACGTGGGTGAGCAGAAGCTCAAGAAGCGAAACGGCACGCCCGCCATCGAGCTGGAGCCGACCGAGGACATCCTCGCTGGCCTGGTGGAGGCTCGCGGCGATCGTCAGGTCATCGTGGGCTTCGCCGCAGAGACCGACAAGGTTCTCGAGCACGCCCGGGAGAAGCTGGTGTCGAAAGGCTGCGATCTCTTGGTGGTCAACGACGTCGCGGATCCGAACGCCGGCTTTGAGCACGACACCAACGAGGTGACCATCCTGGAGCGTGACGGCGGCGAGGTCACCGTCGAGCTCACGACGAAACGGCAGGTCGCCGACGCTGTCTTCGATAGGGTCGTAGCGCACCTCGCGAGACTTGGAGAACGAGAGAGCTGATGAGCGTCCGAACCACCTTCACCTCAGAGTCCGTGACCGAAGGCCATCCCGACAAGATGGCGGATCAGATCTCTGACAGCGTCCTCGACGCGGTCCTGGAGCAGGATCCAGCATCGCGTGTGGCCTGTGAGACGTTGCTCACCACCGGCATGGTCCTCGTCGCTGGAGAGATCTCGACCGAAGCGGTCGTCGACGTGCCGGCGCTCGTTCGCTCGACGATCAACGAGATCGGCTACGACGACGACGCCAAGGGCTTCAACGGCTCCACGTGCGCGGTGATGGTGACCCTCGACCGCCAGAGCCCCGACATCGCAGCAGGGGTCGATCGCGCCCTCGAGCTGCGCTCGGGCACCGGTGGCGAAGACGTCCTCAACGGTCAAGGCGCAGGCGACCAGGGCATGATGTTCGGCTTCGCGTGCGACGAGACCCCGGATCTGATGCCCTTGCCGATCTGGCTGAGCCATCGCTTGGCTCAGCGGCTCGCCCAGGTGCGGCGCTCTGGCCAGCTGGGCTACCTCCGCCCGGACGGCAAGACCCAGGTGAGCATCGTCTACGAAGACGGCGTCCCGGTGGCGGTCGACACGGTCCTCATCTCGACGCAGCACGCTCCCGGCGTCGACCTCGAAGGCACGCTCACCCCTGACCTGACCGAGCACGTGATCAAGCCGCTGCTGCCGAGCAACCTCGACACCTCGGCGCTGCGGGTCCTCATCAACCCCACGGGCATCTTCGAGCTGGGCGGTCCTCATGCCGACACGGGGCTCACGGGACGCAAGATCATCGTCGACACCTACGGCGGCATGGCCCGCCACGGCGGTGGCGCCTTCTCGGGGAAAGATCCCTCCAAGGTGGACCGCTCTGCGGCCTACGCCGCTCGCTGGGTAGCCAAGCACGTGGTCGCCTCAGGCGCCGCCACGCGCTGCGAGGTCCAGGTGGCCTACGCCATCGGCGTGGCCCGTCCGGTCTCGCTGCTCGTCGACACCTTCGGCACCGAGCGCGTCGATCGAGCCAAGATCGAGACGGCCATCACCGAGCTGTTCGATCTCCGTCCGGCTGCGATCGCTGCCCAGCTGGACCTGTACCGACCGATCTACAAGAAGACCGCTGCCTACGGTCACTTTGGTCGCGACGAGCGGGAGTTCACCTGGGAGCAGACGCCTCGGGCTGACGATCTCCGCCGGGCCCTCGGTCTTTGATCGAGCGGTGAGCGGCGAGAGGCCGCTCTCGACGGTCGGCGTCCTGACCGAGGTCACGGCGCTCGCCCATCCCTTTGACTACCAGGTCCCCGAGGGCTTCGGCGGTCCGCTCGAGGTGGGCAGCCGGGTGCGTGTCCCGTTGCACGGCCGCTCGGTGCGTGGCTGGATCACTCGTCAGGCAGGCGACGACCGAGCGCCGGCCGCCCTCAAAGCCCTTCGAGGGACGCTCGGCCTCGGACCGCCGCCGCGGGTGCTCGAGCTTGCCCGGTGGGCGGCATGGCGATGGAACGGCACCTGGGCGCACTTCGCCAAGACCGCCTCGCCAGATCGAATCGTGACGTCGCTGCCGGCTCGACCCGCGCCGCCCGTGCTGCGTGCGCCCGAGACGTGGCTCGGCACCTTGGGCGCCGAGCGTGCTCGAACCGCTGGCTCGACGGTGCTCGAGCTCGGGCCGTGCACCGATCCGTTCGAGCTGGTTCTCGGGTTCCTCGCTGGCCTGAGCGGGGCTGGTCGTCTCGAGGACAAGACGGCGCTGATCTTGGTGCCCGGCGTCGGTTACGCCGGCCGCTTGGTCCAGCGCCTGGCTCGCCGGCAGATCCCGGCGGTAGAAGCGGCATCGGGTTGGGAGGCGTCCCGAGCAGGCTGGCCGGTCGTGGTGGGCACGCGGGCTGCCGGCTTCGCCCCTTGCCCGTCGCTGGCTGGGGTCCTGGTCCTCGACGTGGACGATGAGCGATTCCGCTCCGAAGCCGCACCGACGTGGCACGCGGCCGACGTGGCCTGCGAGCGAGCTCGGCGGGAGGACGCTCCTGCGCTCTTCGTGGCGAGCTGTGCCTCGGTGACCGAGGATCGACTGGGCAAGCGCATGAGCATCGCGCCCTCTCGAGAGCGAGAGGGATGGCCGACCGTGGCAGTGGCCGACCGACGAGCAGACGACCCGCGGCAGGGGATCTTGTCGTCGCATCTGGTCGAGCTGGCCCGAGAGGCCCTTGCGCACCAAGCGGCGGGGGTGGCGGTGGCGTGCGTGGTGAATCGAACGGGCAGAGCCCGGCTGCTCGCCTGCGGTCGCTGCGAGACCCTGCTCCGCTGTGAGCGCTGCGACGCAGCCATGGGTCTCGACGAGGAGCTGACGTGCTCACGGTGCGGCGCCACGCGTCCGGCGATCTGCCAGGCCTGCGGTGCCACCAAGCTCAAGCTGCTCCGCTTGGGCACCGCACAGCTGGCTCCTGAGCTCGAGGTGCTTCTGGGCGTGCGGGTCGCCGAGCTCACGGCGTCCTCAACGCCAGACTCCTGGCAAGGTGCTCGAGCCGTGGTCGGCACCGAGGCGGTGCTCCATCGCTTGCGCCACTGCGGGCTGGTCGCCTTCTTGGACCTCGATCACCATCTGCTCGCCCCGCGGATGGGTGCCGAGCTGCGCACGCTCGGTCTCATCGGGAGAGCGGGACGTCTCGTTGGAGGTCGCTCCGCGCAGGGTGCTGGCGTGGTGCTCCTCCAGACGCGCTTGGCCGAGCACCCCGTGGTGCTTGCCGCCCAGCGCGGCGACCCTGCGCCGGTGATCGAGGCCGATGACGCGCTGCGCCGTTCGCTCGAGCTGCCGCCGTATCGGGCGCTCGCCCGAGTCAAGGGGCCCGGCGCGGCTGAGCTCCTTGAGCAGCTCGCTGCCGAGGCGGTCGAGATCGCGGAGCTGAGCGACGAGACCTTCGCCGTCCTGGCTCCGAGCGCCGAGGAGCTGGCCGATGCGCTCGCCGGTCTGGAGCGGCCCAAGAAGCGGGTGGTCGTCTCCGTCGATCCCGAGTCGGTCTGAACTCGCCTCGCTCTAAGATGGTCCCGTGAACACGGACGTCATCCGCACCTACGGAGACCCGGTGCTGAACTCGCGTGCCGCGGCGGTCACGGAGATCGACGCCAAGATCGCGGCCTTGGTCGAGCGGATGACCGAAGCGATGTACGCCGCGCCCGGCGTGGGTCTGGCTGCCAACCAAATCGGCGTGCAGCGGCGACTCTTCGTCTACGACGTCGGCGACGGGCCTGTGGTGGTGATCAACCCTGAGCTGGTCGAGTCGCAGGGCGAGTTCGTCTACGAAGAGGGCTGTCTCTCGGTCCCTGGGCTCAGCTGGGAGATCACGCGACCAGATGCCGTCCACCTGATCGGGCTCGATCTCGATGGCAACGAGATCAGCATCGAGACCGATGAGTTCGAAGGTCGGGTCCTGCAGCATGAGCTCGACCACCTTGACGGGATCCTGCTCATCGAGCACCTCGATGACGACCAGCGCCGGGCTGCGAAGAAGCTCCTGCGAGAGCGCGCCGTCGACCTCACCCGGGCGGACCCCGACGGCCTCGGCCGCCTGACGTCGGCCTGAGCCGCAGCGCTCGGTGGCTCGGCTCGGATTCCTCGGCACGCCCGAGCTCGCCGTCACGACCCTCGACGCGCTGGTGGCCGCGGGCCACGACGTCGCACTCGTCATCACCCAGCCCGACCGCAAGCGGGGCAGGGGAGGTGCGCTGGTCAAGAGCCCGGTGAAGCTTGCGGCCGAAGCGCACCACATCGAGGTCAGCGACGAGATGGAGGCGCTGCGAGACGCCTCGCTCGAGGCCTGCGTGGTGGTGGCCTACGGGCGCATCATCCCCACGAGCCTGCTCACCGCCGTGCCGATGCTGAACCTTCACTTCTCGCTGCTGCCCCGCTGGCGCGGGGCCGCTCCCGTCGAGCGGGCGATCCTTGCCGGCGATCGTGAGACCGGGGTCTGCGTGATGGAGGTCGTCCCGGCCCTTGACGAAGGCGGCATCTACGCCATGCGGCGCGTCGCGATCGCCGAGAAGTCCCTTGACGAGCTCCGAGCCGAGCTGTGCGAGCTGGGCTCGGAGCTGCTCGTCGAGCTGTTGGCTTCGGGTGTGGCGGCGCTGCCCGCTCCTGCTCCCCAGGTCGGCGTGGTGACCTATGCGAAGAAGCTCGAGGCCACAGAGCTCGAGCTCGACTTCTCGCGTCCTGCCCACGAGCTGGCTCGCCTCGTGCGGCTGGGACGGGCCTTCACGTTCCTGGGCGCCAGCCGACTGCGCATCCTGGAGGCTCGGGTCGGGCCCTCGGTGGGCTCTGCGCCCGGCGAGCTCCATGGCACCAGCGTGGCGACCGGAGACGGGAGCTTGGTGCTGGTCAAGGTCCAGCCCGAGGGGAAGCGCGCCATGGATGCCGGCGCCTGGCGGCGAGGGCTGCAGCAGTCCGCAGCTGTGCACCTCGGTCGGAAGGGCGACCTCTAGGCTTCTGCGAGTGACTCTGGCCACCGCCATCGATCCCGGTCCCTTGGGGTCGCTCAAGATCGCCCCGTCGCTCTTGGCGGCTGACTTCGGCGCGCTCGCCGAGGCCGTCGCCGCGGTGGCCCCGGGCAGCGACTGGCTCCACGTCGACGTCATGGACGGCCACTTCGTCCCCAACATCACGTTGGGGCCACCGGTGGTGGCCTCCCTGCGCCGACACACCGACCTCTACCTCGATTGTCACCTGATGATCACCGACCCGGGGGAGTACCTCGAGCCCTTCGCCCGTGCCGGCGCACAGGGCGTGACCGTCCACGCCGAGCTCGGCGACCTCGAGCACGTCATCGCCGAGACCCGAGCGCTCGGCATGCGCATCGGGCTGGCCGCGAACCCTGACACGCCCTTCGAAGCCCTCGATCGATACCTGGACGCGGTCGACCTGGTCTTGTGCATGACCGTGTTCCCAGGCTTCGGCGGCCAGGCCTTCATGCCTGAGGTGCTCCCCAAGATCGCGGCGGTGCGTCAGGCGATCGACGAGCGAGCCCTGAGCTGCGAGCTCGAGGTCGACGGCGGCATCGACGCCACGACGGCGCCGCTCGTCGTCGGGGCTGGAGCCACGATCCTCGTCGCCGGGAGCGCGATCTTCGGCGCCGACGATCCACTGGCCGCCATCGCGGCGCTGCGCGGTGCAGCAGGCGCTCACTGAGCCACTCGGAGCGCGGAGATGGTGACCCAACCAGAGCTGGAAGACCTCATGGACGTCGCTCGCGGCCAAGGCGATCTCGTGCGGACGACGACCTCGCCGAATCCGTGGGTCGGTGCCGTGGTCGTGACGAGCGACGGCCAGGTGTTCACGGGAGCGACCGAGCCACCAGGAGGTCGCCACGCCGAGATCGTCGCCTTGGAGCACGCGGGCGAGCTGGCTCGAGGGGCGACGCTCGTGGTGACGTTGGAGCCGTGCTCGCACACGGGACAGACGGGGCCGTGCGTCGAGGCCATCGTGGAGGCGGGGATCGCGCGCTGTGCCATTGGCGTCGTGGACCCCGACGTCAAGGTGGCCGGGCGTGGCATCGCCGCACTTCGTCAAGCCGGCATCGAGGTCATCGAGCGGGTGCGAGCGGTCGAGGTGGCCGAGCAGCTGGCGCCCTACCTCACCCAGCGCAGCACCGGGCGACCTCGCGTCGTGTTGAAGCTGGCAGCCACCCTCGACGGGCGGACGTCGGCGGCTGACGGCTCCAGCCAGTGGATCACCTCGCCCGAGGCTCGCCGAGACGTCCATCGGCTTCGCGCCGAATCAGATGCGATCTTGGTCGGAGCGGGCACCGTGCGAGCAGACGACCCCGCCCTGACCGCTCGGCTCGAGCCGCTCCCCGCGCGACAGCCCCGCAGGATCGTGCTTGGCGCCATCCCGCCGGGCGCCGCGGTCGAGCCAGCGCTGTCGTGGGAGGGGCCGCTCAGCGACCTCCTCGACGAGCTCGGCCGAGACGGCATCCTCCAGCTGCTCGTCGAGGGGGGTGCCTCGGTGGCGCACTCCTTCATCGACGAGGGCCTGGTCGATCGAATCGTCTGCTACCTGGCCCCTGCGGTCATGGGCGGCGACGACGGAGCGCCGATGCTCCGGGGCCCTGGAGCGCCGACGATCGAGGGGATCAGCCGTGGGCGATTCGTCTCGGTGGTCCGCTTGGGCGATGATCTACGCATGGAGGTGCAGCTCTGATGGGGCTCTCAACGGTCGAAGAGGCCATCGAAGCGATCCGCAATCTCGAGATCGTCGTGGTCATCGACGATGAGGATCGGGAGAACGAAGGCGACCTGGTCATGGCGGCTGAGGCGGCCACGCCCGAGAACATCGCCTTCTTCCTCGCGCACACCTCCGGTGTGATCTGCGTGCCGCTCGAGGACAGCCGGGCCGACGCCCTCGACCTCCCCCTGATGGTGGTGGCCAACACCGAGGCCCAGCGCACCGCCTTCACGGTCAGCGTGGACTTCCGGCACGGCACCACCACCGGGATCTCAGCCGCCGATCGATCAGCGACGATCCGCGCGCTCGTCGACCCGACCACCCGAGCGACCGATCTGAACCGGCCGGGGCACATCTTCCCGCTGCGCTACCGCGCCGGCGGCGTGCTCAAGCGTGCCGGGCACACCGAGGCCACGGTGGACCTGGCTCGCCTGGCGGGGCTCAGTCCGGCGGGTGTGCTCTGTGAGGTCGTCACCGAGGACAAGTCCTCGATGATGCGCACGGCTGATCTCAAGGCCTTCGCTGATCGGCACGGTCTGCACATGATCTCGATCGCGGACCTGATCCGCTATCGACGTCGTCACGAGAAGCTGGTGCGCAAGGTCGCCGAGGCACAGATCCCCACGATCGAGGGTGACTTCGAGTCCATCGTCTATGAATCGATGCTCGATGGCGTCCAGCACATCGCCTTCGTCATGGGCGACGTGGCCAACAAAGAGGACGTGCTGGTGCGCGTGCACTCCGAGTGCCTGACTGGTGACGTCTTCGGATCCCAGCGCTGTGACTGCGGACCGCAGCTGCGCGGGGCGCTCGAGAAGATCGCGGAGGAGGGCTCCGGTGTCCTCGTCTACCTGCGCGGCCATGAAGGTCGTGGGATCGGGCTCGGCCACAAGATCCGGGCGTACCGGCTCCAGGAGCAGGGATCCGACACCGTGGACGCCAACATCGAGCTGGGTCTTCCTGTCGACAACCGCGAGTACGGGATCGGTGCGCAGATCCTGGTGGATCTCGGCATCACGACGATGCGCCTCATGACCAACAACCCGGTCAAGTACGGCGGCCTCGAGGGCTTCGGGCTCGACATCACCGAGCGGGTGCCGATCGAGAGCACGCCGACGGCGCAGAACATCGGGTATCTGAGGACCAAGCAGCAGCGGATGGGCCACCTCCTCGAGGGACTCGATGACCACGTCGGATGAGACCCAGCTCGACGAGCGAGCCCTGCGCGCGCTCGACGGGCGCGTGGGGAAGAACCTCGAGGGCGCACACGACGGGCGAGGGCTCCGCCTGGGCGTCGCCTGCGCCCGCTTCAACGGCGGGATCACGCTCCGCCTGCTCGAGGGCGCCGTGGTGGCGGCGGCGCAGCTGGGCGTGGACCTCAACGACGTGGTGGTCGCCTGGGTGCCGGGCGCCTTCGAGCTTCCCCTTGCCGCCAAGGCGATGATCGAGTCGGGCCTTGACGCCGTCATCGCGCTCGGTGCGGTGATCCGAGGAGAGACGGGTCACTACGACTTCGTCGCCGGCGAGTGCGCTCGTGGTCTCCAAGACGTCAGCTTGGCGTCCACGAAGCCTGTCATCTTCGGTGTGCTCACCACCGACACCGTCGACCAAGCGCTCGATCGCTCGGTCGAGGGTGCCGGCAACAAGGGTGCCGAGGCGCTCGAGACGGCTGTGGAGATGGTGCGGCTGCTGCGCAGCGCACCGCTGTCGTAGCCCAGGCTGGCCGCGGCTCACCGCGGGCTGGGCCACAATGGTCCGGTGCTGACCATCGTGCTACCGAAGGGTTCCTTGGAGAAGGCGACGCTTGAGCTCTTCGCCGCGGCGGACCTGACGGTCCACCGCTCGAGCGACGTCGACTACCGGGCGACGATCGATGACCCACGGGTCATCGAGGTCCGGATCCTTCGTCCCCAGGAGATCCCCGTCTACGTGGCCGAAGGTCGCTTCGACGTGGGCATCACGGGCCGCGACTGGATCGAAGAGCGCGGCGTTGAGGTCGAGTCGCTCGGCGAGCTCGGCTACTCGAAGGCGACGTCGAACCCGATCAGGGTCGTCCTGGCCGTCGAGCAGGGCGCGCCCTACGACACCTTGGAGGACCTCAAGCGTCACGTGGGGGTCTTGCGGGTCTCGACGGAGTACCCCGAGCTGACGGCGCGCTCGCTGGCCGCGGCGGGCGTCGACGCTGAGGTGTCGCTCTCCTACGGCGCCACGGAGGCCAAGGTGCCCGACATCGCCGACTGCGTGGTGGAGATCACCGAGACGGGCCGCGCGCTCAAGGCGGCGGGCCTCAAGATCATCCACACCCTGCTCATCAGTCGCACCGAGGTGATCGCCAACCCGAAGGCCGCAGCCGATCCAGACAAGCGCCACGCCATGGGCCAGCTGATGACGCTGCTCCAAGGGACACTCGAGGCGCGCGAGAAGGTGCTGGTCAAGCTGAACGTCTCGACCGAGCAGCTCGACTCGGTGCTCGAGGTCCTGCCCAGCCTCCGCTCACCGACGGTCTCTGAGCTCTCGGGCGGCGCGGGCTACGCGGTCGAGACGGTGGTCGAGAAGGTCCAGATCAACGAGCTCATCCCGGCTCTGAAGGACCACGGCGCCAGCGACATCCTCGAGATGGCGCTGGCCAAGATCGTCCACTGAGGTGGCAGGAGCCTTCGTGTCAGGTCGAGTCTCGGCGTTCGACCGAGCGGTCGGCCTCGGCGAGGTGGCCCTCGACGACGGTCGGACGCTGGGCTTCCATGCCACGGCCATCACCGACGGCTCTCGCTCCATCGAGCTCGGGACCGAGGTCATCGGCCAGCTCGGTGCAGATCACGGGGGCCAGATGATCGTCCGGCTCTTGTCGCCTCGCCAGGCCTGAGCGAGTCGCCACGCAGAAAGCCGCTTAGAGCGGCGCGTCGTCGCCGGCGCTCGCTGAGCTGAGCTGCACCCACGCCAAGCGGATCTGGGCGAGCGCGTCGACGAGGGGAGCCGAGGCGTCACCCAGCCGGGTCCCGACCGCATCAGAGAGCCCTGCCAGGGCGTCGATGGCCAGCTGCGCTTCGGTCAGTCGGGGAGGCTGCGTCGAGAGATAGACCGCAGCGAGCTCGAAGAGCCCGTAGGCGTGGTTGGCGATCACCACCGCCGGATCGGTATCAGCCAGCTGACGGCGGAGCTCCTCCATCGCAGCGGGATCGGGCGGCGCGTCGGCCTCGTCGTGGTCATCGACGCCATGGGTGGGGTTAGGAGGGGAGCTCATCGCTGCTAGGGTAACGGCTCGACAGAAAAGCGGGGTGGCCTCGCGTCTCTTGGACGTTGCCCACCTCCACCCGCCCACGACGGATCCCACTCAGGGCCGGAGCCAGTGCGACGGGTCGAGATCCTCGACGCCACCTGGCGGCGCGGCCTCTCCCGCTTACGCACGCCTGGTTCCAAGTGGAGCGAGGCAGGAAGCAAGGGAGTGGCGCGATAGCTGCAGTAGAAGACCACCGGATCAATGATCGGATCCGCGTCCGTGAAGTCAGGCTCGTCGCACCCGACGGCCAGCAACTGGGCATCAAGCCCGTCCCCGAGGCACTGGCGATCGCTCGTGACCTCGACCTTGACCTCGTCGAGGTGGCACCGACGGCCAACCCGCCGGTGTGCCGGATCATGGACTACGGAAAGTTCAAGTTCGACGAGGCCCAGAAGGCCAAGGAATCGCGGCGCAAGTCAGTCAACGTCGGCGTCAAGGAGATGAAGTACCGCCCGAAGATCGGGCCCGGTGACTTCGACACCAAGACGCGACAGGTCGCACGCTTCCTGACCGAGGGCCACAAGGTCAAGCTGACGATCATGTTCCGAGGCCGTGAGGTCTTTCACCCCGAGCTGGGCAAGAAGATCCTCGACCAGGTCGCCGAACGCATCGGTGATGGAGCCAAGATCGAAGCCGAGCCCAGGCTCGACGGTCGCAACATGACCATGGTGCTCGCGCCACAGAAGCGATCGAAGGCGCAAGAGACCAAGGCTGATCGCTCAGCAGCGCACGAAGCACCAGCAAGCCAGCACAAGGCCCCGGCGGAGCCGGCGGCCGACGAGCCGACGACAGGAGATGAGTAGAGATGCCGAAGATGAAGACCCACAAGGGTGCTGCAGCTCGCGTGAAGGTCACCGGGAGCGGCCGCCTGCGTCGCCGCCAGAAGAATCGTGGCCACATCATGGAGAAGAAGGCGTCGAAGAGGACTCGTCGTCTCGCTCGCGAGGTCGAGGTGTCCTCTGCCTCCGAGAAGCGCATCAAGCGCATGCTCGGGATCTAGGCGACCACCACCGTTCGGACGCTGGCGCACGACGCCGGCGACACCACCCGTTTTGAAGCGAAGGAGAGGAAGATATGGCGAGAGTCAAGCGCTCAGTGAACGCCCGCAAGCACCACAGGGCGGTCCTCGAAGAGGCCAAGGGCTACTACGGCAACAAGAGCCGTTCGTTCCGCGCCGCCAACGAGCAGCTGCTCCACTCGAAGCAGTACGCCTTCCGTGACCGCCGTGCACGCAAGGGCGAGTTCCGCAAGCTCTGGATCCAGCGGATCAACGCCGCGACCCGAGAGAACGGGATGAGCTACTCGAAGTTCATCGCGGGACTGCACGCCGCTGGCGTCGAGGTCGACCGCAAGATCCTCGCCGATCTGGCCGTGAGCGACCCCGCCTCGTTCTCAGCACTGGTCAAGGTCGCCGAGGGCGCGCTCAACAGCGAGGCCGCAGCCTCCTGACCGAGGCACGCGGCTCGAAGAGCGGTGCGGCCCAGCAGCTGCGCCGCCTCTTCAGCTCGCGACGACGCCGTCGAGAGGACGGACGCTTCGTCATCGAAGGCGTCCAGCTGGTCGACGCCGCCCTTGCTGGGCGCTGGCCCGTCGAGCTGATCGCGCTCGACGAGACCTCGCTCGACGATCCCTCTCTGGCGGAGGTGCTGGCCCGAGCCCACGACCAAGGCATCGACGTCGTGGCCTTGCGCGAGGGCGTGCTCGCACGCCTCGCCGACGCCGTCAGCCCACAGCCCATCGTCGCCTGCCTCCAGGGGCAGCCGGGCTCTTTGGACGAGCTCTCTGATGGAGCGGGCTTCGTCCTGGTCGCTCATCGGATCGCGGATCCCGGCAACCTGGGCGCGCTCATGCGCATCGCAGAGGCCTGTGGTGCCGATGCGGTGGTGGTGACTGGCTCGTCGGCTGATCCCTTCGGCCCGAAGGCCCTGCGCGGCTCGGCCGGCTCGGCGCTCCGGCTCGCGATCCTCGAGCACGACGATGGCCTCGAGGCGCTGGCGCGGCTGCGGGCACGAGGTCTGGTGGTGGTCAGCACCTCCCCCCATGAAGGCGAGGACTTCGCGCACCTCACGTGGCCAGCGAAGGTCGCGCTCGTGCTCGGCAACGAAGCCCACGGCCTCGACGAGGAGCTCTTGCGCGCCGGCGACGTCG
>Ga0181519_10003784_pt1 | contig 12382 bp, 14 predicted proteins | sample PEATcosm2014_Bin_26_FD_121102 | JGI IMG/M metagenome (GOLD analysis project Ga0181519, IMG submission 121102) | Peatland microbial communities from MTU Mesocosm Facility, Houghton, MI, USA - PEATcosm2014_Bin02_10_metaG | ecosystem: Environmental > Terrestrial > Soil > Wetlands > Peat | place... | reverse complement strand
TGCCGGACTTTCCCCCGGTGACTGCGGGTTCCGGTAGCGGCGCATGGTCCGTCCATGCGCGCGCGGGGGGCGGACCCTTTGCCGGGGTGCCGCCCCTTTTTTTCGCCCGGAATCGGCGCGTGCGATCGTCTAGTGCTTCATTTCGTCCTTGCCCATCGCATCCTTGCCCATGGCGTCTTTCTTGGCCATGGCGTCCTTGCCCATGGCATCTTTCTTGGCCATGGCGTCCTTGCCCATCGCGTCCTTCTTGGCCATGCCATCCTTGGACATCGCGTCCTTCTTGGCCATGCCATCCTTGGACATCGCATCCTTCTTGGCCATGGCGTCCTTGCTCATTTCGTCCTTGGACATGGCGTCCTTGGACATGGCGTCCTGCGCCAGGGCGCTGCCGCTGGCCAGCAGGAGAAAGGCGGAAAACGTCGCTACGGTACGGGTAAGCATGAAAGCTCCTTGGTGGTGGTTCTGGCGCAAGCGCCGGCAATGGTGGGTGCGAAAATCCTTTGTCGCGCCCCCCGGGTAAAGCGGATCTAGCGGGTTTCGAGGGTTCCGGCGTCGCAGGGTCCGGCACGCAGCGACTGGAGCACCGCCCCCGACTGCGCATCTTCCACGAACGCCACGAGTTCCAGGTGTCCGGCGTCGCTTCCGGCGGGCAGGGCAAAGCGGCGCTGCAGGCGTGCCGCGCCGTCGGCCAGCGCCAGGGGCCCGTCCAGGAGCCGAACGACATGCTCGTGCTGCAGCCGTTCGCCGCTGTTCTCGCCGGCGCGCACGTCCGAGACGATCCCGTTCTGCGCGATGGCGACGTAGAGCGCGGCCGGCCCCGTTCCCGCATCGGCCCGCGCCGTGACATCGACGCTGATCTCGCCCTTGTCGGCCGGCAGCAGCTGGGCCGCTATCGACGCCCGTGGCCGTTGCGCATTGGCGTGGTGGACCGCCGCCCGCAAGCCTGTCGCGCCCGCCCGCAACTCCTCTCCGTTGACGAAGAAGTGCGGCGTGTAGACGACGGTGTGATGGTTCTCGCGGACCCGTTCATCCTGGCGCAGGGAAAACGCCGCCTGGGCGAACGGGTCGGCCCAACCCAGCTTGTCCCAGTAGTTCACGTGCAAGGCGATGGGAACCGCCCTCGCACCGGGCTCGAGGGCCGTCGCAAGGGCGCTCAACTGGCGATCTGCCGGCGGGCAACTGGAACATCCCTCGGATGTGTAAAGTTCGACCAGGGCTGCCGTCTGTTCTCCACTGGCGAAGCGGCAAACCGGGGCGGGCGGCGCTGCCGCCGCGGCCGCGGTCATGAAGGCAGCGGCGGCGCAGATGAGGGGAGCGGTATTCATGAGGGAAGGGTCCTTGTGCCGGCCGGGACGCGGCGGTGCGCCCGCGCAGGCGTGTCCTGCGTAATTCGCTGCCCCTGCCGCGCGGTTACAGGCGCGGCGCAATTTTTGTTGCGTGCCGGCGGCCGCCGGCCGGGAAATCGGCCGGCGCGGATGGGGGAACGTCCGGCCATTTGCTGGCGCGCGGCAGGTGTTTTTCACGGCCGGTGTAACCGTGCGCCCCCCGCCCACGAATACGAGAGAAGACTTTGCAATGCAAACCAGCGAAGACCGCCTCAGGGGACTGCTGCTGCGCGGCCTGGCCGGCGACCCGGTGGCCTACCAGGCGTTCCTGCGCGACCTCGCCGCGCATTTGCGCGCGTTCCTGAGAAAGCGCCTGGCTCGCTTGCCCGATGAGGTGGAAGATCTCGTGCAGGAATCCTTGCTCGCCGTTCACAACCAGCGTCATACCTACGACCCGGCCCAACCCCTGACGGCCTGGGTGGTCGCCCTGGCGCGCTACAAGCTCATCGACCTGTTGCGCCGCCGTTCGCGCCAGGACCTGCTGCATGATCCGATCGACGAGGACAGCGATCAGCTGGCTGTTGCCGATGGCGAGGCCGAGCAGGCGCGCCGCGACCTGGCAAAGCTGCTCGACACGCTGCCCGAGCGCCAGCGCGTGCCCATCGTGTGCGTCAAGCTCGAGGGACTGACCGTGGCGGAAACGGCGCAGCGCACGGGCATGTCGGAGTCGGCCGTGAAAGTGGGTATCCACCGGGGTCTGAAGACCCTGGCCGCACGCATCAGGAGCACGACGTGAAGACCGATGAGCTCATATCCCTGCTGGCCAGCGGCGAGGAGGCCGTCGACACGCGTACGCCACGGCGTGCCGGCGCGCTTGCCCTGCTGGCCGGACTCGCGGTCTCGCTGGCAGTGATGGCCGTTGCGCTGGGCGTGCGGTCCAACCTTGCCGAGGAAGCCCATTGGCCGCAATTCTGGACGCGAGAGGCCTTTTGCGCCGCACTGGCCGGCATCGGCCTGGTTTGCGTGCGGCGCCTGTCGGTCCCGGGCGCGCGCCTGGGCCTGGCGCCGCTGGCGCTGGCCGTTCCGGTAGCCGCGATGTGGCTTTTGGCCGGGGCCGCGCTTGTCGAGGCCGAGCCGGCGCAGCGGATGGCCCTGGTTTTGGGTCAAACCGCGCGCGTATGCGCCTTGCTCATCGCCGTGGTCGCAGCACCGGTGTTCGTTGCCGTGATCTGGGCCTTGCGGTGCTTTGCGCCGACCCGGTTGCGCCTGGCTGGCGCTGCCGCCGGTCTTGCGGCCGGTGGCGCGGGTGCCTTGGTCTACAGCCTGCACTGTCCCGAACTCGCGCCCCCGTTCCTGGCCGTATGGTACGTGCTGGGGATGCTCATTCCGGTTGCGGTGGGCGCACTGCTGGGGCCACGCCTGCTGCGCTGGTGATCCCACGCGATCCCCATGCGCCCGGCCGGGCGGCACCGGCGGATCCGCGGTGCGTTAGGCCGGCCGGTATGGTGTGCGCGCTGCGCCACCGTCCCGGCCGGATGGCTGCGTTTCCTACTGTGCCGGGGGCGGCGGCGGGGGAGGTGGCGGCGGGGGCGGCGGCAGCGCAGCCGGGGGTTGTCCGCCGTTATAGGGAAGCGACTGCCCGGGCAGCAGATTGCCCTTGGCATACATGCATTGCTCGTAGCTGATGTCGTAGCGGCGCTGCGCCGAATATCCGCTGCGCGAACTTTCGCTCCCGCCCACGGCAGATCCCAGCAATAGGCCAACGCCGGCACCGGTACCGGCGCTGCGTCCGTTACCCCCGATCAGGGCGCCGGCCGCGGCGCCGATGGCCGTTCCGGCAACGGCCGATCCCACGGCGGCGGTGTTGGCGGCGTCCTGGGCCGAAGTGCCGTTCGTTTGCCGCGCATAGCTCTGGCAATACTGGTCTTCGGCGACGAATACCTCAAAGGGCTTGCCGGGGGCCGGCATCACGCGGACGCTCGGCCCGTTGGGAACTACGGCGCAACCAGCCAGCGCAATGGCGCCGGCACCAAGGGCGGAAGCCCACTTCAGCGGGTGCATTTTCTTCTCCTGTTTTGCACGTGAACGATCTCTAGCCCGTACCGGGAATCGCATTCCGGTTCCGGCCACGCCCCCGTGTCCGTCAAGACGTGGCCAACACGGGGTTAGGCGCGTGCAGGCGCAATTAGATCCCGATTGCGCGAAGTCTTGCGTAACTTGTTGTAAATGGGGGAATAGCCGCGCAGCGGCCGGCGGGCAGATTGCCGCGGGTGACCTAGCGCGTGTGGGCCGCGGCCTCTTGCGCCTTCTTGGCGCCGGCGCCAATGCCGGGGAAGAGATAACCCACCGTCGAGCGGATGACGATGAGCCCGCAGGCGGCCATCAGAACTTCCCACGCGGCATCGAACTGCGGGTAGACCTTGGCGAAAAGTGCGGCAACCGGGACGCCCAACATGCCGAGCAAAATGCCCCAGCTGTGCGCTGCCTGCGACTTTTGGACTCGGGATACGGCCTTGCTCATCTTGCAACCTCGCGGACGGAATCGTCAGGACCCGGCAGACAGGTGCGCTCTGCGCGCGCTTGAGCTGCCACGGAAAACCGCCCAACCAGGGTCGAGCGCAGGGTCGAGCGGTTCAAGACCATCCTAGTCTATTGCCCTGCAGCAGTCAGGTCCGCGGATGGGTGTCAGCCTTTCGTCCGAGAGGCCCTAAAGTTGGACATTCAGACCCTTCCATGGCTCTGTGAGTGAGTGCTTAATATCAAAAAGATCAAGTACTCGTCCAAGTGTCTGATCAACCATGTGTTCTATGGAGGCGGGTTTCTGGTAGAACGCCGGGGTTGGCGGAAAGATGATCCCGCCCATTTGGGTAACCGTTTCCATATTGCGCAAGTGCACCAGATGCAAGGGTGCTTCCCGCACCAGAAGGACCAGGCGGCGGCGCTCCTTGAGGCATACATCGGCGGCGCGGCTGACGAGATTTTCCGAAAAGCCGGCGGCAATGGCCGCCAGGGTCTTGGCCGAGCAGGGCGCGACGATCATCCCATCGCAGCGAAACGAGCCGGAGGCGATGCTGGCGCCGATATCGGTGACGCTGTGCGCAACGTCGGCGAGCGCCTCGAGCTGCGCGCGCTTGAGGCCAAGCTCCTGGTGGGCATTGAGTGCGCCGGCATGCGATACCACCACGTGGCTTTCCACCTGGCCGCCGGCACGCAGGTGCTGGAGCAGGCGGGCGCCATAAATGGCGCCCGACGCCCCGGTGATCGCCACGATGAGGCGCGGCCGCTGCGCGGCTGCGCCGGCCGGACCGTTCAAGCCGCCTGCACTTGCTTGAGCAACTCCTGCAGTTCGCCGCTTTCGAACATCTCCGACATGATGTCCGATCCGCCAACGAACTGGCCGTTCACATACAACTGGGGAACGGTCGGCCAGTTGGCGAATTCCTTCACGGCCTGCCGCACCTCGTCGTCCTCGAGGACGTTGAAGGTAACCAGGTTGCGGACGCCGCAGGTCTTGAGGATCTGCACGGCCTTGCCCGAAAACCCGCATTGCGGAAACTGTGCGCTGCCCTTCATGAACAGGACGATGGGGTGCTCGCTTACGGTCGAGCGGACGAATTCCTTGGCATCCATGGCGTCAATTCCTGCAGGTAAGAGGATCGGTAGTCGAAGATTTTTTGCACAGGACAAATCACAGTGTAGGAATCACCCCTCGCGCCGTCAAACGCGCAGGGCATTTTCCCGGGGACCTGCCCACGATACCCCTTGGACCACGATTTCGCACCCAAGTGCCCAGGACGCCGGCAAAACCGCATCCTGCGCCTGCCTGGCGGTGTGGTTTCGGGCCGCGTCGGCCGCGGCGCCGCAAACTTGAGGCCTTCGGTCTGCGGGTAAGGCCTGCCCGCCCACCGCATCTGGGCAAAGCGACTGTGCCATTTCCCGCCGACAATGCGCTTGGTGCCTCCGCGCGCAGGCGTTGCGAAGAAGTGCGGGAGGGCGAGGAAGCGATTCCAGACCCTCCCGCGCGCGCTCCCCGCCGGGCAAGCCGCCCGTGGCGCTGCCCACCCACCGGGGGCTTCTACGCTCCCGGGGCCTGTCCCCAGCATACGCGTTCGTGGCCCGCAAGGTCGCCAAGGGTACGAACCGATCGCAAGCCCGAATCGAGCATCAGGGTGCGCACGGCCGCGCCCTGATCGTGGCCGTGTTCGACGAGCAGATCGCCGCCCGGCGCCAGGAAGCCCGTCGCGCCGCCGATGATGGCGCGCAGGGCGCCCAGGCCGTCGCCGCCGTCGCTCAGCGCGCAGTAAGGCTCGTGGCGCAGGTCCTCCAGGTGTGCGTCGCCCGCGGCGATATAGGGTGGATTGCTCACGATCAGGTCAAAGCGCCCGCGCAGGGGCGCATACCAATGGCCCGCTACCAGGTGCACCGTGGCGCCCAGGCGCAACCGGTTTTCGCGGGCAAGGCACAGGGCATCGGGCGAGGCGTCGCTCGCCACGATGAACAGCCCCGGCTGGCGCAGTCCCAGCGCGATGGCGACGCAACCCGACCCGGTTCCCAATTCCAGGACCCGCGCGGCGCGCTTGCCTCGGACGATGGCCAGGGCCGTGTCCACCAGCAACTCGGTTTCCGGACGCGGCACGAGCACGGCCGGCGAGACGCGGAAGCGGTAACCATAGAACTCCTGTTCGCCCAGCAGGTAGGCCAGCGGCATTCCCGCGGACCGCTGCGCGACGGCGGCGTCGAATCGTTCGCGTTGCTCGGGGGTCACTGCGGTTTCCGGGTGGGCGATCAGGGTCTCGCGCGACATGCCCAATACGCTGCACAGCAGGGCGCGCGATTCGGCGGGCGGCAGCGCCCCGCCCCGCAGCAGCGCCCCGGCCTGCACCACCTCGCCGCCGGCAGCCGCCACCGGCGCCCCGTCAGGCGGTTTCCGCAAGCGAGGCCAGAAGGTCGGCCTGGTGCTCGGCGGTAAGGGCTCGGCTGAGTTCGTCCAGGTCGCCATCCATGATCTGGTCGATCTTGTAGAGCGTCAGGTTGATGCGGTGATCGGTAACCCGGCCCTGCGGGAAATTGTAGGTGCGGATCCGCTCGGAGCGGTCGCCGCTGCCGACCAGCAGGCGCCGTGCCGTGGCTTCCTGGTGCTGCTGCGCCTGGCGCTGCGACTCCTTGAGCCGGGCCGCGAGCACCTTCATCGCGCGTTCCTTGTTCTTGTGTTGCGATCGGTCGTCCTGGCATTCCACGACGATGCCGCTGGCAAGGTGGGTGATGCGCACGGCCGATTCGGTCTTGTTGACGTGCTGCCCGCCGGCGCCCGAGGCGCGGAAGACGTCTACGCGGATTTCGCTCGGGTCGATATGCACGTCATTGATCTCGTCGGCCTCCGGGAGCACCGCCACGGTGCAGGCCGAGGTGTGGATCCGCCCCTGTGCCTCGGTCTCTGGAACGCGCTGGACGCGGTGCACGCCCGACTCGAATTTGAGCCGGCTGTAGGCCCCATGCCCGATCACCCGCACGATCACTTCCTTGTATCCGCCCAGATCCGACGGGCTCTCCGAGATCATTTCGGTCTGCCAGCGGTTGCGCTCGGCAAACCGCATGTACATCCGCAGCAGCGTCCCGGCAAACAGCGCCGACTCGTCGCCGCCGGTTCCCGCGCGGATCTCGAGGTAGATGTTGCGCTCGTCGTTCGGGTCCGTGGGCAGCAGCAGGTGCTGCAGCTTCTCTTCGAGCAGGGTGATGCGCTTGCGCGCGGCCGCTTCGTCTTCCTCGGCAAGGGCACGGACCTCCGGATCGGCGAGCATCTGCTGCGCCGTCTCGAGGTCGCGCGTCGCGCCCAGGTATTCCTGGAAGCCCGCCACGAGGGGCTCGATCTCGGCGCGCTCGCGCGACAGCCGCCGGAAATGGTCCAGGTCCTGGGTGGCGTCTTCCTGCGACAGCGCCGCGTCGATTTCCGTCAGGCGACGGGACAATTGGGCCAGCTTGGCCCGCATCGAATCTTTCATGGGGTGCGGTGCGCGAAGGGGGAATCCCGCGCAGGACGCGGGAGGCCATGCTTGCCGGCCGTCAATTATTGCCGTTCTGCTGCAGGTGGGCCCGGTAGTAGCGCGCAACGATATCGACCTGGCGCTGGCGCTCCTCATCGGGCGCGGCGGCGGCATCGTTGAGCGCGGCGATCGGCGCGTGCAGGAACTTGTTGGTCAGGGCCTGGGAGAGTTTTTCCAGCACGGCCTCGGGGGATTCGCCCCGCGCCAGCTGCCGCCGGGCGCGCTCGATCTCGTGCATGCGCATGTCCTCGGCCCGCTGGCGGATGTCGCGGATCAGCGGCACCGTTGCCCGGCCGGCCAGCCAGCTCTCGAAATCGCGCACGCGCGACTCGATGATGGCTTCGGCCTGGGCCACCGCCGCGAGGCGCGACTCCTGCCCGACCTGCACCATCTGGCCCAGGTCATCGATCGTGTAGACGAAGACGTCGTCGAGCCGGGCGATCTCCGGCTCCACGTCGCGCGGCACGGCCAGGTCGACGACCACCATGGGCCGGTGCCGCCGCGCGCGAACCGCGCGCTCGACCATGCCCAGTCCGATGATGGGCAGAGAACTGGCCGTGCACGACACGATGACGTCGAAGCGCGCCAGGGATTCGGGCAGCTCGTTGAGCGCCATGGATCGGCCGTGAAACCGCGTGGCCAGCGCATGGGCCCGCTCGATCGTGCGGTTGGCCACCGTGATTGTCTTGGGGCGCCGGGCCGCGAAATGCGTAGCCGCCAGTTCGATCATCTCGCCGGCACCGATGAACAGCAGGTTGCAGTCCTCGAGGCTGCCGAAGACGCGCTCGGCCAGGCGCGCCGCCGCTGCCGCCATGGAAACCGAATGCGCGCCGATCTCGGTGGAACTGCGCACCTCCTTGGCCACCGCGAAGGTTCGCTGGAACAGGTGGTTGAGCAGCAGCCCAAGGCCGCCGGCCTCGCGCGCCAGGCGCTCGGCCTGCTTCATCTGCCCGAGGATCTGCGGCTCGCCCAGGACCATGGAATCGAGGCCGCTGGCAACGCGGAAGGCATGGCGCACCGCATCGCCCTTGGGCAGGGTGTAGGAAACCCGCGCCAGGTCGCTGGAGACGATGCCCTTTTCCAGGGAAACGAATTCGGCAAGCGCCAGGCCGGCGCGGGCGGGCTCGTCGACCGCGCAATAGAGCTCGGTGCGATTGCACGTGGAGACGATCGCCGCCTCGCTGAGCGAGCCGACGTCGGAGCGGGCAAACAAGGCCCGCAGGCGCGCGATGGCCCCTTCGACTTCTTCGGGAAGGAAAGTGACGCGCTCCCGCATTGCCAGCGGGGCTGTCTGGTGATTCAGGCCAAGTGCAAGCAGTTGCATCGAGCGTCGCAAATTTTATCGCGCACAAACAGGCCGCCGGCCGACGCCGGCATACTATTCCTTATCGCACGCCGTCTGGACTTAATTCAGGCCAATTCAGGATTGTAGCCAGACCAGGAGCGCCTGGCGTGCGGGTACCCCTCATTTCGGCGGGGCGGGCCCGCCGTCGCGCGGCTTCAGGCAGCTTCAGGCCGTAAAGACGCCGCGGGAATAATTCGCTTGTCAATCATAATGAGAAGCATTATCATTGCAGTCATGATGAAATCGATCTTCCCCACGGCGAAACGGAACGCTCGCGCCGAACACCCGAGCAAAGGGGCCAGAGCGGCCGGGTTCGGGCATGTTGCAATGGTCCTGGGCGCTGCCCTGGCGTGCGCTGCTTTGGGCGCAACCGCCGGCGAGGAGGAGCCCACGCTTTCGCTCAAGATCCGTAATCACCAGTTCTATCCGGCCGAACTGGAGATTCCCGCGGGCGAGAAGCGCATGCTGATCATCGAGAACCAGGATGCCACGGTAGAGGAATTCGAAAGCCATTCCCTGCACCGCGAAAAAATCGTGCCGCCGCTGTCCAAAACGAACCTGTACATCGGCCCGCTCAAGCCGGGACGCTACGAATTCATCGGCGAGTACAACGACGCCACTGCCAAGGGTGTGGTCGTCGCCAAGTAAGGCGCCGTCGCACCGCCGCCCGGATTTCCACCGCGATCGTCCCGAAGAATCGCCGACCTCAGCATGCTCAACGCCGCCCTGATCGTCTTTCGCGAAACGCTCGAGGCTGCGCTGATCATCGGCATCGTCGCGGCTGCAACGCGGCAGATCCCGCGCCGCGGGCTGTGGATCTCCCTGGGCGTGGTCCTCGGGCTGGGCGGCGCTGTCGTCATCGCCTCCCTGGCCGGCGAAATCGGCCAGTGGGCCAATGGCATGGGGCACGACCTGTTCAACGCGGGCGTGCTGGCCGTCGCCGTGGTCATGCTGGCCTGGCACAACATCTGGATGGCCGGCCATGGCAGGCAGCTGGCCTCGGACGCCCGCAACCTGGGCAGCTCCGCTGCCAAGGGCGAGCTTGCGATCAGCGCGGTAACCGTCGCGGTGGCCCTGACCGTGCTGCGCGAAGGCTCCGAGACCGTGCTGTTCTTCTTCGGCATATTCGCCGGTGCCCAGGTGACGGTCTTGAGTCTTGCCGAAGGAGCGGCTCTGGGCCTGCTCGGCGGGGCCATCGCCGGCGTCCTCATCTACCGCGGCCTGATGCGCATCCCGGTGCGGCACTTCTTTACCGTGACGGCGTGGCTGCTGCTGTTCGTCGCTGCCGGCATGGCCGCTCAGCTCGCGCAGATCCTGATCCAGGCAGACCTCCTCCCGCCCATCGTGCAGCCGCTGTGGGACACCTCGTCCCTGGTTCCTCCCGACTCGAGCCTGGGCACGCTGCTGCATGCCCTGGTCGGGTACGAGGCGCAGCCCAGTGCCACGCAGGTGGTATTCGCGGGTCTTGTCATCGTCGGCGTTTTTGTGGCGTCGCGGCGCGCCCGGCGGAGCCATTAGCCGACAATGATCAAGCTGTTGGAGTGCACGATCGCGGCGCGATGGCGGGGGCTTTTGCCCGTGCCGGCCATCGCCTGCGCCGCCCTGGGACTCCTGGGCGCCGCGCCGGCACGGGCCGACCCCAACGATTATGTCCTGACGCTCGACATCACCGGTGGTGAACGCGAAATCGAAGCCAAGCTGGGCGCGGCTTCGTCGAGCCGCGATGGCACGCCTGCGGGCGAGGCCGCGGCGCTGTCCTGGGGCATCGGCGTCACCGACCGCTGGTTCACGGAGTTCTACGCCCAACTCGCCAACACCAGCGCAGGTTCCACCGGCGGCGGCCTCGACAGCACGTCATGGGAGAACGTCGTCCGGTTCTCGGAGCCGGGGCAGTGGCCCATCGACGTGGGGGCGATGCTGGAGATCGAGAGGCCCCGTGCCGGTTCGCAGGGATGGAAAATCACCTCGGGCCCGCTGTTCCAGGCCGACGTCGACCAGGTCCAGCTGAACCTCAACATCCTGTTCGAGCGCGTCGTCGATGGACAGCCCTTCGAGCCGACCCAGCTGTCCTACCAGTTCCAGGCGCGCTTTCGTTCCGATCCTCGCCTCGAGTTTGGCATGCAGGCGCTCGGCGACCTGGGTAGCTGGAACCACTGGGGCAGCCCTGACGGCCAGGCGCAACGCCTGGGGCCGGCCATTTTCGGCCGCTACAGCCTGGGCCATGCACGGGCGATCAGCTACAACGCGGCGTTGCTTTTTGGGGCGAACCGAGCCGCCGCCGATACCACCGTGCGCGCGCAGATCGAGTACGAGTACTGACCGAGTACGAGTACGACGGCCAAGGTACGGGCGGCCAATCGCGCCCGCCCGCAAGCGCCCGCTAGAACGAGGACGCGCTGTCGCCCGACCGTCCGATCGCCACGAATCCCGCGCCGTTGCTGCGCATCGCCGTCGCGTCGAGCACGTTGCTGGCACCGACCAGCTTCCAGTTGTTGATGCCGTTGTAGCTCGCGTAGGCATTTCCCGCACCGTCGAGCGCGACGAATTGCGTGGTGTAGTCGACCGCAACGACGGAGCCGGCGATGGGCGTCGCGGCCGTGGTCCAGGCGCCCGTGCTGTTGGCAACGGCGTAGCTGCCGAAGGCGTCGGCGACCAGCCAGGTGTTGATGGCCTCGTTGGCAATGGAAATCGTCACGGTGGTTGCGGTTTCCGAAACGACGGCATCCTTGTTGAGATCGGCATTGCCGTAGGCGATATGGGTCCAGTTGTTCACGCCGACGGAAAAAAGCGACCAGTTCCCGCCGCCATTGCTGGTCCACAGGGTCGTTCCGTTGGCCCCGACGGCCACGCAGGAACTCGAGACGCAGTGGATGGCATTGAGCGTATTGGCCGAGGCCGCTTCCGCGCTGGTATTGATGGACCACGTCAGGCCGTCCGCGCTGGTGAGCACCGTGCCGGCGTCTCCCACGGCGATGAACGTGGAGCCGGCCGTGGCCACCGCGTTGAGATTGGCCGTGGTGGGCACACCGAAGACCTGCTGCCAGTTCTGGCCGTCGGCGCTGCGCAGGATGGCGCCGCCCTTGCCGACGGCCACGAACAGGACGTTGGCCACGCCGATCGTTGCCGACGCATAGGAATAGCCGGCCACGCCCGCGAGATCGGCGTTGAATCCTGCCGGAACATTTGCCTGGACCCAGGTGAGCGGGCTGTTTCCCTGCGACAGCGTCAACGGTCCGGCGACGGTGGGGGCCAGGGTGGCGCTGTAGACCGCTCCGCTGGGGCCGACGGCAACGAAGATGCCCGAGGCCGGCCGCCCCGAATACCCGCAATTGGTGGTTCCCGCGTAGCCGATCGCATCGACGGCAACCGGAATCGACTGGCCGGCCGGCACCCAGGTCGCGTTGGGTCCGCCGGCTGGCCGCGGAAACGTGGCCACCAGGGAACTGCCGTTGCCGCCGGGCGAGGAACCGGTTCTGCCGTTGACCGTGAAATAGGTCTCCGGGAAGAGCGAGTCCCAATCGGGATTGTTGATTTGCCCGCAAATGATAGCGGGCGAGGTGGCGTGGACCAGGACGCCGGCATTGAGCAACTGGGTCCAGTTGCCGGCGATCGACAGCGTCGGATCCTGTGCGTGGAAGACCCAGTAGTCGACGGCCGGGTTGTAGGGCCAG
>Ga0181519_10003783_pt1 | contig 12383 bp, 10 predicted proteins | sample PEATcosm2014_Bin_26_FD_121102 | JGI IMG/M metagenome (GOLD analysis project Ga0181519, IMG submission 121102) | Peatland microbial communities from MTU Mesocosm Facility, Houghton, MI, USA - PEATcosm2014_Bin02_10_metaG | ecosystem: Environmental > Terrestrial > Soil > Wetlands > Peat | place... | reverse complement strand
GAAGGCGCGGACATCGGTAATTGCCGAAGGTGCTGGAGTAGCTTCGAATCATCGATTCCACTTAGGATGTTCATGACTCATTTTCCTTAACTCGCAATAGGCCGTGCAATCATGTGGGCGGCAAACGCGCGCATGATTGCTGGAGCAGAAACTCAAAGCTGCTCTTCAAGAATCGCAAGACCCGCGAATGATTGTTTACCCGACCGTTCGACCCGAGGAGGAACATGCTACACAACGCGGATCCAAAGCAGACTCGTCTGCAACTGTGGCTAAGGATCGATTCTCTGCAAAAACCAAAAGTTTATGCACAGATATTCGATACGGCAGAGATTTACAACCTTAACTATTGGTTGGAGATCGTCTTATCGGCAGGGATTGCCGCTTTGGGGCTTGTGTTGAACAGCCCTGCCGTCATCATAGGCGCTATGCTCATTTCCCCCTTGATGGGGCCCATCATGGCCGCAGGATTGGCCTTAGCCGCAGGGGACCTTTACCTCGCATTTAGAGCCATAACGAATCTTGCCGCCAGCGTATCCCTGGCGATCGGGTTTTCTGCTCTTATCGTCTGGCTGCTCCCTTTTCATTCTGTGACCGGCGAGATATTGGCCAGGACCAACCCCACCCTTCTCGACCTCGGTGTGGCCCTCTTCTCCGGATTGGCCGGTTCCGTTGCAGTATGTCGCTTTGGCGGAGGAGAGGCCGTCACTACCTTGCCAGGGGTGGCGATAGCAGTGGCATTGATGCCTCCTCTGTGCACCATCGGCTTCGGGTTGGGAAGCGGCGCAAACACCCGGATCATGGGCGGAGCCGGTCTGCTTTTCTTGACAAATCTGGTCGCCATTGTGGCAAGCGCGTTTGTTGTGTTTCTGCTGACGGGTATGAACGCGCCGGAGGTTCGCGCGGAGATGGAGCATTCCCAAAAGACCGAAGCGCTCGCCCGGACGATATCGCGGGGATGGTTTTCGCGAGCGCTGATCAACGGCGGCCAGCTTCGGTGGCGAATCCTCATGCTGGTTGTCTTGCTTGGAGCCATAGCGCTTCCCTTGAGAACGGCATTTTTGCAGTTAGCCGGCGAAGCGATCGCAAGAAAGACGATCCAGGAAGCCGTCAAGGACCTGCTGCCGCCAGGAGCACTGGTCTCCCAACAAGTCGAAGTGGGCCGGGACAGTGTTGCGGTTCGGCTCGTCTCAACTCAAGTGGTTTCGGAAGATAAGATTCAGAAAGCGGAGCGCGTTATCGAAGGACGCTGTGGGCGGAAAACTGTCCTCTCGGTTGCGAGCATCGCTAGCCAGAGCGAACTGGCCGAGTTGATGCAGAGATACTCCACGCCGTCACAACCGTCCCCTGTTGTCCCTGAGTCCCTAGAAGACATTCACAAAGAAGTGACTACTCGCATTCAACCGGTTCTCGCCGGTATTTGGCCCACCGAAGCGCCTCTCCAGGGTTTCGATCTGGGGTTCGATTCGACCGGCATGGTGTTGACCGTTCGATACATGAGCGATCATGAACTCGGAAAAATTTCTGAAGATATTCTCGCCCGAGAGTTGCAAGAGAAACTTGGGGTGCCGACTATTTCCCTGGTTGCGCAGCGCGTTCTTCAACTCCGAAAACAATCCAGGAAAACGAAGCGGGAGCCGCCCTCCCGGGGTGGCCGTCCGGGCATATAGACCATGTCGCACGCTCGTACAGCAGGGCACTTGACGAGGGATCGCTTCCAACCTGCGCAGAAGAGGCGCCATCGTCAGGCCTAGCAGGAACACTGAAAAGCCGACAAGGAGGTCATGTACTCTTACGCGGCACGGGGTTTTCGACGGCGGGTGCGTGGCTAGTTAAATTGCGGTCAACTTCCTCAATCAGTTTTGACGCGGTGTTTGCTGACACCCACCCATCGTGCATCGCTTGTTCGATCGCGCCCTTCTCTGCGTTGTTGAGCCGCGCACGCGCCACCCGGAATTCCTCGGAAAGGCGGTCCTCGTTATCGCCGAGAATGGAATCGATCGCTGTATTCGCAGTTTCCAATCTCGAGTCAAGTTCGTTGCGCAGCCGTTGGTGCACCGGGCGGGAGATCAATTCCTTGTTTGCGATATCTTCCAATTCCGCAATGGCGGATGCAATCGCAACCTGGCGCACGCGTGAGCGCGAATAGTCGTCGTCACTGCTCTCACCAATGCCCAGCAAGCGGATGAGCGGCTTCAAGGTGATCCCCTGGACAACAATCGTGAACGCGACCACTCCGAACGTCAGGTTCAACAGTTGATCCCGATAAGGAAAGCTACTCCCGATACTCAGCACCAGCGCCAGGGAAAGAGCTCCCCGCATGCCTCCCCAAACCAGCACATGCTGCCATCGCATGGGAATCTTGGTCGAAAAGAGATTGCTGACAGGGACGAGCCCGTAGACGGTAAGCAGCCGCGCCACCAGAACTGCGGCAATCGACAGAACCAACGCCCTCCATATGTGCAGCAGCTCTCCTAGGCGCACCTGAAGTCCGATCAGCAGAAACAACACGGAATTGATAAGGAAAGATGCATATTCCCAGAACGACCACAGCGCAATCCGCGTGCGCCAGCTCATCCCTGTACGCATTCCGAAGTTGCCAATCATCAGGCCTGCCGCCACCGTGGCAATGACGCCTGACAAATGCAGCGACTGCGCGAGGAGGTAAGAACCGTACGCCAATATGGTTGTGAGCGTGATTTCAACCTCTGGGTCGTCGATTCTCTGTGTAAGCCTGCTGAACACATAGCCCAGCCCCGCTCCCAAAGCCGCACCGCCGACAACTTCGACCACAAAATCGCGAATTCCGGCCAATATATCCAGGCGCGAACTGGCGACTGCCCCAACAAGGATTCCGTACAGCACGACCGAAGTTCCGTCGTTAAACAGGCTCTCTCCTTCCACGGTGATGGTGAGCCGCTTGTCAATGGACATGTCTTTGAAAATCGAGAGCACCGAGATCGGGTCCGTAGCGGCAACAATCGCTCCAAAAACAAGTGCCACCAGAACGGGGATTCCCAGCACCCAATGCAGAACATAGCCAGAGATCATGGTTGCCGCGAACACGCCCACGGTCGCAAGCAGGCAAATTGGTACAAGGCTTTCCCGCAATTGGCGAAACTGAATCTTCAGGCTACCCTCAAACAAAAGGGCAGGGAGGAAGATGACCAGGCTCACGCCGGGTGTCAACCAATCGGGAGAATGAGCAAAGAGGTTCTGTAGGAAAGGCAGATGAAACGATCCGAGAGCCAGTCCACCCAGGACAAGAGCAACCGTGTAAGGAATTCGCAGGCGCGCGGCAGCTAAAGCAATTACTGAGGCTGCTATCAACATCCAGATCAAAAACTCAACCTGCGAACCAACAGTCATCCGTCCGCTCCAACAACTTGCTCTCCTCGCCAAAGCTAAACGCGTGAGGAGCTTAATTATAGTCGGGATTTTCTCTGGGAGACCTCAAGCGAGGCACCTGAGGAGATCGAAGTATTTCGTTCAACACGAGCTCCTTACGAAACCTCACCGACCTGGCTCGTTTACTTTTCAATGTCTTGCTTCGGCACCAATGTGCAACCGACCGGCTTTTCGCTGTTCGACTAGGACCAACGCCATCCGTCCCATAGACGGATGGCGAAAGCAGGCCCTTCATAACCGCAAAAGAGGGCGCTGAATATCGTCGATCTTCGCGACTGAATAGATTCCGACGTTTCTATCCGTCGAACTCATATTTTGATTCGAAATACAAGTCCAGAGCCAAGTGCCGCATCCGTATGGTCGTTCGTTCCCAGTCTTCGGTCTCAAGTACTACGATCAATCAACCTGATCCTCGGCGGAAGTCGGCATCAAACGGATCTGCCGAATTGTGTCGCGGTGGTATCCCGGATTGCTGCATGTGGAATCACTGAACAACCTGACCGGAAAACACTCACAGGCAACTGCATATCCTTGTCAGGCTGCAGTCTGTGGACGGTGCTCGGACAATCCTCCACCGCTGCATACTATAGATTGCGCCTGGTTGAATCCGAGTGGATATGCCTATTTGATGCTTGCATCCCGGAGCAGTTTGGCCCGCCGCTCTTCGTATTCCTCACTCGTAATCTCTCCGGCGGCATATCTCCTTTGCAGCAGTTGCAGAGGCGATTGCATTTCCCGGTAGGTGGACCGGCGCATTGGCGTCATGAAGGAGAAGAACACGACCCATAGTAGTATCCAGAAAAACCACCAGTACCAATGCATTCCCCAAAAATAGTACATAGCAAAACTCCTAAAGTGTGCGGGTTATTGTCTCTCGGCAGGTGCCGATGAACTGAAGAATGTCTTCATGGGGCAGCGCGAGCCTGTGCGAACTACTCTTCTATCGGCCACTCTCAACTTCCGGTCACGACTACAACAAGAACCTGGCGAGACTCTCCCAATCGAATGTGATAACGATACGGCTGGCAGTGATGGCGTGACTGTTCAAATTTGAACATTTTAGCCAAGCGCGCATGCGGTACAAACTTCATGGGGCCAGGCGCTTTCATCCCAGGCGTATGGATCGTCTTATCCAATTCCCAGTGCATGAGAAATGCTCGCAGTCCAGGTACGGCCGGAGATACGCAGACAACCTTGCTGCCGGGAGGCAAAACCAGGATGACAGAGGTATAAGCCCAACTCGAAGCCGGTGGAGAAAGCCTCTTCGATATAGGTCTATAAAGTTCAATTGCTTTCCTTCATGGTTTGAGGGAAGGTAAACGAATTTGCTCAAGAATCGCGAATTACCAGCGAAATAATGTGGACCGAAGTTAAGTTGCTGTTTGGAAGGCACTGTCTGTGTCTGCGCCGTCTGAAGCGTAGAGTTCAAGTGCTCGCCTGAGTTCGGATCGCCATAACTTGTAGAGAGGCCAGAAGAGGGAATGCGTACAGATTCAAATCGAACGGCCGCGGGCCCGTGCAACCATCAATGGGGAGTGATTCTCGCTGGCGGGGACGGGAAGAGATTGCTTCCACTGACGCGAAGAATTGCAGGGGATGACAGACCCAAGCAGTTTTGCGCAGTGATTGGAGATGCGACACTCCTCCAACAAACCCGAAGAAGAGTTTCCAAAGCAATCGATTCCGGACAGACTCTTCTGGTTATGAACAGGGTTCACGAGCGCTTCTATGGGGATGAGGTCGCGGACGTGCCTCGGTCGCGCCTGCTGGTCCAGCCCCAAAACCGGGGGACGGCTTCCGCCATCCTATACAGCCTGATGCGAGTCCGTGAACTCGATTCGCAGGGGCTGGTCGCATTTTTCCCGTCCGACCATCATTTCATGAATGACGAAGCGTTCGCCGACCAAATCGGGTTGGCATTTGTGCTCGCTGAGACCAACCCGGAGAGGGTAATCCTGCTGGGGGTTGAACCCGAGACGCCGGAGGTTTCTTATGGCTGGATTGAGCCTGGGCCGCGCCTCGAAGGCCCCTTCTCGGCCTCCATATCGCACGTAAAGCGATTCTGGGAGAAACCTTCGGAGACAATTGCTTTTGACTTGATGCGAAGCGGCTGTCTTTGGAATAGCTTTGTCATGGTTGGGCGACTTGCAAGCTTCCTGGAACTGACCCGGCAAGCAATTCCACGCTTGCACAATTCCTTCGAATCCATTCGGCAATCATTCTTGACGGCAAAAGAAGCCGAAGTCTTGTCCGCACTGTATGCCGTCATCCCTTCTTCCAGTTTCTCCGATGATGTTCTCTCCGTATGTCCAAATACCCTCGCTGTCATGCGAGGTTCCGGTCTTGGGTGGAGTGACTTGGGAGAGCCTTGTCGCGTTCTTTCCACTCTCGCCCGCATAGGACCCAAAGCCGACCGCGGCTGCAATCCAACGAGGGAGGACCCAGGGGCAGCGATAGCCTCAACCGCTTGATGTTCGCCGTTCAGTTTTCCGGGAGCATCGCGCTCCGGCCATAGCGTCCGCACAAAGAACCGATCTGGCGAAGAGTTGTATTCAGAAAACGAGAGAGCGCGGTTTCTGCGAACGGATGCAACAAACTGACCCAGTGAGGGCAATTCGACGTGGAGTGGTTAGCAACTCGTGATGCAAGATGGAAATTCTGGCTTATGCAACAAGCCCCCTTTCGCATCGCGGGTCTGTGCTACGTCAGACGGTCGATGGAATTCCGCGCAAAAGGAGGGTACAACGATGCTTTATCGGCAAATCTACACGCACATCCTAGGTGTTTCGGCGGTGGCGCTGTTTCTTGGCGCCACGACATTCGCACAAACCCAGCAAGACCAGAACTTTGTCAAAACCGCGATGGAGATCAATATCGCAGAGATCCAAATCGGGCATCTCGTCTTAAAGCAGGGAGCTAGCGAAGACGTCAGGAAATTCGGCCAGAGAATGATCACTGACCATACTCGGCTGGAAAATGAGATCACGCCAATTGCAGCGAAGATCGGAATCACCCCGCCCACGGAACTTGCCCCGGACGATCAAGCGCTGCTCACGAAGCTCAAGGGAGAGTCCGGCGCCGAATTCGACGAGACGTATGTTCACGCTATGGTTGAAGGTCATCGCAAGGCTGTCCAACTCTACAAGGCGGAGGAGACCGACGCTCAGGATGCCGCCGTCAAGAGTGCCGCCACGCACGGAGAGCCGGTCATCGCCGAGCACCTGAGGCTGGCTGAACACCTCAAGAGCACTATGGGCAAGAGCTAGCCTGAATGCTCTAACGAACACCAAGGAGTGCAAAGTAATTCCAAATCGAGAGTTCCATGCAGGCCTTGGCCTCTCCCTTTACGCAACACGAGAACAGGTCAAGTGGCTACAGACGCTTGGCCCTGCGACTCATCCTGATCGCAATCCTGACAATCCAGTTGCAACGATCAAATTCTGGTTAAACACTCTCAACGGGCGCTCGTCAAAAAGAAGTGGACACTTCAAGAGATGACACCACCCTGAGGTCAAGAGGGGAACTCGGCCAGGTACTCAAGCATTTTGTCTGCTATCGCAGACGGGTCTGGAGAATATCGAAGTGAATCCCAAGTACGTTATATCTCTGTTGCTCTTGTTCGCTTGGTTCGGGGTAAGTGGACAATCGGCCTCCACTCAAGATGAGACGAAAGCTGTGCGCGCCACACTGTCCAACGGCATGCGTGTCGTCATTCTCCGCAACACCTTGGCCCCGGTGGTCACAGTGGAAACGAATTTCCTGGTCGGTGGCGATGAGACGCCCCCCGGGTTTCCAGGCATGGCCCATGCGCAGGAGCATATGGCGTTTCGCGGATGCGCAGGGTTGACGGCAGACCAGACGTCTGCCATTTATGCGCAACTCGGAGGCCAGAACAACGCCGATACGCAGCAGAACATCACCCAGTATTTTGCGACTGTTCCGGCAGCAGATCTTGACGTTGCTCTCGAGGTCGAGGCCGCTTGCATGCATGGGATTGACGACTCGCAGCAGGAGTGGTCGCAGGAACGGGGAGCCATCGAACAGGAAGTGGCGCGCGACCTGTCCAATCCCACCTACAAATTCATCGACCGCCTCAACCAGGATATGTTCGCCGGCACTCCTTATGCGCACGATCCCCTCGGCACAAAAGCCTCCTTTGACGACACCAACGGCGACATGCTCAAGGACTTCTACAAAAAGTGGTACACGCCGGGCAACGCCATCATGGTGATTGTGGGCGATGTGGATCCCATCTCGACATTGACCAAGATTCGGCGGTGGTTTGGCGATGTTGCCAGCCATCCTTTGCCCGAGCGCCCATCTGTCGAATTGAAGCCGGTCAAGTCAGAGACATTTACGCTGGATAGCAATTTCCCCTACATTCTCGGCTTCATTGCCTATCGGTTTCCGGGAACGAATTCTCCGGATTACGCGGCCAGCCAAATTCTGGCCGATGTACTGGCCAGCCAACGCGCCGATATCTACGCAATGGTCCCGGCAGGCAAAGCGCTGGGAGCACAATTTGGAATTGCGGAGACTTATCCCAAGGCCAGCGTCGGCTACGGATTGGTTGCCTTGCCCTCCGCAGCAGACGCCACGGGCGCGATCAAGGAACTTCGCTCGATACTGGCAGGCTACGCGCAAAAGGGCGTCCCGGAGGATCTGGTTGCGGCGGCAATTCGCAGCGAGGTCGCTTCCGCGGAGTTTCAACGGAACTCGATTCCCGGCTTGGCGAACGTCTGGTCGAGTGCGCTGGCCGCCGAGGGCCGTACGTCTCCCGATGAAGACATTGAAGCAATCAAGCGGGTCACGCTCGCGGACGTAAATCGGGTTGCAAAAGAATACCTTGTAGACGAGAACTCGATTACCGCAACTTTGAAGCCGGTGCCAACGGGACAACCCGTCTCCGGAAAGGGATTTGGCGGCGCGGAGGAGGTCACTTCGGCTCCCACCAAGCCGGTCGAGCTTCCCGCGTGGGCAGCTGGTGCGCTGGCCGAGCTCAAGGTTCCCGAAAACTTCATCAACGTCTCAGATACGACGCTGCCAAACGGACTTCGTTTGATCGTTAAGACGGATCGGACGAGCCCGACCGTCTCAGTTGCTGGTTCAGTGAAGCACGAGTCCGACCTGGAGACACCGGCCGGGCAGGAAGGTGTCTCCGGCCTTCTTGGCGGGCTTTTCTCCTACGGAACCCGGACGCTGGATCGGCTGGCCTTCCAGAAGGCGCTTGATGACATTGCCGCGAATGAGAGTGCGGGCTTCGGCTTTTCAGTGGATGTGTTGAAAGAGCACTTCTCTCGCGGCGTCGAGTTGCTGGCTGACAACGAGCTTCATCCCGCGTTGCCGGTGCAAGCATTTGCAGTCGTGCAGAAGCAAACGACGCAGTTTGTTGCCGGCAACATGCAGAGCCCTGGATACCGGACATCGCGCGCGCTTGATCTGGCGTTGCTGCCCGCGAACGACCCGGCCCTGCGGGAGGTGACTCCGGCTACCGTCGGCAGAATCACACTAGACGAAGTGAAGCAATATTATGCCTCCACGTTTCGTCCAGACCTCACTACGATCGTGGTCATTGGCGACGTCTCTTCGGAAGAAGCCCGGCAAGTGATTGAAAAATGGTTTGGAGAATGGAAGGCGGCTGGCCCGAAGCCCGATACTATGCTGCCTCCCATCCCGATCAACAAGCCCTCGGCTGTCAATGTAGCCGATTCTGAAGCGGTGCAGGACTCCGTGGTTCTTGCCGAGCAGCTGAAGCTGAACCGCTTTGACCCGGACTACTATCCGCTGCAATTAGGCAATCATGTTTTGGGCGGAGGCTTCTACGCCACGCGTCTCTATCACGACCTCCGCCAGGTGGCAGGCTATGTCTATACGGTCAATGTAGGTTTGAGTGCCTCGAAGACCAGGGCCAGCTATTCCGTCGACTATGGCTGCAATCCCGAGAATGTCTCTAAAGCAAGGGCTTTGATTCTGCGCGATCTCGACCAGATGCGGACCGACGATGTGTCCGCAGCCGAACTGCAGCAGGCCAAGGCAATGCTCCTGCGGCAGATTCCTTTGAGCGAGTCGAGTGAAAATGCAGTTGCCGGCGGACTACTCGGACGCGCTCAGATTGGCCTTCCTCTCGACGAACCGATAAAGGCGGCGCAGAGGTACATTGAACTGAATGCCGACGACGTGAAAGGCGCGTTTTCCAGGCAGCTACGCATCGGCGATTTTGTCCAGGTTGTCCGCGGCCCAGCCCCGCAGTAGGCTGCCGACCGATTCGGCGTCAGCGCCAAAACTGCAGTTAACCTCAGGCTTCTCGCCCTCTCCCGGCCGGAGTTTGCAGCAACCAGAAAAGCGAGGACTATCCCGTCTCTTTCGAATATGTAAAAGCTTGGATTCAGATAGCGTTAATGGCGAGAATAGATCGCAAACGCCCCGATCGCAGCCAACACAGATAGCGCAATCAGAATAAAGAAAAAGATCACAAGCCCATTGATATGTTTGCGTACCAGCACATCACTCTGCGAGGAATCATGAGGACTATGCACCTCACGCTCAACCTCGTGTTCAAAATCCTCGTACAGCTCAACTACCTGGTCCTTCACCGTAGCGTGCGAGTTCGCTTCAGCAGCTTCCCTGGGCATTGTGACTCTCCTGGGCGGCCCCATCCCTGCAATTGCCAGCCTTAGCGATTCTCGTCCCCGATCCGGTACCCTGAATGGACAATTGGGTACATGCTGGTCGCTCACCTCTCTCTTCGTCTTCGCCAAATTTGCATCGGACAATCGACCTGACGCAAGAGAAGGGATACTACGGATGCCTAATTCTGTGGAAATCGGTTCCCCAGGATAGAATTCAAATACACAAGGGAAGTGATAGATGCGAGGTAAGCCGCTCATTGTAATATACTTATTTACCAAGTGTCATAAATAAAGAAACATGGAGAGACTCGGGGGCTAGTCCTCGAATCCCTCCGCCCAGGCCATTGCAGACAGGACTGATGTTTAAATGTCAGAGAATACTTCAGATCGTCCGCGGAATGGATCGGAAGAAACAACTGCTGGGGGTTCTGGCAGTTCCTGAGAACCTGTTTAATAACTACACATAGCGTTTCAGCAGGGTGTGTGCGAAGCTGATCCAGATCATAGTTTCCGAGGAGGTAGGGCAGAGTTCGTAGTCTTTGCTCAGCCTTCTGGACCATCCCATCCAGGCGAAGTTCCTCTCCACGATCCATCGTTTGGGCAACACCTTGAAGGTGTGCATCTCGTTTCGCTTGACCACCTCGACATCGTAGCCAAACATGGCCTTGGCCCAATCGATCAGCGTCCCCGTGTAGCCCCCGTCGGCGAATACCTTGACTACGGTGTCGAAGCGGCAAAACAAGCGCATCAGCACGGCGCGGGCACCCACACGGTCTTGAATCCCCGCCGAATGCACCACCGCCGCTAGCAGGTTGCCTTGCGTATCGACGGCGATGTGGCGCTTGCGGCCTTTGATCTTCTTGCCTGCGTCGTAGCCACGCGCCCCCCTTTTCCGGTGGTCTTGGCCGACTGCGAATCGATGATCGCCACCGTAGGAGTTGGACTGCGTCCGCCGGTTTTGCGGCCCTGCTCCCGCAACGATTGGGTAACGCGTTCCCAACGCCCCTGCAGCCGCCAAGCCCGAAACTGCTGATAGACCGTCTGCCAGGGAGGAAAATTCATCGGCAACTGCCGCCACTGGCAGCCCGTCTTCACCACGTACAGAACGGCGTCGGTCACGAGCCGCAATGGATACTTGCGCGGCCTGCCACCTGCATGGTGCTTCTCCTCCGACTCGCGCAACAACAATTCCAGCTTCGCCCACTGCGCATCCGTCAAATCACTGGGATACATACCCAAACGCTAACCGCTGAGTTCGCTCATCTGAATTGGCCCACTTCGCTCATCTAAATTGGCCCACCTGTACAAGCCCGGATGTAAGGATTCGGGGATGGACAGGAGGCACAAGGTGGAACTTTTCGAAGTGATCCGGCTGGGTTATGCAGCCGGAGAGACGATCCAGGGATTATCCAAGAAGCATGGGGTGCACCGGCGGATGGTGCGGCAAGCGATCGGGAACGCTATCCCTCCCGAGCGAAAAACGGTTGTAAAGGAAGCACCCCGCCTCGGTCCGGTCAAGGAACTGATCGACGGTATGCTGGCCGTGGACCTTCAAGCGCCACGCAAGCAGCGTCACACCGCGCATCGGATCTGGATGCGCCTATGCCGCGAGCATCCGGATCATCCCGTCGGTGAAGCTACGGTGCGGCGTTATGTGCGGCAGCGGAAGCGGGAACTGGGGCTCAGCGGCCGGGAAGTGTTCGTGCCACAGAGCTACAAGTTGGGCCAGGAAGCTCAGGTGGACTGGTTTGAGGGCATGGCCATACTGGGTGGCGAAGTGCGCAAGCTGCAGTTCTTCGCCATGCGCAGCATGGGCAGTGGCGATGCCTTCCATCGAGCCTATCCCCACGCCACGCAGCAAGCTCTGCTTGAGGCCCACGAGCATGCGTTCAACTACTTTGGGGGTGTTTTCAAGACCCTGCGGTACGACAACATGACCTCGGTGGTGAAGAAGATTCTGCGCGGATACCAGCGTGTAGAGACGGAACGGATCATAGCGTTCCGGTCGCACTGGGGCTATCAGAGCGAGTACTGCAACCCGGCCAGCGGCAACGAAAAGGGCGGCGTCGAAGGCGAGTTGGGCTGGTTCCGACGCAACTGGCTTGTGCCCGTGCCGGAGGCCACTGCGTTAGACACGTTCAACGAACACATCCTGGATGCCTGCCTGGAGAACCGAAGCCGCACCATCATTGGCCGATCCATGACGGTCGGTCAGGCCAGTGAACTGGAGCGCGAGCATTTGTCGCCGCTGGCCGAAGAAGGTTTTCCGATTCATGAGTCGCTTTATCCGCTGCTTGTGGACGGCAAGGGCCGCGTGAAGGTGAAGACCAACTGGTACTCGACTCCGCT
>Ga0181519_10003781_pt1 | contig 12392 bp, 7 predicted proteins | sample PEATcosm2014_Bin_26_FD_121102 | JGI IMG/M metagenome (GOLD analysis project Ga0181519, IMG submission 121102) | Peatland microbial communities from MTU Mesocosm Facility, Houghton, MI, USA - PEATcosm2014_Bin02_10_metaG | ecosystem: Environmental > Terrestrial > Soil > Wetlands > Peat | place... | reverse complement strand
TGTTGCGACTGGGCCAGTTGCGCATGGCTTTGGCTCATCGTAGCTCTAGCCTGTTCATACTGGGCTTTCGCCGACAACAACTGGGCCTCCGCCAATGCCACTTGCGAACGTGCCTGATCGACACGTTGCTGCCCCGCTACCACCGCTGTTCTGGCCTGGTCCACCTGGTCGACAGTGACAAACTGCTTGGCCAGCAGCGGCTCGATGCGATGAAAGTTATTGGAGGTGTACTGAAATTCTGCTTGGGCGCGATCCAATTCCGCCTTGCTGGCGGCGACATTGGCTTCAGCCTCGTGTACGGCTGATGCCGCGTGATCGACATTCGCTGCCGCGCTCTGGGTGTTGGCCTGGGCCGCCCCGACGGCGCTCTGCTGTGATGCGATCGTCCGGCTCTCGTCGACAATCTGCCCCTCCAGGGTGCTCAGGTCGGAGCGTGCTTTCTCCAGCGCATATTCGTAAGGCCGCGGATCGATCTCGAACAGCAGTCCGCCCTGCTTGACGAATTGGTTGTCCTGGACGGGAAGCGCGACGAGAGGACCGTCAACCTGCGGAGCGATGCCGATGAAATTGGCAAACACTTCCGCGTCGTCGGTGCGAGGGTATCGGTCGGTCTCGTTGATTACCAGCAGACCCATGATCAACGCCGCGACAGGGATCGCCGCGCTCACAATCTTGCCCAGACGTTTGCGCTGAACCGGGGTGTCGTTTTCAGGCATCGCATCTTCTCCCTGATTCAGCTAAAGAACAGCAGCCAGATTGAGAAAGTGAAAAACGCCGCCAAGCATGGATAGACCAGGATCAGGGGCGAAAGTTCCTTTTCGAAATCGATTCGTACAAACAAAAGCCGTACTGCGACGGACAGCAGTATGCCAATGACGCCGCAAAGAATCCACGCCGGGAAAAACGACCCGAGGATATTAAAGGAAGGCGCCCGGGAACAACCTGCCGTCGACAGTATTACGGCAATACAAGCGCCGATAAAAACTGGCCGCAGTCCGCGAGGATCAGTTGAGGCTTGCGATTTCATCTTTGATCTCATGGTGTCTTCGCATACAGCAGGTCGCCAGTCTGATAGGCCAGCGCAGCTAACCCGGTCAAAAGTTGAGTGCGCGCGTTCACGTCCGCAGTGCGCGCATCTGCCAATGTACGCTGCGCTGAAACCACGTCGATCTGGCTGCGCACGCCGTAGTTGTACGACTCTAACGCGGCATTGTAGGACTCGGTGGCCGACGCGAGCAGCGCGGCGGCCGCTCTTTGCTGACGAAGCGCAGTACGGGCAGTAGAGTATGCCGCCCAAACCTGGTTCTCCACCTGATTGCGAATCGAGTCCACACTCGCCGCCGCCTGCTTCTGGTCGGCTTGCGCTCTAGCCACGCGGTTTTCTCTGGCCAACCCGTCAAATATTGTCCACCTTAAACTAAGTTGCGCGTCCCAGGTCTCCTGGGTTGGCGAGTAGACTCCGGGAAGTTGCTCCTGCTGTCCGTAGGAATGGCCCAGTCCGGCCTGGCCATCGACGCTCAGCGTGGGAAAATAGTTCCTATGCGCGGCCTTCACTTCGGCGCCCGCGGCCCGGAGTTCGGCAACCTGTTGCATCAGGTCGGGACGCTGCGCCAGCGCCTTGTCAATGGATGTCTCGACCGTATCGGCGATGCTGTCCGGCATCTTGATGTCCTGAATGCTCTCGACTTGAAACTGCACCGTGGGCGAAATGCCCAGAGAGGCGGCAAGATCGCCATGAGCAATCTCGGTGGCCCCGATAGCGGCCTGCAGATTGTAGTCAGCCTGTGCGGCCGCGCTGCGGGCTTCCAGAACATCGGGCAACGTCGCCAATCCATTCTGGAGCCGGGCTTCGGCCGCCTGCTGCACCGTCTGCGCGTTCTTCAGGTTCGCTTCTGCCGCGTCCTGCTGTCCTTTGCTGTCCAGCAGGCGATAGTAGGCCCGCATTACCTGAAAGATGACTTTGCGGTGCGTGTCATTGAACTGAAAATTAGCAGCCAGGAGATTGCTCTTGCTGATGGATATCTCCTGGGAGCGCTGCCCGAAATCAAAGATGACGTAATCCAACAGGAAAAGCGGTGAGAAAGTTTCTACCGTTTGCCGCTGAAAGTCGGGTCCAAAGAAAATGTCGTTCCGGGTACTGCCGGCCAGGGCCGCGGCCGCCAGCGTCGGATAAAGGGTTGACTCGGCGATTCCCACATCCGCAGCTCGCGCCTTGGCGTTTTGCCAAGCCACGCGCGTGTCCGGATTGTTCTGTTCGGCGATATTTACCAATTCGGACAGGGTGTAAATCCTGGCCAGATCGAGGGCGGGAACCGGGACGAGGTGCGGAGGGGCTTTGAGGGATTGCTTCGCCGATGACGCGTCCCAGGGATGGTCGGGTACCGCAGGCGCCTTTTGGGCGCACGCCACACCTTCCGCAACCAGCATGCAGAGCATGATGACTGTTCGTCCGCGAAAGCGAGACATTCGTTTGCCAGGATGCCGTGACGGCGGCTTTTCCAGAAAAAGTAAGTGGATGATAACACGGCGGGATTCCCGGGTTCGGGCCTTTAGCGCTGCGTCGGTTTCCGCGATGGCAAATCGCACGCGCTGCGTTATAATCCGTGCTCCCGCGGAGGGTGACGATTCATGCGCGGCATGCCTCGCTGGATAGCAGTGTTGGCCGTGGTCGCGACCGGTGCGGTGGTGTGTGCCTTCACCGTTCGACACACGATGGCGCCTGCAACCTTGATGTTGCAACTCTCCCCAACCGCAGCTCCCGCCGACGGCTTCACGTCCACAGAACTCAAAATCACGCCATCCAACGGCCGTCCGCCGCGCGACTTGCAGGTCACGGTGGAAGATCCGCATCGTGCAGTCGTAGAGTCGACAACGGTTGAGGGCGACACGGCGACGGCGACGCTCCGTTCCGGAGTGTTGCCGGGCGCGACGAAGGTTCGGGTCACGGGGTCTGGCTTCGCGGCGCAGGAAATCGCGTTCAGCACTGTGCTCGACGCTAGTGACGCAATCGGAGACGGCACTCCGGACTTCCTGCGCTTGCACGATCCTGCTGACCGCAGTGCTTTCCGCGGCTGGTTCACCTTCCTCGCTGAGGCGCAGTATTTCCGCGGACGAGCGCTTCCTGCGGAAATTGACGATTGCGCTGCGCTCCTGCGCTTCGCCTATCGCGAGGCCTTGCGCCCGCACGACGCCGTCTGGGCGCACAACATGGCGCTGCCGGCTCCAGCTTCAGCAAGCGACATCCAGCAATATCAATACCCGTACACACCGCTGGCCGCGGCACTGTTTCGCGTGCGTGGTGGGAGCTTCCAGGCCAACGACCTTGGCGACGGCGCATTCGCGCAGTTCGCGGATGTGGAAACGCTTTGGCGGCATAACACACACTTCGTCGGACACAACGTAGCGCGCGCCCGCCCGGGTGATCTGCTGTTCTTCCGGCAGGATGGTCAGAGGATGCCATTTCACGCGATGATTTTCGTTGGGCAAAGCCAGATCGAGCGTGGCCACGAACAGTACGTCGTCTATCACACCGGGCCGAGTGGGCGCTCCGCAGGCGAAATTCGCCGTCTCGCATTGGCGCAACTCGTGAGCTATCCTGACCCGCGCTGGCGGCCTCTCGCCGACAATCCCAGCTTCCTCGGTGTCTATCGCTGGAATATTTTGCGGGGAGCGGACTGATGCGCTTGAAATCCGCCTTCGTCGCCATTCTCCTGTGTCACGCGCTGGTGCTGCCGCTATTCGCCCAGGACGATGCCGACGCCGCGCAGTCGTTCTCGCTGACCAGCCAACGCACCTACATGCCCGGAGAAAAGCCGGAGGTCTCGGTCTATACCCACAACGTAAAGGCGCTGGAGTTCCGCGTCTACCGCGTGAAAGACCCGGTAAAGTTCTTCAGCCAGATGCAGGAATTGCATAACTTCGGCGGTCAAGCGCCACCGCTGCCGAAGCAGGCCCATACCTGGCTGGAAAAGTTTCACGCGTGGAAGCATCGCATCTGGGCATGGATCCGCGATTTTATTCGCGCGCAGTTCTCCGCCGACTCGCGCCAGAAGATTCGCCTGTGGGAGATGGGCGGCGGCGAAATGAAATCAGGAGCGAAGGTTGAAAGTTACGCCCAGGTGCCAGTGCTGAACCAGCAGCAGGTGGTCTCGGTGTGGAACTGGACAGTGCCCGCGCATGACCGATGGGAGAGTCAAAGCGTTGCCATCCCGGTAAGCGAGAAGAGCGTGTATCTGGTGGAGGCAACCAACGGCACGCTCCGCGCCTACACCATCGTTGTCGTTACTGACATCGCGATCATCACCAAAGCTGCGCCGGGCCGGCTGATGAGTTTCGTGGTCAACCGGCGGACGGGCGATCCGGTCACCGGGATCATGGTTAGGGTCTGGGTCGACCAGAAAGAAGTTGCTGCCAAGACTACCGACCAGCAGGGGTTGTTGGATACCAAGCTAACCGGGACGAAGCCCGAAAACGTCGCAGTCATGGCAACCAGCGCCGACGAGTTTGCAATTAATACGCCCGGCGCATGGAACCTCGGCGACGATCCTGACGCCGGTTTGACCGCCTATACCTATACCGATCGCCCAGTGTATCGGCCCGGTGACACGGTGCATTTCAAATCCATCGTTCGCGCTCAGACGATGAATGGCTACGTAATTCCGCAAAGCCGCGACCTCAGACTGGAGATGCGCGATCCACGGGACTATACGACGATCTGGCAGCAGACCGTGAAGCTGTCCGACATGGGCACAGCGGAATGGAATTACGTCATTCCCGCGGAAGCCAATCTCGGGAGCTATTACCTCACGATGCAGATGGGCGAGCGTTACGTTGAGGGCACTAACTTTTCGGTCGAAGACTATAAGAAGCCCGAATACCAGGTGAAGGTGACGGCGCAGATACCGCGCGTGCTGCAAGGGCAGCCGATCAAGGCGACCATCGACGCGCGCTATTATTTTGGCGAGCCGGTGGCCAATGCCAAGGTGACGTGGGTTGTGCATACCTCGACGTATTGGCCGATGGGGCGCGATCAAGACGATGAGGAAGCCAGCGCGGGCCAGGAAGGCGATTCGGCCGATGCCGACGAGGCCGGGGACGACGACACCGACACTGGAGAACAAGCCAGCGAGACCAGCGGCACGCTGGACGCCGATGGCAAGCTGCAAATCACGATTCCGACAAAGGTCGACAGCAAGAAGCAGGATCTTACTTATCGCATCGAGGCGCGTGTAACCGACGCCGGCAATCGCGAGATCGCGGGACACGGTTTCGCGCTGGCAACTTACGGCAGCTTCTTCCTGACCGCAACGCCGGACTCCTACGTTTACACTAAAGGCAGCACGGCGACCGTAACCATCACCGCACAGGACTATGACAAGAAGCCAGTTCAGACCACTTTCCGCGTGGAGATGAATCACTGGGACTGGCGCAAGGGAGCCGGTCAGTCGGTCACTACCGCTTCGCAGGGCCAAACCGACGCCAGCGGCAAAGCGCAGGTCAAACTCAGCATCTCCGATGCGGGTGAGTTCCGGGTTCGCGTAACTGCAACCACTCCGGAGAAGCGCACCATCGAAACCACTACATTCCTATGGGCGCCGGGAGAGAGCTCATGGTGGAGTGGTCCGGCACAGGAACGAGTGCAGATTGTCGCCGACAAGAAGACTTATCAGCCGGGCGACACAGCGCATGTGTTGATCGTCACCAGCAAGGAACCGACCTCGGTGCTGGTGACGGTTGAAGGCAACGGGCTCTACTCCGGCCAGGTAATCAAGAGCAGCGGCGGCAGCATCACAGTGGATGTTCCTATCAAGCCGGAGTACGCGCCGAATTTTTACGTGGCAGCAGTTTTCATTCGCGGCAACAAGCTGTATCAGGGATCGAAGAGTCTCAACGTGCCCCCCGTTCAGCACCAACTGAATGTGCAGTTGCTGCCTTCCAAACCGCAATACCAGCCGGGCGAAGCTGCCAGCTACACCATCAAGGCCACGGACAACAGCGGCAAGCCAGTGGTGGCGGAGTTCAGTTTGGGCGTGGTGGACGAGGCCATTTACGCGATCAAACCGGAGACGGTGGGCAGCATTGTCAACGCGTTCTATGGCCGAGTCTATTCGAAGGTAAGCACGGAGACTTCGCTAACGTATTACTTCAGCGGGCAGGCGGGGAAACGTGCGATGCAGTTGGCCGCGGTGCGCCCTTCGAAGGCGATGGCGCAACTGAAGCCGGAACGGCTGGTGCAGCCCAAGGTCCGCAAAGCATTTCCTGACACTGCTTACTGGATGGCGGACGTGCGCACCGGCAGCGGCGGCCAAGCCACAGTGCGCTTCGACTATCCCGACGCCATCACCTCGTGGCGCGCGACTACGCGCGGCATCACGCAAGACACCAAGGTCGGCAGCGCGGTGGTGAATACCATCGTGCGCAAGAACCTGATGGTACGACTGGTGGTGCCGCGATTCTTCCGCCGCGGGGACGAGATTACGATTTCGACCATCGTGCAGAACTATCTGCCCACGGACAAAGTCGCGCGCGTCGCCATGGACCTCACGGGCCTCCAGGTGCTCGATGGCGGGCAGCGCGATGTCAACGTGCCGAGCCGGGGCTTGATCAAAGTGGATTACCGTGTGCGTGTGCTCGATGTGGATTCAGCCCGCGTGCTAGGCAAGGCGCTTACCGACGTCGAGAGCGACGCGATGGAACTGACGCTGCCGGTCGTTCCTTTCGGGGTGAAGCTGGCGGTGTCGAACTCGGGATCGTTCGCGGCCGCGGGCAAGAGCGACACATCGCTGCCGTTGACCTTCCCCACGGGCGCGGAGACGGGAACTCGCAAGCTGACGATTGGTGTGACCCCATCTGTCGCCGGCACAGTCTTTGCAGCACTGGATTTCCTGACCTCCTACCCCTACGGCTGTACCGAGCAAACCATGTCGAGCTTCCTGCCCGATGTGCTGGTAGCCGACGCGCTGAAGAAACTGGGAGTGAAGTCGAACATCGATCCGCAGGTGCTGAACAAGCAGGTGCAAGCCGGTCTCGACCGGCTCTACAACTATCAGCATCCCGACGGCGGCTGGGGCTGGTGGCAGACCGACGATAGTCATCCCTTTATGACCGCGTACGTGCTTGCTGGATTGAGCCAGGCGAAAGCTGCGGGGTTCGACGTGAAGCAGGACGCGATCGACAAGGGCCGCGCGTGGCTGCTGCCGGAGTTCAACAAATCGACCAAAGTCCGCACCGACCTGCGCGCCTATATGGCCTACGCCCTTGTGCTCAGCGGCAGCGATAACAATGCTCAGGTCATCGATTCGGTGTGGTCGCAGCGTTCGACGCTGACGGCGTACGGCAAAGCGGTGTTGGGCCTGGCGATGCTGGCGGTCAACGACAGTCGTTCGAAGGACCTGACCACGCAGCTGGAAGGCGACGCCAAGCAGGACGACTCGCAGGCCTGGTGGCCGAGCGACCAAAACTACCTGATGGACTACTCTGGCGACACGACTCCGCAGTCGACCGCCTACGCGCTGAAGCTCATCAACCACACCGATCCGAGCAGCCCGCTCATTCCGAAAGCGGCGGTGTATCTTGTCAGCCATCGCAGCGACGCTTATTACTGGGATTCGACCGAACAGACGGCAATGGTGATCTATGGGCTCACCGACTACCTGGAGCGCACTAAAGAATTGCAGCCGAACTACAGCGTCGAAGTCCAGGTGAACGGCAAGACGGTGGCGACAAAGAAATTCTCTGCCGCCGATGCGCTGGCCCCCGCGACCACAGTAGTGCTGAATGACTCGCAACTGGCTCCCGGAGTGAACCAGATTCGTATCGCGAAGTCGGGTGAGGGGCGGCTGTACTGGTCGGCGCGCGGCGAGTACTACTCGAACGAGAAGAAAGTCGTTAATGCCGGCAGCTTCCAACTGAGTGTGGCGCGGCAATATTACCGGCTGTCGTCGCAACAGAAGGACGGGAAGATCGTTTACCACCTCGACCCGCTCTCCGGACCAGTACTCGTAGGGGATACCTTGGCGGTGCGCATTACCGTCGGGGGCAACGAATGGCGGTACTTGATGATCGAAGATTCGATCCCGTCAGGAACGGAGTCCATCGCGCGCGACGATCTGTACGAATTGGACGACCGTCCCAACTGGTGGGGCCGATGGTTCAGCAATCGCGAGCTGCGCGACGATCGCACTACCTTCTTCAACATGTACTTCCCCCAAGGGCAGCACGAATACGTGTACCTGCTGAAGGTGGTGAACCCCGGAGTCTTCCGCGTGAGCCCGACCAGCGTGGAACCGATGTATCAACCCGAATATCTTTCGACGAGCGACTCGTTGACGGTGACGGTGAAATGACCGCGAAACATAGTGGCGCGATGAAGCTGTGGCTGCTGAATCTTGTCGGCAATGCCGCATTGCTCAATACCGCTTATTACTGGCTACTGATGCCGGACGCGCATGGCTGGCAGGTGGCGCTTTCTGCGCTGGATGCGGCTGTCATCATCTTTTTCGGACTGTGGCTGCGGGCAGGAACGTTCGCCTATTTCCGGGTGGGAGAGTTTCGAGACCATGCAAGGGTGTGGCGCGCCTTTCGCCATGGGTTGCGGCACATGGTCGCGCTGGCGGTGTGGGCTGTTTTGATGGCGGCGGCAGAGTTACTGCTGTTCCGTCTTCGCAAGTATGCGCCGCAGTTCGGCGTATGGTTCTGGCAGAAGTCACCGTCATTCCTGCGCTTCGGCAGCCCGCGGCAGGTCTTTCATGCCGCCGACTGGCTGCTGTGGTTCCTGATTTGGGTGCTCCTGCCGGCGGTGTGGCTGCCGATCGCGACCACGGTGGCAGCCGCCGGATTTGGATTGAAGCGGATGGCGCGCTCCCTGCGCGTCTTGCCGCGGCCCGCTTACTGGCTGTGGTTCTGCGCGCTGATGCTGATCGGAGTATACGTTCCGTACAAGCTTGTCTGGTGGATACCCGACCTCAGCGATCTGAGCAAACAGGCATGGAGCATGGGCTTCCGATTCTTGTTGGCTTACGTGATTTTGATTTCGGCCTGGGTTGCTCTTCTGCTGGTCATCGGTACGCGGGTCGAGAAAGAGGATCCTGAGGTGATTCCGGTAGACCCAGCGCATGCCGATTCAGCGATTCCGGGAGCGCTGGATAGTCCCGCTCGTAGTTAGATCAGCCGGAAGCCCGTTCTGCACCCAATCGAGCAACGCTTCCTTGCCGTGCTGCCGCGCCAGTTGCGTCACTCGTGCTTGAGCAGCGGCGTAAGCATGCCGCAACTCCTCCTCACTCGCCGGAGAGTGGAGTGCCTTGTCCAAGCCATTCAGATCCTCAGAGTTTTCGCCCGGTTTTGAGGAGGCGTTCGGCTCGGTGAGATAGAGCACCAACCCCTCGCGGAACCAGAGCGGCGTTCCCGGCAGCGCGTACGAGTCGATCAGCATGTGGAGAAGCTCGTGGTGTAGCGTGCTTTCCAGCGTGCCCGCCTCGCGCAATACGTCGGAGGGTTGCATCTGGATGGTGTGCCCGCGAGTGGAAGCTGACACCCATCCCGGCTCGCCGGTAGAGTTTCGGAAAGCTGCCACCGTGGGATAGATCTTCAGGATTGGGGAAGCGCGATAGAGCAGTCCGGTGGCTTCTTCGGACTGATGCAGTAACCTTGTCGCCAACGCTAAAAGCGGGCGATCGCGGTCAGGACGAGTGGTCAGCAGCGTGACGTCTTCGTTGGCGAGTTGCTGCCAGGGGATGCCCTGCGCGCTTACGCCCAGCCGGGTGCCGGGATAGTAGAAACTGAGAATCTCGCGATAAGTATGACCCTCTTCGCCCATGACCTCAGCTCCGATCTGGCACATGCCGACGCCGTGCCCCGAACCTCGGCCATTAAAGATAAGTCGCTCGCCGGCGTCGCTCACGTCGTACCAGTTGCTCTTCAGCCGCTCCCATCCGATGTGGCGGCCGATGGCGGCGCGGAAGGCCAGGCCCGGCACGGTCACCGAGCTGCTGCCGGTGACGCGAAGAACCTCCACGCGACCGCTGGGAGTGCGATGCAGAACGGACACCGTGCGCAGGGTCCCGGGGACGACGACGCCATCAGCCGCGAGAGCGCGTTGTACTTCGGGCTTCGCAACCTCCGTGTGCCATTGGGTGCTCCCGTTGCGTACGCAGTACTGATCGGAGTGCTGGACCAGGAAAGGCGCGCGCGCCTCATTATTGCCGAGAATGAAGCGCCCGTCCTCGGTTGTGCCGCCGCAATTGGCGTGGTAGTAGGTCGCCGCCGGTTCGCCGTCATACCACAGGACCTCGCCCGCAGTCGCGTCGGCGATGCTGCGGAGGTGAGCATTAATGCCGGTTATGCGCACGTCCTGGCAATGCGTGGTGTCGCAGAAGTCGAATCCTTCCACGGCATGGCGGCTGCCGAAATGCATCGCATAAGTGCGGGCTGCGACGGCCATCGCCTTCAGCGCTTCATCGGACTTGAAGTTTCCCGTTTCCCCGGCGAGGACGCCCGCGATGTATTCCTCCATCGGCATGAGGGCTGTGACCAGGAGGTGACCCTCGGTGGCTCGGACCTCGATGGGAAAATCGGCGCGTAGCGGTGGATCGCCCTGGGCGTTCATTTGATACGCGCCCCTGATGCGAAGCTCGGCGAAAGAAGATTTGTTTCCTGCGACTTCAATCTTCGATCCTCTGGCGCGCAGAACGGCCGTCGTGACCATTGACGGTGCGCAAGTTGCGCAGGTTTGCATGCGCATGCGCTCGCGACCGGCGTCGGCACGAACATCCAGCTTGCCAGGCGGATGCAGATACCAGAGCCGCACTCGGACGGTCTGCGGAAATCCACTGCGGGAGGACTTGGCGGCGGACTGATCGCCGAGTTCGGCATCACCAGCTACACAAAGCAGGAGCAGCAGAGCGATGGACGCCAGCGATCGCGTCATTGCCGCGCTTCTTTGGCGGCTTCGGTGGCACTAGCAGCATTATCGGCAGCGAACGCCGCGAAGATCTCGCGTGCGACGGCGGCGGCATCCGAACCGCCGTGTCCTTTTTCCAGGAAAACCACCAGCACGATCTGCGGATTCTCAGCCGGGGCATAACCGGCGAACCAGGCGTGGGTCCATGGACCCTCATCGGAGACGGACGTTCCGGTCTTGCCTGCAACTTTCATCGGCGCATCCGGCTGGGCCATGCGGCCCATGCCATAGGCGACGGATTGTTGCAGGCCTTCGAAAATTGGCGAGAGCTTTCCGCCGGGGTCGGCGCGGGCGAGCCGAGCAAGGTTGAGATAGCCGCGCAGCAACTCCAGCGGGGTCAGGCTGATTCCCCACTCGCCAATCGCTTGCAGTTGCAATTCCTCCGGCGAATGGGCGAGGGCAACGCTTCCGGCGGCTTCATCCGGAGCCAGTTCGCTGGGAGAACTGAAGCCGGAGCGCACAAAGCTGTCGTGAAGTTGCGCGGGCGTCAGGCGAGTCGCGACTCTGGTGAAGTACGAGTTGCACGAGTAGGCCAGCGCGCTCGCCGGGACCAGCGGCTCCGGGGTTGCGGGATGAGTGCAGTCGAGTTTGTGACCGCCAACCGAAACCGTACGCTTGCACATCAAGGCGGTCTGCCCGTCGAGCTTTCCAGCTTGCAGCAGTGCCAGCAGTGTAAAGGGCTTCATGGCGGAGCCGGGATGCACCACGCGACGTGCGGCAACATCAAGATGGTAGGCCGCGAGGATGTGCCCGGACTGGACGTCAACAACTACAGCGGTGCCCCGACGGCCCGCCATTGCCCGGGCGATTGCTTTCTGCAAGGTCGAAACGCCGGATGCGCCTGCCAAGGCTGGAAATGCGGCGAGGCACACGAGCATCGCTGCGAAGCGTCGGCAGACCATTTTCGAGCGGGGCATGCCTTGATTGTAACGGCGCGACGCAACCGCGTGAGCACTGTGCACTTAGACTACAAATAGGGCGATCCTGGTACCACCAGCACGGCGGGGCAAAACAGCGCATAAAATGCGGGAATTTGTCTAGGTCGGAGAGTACGGCGCTACTTTATTTTCTTTGATGGGTTAAAGAGTCTGTTCCAACAATTTTGTACCTATAACTTAGCGGAGGAAGGCATGAGCAAGAACCTTCTGAAGTGGCTATTAGGCGCTGCGGTGTTTTGCGCGGGAATATCCATCGCGCAGCAGCCGGCGCAAAACGTCAATCCCCACCACCATCCCAATCTGGCTGCCGCCCAGCGACTCACTGACCAAGCCTATCAAAAGATCATAGCTGCACAACAGGCCAACGAGTGGGACATGCAGGGCCACGCTGCGAAAGCCAAGGACCTGCTGGACCAGGCGAACCAGCAGCTCAAGCTGGCGGCCGAAGCGGCCAATAAGAATCACAAGTAAAGGCGCAGGTTTAGTGCGCACCCTTT
>Ga0181519_10003777_pt1 | contig 12400 bp, 10 predicted proteins | sample PEATcosm2014_Bin_26_FD_121102 | JGI IMG/M metagenome (GOLD analysis project Ga0181519, IMG submission 121102) | Peatland microbial communities from MTU Mesocosm Facility, Houghton, MI, USA - PEATcosm2014_Bin02_10_metaG | ecosystem: Environmental > Terrestrial > Soil > Wetlands > Peat | place... | reverse complement strand
TCAAGCAAAATTATCCGCGGCAGCGCGCTCTCAGTATCTATTCTCGATGGTCTGAGCCCCTGAATTCCATCCTTCTTTGAGTCGAGTCCGGCCGATCGGAGGCGGAAGGTTGAAGCAGTCTGACCTGCGGTTCCCGTCGTTGGATTACGTCAGCTCCCGGGCGACCGCCAGTCGCCCTTCGATGACCGCAATGGGCGCAAATCGGATGTCGGCGAGCTTGGTCCTTTATACCAACGGCCATAGCTGCTGGAAGAGTCCGCAATTAAGGCCGTTGGTATTACGTCTAGTTTTCACCATGAGTCGAAATTCAAAGTGAGACACTACTTACATGCGTTAGCGCTACGCCGCAGGCGTCTTCCGTGGTAATCTCACAAGATCGTGATTCTGGCTCATTGGTTCGTAGCCGATGCCGGTTTCGGCACTAATGAATCGGGGTCTGGGGCCGTCGTGCGCAGCACGCCCAGGCGTGACGGCCCCAGCGGGTCCAGGGCAGAGCCCTGGCCTTACTTTTTCCCCAACTCCACCACCTTCCCATAAATATCCAGCAACTGCGAAGTCACCACATCGCGCGAAAACAAAGCCTCGTAATCCCGGTACCCCCCGGCCACCACGCGCTCCCCCAGCGCCTTGTCCGACAGCACGGCGCGGATGCGGCCCGCCAATCCCGCCGGATCGTCGATCTCGCACAGCAGCCCGTTTTCGCCGTCGCGCACATATTGCCGCGCGCCGTCCGCCCGCGTCGCCACCAAAGGCCGGCACATGAACCAGGCCTCCGCGATCACCGTGCCGAACGGTTCGTAGCGGCTCGGCAGCACGCACACGTCGCATGCCTCCAGCAGCGCGCGGCGGTCGGTGCGCCAGCCGAGGAAGCGCACGCGGGCCTGCAAGCCGAGCGAGCGGCACAGCGCCTCGTAGCGATGGCGTTCCGGGCCGTCGCCGGCCAGCCAGAGATAGACGCCCGGTAGCAAAGCGAGTGCGCGCAGCATCGTGTCGATGCCTTTCTTGCGGTGCAGGCGGGACAGCACGAGCACGAGTTTTGCGTTGGTCGGCGTATTGAATGTGGCGCGCGGCAACGGGTCTGCTTCCGGCAGGGTGCCGAACGTGTGGCCGACGAATACGCGGTCGGGCGGCGCGCCCTGCGCCACGATGTGGCGTGCGATGTCGCGCGTGACGCCGACGAACACGTCCGACGACCGGTAATATTTGAGATCGTAGTAGCCGCCGAACCACCCCAGCACCGGCACCGGCATGTCACGCGGCACGAACGAAGCCGCGCGCGCCATCCAGGCGTGCACCACATCGGCACGGAACGATGCCGCCTGCGAGGCGATCCAGCCGCCGCCGCCGCGCCAGCGGTCTAGATGCGAGAAGCCGAACGGCACGAAGGCGACGCGCGCCGCCTGGTAGTTTTCCGCCGCCAGCGCGTGCGGCCGGCCGATCACGCGCTGTGCCACGCCGCGCTGGGCGAGTGCCGCGATCGCGTCCTGCGCGAACGTCTCCGCCCCGCCGGTTTCGGCGCCGGCGATCACGTGCAGCACTCTCATGCCGCCTCCAGCCGCGCCGCCGCGCGCAGCAGGAAGGCGGAGCCGGCGAGGGCCGCCCACCAACTGTCGGTGGTGATTTCGAAGCTGGACAGGCTGACCGCGATCGCGGCCGCGAACGTGGCAAAACCGAACGCCCGTGTAGCGGGTGGCAGGTTGGCGATGCGCCCCAGCACCAGCAGCGTGGCGGCCAGCGCCACCAGTACGCCCGCCACCCCGAGCTCCAGCCACAGCTCCAGCCATTGCTGGTGCGGATAGACGCCCTGCGGCACCACAAAACGGTAGTGCGCCAACTCCTCGGGCCGGATCGGCACCGCGTTGGCGGCCGCGAGCCCCCAGCCCAGCAGCGGCCGCTCGGCGACCCGCGCGGTCATGTAATCCCAGATCTCCAGCCGATGGATGCCGGACGCCTTGATGTGGCCCACCAAAGCGCCGCGGTGCTGCGCCGCGACGCGCAGCCACACCGGCGCGGTGATCGCCATCAGCGTCACGGCGCCGGCGGCCAGGCCGCCCACTTTCCTGGGCGCCAGCAAGGCGAGCCCAAGGGCGGCCCCACCCACCAGCAGCGCCACCGGCGCGGTGGTGCTTTTCCCCACGGCCGACAGCAACAGTGCCAGGATGCAAGCCAACGCCAACTCGCGACGGTGGCGCCGGGCGGCGATCCCGCAGGCCAGCATCGGCCACACGAGCAGCGCCAGATAGTCGAGCCCACGGTTGTATTTGGTGACCGCGTAGGTCGCCTTTGCCGCCAGCCTGTGCTGCATGGGGTAACCCGCGACGCGGTCCGCCAGCATCGCTAACGCCCCGACCGCGAGTGCCGCCAGCAGCACCGGAAAGAGCCTTTCCGCGCGGTCCGGCGCCGGCGGCGGCACCGCCAGAAGCAGCAGGCAAGCCGCGGCAATCGCGCTGAGTTGCAGCGCGCGCCTGGCAGTTTCGGCAGGTGCCACGGACCACAGCAGGCTGGCCCAGGAGAGCGCCACGAACGCAGCGGTGAGCACCAGCAGCGGCAGATCCAGCCGCGGCCGCGCACTGCCCGCCGCCCATCCGGCAACCGCGAGCACACCGCCGAGCCCGAACAGCAAAGGTGCGTAGAGCGCACCGTTCACCAGCCCGGCCGACGGCAACGCGGCAAACACCCACAGCGGCGCCGCGGTCCGCACCGCACCCGCAAGTCGCGTCCGCGCGGCGCTCGCCATGCCTCTCAGCCGCCCCTGTTCAGTCCTGAAACACCACCGTCTTGCGCCCGTTCAGGATCACCCGGTCGTCCAGATGATAGCGCACCGCGCGCGCCAGCACGCGCCGCTCGATGTCGCGCCCCTTGCGCACCAGATCGTCCGGGCGGTCGGCGTGGGAAATCCGCTCCACGTCCTGCTCGATGATGGGACCTTCGTCCAGCACCGCGGTTACGTAATGCGCCGTGGCGCCGATCAGCTTCACGCCCCGCTCATGCGCCTGGTGGTACGGTTTGGCACCCTTGAAGCCGGGCAGGAACGAGTGGTGGATGTTGATCGCGCGGCCGGCCAGCTTGGCCTCGATCGCGTCGGACAGCACCTGCATGTAGCGCGCCAGCACCACGAGCTCGGCGCCGGAATCGCGGATCAGATGCCACAGCGCGGTCTCCTGCTCCAGCTTGGTGGCGGGCGTTACCGGCAGATGATGGAACGTGATCGCGCCCAATTCAGTCTGGCTGTATGTCTCGCGCGGATGGTTTGACACGATGCCGACCAGCGCCATGCGCAGCTCGCCGATCCGCCAACGGTATAACAGGTCGACGAGGCAATGATCGAACTTGCTGACCATCAGCAGCACACGCCGCGGCCGCCCGCGGTCGTTGAGCCGCCACTCCATGGCGAATTTCGCCGCCACCTCCGCGAACGACGCCCGCACCGCCTCGCCGCGCTCCGGCTCCGCGGCAAACACCACGCGCATGAAAAACCGGCCGGTCTCGGCATCGTCGAACTGCTGCGCGTCCGTGATGTCCCCGCCATGCGCCAGCAACAGGTTGGCGACCGCCGCCACAATCCCCGGGCGGTTCGGGCAGGCCAGCGTCAAGACAAATTCCGCCATGTTCACCATGCAAAAGGAAGGCTAGGGGCTCTGCCCCTAGGACCCCGCTGGGGCCGGAGGCCCCAGACCCCATTTCATAGGCTCCGTGCCTGATTTCGGCTGTGAGGCCAACTGACAGGTACTTGACGTATACGGCAACCAGTTCATTAATCCGTTAAACAAACCCCAGGAGGGTACGCCATGAGCACCGACATCGACATCGCCCACGACGGCGCCGTCACCCGCATCCGCTTCAACCGCCCGGCCAAGCGCAATGCGCTGACCGTGGCCATGTATGAAGCCATGGCGGGCGCCCTCACCGCGGCGGAAACCAACGGCACCGCCATCGTGCTGTTCTCCGCCGCCGGCCAGGGCTTTTGCGCGGGGAACGACCTGGTCGACTTCATGTCCAACCCGCCTTCCGGCGAGCACGCGCCGGTCACCCGCTTCCTGCGCGCGCTGGCCGCCACCACGCGCATCCTGATCGCCGCCGTGCAGGGGCGCGCCGTCGGCGTCGGCACCACGATGCTGCTGCACTGTGATTTTGTGCTCGCCGAGGACGACGCCATCCTGCAAATGCCGTTCACCGGTCTCGCCCTGGTGCCCGAGGCCGGCAGCTCCCTGCTGGTGCCCCGCCTCGTCGGCCCCCGCCGTGCCGCCGAACTCTTGTTGCTGGGCGAACCCGTCCCGGCCGCCCGCGCCGAGCAGCTCGGCCTGGTCAACCGCGTGGTCCCCGCCGGCCAGGGCCTCGCCGAGGCGGAAACCCTCGTGGCCCGCCTGCTGGAAAAGCCGCGCGGCGCGCTGCTTGCGACCAAGCGCCTGATGGCATCCCCAACGACCGACATCGCCGCCCGCATGACCGAGGAAGGCGCCGCCTTCGCCGCTGGCCTACAATCCCCCGAATTCGCCGCCACCGTCGCCAAATTCTTCGCCAGCCGCGCCAAGGCCGCCTAACCCATGAGCCTGCCTGAAAACATCGCCGGCCGCCTGCGCCTGCCCGTCATCGGCGCGCCGTTGTTCATCGTTTCCAACCCGGACCTGGTAATCGCCCAGTGCATCTCCGGCGTGATCGGCAGCTTTCCGTCGCTGAACGCCCGCCCAGCGGAAAAGCTCGAGGATTGGCTGATCCGCATTACCGAAACCCTCGCCGCCTACGACGAAGCCCACCCCGACGCCCCCAGCGCGCCGTTCGCGGTCAACCAGATCGTGCACAAGACCAACGACCGCCTGGCCCACGACCTCGAACTTTGCGTGAAATATAAGGTGCCGGTGGTGATCACCTCGCTCGGCGCGCGGCGGGACGTGAACGACGCCATCCATTCTTACGGCGGCATCGTGCTGCACGACATCATCAACGTCACTTTCGCCAAAAAGGCGCTGGAGAAGGGCGCCGACGGCCTGATCGCGGTTGCCGCCGGCGCTGGCGGCCACGCCGGCACGACCTCGCCGTTCGCGCTGATCGCCGAAATCCGCGCCTTCTTCGACGGCCCGCTGGCGCTTTCGGGCGCGATCGCCACTGGCGCGGGCATTCTGGCGGCCGAGGCGGCCGGCGCCGACGTCGCATATATCGGCTCCGCGTTTATTGCGACCGAGGAAGCCAACGCGGCGGAGGCCTACAAACAGTCCATCGTAAACGGCGCCGCCGCGGACATTGTCTACACCAACCTGTTTACCGGCGTGCACGGCAACTATCTGCGCGCCTCGATCGAAGCCGCCGGCATGGACCCCGATGCGCTGCCGCAATCCGACCCCACGCAAATGAATTTCAGCAGCGGCCTGGCCAAAGCCTGGCGCGACATCTGGGGCGCCGGCCAGGGCGTCGGCAGCGTGCGCGCGGTGGTTCCCGCAGCTACGCGAATCGCCCAGTGGCGCGCTGAGTACATAGCGGCGCGGCAACGGTTGGGATTGGCAGCGTAGGCAGGAAGGCCAGGGCTCTGCCCTGGACCCGCTGGGGCCGGAGGCCCCAGACCCCCATTCATAAGGAGTCGTTGGGGGAACGGCGAAGCTAAGAAATCCAATCGATTTAATGGCTTCGCCAAGCAGCAGGGAAAAGCCGCGCAGCGCTCATGGGCGTCTGGGGCCGCCGTGCGCAGCACGCCAAGGCGTGACGGCCCCAGCGGGTCCAGCCCTGGCCTTCCTTAAGTCTAATCCAATTTTCTAGCCAACGCGGCCCGTCACTGGCATGCTGACAGAAAAGGCGCCCGGGTGCCGTCGGCATTGCAAGGCGCATGGCATCCATGGGGTTGGGGGAGGCGGATGGCTGCAAGGTTTGGGCGCTGCGCGAACGAGCTTTTCTGCTCGATCGCGAGCGCGAACGAAGATGTTCTGGTGCGCGATGGGGAGGCGTTCGTCTGCCCCAAATGCGGCAAGCCGCTGTATGCCGCCGATTCGAAGCGAAGCGGCGGCTCGACCCGCACAATTCTGCTCGTGGTCGCGGTTGTGGCGCTCTCGGCCGGTGGCTTCATCATCGGCCGCGGTCTGGTTGTGGCACCTTCGCCCCATGCGCCATCATCTTCGCCGACCATCGCGGCCGCGCCGGCACCCCATGCCGCCGTGCCGCCAAGCCCGCCCGCGACGGCCGCGCAAGTTGTGACGCCGCCCGCGGCGCCAGCACCGGTGGCCGCGCAGCCTCCCGCCCCCGCACCAGCGCCCAATCCGGCACCGGCGCCGACTGCTGTCTTGACGCCGCCGCCGGCCGCGCCGCCGCTGACGCCGACACCCGCGCAGACCGCCATTGTTGCGCCGTCGTCGGCGACGGTGCGGACCGCCATGCTTACAACGCCGGCAGCGCCGCCCACTCCAGCGCCAATGCCGCCGCCGCTCCCCAAGGTCGCCGCCGCCCCGCCGCCGACACCACCCACGGCGCGGGCTGCGCTGCCGAAGCCGGCCTTGGTGCCGCCGCGGCCGCCCGTGACGCCGCCGGTGCGGCGGAACGCAACGCCGCCGACACCCCAGACGCAGCAAGCCGCTATCCGGCCGGCGCCGCCACCGGTTGTCGCCCCGCCGCCGCCGCCGCCGCAACAGCAAGTGGCGGTTTCAAGACCAGCGCCGCCGCCCGCCGCGCCGCCGGCACCGCGCGGCGAGGATCGTCCGTTCCGCGCCGTCCCAGTGTCTGGCGGTTCGCCGAAATACCCGGCCGCCTATGAGGATTCGGGAACACCCGGTGCCGTCACCATCAGCTGCATGATCCAGGCGAGTGGCTTTCCCGCCGGTTGCCACGTGGTGAGCGTGCAGGGCGGCTCCGCTTTTTCCGGCGCCGTTCTCAAATGGGTCGGCTCCGGTAGGGTTCGTTTCGCGCCCATCCTGCGCAACGGCCAGCCCATCTCGGAAGAACACCAGTGGGTCGTCAGCTTCGCGGCGCCGTAGGGCCACTCGGCCGCCAGACCACGCAACCAATGAATAAAAAGTTTTTGCTTCTTTTTTCAAAAAGAAGTGCTTTCTTCTGTGCTTTCTTGAAAAAGCCCTGTTCATTTCAGTTTAAATTCAATTAGCTTCGGTGCCGGCGGCGGGTTGATCGGCGACGCGGTCCAGCAAGTGGCGCAGCATGGCGATCTCGCCCGCGGTCAGCCGATCCGCGACGCGCATCTGGCTCGCCTGGGCGACCGCGGTCAGTTCCACAAGCAGCGTGCGTCCATGTTCCGCCAGGCGCACAACGTCCCCCTGCAGAGTGATGAGGCCGCGGCCGGCGGCATCGCGTACCGCATCGAGCGCCGCGTCCGCGCCGTCGCGCCTGGCCTGGGTCAGCACGTCCGGCAGCGGTCGCTCGTCGCCCAGGCCCACGGACGTCAGCACGATGAAGTCGGCGGGGGTCAGGCCGCGGCGGAGATATTCGCGGCGCACGTCGCCGAACAGGGCGACGTAGGCACGGCCGACCTGGTGGCCGAGAAAGCGGCTCGCGAATGTCTCCGCGGCTGCCGTGCCCAAGTCCTGCGCTTCGGCGATGACCCGCCCATAGCGGCCCTCGTGATAGATCAGCGGCGGGCGGCCGGCGCGATCGAATTCCAGCACCTGGCCCACGAAGATGGCGTGGTCGCCGCCCTCGTATTCGTAGGCCTGGCGGCAGATGAAGCGGGCGGCGCAGCCTTCCAGCAGCGGGATGTCGCCGGGGCCGCGCGACACCGCGAGGCCGGCGAATTTCTGGTCGCTGCGCTGGGCGAAGCGGGCTGACAGGGTTTCCTGCTCGGACGCCAGGATGTGCACGGCCCACCATTGTGCCGTGCGGAAGGCGGGCAGGTTGCTGCTGCTGAGGGCGAGGCTCCACAGCACCATCGGCGGGTCCAGCGAGACCGAGTTGAAGCTGTTGGCGGTGAGGCCGATGTCGGTGCCGCCGGCGCCGCGGGTGGTGACGATGGTGACGCCGGTGACGAAGCTGCCCAGCGCATCGCGGAAGGCGCGCGGGTCGACGGCGTCGGGGTCGTTGGTGGCGCTCATAGAGGTGGGGTTACGGCGCTTGGCGGACGAAGGCCAGGGGCTCTGCCCCTGGACCCCGCTGGGGCCGGGGGCCCCAGACCCCCATTAGCGCTGCGCGGCTTTTCCCTAACTTCCTTACCTCGCCTCCCGCACCTCAACCACCTTCGCACGATCGAATCCGTTGAACGCGGTGCGCAGCGCGGTGCTGTAAGCGCCGAGCTGGCCGATCTCGATCCAGTCGCCTTCCCGCGTATTGGCCGGCAGCATGAACGGCCCACGCATGTAATCGTTGCTGTCGCAGGTCGGACCCCAAAAGGCGAAGCCGCGTTCCGGCACCTCGGTTGGCCGCAGCAGGCGTACCGGATAGCGGAAACCCGGGGCGCCCGCGTCCGAGAGGCTGCCGAACACACCGTCGTTGATGTACAGCGCGTCGCCGCGGCGCCCCTGCACCTGCACCACCACCGAGGCGCCGGCCGCGACCAGCGCACGGCCCGGCTCCGCCCATAGATGCGGCCGCATCGGCAGGTTCAGCACATCCACGCTGGCCTCGATTTCCGCCATGAACGCGCCGAGCGGCGGCGGCACCATGCCGGGATACGGCGCCGGAAATCCGCCGCCGATGTCGAGCACATCCACCGCGACGCCGGCCTCGGCGATCACCGCGCCAGCCAGCGCGATGGCATGCCGCCACGCGTGCGGATCGAGGCATTGCGAACCGACATGGAACGAAACGCCGAGTCGCAGCGCGCGCGGCCGCGCGGCGCGCAGCAGGGCGACCGCTTCGTCGTGCGGCGCGCCGAATTTTGCCGAGAGATCGCTGACCGCGCCGAGCGGTGGCAATGCCAGGCGGACCACCAGATCCAGGTCGTCGGCGTGGCTGGTTTCCGCCAGGATTTTCTCGAGCTCCACCGCGGAGTCGAGCACGAAACAACGCACATCGTGCAGGCGGTAGGCCTCGGCGATGGCGGGGCGCGACTTGACGGGATGCATGAAATAAATCCCCGCGGCCGGGAACATGCCGCGGATAAGCTCAACTTCGGCGATCGACGCGCAATCGAAATGGCGCACGCCGCCGTCCCAGAGCGCGCGCAGCACAGCGGGGTCCGGGTTGCATTTCACTGCATACATCGTTTGGCCGGGAAACGCGGCCACGAATTCCCCGGCGGTTGCTGCCAGCGTGGCGGGCCGCACACAGATCAGCGGCTCTGTGGGTCGGAACGAAGCGACGAGATCATCGACGTAGGGCAGCGCCGGCGCGCGGTTGGGCGAGAGGGCGGAACGCTTCGCGGAAAAAACGGTCATTGGAAGAAACCTCGCGATGGCGCAGGTTGAACTGCGCCCAAGGGCCGCTTGGTGGGCGGCATTGGCTACAGAAAAGAGATGACGCGCCGGCGATTTGCCGGGCGGTCAGCCTAATGCGGTATCGCGATGGCTTGCCGCGGCCGCCCTGATGGCATCAACCATAGCCGTATCCTTCACAGCACCGGCCCACGGGGTGACCGGCTCAACCACAAAGGACGCGTTACGTCGTTGCTGTGCCCACCGGAGTTGGGGTCTCGGCACGTGCGGATTGCGTCAGCGGCGCCCCATATGGGGGCCGGGGCCGCGCGTATAATCGGTGCCGCCCGGTTTCGTTCACATTATTTGTGCAGGGCGCCATGCGTGCGGCGCATGGGCGTTTTACCGATGCGATGCGAGCGCGTCGCCGACGCGCTGGGCGACCTCTCGCCAATCCAGCGCGGTTCGCTGCCGGAATAGCCGGGCGGTGGGATACCACGGGCTATCCTCGCGCTGCATGAGCCAGCGCCATTCGGCAGCGAAATAAAGCAGCAGCCACACAGGTCTTGCCAGCGCCCCGGTCAGGTGCGCCGGCGCGCTATCCACGCTGACCACGATATCCATGAGTGAGATCAGCGCCGCGGTATCGGCAAAATCCTCGACTTGCTCGCCGAAGAGGTGCAGGCCAAGGCGCGGGGCTTCCGCCAGATCGTGCGGACGCACATCCTTCTGCACCGACACATACTCAATGCCATCACGAAACAGCGGCGCCAGCTCCGCGAGCCGCGCGCTGCGCACATTGTCCGATTGCAGCTCCCGGTTGCCGGACCAGGCCAGCCCGACACGCAGCCCACGCGGCGCGCCCAAAATCTCCCGCCATTTTTTGACCCGCGCCGGGTCTGAAGCCAGATAAGGCACCTCGGCCGGAATAGACTCCAATCGCGTATCGAACGCCAGCGGCAGGCTCATCATCGGCGTCTGGAAATCGAAGGGCGGCAGTTTCGTGCCGAACGCGACAAACTCATCAACCCCGCGCAGGGTACGCAGCAGCGGCAATAGCGGCGGCGCCGCCTCCATAATCACTGTGGCACCGCGTGCCTTGACCAGGGGCGCATAGCGGCAGAACTGGATCGTATCGCCAAAACCCTGCTCCGCATAAAGCAGGATTGTGCGGCCCTGTAGCGACTCGCGGCCCAGCCACAGCGGCTGCGCGAAATTGCGCGCGTGCACCTTGAAAGTAGGGTCACGCCAGCGCCATTCGAATTCCCGCCAGCCGCGCTCATAGTCGCCCATCGCCAGGCAAATCGGCGCCGCATTGAAATGCGCCAGCGCGTGCGCCGCGTCACCCGCGATCGCCGCGTCGCACGCGGCCAGCGCCTCGCTGCGCCGGTTCATGCGGTCGAGCGCCCAGGCGCGGTTTACCCGCGCTTCGGACAACGTCACGTCAGCAGCCGCGCCGGCGGGATACAGCGCGAGCAGTTTTTCGTAAGTCGCAAGTGCCTCCGCGGGACGACCCAGCCGGGTCAGCACAATGCCCTTGTTTTGCAACGCCTGGCGGAAATCGGGCTGCCGCGCCAGCGCCGCGTCGAACGCCGCCACCGCTTCCTCGTCGCGCAGCAGCGTCATCAACGTGTTGCCGCGGTTGTAGTGCAGCGCTGGATCGTCCGGCGCTAGCATCAGCGCGCGGTCGAGGCACCCCAGCGCCTCGGCGGCCCGCCCGAGCGCGTTAAGCACCGTGGCGCGGTTGTTTTCCGCCTGCGAATTGGCCGGCTCCAGCCGCAGACTGCGCTCGAAGAAGCTCAGCGCCTGTGTGTTCTGGCCCAGCGCGTGCAGCGCAATTCCCAGGCAATGCAAGGCTTCCGCGTTTTCCGGCTGCTGGCGCAGCAAGCGGCGCAGCATGCGTTCGGCTTCCGCGATGCGGCCGGCATGTAGGGCGGCAAGGGCCGGTTGGATGGCGCGGGCGTTCATGCAAGAAGGCCAGGGGCTCTGCCCCTGGACCCCGCTGGGGCCGTAGGCCCCAGACCCCGATTCTTAAGAAATGGGGTCTGGGGCCTACGGCCCCAGCGGGTCCAGGGCAGAGCCCTGGCCTTCCTTCTTCCCTTCACCTAATCCTGCAAAACCCGATCCGGCCGCATAGGCCGTGGCCGCAACAGCGGCCCCGCCGGCCCATGCAACGCCGATCCCCGCCCCGACAGCGACGGATTTGTCATGAAATAATCATGTGCCGACACCGGCTTTGGCCCCGGCGGCACCCGCCGCCACCCGCCATCCGCGCCGAGTTGCCAGCTTTGCAGCGTATCCTTCAAATTCACCACCATGATCTGGTCCAGGATTTGCGCGTGTACGGTAGGATTGCGGATCGGCACCAATGTTTCCACGCGCCAATCCATATTGCGCTCCATCCAATCGGCGCTGCTGATATAGACCGCCGCGTGCCGGCTCGGCAGGCGGTGGCCGTTGCCGAACACGCAAATGCGGCCGTGCTCCAGGAACCGCCCGACGATCGATTTTATCCTGATATTTTCGGACAGCCCCGGCACGCCGGGCCGCAGGCAGCAGATGCCGCGGATCACGGCAATGATTTGAACGCCGGCGCAGCTGGCCTGATAAAGTTTATCAATCAGCTTACGATCCACCAGACTGTTCAGTTTTAGCCAGATCGTGCCATGCCGCCCATCCAGCGCCGCATCGATTTCGCACTGGATCAGATCGAGCAGCGTGGCGCGCATGGTCAGCGGGCTGAACGCCAGCGCGTCCATTTTCTCCGGCCGTGCATAGCCGGTCATATAATTGAACAGCCTTGCCGCGTCGCGCGTCAGATCCGGATCGGCCGTGAAGAAACTCAAATCGGTATAAATGCGTGCCGTGATCGGGTGATAGTTGCCCGTTCCGAAATGCGCGTAGCTGCGCATGGCGCCACCTTCGCGCCGCACCACCAGGCTGATTTTCGCGTGCGTCTTTAGCTCGGCGAACCCGAACACGACTTGTACGCCCGCTGCTTCCAATGCGCGCGCCAGCCTGATGTTGGCTTCCTCATCGAACCGCGCACGCAACTCCACCATGGCGGTGACGGATTTTCCGGCCTCCGCCGCCTCGATCAACGCCTGCACGATCGGGCTGTCGCG
>Ga0181519_10003776_pt1 | contig 12405 bp, 12 predicted proteins | sample PEATcosm2014_Bin_26_FD_121102 | JGI IMG/M metagenome (GOLD analysis project Ga0181519, IMG submission 121102) | Peatland microbial communities from MTU Mesocosm Facility, Houghton, MI, USA - PEATcosm2014_Bin02_10_metaG | ecosystem: Environmental > Terrestrial > Soil > Wetlands > Peat | place... | reverse complement strand
AGGCCACGGTGGCCGGGCGGGTCCGCGAGCTGGGCGAGTTGATCACGGCCGACTACGCCGGCCGCCCACCGTTGCTGGTCGGCGTGCTGAAGGGCGCCATGCTCTTCATGAGCGACCTGTGCCGGACCATCGACCTGCCCGTCGACGTGGACTTCATGGCGGTCTCGTCCTACGGCAGCGCCACGCGGACCTCGGGCGTGGTGCGCATCGTGAAGGACCTCGACGCCGAGCTGACCGGCCGCCATGTCCTGGTGGTCGAGGACATCATCGACAGCGGGCTCACCCTCAATTACCTGCGGCGCTACCTTCAGGCCCGGAACCCGGCCAGCGTCGAGATCTGCGCCCTGTTGGTCAAGGAGGGCGAGCAGCGGGTGGAACTCGACCTGCGCTACGTGGGCTTCACCATCCCCAGCCAGTTCGTGGTGGGCTACGGCCTCGACGTCGGGGAGCGCTACCGCAATCTCTCTGCGGTCCACGTCTACCGGGGCGGCCCCGACTGGCCGCACCCGGGCGACTCGGCCGTGACCCGTCCCCGTGGAGGTGACCACCAGTGAGCGTCGATGCCAAGCGGGTGGAGGCGGCCGTGGCCGAGATCCTCCAGGCCATCGGCGAGGACCCCGACCGCGACGGTCTGGTGGACACCCCCCGTCGGGTGGCCGCCATGTACGAGGAGCTGTTCTCGGGCCTCCACGACGATCCCTCCCGGCACCTGACCGTGACCTTCGCCGCCGATCACGACGAGATGGTCATGGTCCGCGACATCCCGTTCGCCTCACTGTGCGAGCACCACCTGGTGCCCTTCATCGGGCGGGCCCACGTGGCCTACATCCCGGGCGCCGACGGCCGGATCACCGGGCTGTCCAAGCTGGCCCGGCTGGTCGACGGATTTGCCCGACGGCTCCAGGTCCAAGAGCGGATGACCACCCAGATCGCCGACGCCATCGAGTCGGTGCTCGGTCCCCGGGGTGTCCTGGTGGTGGTCGAGGCCGAGCACCTGTGCATGTCGATGCGGGGGGTGAAGAAGCCGGGCACCCTCACCATCACCTCGGCGGTGCGGGGCCTCTTCCGGACCGACTCGGCCACCCGGGCCGAGGCCATGCAGTTCGTCCACGGGCGCTGAGCGGGTGCCGCCGGACGACCGACCGCCGTCCGGTCGGCCCATCGTCGGGGGCCCGAGCGCGCCTCGCCGTCCCCGGCGCCGATCCGAGATGGCCCGATACGGCGACCTCAGCGGTCGCGTACGCTGACCCCGATGTTCGGCTCCCCGTTGCTCCAAGGACGGCCCCTGGTGATGGGGGTGTTGAACGTGACTCCGGACTCGTTCTCCGACGGCGGTCGCTACTGGCGGGCGGCCGACGCCGTGGCCCGGGGGACCGAACTGGCTGACCAGGGAGCCGACATCGTCGACGTGGGTGGCGAGTCGAGCCGGCCCGGGGCCGGGCCGGTGGATGAGGCCGAAGAGCTGCGGCGGGTGATCCCGGTCGTCGAGGCCCTGGCCGGCCGGGTCCGGCTGTCGGTCGACACCACCAAGCCGGCGGTGGCCCGGGCCGCCGTGGCCGCCGGGGCGACGCTGCTCAACGACATCTCGGGCCGGCTCTACCCGGTGGCCGCCGAGCTGGGCGTGGGCTGGGTGGCCATGCACATGCAGGGGACGCCGGCCGACATGCAGCACCGGCCCCACTACGCCGACGTGGTCGGCGAGGTCACGACCACCCTGGCCGATCTGGCCACCCGGGCCCACCAGGCCGGGGTGGCCGAGGTCTGGCTCGACCCGGGCATCGGTTTCGGCAAGACCACGGCCCACAACCTGGCCCTGCTGGCCCACCTCGACCGGCTGGTGGCCACGGCCCGGGCGCTCGGGGACCGGGTGCTGGTGGGGACCAGCCGCAAGCGGTTCCTGGGCCTGGTGGCCGAGCCGGGCCGGGACGAGCCGACGGACGTCGACGACCGGCTCGAGGCGTCGCTGGCCTCAGCCGTGTGGGGTCTCTGGCACGGGGTGGGCATGGTCCGGGTGCACGACGTGGCCGAGACCGTGCGGGCCGCCGCGTTGGTGGGCCCGGGGGCCGTCGGGGCCGGCCGGGCACCGGCCGAGGTGGCCTCGTGACCGGGGTCTTTCGATGAGGGGCCGTTGGGCGGCCGGCATCCAGCCCCGGAACTTCACCTGGATCATCCGCGACGGGTTGGCGGTGAGCGAGCGGCCGGGCGGGTTCTCGCCCAACCACCGCCGGGTGCGCCGTCAAGAGGAGATCATCTGGCTGCGGGTCCAGGGCTTCGACCGGGTCATCTCGCTGCTGCCCTCACCGCACAACCTCCACGCCTACGACGAGGAGGGACTGGCCTGGGCCCACTACCCGGTGCCGCCGGCCACCGACCCCCGGACCATCCTGGCCGACTGCTACCGGGACGTGGATCGCTCCCTGGCCGCCGGCCAGCGGGTGCTGGTCCACCAAGACGAGCTGGGGGACCGGGTCATGGGGGTGGTCGCCGGCTATCTGGTGTGGTCGGGCCGGGTGCCCACCGGACCCCAGTCGGTGGCCCTGGTCGAGCACGTGGTGGGCCGGCGCATGGGTTCGACCGGTCGGGAGCTGGTGGTCGTGGTCGACGACATGCCCCCGCCCCCGACCCCGCCGGCGGTCTGACCCGGGCGATGACCGCCGGGGCCCCCGGGCCAGCCGACGACCGTCTCGAGATCCGGGGACTGCGGGTCTTGGCCGTCCACGGCGTGTTGCCCGAGGAGGTCGAACGGGCTCAGCCCTTCGAGCTCGACCTCGACGTGTGGACCGACATGGCGATCGCCGCCCGGACCGACGCCCTGGCCGACACCGTCGACTACGGGGCCCTGGTGACCCGGGCCGCCGCCGCCGCCGGACCCCCCCGGTGCGCCCTGCTCGAGACGGTGGCCGTCCGGGTGGCCGAGGCGGTGCTCGACGTCGACCGGCGCATCGCCGCGGTGGCCGTGACCGTGCGCAAGCTCCGGCCGCCCGTCCCCGTCGACCTGGCCTCGGCCGGGGTGCGGGTCTGGCGGCACCGGACCGATTGGCCCGAACCGGCGTGACCGGCCCCGGCGAGACCGGCCCCGGCGTGACCGGCCCCGGCGTGACCGGCCCCGGCGTGACCGGCCCCGAGCCGGTGCGGGCCTTCATCGGCCTCGGCTCCAACCTGGGCGACCGGCGGGGCGAGCTGACCCGGGCGGTGGCCGAGCTCGGGCGGGTCGGCGACGTGGTGGCCGTCTCGCCGGTCTACGAGACCGAGCCGGTGGGCGGCCCCGACCAGGGGCCGTACCTGAACGTGGTGGTCGAGCTGTCGACCGCCGACGGAGCCCGCCAGCTGCTGGAGCGCTGCCAGGCGTTGGAGGCGGCCGCCCACCGGGTCCGCACGGTGCGCTTCGGGCCCCGGACGCTCGACGCCGACGTCCTGCTGGTGGGGACGGCGCACGTCGTCGAGCCCGACCTGGTCGTGCCCCACCCCCGGATGTGGGAGCGACGGTTCGTCCTGGCCCCGCTGGCCGATCTGGCACCCGACCTCGTGTCGGCGGAGCAGCTGGTCGCCTCTGGTGGTGCGGTCCGGCGGGTGGGTACACTCTGAGCGACCGCTCTCGATCACTGAAGGCGAACGGCACCCGTCAGGGGCTGGAACGCCGAAGGAGGTTCGGGTGTACTCCGTTCGTGTCATCGGCCCGGGACGGGCCGGAGGCTCCCTGGCGTCGGCTCTGGCCGGCGCGGGCTGGCTGATCGTCGACCACCGCCGTCGGGGCGACGACCTGGCGTCGGCAGCGTCGGGCGTCGACGTCGTGGTCATCGCCACGCCCGACGACGTGGTGGCCGAGGTGGCCCGGTCGGTACGGCCCGAACCGGCCACCGTGGTCGTCCACCTGTCGGGATCGCTCGGGCTCGACGCCCTCGACCCCCATCCCCGACGGGCCGCCCTCCATCCCCTGATCCCCTTGCCCAACGTCGAGATCGGCGCCGCCCGCCTGACCTCGGGCGTGACCTTCGCCGTGGCCGGCGACGACGTGGCCCGGCACATGGCGGCCGCCCTGGGCGGCCGAGCGGTCGAGGTGGCCGACACCGACCGGGCGGCCTACCACGCCGCGGCCACCGTGGCCGCCAACCACGTCGTGGCCCTCCTGGGCCAGGTCGAGCGGGTGGCCGCCTCGGCCGGCCTGGACCTCGAGGCCTTCTTGGGCCTGACCCGGGCCGCCGTCGACGACGTGGCCCGTCTGGGCCCCCGGCGGGCGCTGACCGGCCCGGCGGCCCGGGGCGACTGGGCCACCCTGGCCCGTCACCGCGACGCCCTGGACCCGGCCGAGCGCCCGGCCTACAACGCCGGCGTGGCCCTGGCCCTGCGCCTGGTCGACGCCGAGGTCGGGCACCGGCCTCCCACGCCCCCCCGGCCGGCTCCGGCCGAGCCGGTCCGCCCGGCGGCCGGCGCGCCGGCCCTCACCGTCGGCGCCGGCTGACCGGTCATGCGCGTCGTCAGCACGGTGGCCGCCTTCTCGGCCGCCCTGGAGGCGGCCCGGCAGGGCTCGCCGACGGTCGGCCTGGTGCCCACCATGGGCGCCCTGCACGACGGCCACCGCTCCCTGGTGTCCCGGGCGGTCGCCGAGTGCGACGTGGTGGCCGTCACCATCTTCGTCAACCCGTTGCAGTTCTCCGAGCCCGACGACCTGGCCCGCTATCCCCGGACCCCCCGGAGGGACCTCCAGGCGTGCCGGGACGCCGGGGCCGACATCGTCTTCGCCCCGACGGTGGCCGAGATGTACCCCGACTGGCCCGGGCCCACGGCCACCACGGTCCACGTGGCCGCGCTGGGCGAGCACTGGGAGGGGGCCGTCCGGCCGGGACATTTCGACGGCGTGGCCACCGTGGTGGCCAAGCTCTTCGCCATGGCCGGGCGGTGTCGGGCCTACTTCGGCGAGAAGGACTTCCAGCAGCTGGCCGTGGTGCGCCGGATGGTGGCCGACCTGTCGTTCCCGGTCGAAGTGGTGGGGTGCCCAACGGTGCGGGACGCCGACGGCCTGGCCCTGTCCAGCCGCAACGCCCGGCTGACCGCCGATCAGCGGGCCGCCGCCACCGTGCTCTGGCGGGCCCTGGTGGCCGGCCGGGAAGCGGTGGAGTCCGGCCAGGGGTCGGTGGCCACCGTCCAGGCGGCCATGGCCGCCGTGGTGGGCGCCGAGGCCCATGCCGACCTGGACTACGCGGCGGTGGTCGACGCCCGGGACCTGACGGCGGTCGGCCGGCTGGACGAGGCGCCCCTGCGCCTGCTGGTGGCCGCCCGGTTCGGCGCCGTGCGGCTGATCGACAACTGTGCGGCCGAGTGCCGGGACCGGTCAGGCCCGCGGCCCGGGGCCCTGACCGGGAGCGCCCGGACGTGAGCCGGGACGGCGGTCCCGACTCGCCGTCCTTCGACGTGCTGGTGCTGGGGAGCGGGGTGGCCGGGCTGTCGGCCGTGGTCCACCTGGCCGACCGTGAAGGCCTCGGGTCGTCGAGCATCGGGGTCCTGACCAAAGGGGAGCTGTCCCAGTCGGCCACCCGGTGGGCCCAGGGCGGGGTGGCCGCCGTGCTCGGGGGGGACGAGGATTCGACCGACCTCCACCTGGCCGACACCCTGGCCGCCGGGGCCGGGCTGTGCGACGAGGACGCCGTGCGGGTCCTGGTCGACGAAGGCCCGGGCCGGGTGAACGAGCTGATCACCCTGGGCGCGGTGTTCGACCGGGAAGCCTCGGGGGGCCTGGCCCTGGCCCGGGAGGGCGGCCACTCCCGGGCCCGGGTGGTCCACGCCGGGGGGGCGGCCACCGGGGCCGAGGTGGAGCGGGCGCTGGTCGAGGCGGCCCGCACGTGCGCCAGTGCCGTGCTCGAGCACTGGTTCGCCGTCGATCTCCACGTGGTCGACGGGCGGTGCCGGGGCGTGTGGGCCCGGCCGCCGGGCGGTCCGGCCCGGCTTCTCCGGGCCGAGCACGTCGTGCTGGCCACTGGCGGCCTGGGCCAGCTGTTCGCCGTGACCACCAACCCGGCCGAGGCCACCGGGGACGGCGTGGCGGCCGCCCTGCGGGCCGGGGTGGCCGTGGCCGACCTGGAGTTCGTGCAGTTCCACCCGACCGCCCTGCACCACCCGGCCATGCCCCGACCACTGCTCTCCGAGGCCCTGCGGGGCCACGGGGCCCTCCTCCGGGACGCCCGGGGCCAGCGCTTCGTCGACGAGCTGGCCCCCCGGGACGTGGTGAGCCGGGCCATGGCCGCCCGGATGGAGGCCCAGGGGGTCGACCACCTGTGGCTCGATGCCACCGACCTCGAGCGCTTCTCGTCCCGCTTCCCGACGATCGCCGCCTCGCTGGCCGAGATCGGCCTGGACCCGGCCGGCGACTGGCTGCCCATCGCCCCGGCGGCCCATCACCTGTCGGGGGGCGTGCTCACCGACCTCTACGGGGCGGCCTCGGTTCCCGGGCTGTGGGCGGCCGGCGAGGCCGCCTGCACCGGGGTCCACGGGGCCAACCGGTTGGCCTCGAACTCGCTCCTCGAAGGGATGGTGTTCGGCGCCCGCCTGGCCGAACGGCTGGCCAGCGGGGCCGACGGGCCCACGGCCACCGGGGCCATGCGGGCCCTGCTGGGCCGGCCCGGGCCCGGGGCCGACGGGATCATCCCCGGGCGCCTGGTGGCCGACCCGCCGACCCTCCGGGCCCCGGCCCAAGGTGAGCGGCCGCCGGCACCGGCCGACGTGGCCAAGGAGCGGGACCGCCTCCAGCGGGCCATGACGGCCGGGGCCGGGATCGTCCGCTCGGCCGCCTCCCTGCAGGCGGCGGCGGCCACCGCCCGGGAGCTCGAGCCGCTGGCCGCCGGGGCCGGGCGGCCCGAGCTCACGGCCGGGTCCGATCCGGTGGCCCAGGGCGAGCTGGCCAACCTGGTCACCCTGGCCGGCGCCCTGGTCGGCTCGGCCCTGGAGCGCCAGGAGAGCCGGGGGGCCCACTTCCGCTCCGACTTCCCCGACACCGACCCCCGGTGGCGGTGCCGGCTCATCCACGGTGGCCTCGAGCCCGAGGCCCGTTGATGGGCCACGACGACCCGATGGCCGACCAGCCCGTCGACCCTCCGGCCGCCGCGGTCACCGAAGCGGTGACCCGGGCCCTGGCCGAGGATCTCCTGCCGCTGGGCGACCTCACGGCGGCGCTGGTCCCGGCGGCCACGACGGCCCGGCTGACCATCAGCTCCCGGAGCCCCGGCGTGGTGGCCGGCCGGTGCTGTGCCGAGGAGGCCTTCGCCCAGGTCGATCCCGGCCTGACCGTGCTCTGGCATCTCGCCGACGGCTCGGCCGTGGCGCCGGGCGACGTGGTGGCCGAGGTCTCCGGCCGACTCCGGCCGATCCTCACGGCCGAGCGCACGGCGCTCAATTTCCTCGGCCACCTCTCCGGGGTGGCCACCTTGACCCGGCGCTACGTCGACCAGGTCCACCGGGTCGATCCGGCGGTGAGGGTGCTCGACACCCGGAAGACGACGCCGGGACTGCGGGCCCTGGAGAAGGCCGCGGTGCGGGCCGGCGGCGGCCACAACCACCGGGCCAGCCTGTCCGACGCCGTCCTGCTCAAGGACAACCACCTGGGTCGGGTGGGCATCACCTCGGCCGTCGGGGCGGCCCGGCGGCGCTGGCCCGGACGGATGGTCGAGGTCGAGTGCGAGCGCCCCGACCAGGTCGAAGAGGCCTGCCGGGCCGGGGCGACGGTCGTGCTCTTGGACAACATGAGCCCGACCGAGGCGGCGGCCGCCGTACGCCTGGCCCGGGCCACCGCCCCCGACGTCCTCATCGAGGTGTCGGGCGGGATCACCGTGGACACGGTGGGCCACTACGCGGCGGCCGGCGTGGATCTCATCTCGGTCGGGGCGCTCACCCACTCGGCCCCGGTGCTCGACCTCGGTCTCGATCTGGTGGCCGACTGAGGTGCTGCTGGCCATCGACGTGGGCAACACCGAGACGGTGATCGGTCTCTACGCCATGGGCGACGGAACGCCGCCGCCCGTTGAGGCCGTGGGCTTCGGTATCGGGGCCGAGCTGACGCCGACCCGGGGGCTGACCCATCACTGGCGGTTGTCCACCGTGCCCAGCCGGACCCCCGACGAGCACGCCGTGCTGCTGACCCAGCTGCTCGACCTCGAGGGCCTCGACATCGCGGCCACCGTCACCGGCATCGCCATCAGCTCCTCGGTCCCAGCCATCACGGCCGAGCTGCGGCACATGGCCGACCGCTGGTTCGGGGGCGTGGCCTGCGTGGTCCTGGGGCCCGGCGTGAAGAGCGGGCTGCCCATCCTCTACGACAACCCCAAGGAGGTGGGGGCCGACCGGGTGGCCAACGCGGTCGGCGCCTACGACCTCTACGGGGGTCCGGCCATCGTCGTCGACCTGGGCACGGCCACCACCTTCGACGCCATCTCGGCCAGCGGGGAGTACCTGGGCGGAGCCATCACCCCGGGGGTGGCCATCAGCCTGGAGGCCCTCTTCCAGCACGCCGCCGCCCTGCGGCGGGTGGAGCTGGTGGAGCCCCGGGCGGTGATCGGCCGGTCGACCGTCGAGTCCATCCAGTCCGGGGCCCTGTACGGGTTCGCCGCCCAGGTCGACGGGCTGTGCCGGCGGTTCTCGTCGGTGCTCGGCCCGGCGACCGTGGTGGCCACCGGCGGGCTGTCCGAGCTCATCGCCCCCCACGCCGAGACCATCGACCACGTCGAACCCTGGCTGACCCTGCACGGGCTGCGCATCGTCTACGAGCGCAACGTCCGGGGCGTGCACTGAGCCGTGCCGGGGACCGGGCCGCCGGCCCGGGCCGCCGGCCACCGTTCATTGCCTCATGACAACTTGATCACCGGCAGCACATCTCGAGCGGGCACGATGGCCGAACGGTTCAGCACCACCCGGACACCGCCGGGCCCGACGACGACCGAGGAGCGCACGACGAGATGTTCGCCAAGTTCTCCACCCTGGTGGCCTCGGCCACCCTGGCCGGCACATTGACCCTGGGCGGCATGGGCGTCGCCTCGGCGGCCACCACGCCCGTCCCCAAGGTCCCGGCCAAGACCACCTTCAACTGTGCCCGGGCCCCCAAGGTGCTGGCCCGCATCGATCGGTTCGAGACCAAGTTCCCGCACCGCCAGAGCGTGCTCCAGGCCGATCAGGCCAAGGCCACGGCGGCCGGGCACCCGGCCCGGGCGACCCGCCTCGGCCGGAGGCTCACCTTCGTGAACCAGATGGAGGCCCGGGCGGTCAGGGTCAAGGCCCGGGTGACCGCCGATTGCCCCGGCGCGGTGGCCGCCCCGTCGACCTCGGCCCCGTCGACCTCGGCCCCGGCGACCTCGGCCCCGTCGACCTCGGCCCCGTCGCTCCCCACCCCGACGACGAGCTCGTCGACCGGGGGCTGAGCCTGGTCGACGGGGCTGATCAGGGAGAGTCGAGTCCGTCGAGCAGGGAGCTGGCCAGGCGGGCCAGTCCGGCCCGCAACTCAGCCGACGCGATGCCCTCGGTGGCCGAGGTGGCGTCGGCCACGTAGCGCCGACCCAGGCCCACCGTGAGGGCGATGCCCGGGGAGGCGGCCACGATGTCGCGGGCCTTGTCCCGTTCGGGCTGGGCCAGGCGTCGGCCGAGCAGGTTCCGCAGCTCGGGGCCGGTGCCCGGGTCCTCGAGGGCGGTGAGCACGGGAAGCGTGTAGATGCCCTCGGCCAGGTCCTGGCCGGGGGGCTTGCCCAGGTCGGCCTCGCTGGCCACCACGTCCATGACGTCGTCTCGCAGCTGGAACACCATGCCCAGGCACTGGCCGAACTCGGTGAGGGCCTCGACCTCCGAGCGGGGGACGCCGCCGGTCAGCGCTCCGATGCGGCACGAGGCGGCCATCAGGGCGGCCGTCTTGCCGGCCACGGCGTCGAGGTACTCCTCCCTGGTCCGTGTCACCTGGAAGGCCGAGCGGACCTCGGCCACCTGGCCCCGGCAGAGTTTTCCCAGCGTGAGGGCCAGCAGCTCGGCCACCTCGGTGCCCAGGCTGGCGGCGATGGCCGCCGATCGGGCCAGGAGGTAGTCACCGGCCACGATGGCCACCAGGTTGCCGAATCGACTGTTCACGCTCTCCACGTTCCGGCGGACCGTGGCCTCGTCGATCACGTCGTCGTGGTAGAGCGAGGCCAGGTGGACGAGCTCGACCGAGACCCCCCCCAAGAGGTCCTCCCGGCTGGCCGTCCGCTGGCCGCCGGTGGCCGACGCCACGGCCAGGGCCGGCCGGAGGCGCTTCCCACCGGCTCGCACCAGGTGCGTCGTGACCTCGTCCAAGAAGGTGTCCCCGGTGACGACCGAGTCACTGAGCAGGGGTTCGAGGCGTATGAGGTCCTGCTCCACCCGAGGAAGGCCGATGGCCTCCAGTGCGTTCACTGCGTCCGAGGTTAGGCGACGCCGCGTGGGAGCGAAAACCTGGGGCCGCCCGAACCGGGCCCTCCCGGGCACGTCACCGAGGGTGCTGCCGGGTTTGCCGGGAGCCCCGGTTACACTCATGCAAAAGGCAGCCGAGACGGAGGCGGTCACTGTGTTCGAACGCTTCACCGACCGGGCTCGACGAGTGCTGGTGTTGGCGCAGGAGGAAGCTCGACTGCTCAACCACAGCTTCATCGGCACGGAGCACATCCTCTTGGGATTGATCCACGAGGGCGAGGGAGTGGCCGCCAAGGCGCTCGAGTCCATGGGGATCTCGCTCGAAGCCGTCCGGGAGAAGGTGGAAGAGACGATCGGCATGGCGGGCAGCGCCCCCAGCGGGTCGCCGCCGTTCACGCCCCGGGCCAAGAAGGTCCTGGAGCTCTCGCTGCGCGAGGCCCTGCAGCTGGGTCACAGCTACATCGGCACCGAGCACATGCTGCTGGGCCTGGTCCGCGAGGGCGAGGGCGTGGCGGCGCAGGTCCTGGTCAGCCTGGGTGCCGACCTGGGCCGGGTCCGCCAGCAGGTCATCCAGCTCATGTCCGGCTACCAGGGCAAAGAGGCTCCGGGCAGTGGTCCGGGGGCGTCGTCCTCGGACGCGCCGACCGGTTCGCCGGTGCTCGACCAGTTCGGACGCAACCTCACCCAGCTGGCCCGGGACGGCAAGCTCGACCCGGTCATCGGTCGGGAGAAAGAGATCGAGCGGATCATGCAGGTCCTCTCGCGCCGCACCAAGAACAACCCCGTGCTCATCGGTGAGCCGGGTGTGGGCAAGACGGCGATCGTCGAGGGCCTGGCCCAGCGGATCGTGGCCAACGAGGTCCCCGAGACGCTGTACAACAAGCAGCTCTACACGCTGGACCTCGGCGCGCTGGTCGCCGGCAGCCGGTACCGGGGCGACTTCGAGGAGCGCCTGAAGAAGGTGCTGAAGGAGATCCGCACCCGGGGCGACATCATCTTGTTCATCGACGAGCTGCACACCCTGGTCGGGGCGGGGGCGGCCGAGGGGGCCATCGACGCCGCCTCGATCCTCAAGCCCATGCTGGCCCGGGGCGAGCTGCAGACCGTCGGGGCCACGACCTTGGACGAGTACCGCAAGCACCTGGAGAAGGACGCCGCCCTGGAGCGCCGGTTCCAGCCGGTCAAGGTCGAGCAGCCTTCGGTGGCCCTGACCATCGACATCCTGAAGGGCCTGCGCGACCGTTACGAGGCCCACCACGCCGTCACCATCACCGACCAGGCCCTGGTGGCCGCGGCCAACCTGGCCGACCGGTACCTGGCCGACCGGTACCTGCCCGACAAGGCCATCGACCTCATCGACGAGGCCGGGAGCCGGCTGCGCATCCGACGGATGTCGACCCCGCCCAGCTACAAGAAGCTGGACGAGGAGATCGCCCGGCTGCGGGCCGACAAGGAGTCGGCCATCGAGCGGGGCGCCTTCGAGCAGGCCAAGAAGTTGGCCGAGCAGGAGAAGGAGCGCCTGGACCGCAAGGAGGCCATGGAGGCCGAGTGGCGGGCCGAGGGCGTTGAGCTGTTCGACGTGGTCGACGAGGAGGTCATCGCCGAGGTGTTGGCCAACTGGACGGGCATCCCCGTCTACCGGCTCACCGAGGAGGAGACGGCCAAGCTCCTGCGCATGGAGGACGAGCTGCACAAGCGGGTCATCGGCCAGGAGGAGGCCCTCAAGGCCCTGTCCCGGGCCATCCGGCGGACCCGGGCCGGTCTGAAGGACCCCAAGCGCCCCAGCGGCTCGTTCATCTTCCTCGGACCCACCGGGGTCGGGAAGACCGAGCTGGCCAAGACCCTGGCCGAGTTCCTCTTCGACGACGAGGACGCCCTCATCCAGCTGGACATGAGCGAGTACATGGAGAAGCACACGGTCAGCCGGCTGGTGGGTTCGCCTCCCGGCTACGTGGGTTACGAGGAGGGCGGCCAGCTCACCGAGGCCGTGCGGCGCAAGCCGTTCTCGGTGGT
>Ga0181519_10003774_pt1 | contig 12405 bp, 13 predicted proteins | sample PEATcosm2014_Bin_26_FD_121102 | JGI IMG/M metagenome (GOLD analysis project Ga0181519, IMG submission 121102) | Peatland microbial communities from MTU Mesocosm Facility, Houghton, MI, USA - PEATcosm2014_Bin02_10_metaG | ecosystem: Environmental > Terrestrial > Soil > Wetlands > Peat | place... | reverse complement strand
GTCCAACACATGCCGCCGCAGTTCACCGCGGCCATGGCGAAATGGCTGAGCGACGTCTGCGCGATCAAGGTGGTGGAGGCCGCCGACGACATGACGCTGCAGCCCGGCGTCGCCTATGTCGGCCCTGGCGGCATGCAGTTCCGCATCGCCAACGGCAAGGCGAAGATCGCGGTCGCCCAGGGCGAGAGCCTGTACAAGCCGAGCGTGGACGTGCTCGCCGACAGCGCCGCCGCGGCCTATGGCGGCAATGTGCTGGCCATCATGCTCACTGGCATGGGCAATGACGGCGCCAGGGGTTTCAGCAAGCTCAAGGACGGCGGCGCCCATGTGATGGCGCAGGACCAGGCGACCTCGTCGGTCTGGGGCATGCCGCGCGCGGTGGCCGAAAGCGGCTGCGCCGACGAAATCCTGCCCGTCGGCGAAATCGGCAAGCGGGTCAAGGCGGTGTTCGGCCTCGCCTGAGACCGAAGCTCACTGGAACTTGTAGAAGTCGTGGTTGAGCGCGGCGACCACGGAGTCGATCTCGTCGGGCGCGATCTGCGCTTTCGAGCCCGCGACGCAGCGCGTCACCTGAGCTTTCAGTCCTTCGAGCGATGTCACCTTGCGGTTGGCGCGGGTGAAGAGCTTTGTCGGATCGCCGTCCGGCGACTTGCGGACGTGGCAGGAGCCGTTGCAATCGTTCTCCGCCATCAGCTTGCGGCCTTGCGCGATCAGGTCCGCCTCGCCGGCGTAAACCTGGCCGGAAGCCGCAAGAAAGGCGAGCAGCAAAAGATTACGTGACCACATGTCCGACCCCCCAGAAACTCTTTTGATCGACCAGACGATCCGTCAGCACGGCGCCGATCCACATCGACCATAGCACGATCCACGCGGTGGACGCGAAGACCGAGGCGCCGGAGACGCCCGCGCCCACCGCGCAGCCGCCGGCGAGAACGGCGCCGAACCCCATCAAGAACCCTCCCGCGATATAGCGGCGCATGCTCGACCCGTCGCGAAAGCCTTCGAGTTTCAGGCCGCCGCCGAAAAGTGCGGCAAGGAAACTGCCCACGAACACGCCGGGGATCAGCCCGAGATCGAAACTCAAGCCGCCGCCCGGCGGTTTCAGCACGTACATCAGCACATCGGCTGAGGGGGAACTGAAGCTCAGAGAATGCACCGGCGCCATTTCGAACGAGCTGAGCGACATCGCGTAGTTGAAGGCCCAGGCGGCGGCGACCGTGAGGCCGACGCCAACGGCGGCGAGCGCCGCCAAGACCAGCAACTTTGCGCGCCACGCCAGGAAAACGCCAAGCCCGAGCCAGCACAGGCTGAACAGGATGGCGCCGCCATGACCCATGTGAAAGATCGCCAGCAGGTCGCGCGACGAAGCATCCACCGTCCACCAGCCGTTGATCGCCGAGCGCAGCGGCGACAGCGCGCCGTCGCGCGCCATTTGCGCGACCACCGCGAACACCAGACCGGAGAGAAGCGCGCGCAGGTTGCCGGTGGCGGAGAGCACCAGCATGCGGCTGGCGCAGGCGCGGGTGAAGGCCATGCCGCAGCCGAACATCAGGCCGCCCATGATCGCGCCAGACAGGCTGCCGCGATTGTTGAGCGCGCGCACCGAGCCGGTGTCGAGCTGGTCCAGCATGATCAGCGCCTGCGTGGCGATCAGCGCGGTGGAGAACACGAACAGCCAGATCGCCAGCCGCTCGCCCGGCTTCCCATGCGCAACTTCGAGCGTGGCCATGCGCAGGCAAAAACGCGACCGTTGCGCCAGCGCCCCGAACAGGATGCCGATGCCGGCGCCGCCCAGCGCCAGCGCATTGGCGTCGCCGACGCGATCGATCAACTGTTCGAGCATCAGGCCTTGCCCATCCCCTCCGGTTTCATGCGGCAATGCCAGGGTTGCCCTCGACGTTCTTCAGGCGAGGCAGGTTGAGCGCCGGCGCCGCGATGGTCTTTTTCGCCCGCAGATGGCGCGCGACGAGTTCCCAGACCGGCTCGCCGCCCGCATCGCGCGCGGCTTCGGAAACAGGCGCCCAGCCCGCAACCTTGTAGGTCTTGTCCGCGTCGATCGGCTTGCCGTTCAGCGCCATGTCGCCGATGCGGCTCCCCATGCCGGCGGTCGGATCGCAGGACCAGCTCATCCCACCCACGCGCACCATGTCGCCGCCCTGCTGGTGATAGGGATCGGCGTTGAAGAGGTTGTCGCAGACGTCTTCCAGCACCGCCTTGATCTGTGCGCCGGTCATGTTGGTGAGCGTGACATAGGGATAGGTGATCGCCGTCTGGTCGAGCACGTTCTCCATGGTGATCGGCTCGCCCGGCAGGATCGTCGTGCCCCAGCGGAAGCCGGGCGAGAACGCGATTTCCGCATCCTTTTCCGCAATCAGCGCGTCGAGGATCACCTGGTCAAAACTGCCGTTGAAATTGCCGCGCCGGTAGAGCAGGCCCTCGCTCACCGCGAGCTTTTCGCCGAGCTTTTCTTCGTAGGGCGCGCGGGTTTTCCTGATCAGCGCGTCCATCTCGGCGTCAGGCGCCAGAAGATTGGCGAAGACCGGCAGCAGGCGGTAGCGGAAATCCGAAACTTCTCCGCCCTTCACGTCGAAATCCAGCACGCCCAGAAATTTTCCGTTGGAGCCGGCGTTGGTCACCAGTGTCTTGCCGCCGGCATTTTCGACCACGCTCGGCGCGGGAATGCCGTCGTGCGTGTGTCCCCCCAAAATGGCGTCGACGCCGCGCACCCGCGAAGCCATTTTCAGATCGACGTCCATGCCGTTATGCGAGAGGACCACCACCACTTGCGCGCCGGCGGCGCGGGCGGCGTCCACGGTCTTCTGCATGTTGTCGTCCTGGATGCCGAAAGTCCAGTCGGCCATCATGTAGCGCGGATGGGCGATGGGCGTGTAGGGGAAGGCTTGGCCGACCACCGCCACCTTCACGCCGTTCACCACACGCATGACATAGGGCTTGAACACGGGATCGCCGAAATCGGCGGTTTTTATGTTCTGCGCGACGATGTCGATCTTGCCGGCAAAATCCTTCTCCGCGATCTCGCTCACGCGCTCCTGGCCGTAAGTGCATTCCCAGTGCAGGGTCATGGCGTCCACGCCGAGCAGTTTTGCCGCGTCCACCATATCCTGGCCCTTGGTCCAGAGCGCGGCGCCCGAGCCCTGCCATGTGTCGCCGCCGTCCAGCAAGAGCGCGCCGGGGTGCGTCGCGCGCAGCCGCTTCACCAGCGTCGCCAGATGCGCGAAGCCGCCGACCTTGCCGTAAACCGGCGCGTAGCGTTCGAAATCGAGAAAAGTGAAGGCGTGCGCGAGTTGCGTCTTCGGGGCGATGCCGAAGTGCTTCAGAAAGGCCTCGCCGACCAGATGCGGCGGCCGGCCCGCCATGTCGCCGACGCCGAGATTGACGTTGGGCTCGCGAAAAAAAATCGGCCGCAATTGCGCGTGGCAATCGGTGATGTGCAGCAGCGAGACATTGCCGAAGGCGGGGGCGTCGTAGAGCGACTCGGCGGCTTGTTCGGCGCGGGCCGGATCGAGCGGCAGCGCCATGCCCGCCGCGCTGGCGGCGGAAAGAAGTTGCAGGAATTCGCGGCGGTTCATGGCGCTGGTCCGTTGTTTCGAGCAGGGGGGGTCGGGCTCAGCTCACGACGGCTTCGTCGGTGCGGCTGTCGCCCGAATTGTCCGCCCAGGAGATGGCGACCTTGTCGCCGGGCTTGCCGCCCTTGACCTTGAAGCTCAGATACGGGTTCTTCGACACCGCCTGGCTCCATTGCGCCTGCAGCACCACGGCGTCATTAAGCTTGGCGGTAACGTCGGTGATGAACAGCGCGGGGATCAGCGCGCCGGACGCGTCCTTGCGCAGGCCGGTCTCCATCACGTGGTTCATCAGCACTTTCACCTCGGTGACGCCGTTGCTGCTGGCGGCGCGGATTTTCATCGGATGGCCCATGAGATTGCTCCTTGCGAATTCGATTGCGAAACGTCAGCCGCCGCAGCCGCCGAGCGTCACCTTGATTTCCTTGGCGGCGGTAAAATACTTGCCGTCGGCCTTCACCAGCGCGATCACCTTGGAGGTCTGGGCCATTTTCAGGCGCGTGCTGACTTCGGGGAGCATGTCCGGCCCGAGATCGAACTGCGCGGTGAGCGCGGTCGGGTTCTTGTCGATCAGGAACGAGATCTGCGTGGTGTTGGGGATCTTGCTGATCGCCTGGACCGGCACCACCGCGCCGTTTTCGGCGATGTCGGAGGCGATGACCTGGATGTCCGCGCTTTCGGCCGGCGCCCCGGCGCCCAGCGCCTTGTAGGCGTCTTCCAGCGTCTTGGCGCTGAAGGCCGTCTTGTTCCAGGCCGCCTGGGCCATGCGCGGCAGCAAGGTCACGGCGGAGACGGCGAGGGCGACAAGGCCGGTCTGGCGCAGAAAGCCGCGACGGCTGGCCTGATGTTCATTGTTCATGATGGTCTCCTTCAAAAAATTAGCGGAAGACGGCGTTGCGCCAGAGCGTCTTCTGCTCGCTGGCCTGTTCGAGCGAAAGTCTGGCGAGCGCAAGCGCCGCGTCGGCTTGCGCCTTCGCCTCGTCCCATTCGCCGGCTTCGAGTGCGGCGCCGGCCTTTTTCAGCGCAGCCTCGGTCGGGGTCCACGCGGCCTTGGCGGCGAGGGCTTGCGCCTCGGCGGCCTGAGCGGCTTCGAGCGCCGCTTCGGCCTCGCCTTGCGTGGCGGCAAGGGCGGGCAGGCTAAAAATCGCCAGCGCGGCGGCGAGAACAATTTTGCGCATCATGGACGTGTCCCCGGACCGACAATCGGAATGCCGTTGCTCATGTAGGAGAGGAAATATTCGAGATTGCGATAGTCCTCGTCGTCGGCCGCGAGCGGGACCGCGCGGGTCTGCGACGAGCAGGTGGAGATGCGCCGGATGGTCGTGCCCATCGCGCCCCAGTCGGAGCGGTAGATCGGCATGGCCGCGAGAATGCCCAGCGCCGGGGCGAGAATATCGCCGCGCATGCGCTCGCCGGCCGGCGACATGTGGCAGGACGCGCAGGAGACGCCGAGCTGGCCTTTGCGCGTATAGAAGAATTCCTTGCCGCGCTCATAGGCGTTCAGCGCGCGGGGATCATCGGGTATCGTGATCGCGAACGGTTTGCCCTGCGAGGATTCGGCCATCACCGCAGTCAGCGACGCCATCAGTCCGGTCATCGGTTCGAGCGGTTTTTCGCCGTTCTCGACGCGGCAGCGGTTGATCGCGCCTTCCAGCGTCTCGACCTGGCCGGTCTCCCTGATGAAGCGCGGGTAGGTCTGCCTGACGCCCTCGCCCTTGTTGTCGAAACAGTCGGCGTAATGCTTGCCGTTGGCGAAGGGTTTTACCCATTCGGCCTTGCCGTCGTCGAGCGCAAATTCGTAGGGAGGAAATTCCATGATTTCCTTCCACTGCTTGCGCACGCCCTCATTGACCGCATAGGGGCCGTTGCCGAACTCGTCCTTCGCCACCCTGGGGAATTTGGCGAAGAAGAAAGCCTGGAACGCCTTGCGGTCCATTTCCGGGTTGGGCTTATCGGCGGACGCCTCGGATGCCCGGGCCGGCGCCGCCAGCAGCAGAACGCAGGCGGCGATCCGCAAGATCGCGCGTGCGTGACGGGGTTTCGTGGTGATCATGCTGAGTTCACTCACAGCGTGTAGAGGAAGTCGATGATCTCTTCGATCTCGGCTGGCGTCAGAACATGGTTTCGGCCAAAGCGCGGCATGGGCGCGAGCGGATTGCGCATCGCCTCGTCGGTGAGAATCTCGACGAGATCGGCGCGTCTTGGGAAGCGGCGCTTCATGTCGGCGAGTTCGCGGCCGACGCTGCTCGGGGCGTCGCCGCCCTTGAGCGTGTGGCAGGCGAGGCAATTGCCCTTGGCGCGGTCGAGCGCCAGTTTTTGGCCGTCGGCGACATCGTCCGCCCGCGCCGACAGCGGCGGCGCCGCGAGTCCGAAAACGGCGACAAGTCCGAAAACAGCGAAGCGAGCGTTTCTCATCTGGGCGTCCCTCACTTTCCCTGTTGCGGAACATGGTCGAGCGGCTTGCGGGCGATCACGTCCCGCATGGCGGCGACCTCCTGCGGGGAGACCGCCGTCGCCGCGTTGCCCCAGCTCGCGCGGATGAAACTGAGAATGTCCGCGACGGTGCGATCGTCCAGCCGCGCCAGTTCCGGCATGGAGGGACGGGTCTTGTCCGCGGGCGTTGCCGCCATCGCGCCGCCCGCGAGCGTGAGCTGGATCAGCGAACTCGGATTGTCCGTCATCACCACCGCATTGCCGGCGAGCGCCGGGAACAACCGGGGCGTCCCCTGCCCGTCCAGGTGATGGCAGGGCGCGCAATTGGCGACATAGCCGAGCGCGCCGGGGGTTTTGTCGGCGCTGTCGTAAAGTCTGGCCGTGGTGGCGTCTTGCGTCGTGGGCGCGGAGGCGGCATGGCCGGGTTGCGCGCGAAGGCTGGCCAGATAGGCGGCGACCGCCGAGGCGTCGGCTTCGCTCAGGTGCTGGGCGCTGTGCTCGACCACGCCGGCCATGCTGCCGAACGCCGCCGTGCGCGCGTTGCGGCCGGTCTTGAGGAAACCGGCGATCTCCTCGCGGCTCCAGCCGGCCAGCCCCTTGTCCTCCTGGCGCAGGTTTTTGGCGTACCATCCCTCCAGTTCGGAGCCGGACAGGAATGCGCCGCCGGGACCGTCCTTGAAGGCGACTTCCTGGAGGGCCGGGCCGCGCGGCGTGTGGCAGGCGCCGCAATGGCCGGGACCCTCGACCAGATAGGCGCCGCGCGCCACGTCCGCCGCCGCGCCCTGCGGCGGGGTGAAATCGCGCGGACCGGCGAACAGCATCTGCCACCACGCCAGCGGCCACCGCATGTTTTTCGGCCACGGGATCGCGGGGGGCTGGTTCGCTTGCGCCACCGGCTGCACCGACGACATGAAATAAGCGTAGAGCGCCTGCGTGTCCGCATCCGTCAGCACGGCGAAGGAGACATATGGCATGGCCGGATACAGCGGCGCGCCGTCCTTGCGCACGCCGTGGCGAACGGCGCGCTCGAAATCGGCGTAGTCGTAGCCGCCGATGCCGCTGGTCTTGTCCGGCGTGATGTTGGTCGAAGTGATCACGCCGAGCGGCGTGCGCATCGCCAGGCCTCCGGCAAAAACCTTGCCGCTGGCGGCGGTGTGACAGGCGACGCAATCCGACGCCTGCGCCACCGCCCTGCCCTTTTCGATCAGGACGGGATCGGCGACGTTGACGGCGACATCCTGCCTGGGCGCGAACAGCGTCGGCGCCAGCGAGCCGCCGCCGACGGCGACTGCCAGCGCGATCACGACGACGGAAACGCCGAGCTTGAGAACTTTCATGGCCGACACTCTTTTCCCCTGCGCCTTGGGCTGCGAAGACAGATGTTTGAAACCGGACCGGACGCGCGCCCGGCGACGAGGCTCAAATTCCGGAGGCGGTTTTTTTTTTGCGCGGGCGCGCGGCTTGAGCGGGCCATGCCGGCCTCGCGGCGACGAGTTCGGGGGCATGGGGGCGCGCAGGCGCTGCGGCGCGGATTGACGATCATCATGTCTCCTCCCTCGAACGCCCTCTTTTGAGTACGCGAACCGGCGCCGACGTCGGGGGAGTTGCTCTCCCTCTGCGATGGACGCTGCCCGATCCGCGCCGGGCGTGTTCACCCGGGCGTTCTTTTTGTTGGCCAAATCTTGGCGGCCGCGGAGCCTCGCGCCTATCCGGGACGGCGCCGGGTGTGTCTGGGTGTTTTCATCCATGTGCGACCTCCGTCGCCCAGACGATCAGCTGCGCCACCGAGGCCACGCCCGCCTTGGTCATGATGTTGTGGCGATGGTTTTCCACGGTCTTGGCGGAAATGTCGAGAGCCGAGGCGACGCCTTTGCTGGTCTTGCCGGCGATCACCAAACGCAACACGTCGCGCTCGCGCTCGGTGAGGCCGGCAAGCCGGCGTTCGAGACCGAGGCGGCTGGCGCGGCGGCGCAGCTCGGCGGCGCTGGCGTCGAGCGCCTCGCCGATGCGGTCGAGCAGCACCTGGTCGTCGAACGGCTTTTCCAGAAAATCCACGGCGCCGCAGCGGATCGCGCGCACCGCCTTGGGAATGTCGCCATGTCCCGTAATGAAGATGATTCGCGCCGAAGACTCTCGTGCGTAAAGCTCGCGCTGCAATTCCAGCCCACTCAGGCCGGGCAGCCGCACGTCCAGCACCAGACAGGCGGGGCGGTCCTCCTCGATTCGCCGCAGCAGTTCGGCGGCGCTTTCGCAGGCGCGGGCCGCATAGCCGACGGAGCCGACGAGAAAGCAGATGGCGTCGCGCAGGGCCGGATCGTCGTCGACGATGTAGACGACGCCTTGGGAGACGACGCCCTGGGAGTCGGACATGCGCGCGTCAGACATGCGCGGCCTCCTCGACGACGGGGAGATAGAAGCGGAAGGTGGCGCCCTGCCGCGCCTCGTCGGCGGAAAGGCGCCCGCCATGCGCCTCGACGATGGAGCGGCTGAGCGATAGCCCCAGCCCCAGCCCGCTGGACTTGGTGGTGAAAAACGCCTCGAACAGTTTTTCGCGCGCTTCCGGCGTCAGGCCGGGGCCATTGTCGCTGACGCTGGCGACGATGCGCGCCCCCTCCTGCGCCACCGCGAGGCGCACCTTCTTCTCGGCCTGCCCCTCCACCGCCTCCAGCGCGTTCTGCAGCAGGTTGATCGTGACTTCCTCCAGTTGCACGCGATCGGCGCGCACCGGCGGCAGCCGCTCGGGCGCCTCGAAATCCACCACGAGGTCGCGCGCCGCCGCCGTGGGCTCGAACAGGGCGAGCGCGTCGCGGAACACTTCCGCCGGCTCCAGCGGAATTTGGCGCGCGGGATTCTTGCGCACGAATTCGCGCATCCGGCGCACGATGGCGCCGCCGCGTTCGGCCTGCGCGGCGATGCGGCCGATGGCCTCGCGCACGGCGGCGCCGTCCTCGCCGCGCGCCAGCCGCCGCTCGCAGCCTCGCGCGTAACTGAGAATGGCCGCCAGCGGCTGGTTGATCTCATGGGCCAGCGAAGAGGCCATTTCGCCCATCAGCGACAGCCGCAGCGCGTGCTCCATCTGCGCATCCTTGAGGCGGGCGAGTTCGTGCGCCTCCTCCAGCTCGCGGGTGCGGCGGCGCACCAGTTGCGCCACGCGGATCACATGGACGATCCACCACGCCGCCGCCATCGCGGCGACGGCCAGCCCATAGCGTTGGCGCCAGGCGAGATCCGCCAGCCCGAGCCGGGTCAGCGGCGCGTAGGGGCCGACCTGCAAGGTGCGGTAAAGCTCCTCGACGGGGCCGTAATCCTGCGGCGGGTCCCACGCCTTGTCGTTGGTCCCCGGTTGCAGCGTGAGCAGGGCCCGCGCCACCTCGGCGCCGAGACTTTCCGGCGTCTGCTCCACCCGGGCGAAGGCCCAGCCGGGATAGAGCGCGGTCGAGGTCGCGCAGGGCGTGGGCGTGTCGTTCCTGCGACCGAGAATCTTGAAGTCGTCAGGGCCGATCCGGCCCTCCGCGATGCGTTTTTCCAGCAGGCAGGCGCCCACGATCCCGGCGTCCGCCCGGCCCGCGCGCAAGAGGTCGAACACGTTGTCGAGGGGGAAGCCGGAAAACACCGGCGAGGTCGCGCCCGGCGCGATGCCGCGTTCGCGCAGCTCCCGCTCGGCGGCGTACAAGCCGAACGCGTCCGGCGCCGCCGCGGCGATCCTGGCGCCGCGCAGATCGGCCAGCCTTTGCAGGTCGCCGCGCCGGTCGAGCGCGATCACCGCCGCGCCCACCGCCTCGGCGGAGGAATAGCCGTCGAGGCTCTGTTCGGTCGCCAGCGCCGTGACCGAATAATCGATTTTGAGTTCGAGATAATGGCCGGGATTGGTGATGACGAAATCGATTTTGTGCGCGGCGACCGCCGCCGTGAGATAGGCCTTGGTCCCCGTCATGAGCGTGAAATGATAGGCTGGCAGCGCCTTGTTCAATTGCGCCAGCGTCGCCGCCGCGTCGCTTTCCACCTCGCGCGCGCCGAGCGTGGCGAGCGCGCCGACGCGAACCTCCACGAGGTTTTTCGTGGTTGCCGCCGGGCAGGCCAGCAGCGCCGCCAGCGCGAGCGCGAACGCGGCGCGCGTCCTCATGGCGCGGCCCCCGGACAGGCGAGACCGCCGCAGCGCGTGAGCGCCCGCGCGAAACCCTGCACGGTTTCCGGGCCCGGCCAGCCGATGAAGGCGTAGCCGCCGAGCACGAAAGCCGGCGTCTGCCGCAATCCGAGCGCGACCGCGCGACCGGCCTGCGCCTCCAGCACCGCCCGGGTTCGCTTGCGCGCCGCTTCCGGTTGCAGCCGGTCGGGGTCGAGACCCAGTTCGCCCGCGAGCGCCAGCGCCTTTTCGGCGCCGGTGTTGCCCGGCTGCTCGATCAGGCGGGCGTGCAGCCGCAGCGCGGCCTCGTCTCCGCACAGGTTTTGCGCGGCGAGCACGACCAGCGCCGCCTCCTCCGAGCGCGCGCCCAGCACGGGATGATGCAGCAGCCCGACCCGCAGCCCCGAGTCCGGCCCGAGCAGGAGGTCGAGTTCCTGCGACGCCACCCGGCAGTAGGGGCAGGCATAGTCGAAAAAATCGTAGAGCACCGGCGCAGCCTTCGCCGCGCCGGCAAGGAGAACGCCGGGAAGGCCGGCGGGCGCCAGCGCCTTCGGAATCGGAAAATTGCGGATCACCGCGCCTTCGGGCGTTTCCAGCGCGAAGGCGTAAGCCTCCGCCCGCGCGGCCCGGGCGCCTGCGGCGCAGGCCGCCAAAGCGGCGAGCGCGAACCTGCGGGTCACATGCTGCGCCACGCCCGTCTCCCTCGCAAATTGCGCCGGGCCGAGACGCCCGGCTTTTGGATCAGCGAAGCCACGCCAGGCCAGAGGCCCGGTTAAAGCGAAGCCAGGCCAGGCCAGAGGCCCGGTTAAAGCGAAGACACGCCGGGCCAGAGGCCCGGCTATGGCGGGTCAGCGGAGATAGGCCTGGCTATCGGTCATCTTGTAGGTCCAGGGCAGGCCCGCGTTCTTCCAGCCGTTGACGTCGCGGCGGCCGTCGGGGCTCATGTCGCCCTCGAACCCGTCCGTCACCGAATAGACCCGGGTGTAGCCGGCTTGCTGCAGCAGGTTGGTGGCGGGCGACGAGCGGTCGCCGGAGCGGCACATCAGGATGATCGCGCTGGTCTTGTCGACATGCGCGCGCGCGGCGAGCGTCGCCACCGCGCTGACGAAATCCGAATTGGGCGACATGGCGTAGATGTTCTTCTTGTTGTCCCACCCCGCGGGATCGTCGATTTCCATGTAGGGGATGTTCTGGTCGGCGACCGCCGGGTGGCCGACGAATTCGAACTCGCCCTTGGTGCGGACATCGATGAGCAGCACCTTGTCGCCGCCCTCCGCCTTCATCTTGTAAGCCTCGGGCGCCGAGAGATAGAGGCCGAGCTTGGTGCGCTTGGGCTCGGGCAGCTTCGAGGCGTCGAGCGGATGATAATCGCCGGCGAAGGCGGGGGTCAGGAACAGGGCCAGGGTCAAGCCGAGAAATGCGGTCTTCAAGATCAATCCTCCCAGATCGGGCGCATCCGGCCCCGGCGGCAATCGCTCGGCTTGCGCCCGCTTCAGGCCGCCGCTTTTGGCGCTCGCGCCGCGCAAGGCGGCGCGAGCGCGGCGATGATAGCCGAGCCATTTAATATTGCAATATCGAGATTTACGAATGTGATACGGATCAACCGCGGCGCCCAGAACGCGCCAACCCGGCTGTTGGCGCAGCCGGGTTGTGGCATTGGTCATTGTTTGGAAGCTTGAATGGAGCGGGCGAAGGGATTCGAACCCTCGACCCCAACCTTGGCAAGGTTGTGCTCTACCCCTGAGCTACACCCGCATCCGTCAAGCCGACGCTGGCCGCGTCGTTTTGGCTATATGCCGCAAACGCTCCGACATTGCAACAGGGCCCCCCGTCTTTTTTCGCAGAAGCGTCATTGGCGTGAGCAGCGCGATAAAAACCTGGGTTTGTCGGCGCTCAAAGCTTGCGAAAGCGCGGCGCGACCGCCATTTTAGCGCGAATTCCGACCTGAAATGAGATGAAAGTCATGCCTGGACCCGAAACCTTCGCCCCAGCGGACCCCCAGGCTTGCGGGCCTGCGATCATCGACGTCACGCTGCAGGGCTTTCGCCGCGACGTGATGGAGGAATCCCTAGTTCGCCCGGTGCTGGTCGATTTCTGGGCCCCCTGGTGCGGCCCCTGCAAGCAGCTCACGCCCCGGCTGGAAAAAATCGTGAAGCAGGCCGGCGGAAAAATCCGGCTGGCCAGGATGAACATCGACGAGCACCCGCAGATCGCGCAGAAGATGGGCATCCAGTCGGTGCCCTATGTGGTCGCCTTCGTTCAGGG
>Ga0181519_10003772_pt1 | contig 12409 bp, 13 predicted proteins | sample PEATcosm2014_Bin_26_FD_121102 | JGI IMG/M metagenome (GOLD analysis project Ga0181519, IMG submission 121102) | Peatland microbial communities from MTU Mesocosm Facility, Houghton, MI, USA - PEATcosm2014_Bin02_10_metaG | ecosystem: Environmental > Terrestrial > Soil > Wetlands > Peat | place... | reverse complement strand
GCGCATCTGGAACTATCTGCCCGAGATCAACCGCGAGCTCGGCGGGATCGAGCGCTACCGCAGCTTCAACGCCGCGCGCCAGTCCGCCTTCCAGGCGTCGCGGCGCGCGACGCGTGGCAGCGTGCCTGCGGCCTGCGCGCTCGGCTCGGCGGCAGGCAGCGAACTCGTCGTCTACTTCCTCGCCGCCCGTGCCGCCGCAATACCCATCGAGAACCCGCGGCAGGTGCCGGCATACGACTACCCGGCGGACTACGGCGCGCGGAGCCCGACCTTCTCGCGTGCCGCGCTCGCCGGCGGCGACGGGGCGGCGCTGCTGTTCGTGTCCGGCACGGCGAGCATCGTCGGCCATCGCACGCAGCATCCGGGCGACGTCCGCGCGCAGACGCGTGAGACCGTGCGCAACCTCGAGGCGCTGGTGGCGCAGGCCAACCGGGCCGCGGGCCGCGCGGCGTTTGCCGCGCATGAGCTGCGCTACAAGGCGTACCTGCGCAACGCCGCCGACCTCGAGGTCGTCGCCGCCGAAGTGGACGCCGCCCTCAGGCCCGGCAGACCGGTCCTCTACCTGCTGGCGGACATCTGCCGCAGCGACCTGCTCGTCGAGATCGAGGCGGTCGGCAGCAGCGGCACACCCGGGCACTGACGTGGCACGCGCGCGCGACGCCCTCGCTCGCTGGTTGCCGGGCGTCGCGCTCGGCCTTGGCGTCGCCTGCAGCGCGGCCGCGGACGTCACGCAGCAGCCGCTGTGGGAGTTCGGCCTCGGCGTCGGCGCGCTCGCCTTCGAGGACTACCGCGGTGCTGACAGCGCACACGTCTATCCGCTGCCGGTGCCGATGTTCATCTACCGTGGCGAATACCTGCGCGCCGACCGCGACGGCGTGCGCGGCCTGCTGTTCAACCAGGACGTGCTCGAACTCAACGTCAGCGTCAACGCGACGACGCCGGTGCGCAGCGCCGATACGCCGGCACGCGCCGGCATGCCGGACCTGCGGCCGACGCTCGAGATCGGACCGTCGCTCGACTGGCACCTGTGGAAGTCCGTGGATCGCCGCGCGCGGCTGGATCTGCGCATGCCGGCGCGGGCGGCGCTCACCGTCGACTCGGCGCCGCAGCTGATCGGCGGATTCTTCGCGCCGCGACTCAACCTCGACCTGCTCGACCTCGGCGCGCATCGCGGCTGGGATCTGGGGCTGCTCGCGGGACCCTTGTACGCGACGCGACGCTATCACGCGTATTTCTACGGCGTCGCGCCCGAGTACGCCACCGCAAGCCGCCCCGCGTTCCAGGCCGACGGCGGCTATTCCGGCGCCGAGTTCCTGATGTCGCTCTCGAAGCGCTTCGCCGGCTGCTGGCTGGGAGCGTTCGTGCGCTACGATGCGCTCCGGGGTGCGGCGTTCGAGTCGAGCCCACTGGTTCGCAGCAACAGCTACTGGGCGACCGGAATCGGCATCGCCTGGAAGATCGGCCAGTCGGACCGGATGGTCGCGGTCAGCGATGCCCCGAGGTAGCGCCAGGTGATCAGGAACGTACGCCGACTGCTGGAGACGACGGCGCTCGCACTGTCGCTCACCCTGCTCGGCGCGATCTGCCTGTCGTGGACCGTGGTCGCGCTGCCGCTCTATCTGCTGCTGCCGGCGTCGGCGGGCCGGCGCGTCGGGCGCCGCGGCATTCTCGTCGGCTTCTGCGCCTACGTCTGGTCCCTGCGTCTGATGCGCGCCTACCAGCTCGACCTCGAGGCGCTCACGGCGCTGCGCACCGGCCCGGCAATGGTGCTCGCGCCCAATCACCCGAGCCTGATCGACGCCCTGCTGATCGTCGCGTACAACCCGCGGGTCGCATGCGTGATGAAATCTGCGCTGATGAACAACCTCTTTCTCGGTGCCGGGGCACGCCTCGCCCGTTATATCCGCAACGAGCCACCGCGCCGCATGATCATCGAGGCCGTCGCCGAACTCAGGCGCGGCGGACTCGTGCTGCTCTTTCCGGAAGGCACGCGCACCATGCACGTGCCGGTCAACCCGCTGACCGGGAGCGTCGGCGTGGTCGCCAAGCATGCCGGCACACCGGTGCAGACGCTGCTCATCGAGCAGGACTCGCCGTTCCTCAGCAAGGGCTGGAGCCTGTTCCGCCGTCCGAGCCTGCCGATCGGCTACCGCATCCGCCTCGGTCGCCGCTTCGACCCGCCGTCCGACGTGCACGCCTTCACGGCGGAGCTCGAGCAGTACTTCCGCACGGAACTGGCCGCCTCCGCCCAGAACGCCTGGATCGCGGCCCGCGAGCGCGAGCGCGAGCGCGAGCGGCAGCATGGCTGAGGCCGACCCGGGGCCGGCGCCGTCACCGAGCCACCTGCTGCTGATCCCGAGCTACAACCCGGGCCACAAGGTGCTCGAGACGGTGGCGGCGGCGCGCCGTCACTGGCGTCCGGTGTGGGTGGTGGTCGACGGCAGTACCGACGGCACCGGTGCCGCGCTCGAGCAGCTGGCCGCGACCGACCCGGGGCTGCGCGTCCTCACCCTGCCACGCAATCGCGGCAAGGGGGCGGCGGTCCTCTACGGCATCCGCGCCGCGCACGCCCTCGGCTTCACCCACGTGCTGACGATGGACTCGGACGGCCAGCATCCCGCGGACCGCATCGCGGCGTTCATGGCAGCATCGCACGCCGCCCCGCAGGCGATGGTGCTCGGCGAACCGCAGTTCGGCGCTGATGCGCCGGCACTGCGCGTGCAGGGGCGGCGCATCTCGAACTGGTGGGCGAATCTCGAGACGCTGTGGGCCGGCATCCACGATTCCCTGTTCGGCTTTCGCGTCTACCCGATCGCACCACTGCTGCGCGTCATGCGCTGGCAGCCGTGGATGCGGCGCTTCGACTTCGACGTCGAGGCCGTGGTGCGGCTCAGCTGGCGCGGCGTCCGGGTGCTGAACCTGCCGGCCAGAGTTCGCTACTTCCGCCCGGAAGAGGGCGGCGTCTCGCACTTTCACTACTGGCGCGACAATGCGCTGCTGACCTGGATGCACCTGCGGCTGTTCACCGGGTTCGTCCTGCGCCTGCCGCTGCTCGCGCTGCGCGCGCTGCGGCACGCTCGCCGCTAGCCCGGCTTGCTGGCGCGGTATGCCGAGAAGATGCCGAGGTCAACGCGCCGGTCGATCGCGACGAAACCCGCTGTGGCGAGGCCGCGCAGAATGAGCTCCGGTGGCACGCACGCGGCAATCGTGTCCCAGTAATAGCGCATCAGCTCCGGCATGTCCCGGTGGCGCGCGATCAGCGTTGTGATCGCCGGCACGACTCCCCGCAGGTAGGCCCTGAGGAGCGTTCGCGGCAGGGCACGCTCGGGCTGGGTGATCTCGAGCAGGCACAGGCGGCCGCCCGGTCGCAGCACGCGGTGGAACTCGGCGAACGCGACGCTCAGGTTGCTCACGTGCCTGAGCGCATACCCCATGCTGAGGAAGTCCGCGGCCGCATCCGGGGCGGGAATCGCCTCGGCGCTGCCGGCCAGCAGCTGCACGCCGGGCGGCACCTTGGCATTGGCGACCATGCCCGGGCTCGGGTCGACGCCCGTCACGCGTGTCGGGTCACCGACCAGCGTTGCCGCCGCACGCGCGACAAGACCGGTCCCCGTTCCGATGTCGAGCACCCGCATGCCGCGCACGAGTCCCGCCTCCGCGAGCGCCCGCCGCCGGTACCAGGAGCCGGTACCGAGGCCGAGCACCCGCTCGACGCGGTCGTAGTCGCCGGCGGTACGGTCGAAGATTCCCTGCACCCAGCGCTTCCGGTCGGCCTCGGAGGCGTAGTAGTGCGACAACGGCGGGTGCGGTGCCTCTAGGGGCTCCCGGGAGTCCATGGGTTGCGAGCCTCTGGGGCGAACGGAGCCGCGCGACCTTAGCACAACGGCGCCGGCCTTCCGACGCCGGCGACGCGCCCGCTACGGCAAGCTATGTCTTTGATTAAGTTGGCTTCCAGAGCCTCCGGCAGTTGCACGGCGACCGAGCGCACCTAATAATGTCGGGCGGTGCGCACCGGCCCCGGATCCGGGCAGGATGGGGCGGCGCCGCGGGGGCGACGCACGTGCATGTCGCCGGGAACGTTGCGACCCGCGCCAACTCAGGGACGCGTCGTCGACTGGCGCTGGGACACAAGAAGCATCATGGCCGAAAAAGCAGAATCCGTATCCGTCTCGGCCGCGCGCAGCGACGTCGCTGCGGTACGCCGCGAGCTCGCCGTGCTGATCACGCAGGCCCTCAACCTCGACGTCGCGCCCGAGGCCATCGACGCCGAGGCGCCGCTGTACGGCGACGGGCTCGGCCTCGACTCCATCGACATTCTGGAAATCGCCCTCGTCGTCGCCAAGCAGTACGGCATCCAGCTCAAGGCCGACAGCGAGGACAACCACGTGATTTTCAGCTCGCTCAACGCACTCGCGGAGTTCGTGGTCGCCCAGAGGACCAAGTGAGGGTCGGCCGCGGCGCAGTCCTGCGCGCCATGGCGGTCATCGTCGCCGCGACCGCGTACGCGGTACTCGCCCACCTCAGCAACTCCGGCAGGCTGCCGGCAGGCGCCGGCATCGCGCTCGCGGTCGGTCCGATCCTGGCCGCGGGCGCGCTCTGCGCGGTGCGCAGCCGCTGGCGCCATCTGCTCTGGCTCGCCTGCGCGCTCGGCGCGTGGTGCACGTACCTCGGCCGCGACTTTCTCGCCGGCCATTTTTCGTGGCTCTACCTGCTGCAGCAGGTTGCCGCCTACGCGGCGCTCGGCTTCGCGTTCGGGCGCTCGCTCATCGCGCAGCGAGTGCCGCTCTGCACGTACTGGGCGACGCTGGTGCACGGCAGCCTGCCGCCCGCCGCCGTCCGCTACACGCGCGCCGTGACCGCTGCCTGGACCGCCCTGTTCGCGGCGATCGCGGTCGCGCTCGTCGCCGTGTTCGTGCTGGCGCCGCTCGCCACCTGGTCGGCGTTCGCCAACTTCGGAGTGTTCCCGCTGCTGGTCGCGATGTTCATCGGCGAATACCTGGTGCGGCTGCGGGCGCTGCCGGACATGCCGCCCGCCAGCATCCTCGCGGGCCCGCGCGCCTACCTCGACGCCACGCGCGATCCGGCCGCCGCACCCCGCGCCTGACCGCCGCACTCCCGGACCCGTCGTGACATCGCTCCCGCTGCTCGGCCACGCCACGCCCGACGCGATCGTGGCCTACCGCGCCGGCCAGCCGATCACGGCGCGCCAGCTGCTCGCCGACGTCGCGCGCCTGGCCGCCTCGTTTCCATCCGGCCGCCACGTGCTGAATGCCTGCACCGACCGCTACCGCTTCGCGGTGGCGCTGCTTGCCGCGATCACGGCGGGCCGCACCAGCCTGCTGCCGCCGACCTACGTGCCCGCCGTGATCCGCGAGCTGCGGCAGTTCGCGGGCGACGCCTTCTGCGTCAGCGACGAGGACACCGGCATCGAGCTGCCGGGGCTGCGCTGCCCGACCGATTTCGCTGCACCCGCGGCAACCTGGACGGTGCCACGCGTGCCGGCCGAGCATACGGTCGCCTACGTGTTCACGTCCGGATCCACCGGCAGCCCGGTGCCGCATGCGAAGAGCTGGGGACGCCTCCACGCAAACGTCGCCGTCGAGGCCGGGCGCCTCGGGCTGACGGACGGCCGCCGCCACACGCTGGTCGCGACGGTCCCGCCGCAGCACATGTACGGCTTCGAGTCGAGCGTGCTGGTCGCGCTCGCCGCCGGGCAGGCGTTCGCCGCCGAGCGCCCGTTCTATCCCGCCGACATCGCCGCGGTGCTCGCGGGCGTGCCGCACCCGCGCACGCTCGTCTCGACGCCGGTCCACCTGCGCACGCTGCTCGCCGCAGGCGTCGACGCGGCGCCCGACAGCGTCGTGTGCGCGACCGCGCCGCTCGACGTCGGCGTCGCGCGCGCGGTCGAGGAGCGCTTCGCCGCACCGCTCATCGAGATCTACGGCTCCACCGAGACCGGCCAGATCGCCTCGCGGCGCACCACGGCGACCGACGAATGGTCGCTGTGGCCCGGCGTCGAGCTGGTCGAGCGCGACGGCGGCTTCTTCGCCCACGGCGGCCACGTCGGCGCGCCGACCGCGCTCGGCGACCTACTCGAGCCGACCGGCCCCGGAACCTTCCGGCTGCACGGTCGCAGCGCAGACCTCGTCAACGTCGCCGGCAAGCGCAGCTCGCTCGCCTACCTCAACCACCAGCTGACGACGCTGCCCGGCGTCGTGGACGGTGCATTCTTCCTGCGCGCGGACAGCGACGGCCCGTCCGGCACCGCGCGGCTCGCGGCCCTCGCGGTCGCGCCTGGCCTCAGCACCGAGACCCTGCTGCGCGGGCTGCGCGAGCGCATCGATCCGGTGTTCCTGCCGCGGCCGCTGCTGCTCGTCGACCGCCTGCCGCGCAACGCCACCGGCAAGCTGCCGCGCGCCGTGCTCGAGTCGCTGGTCGCGCGGCGCTAGGCGCCGCGACCGGCGCGCCACCCGTGACGACCACCACCGACATCGTGATCGCCGCGGACCATCCCGCGTTCGCCGGCCATTTCCCCGGCGATCCGATCGTGCCCGGTGTGCTGCTGCTCGACGAGACGCTGCACGCGATCGGGCGGATCACCGGCATCTCGGTCGAGCGCTGCACGCTCTCGGCGGTCAAGTTCCGCCACGTGGTCCGCCCCGGCGAGCCGCTGACGCTGCGCTTCGACGCCGCCGGCTCGCATGGCCTGCGCTTCGAACTCTCGTCCGCCGGACAGCCGGTGGCGAGCGGCAGCATCGCCTTCGCGCCGCTCGCCGAGGTGGCGCATGGCGCCTGAGCGCGCGAAGCCCGCGGGCGCCGCGCCGGCAGCGTGGGTGGCAAACCGCGAGCGCGGCAGCCTGCCGCTGCTGCGGTTCATGACCTTCGTCTCGCTGCGGCTCGGCCGGCCGGCCTCGCGGCTCGTGCTCTACGGCATCGCGGCGTACTTCTTCCTGTTCGCGCCGCGAGCGCGGCGCGCGATGCGATGCTACCTGCGCCGCGCGCTCGGCCGCGAACCGCACGTGAGTGACCGCTTCCGGCAGATCCTCAGCTTCGCCTCGACCATCCACGACCGCCTCTACCTGCTGAACGAGCGCTTCGAACTGTTCGACATCGACATCGATGGCGTCGAGACGATCCGTCGCCACTGTGCCGAGGGCGCCGGCGTCATCCTGATGGGCGCACACCTGGGCAGCTTCGAGGTCACACGCGCGATCGGCCTCAGGCAGCAGGGCCTGCACGTCGCCATGGCGATGTACGAGGACAACGCCCGCAAGATCAACGCCATGCTGGCCGCGGTAAACCCGCGGCTGGTGCCCGACATCATTCCGCTCGGCACGATCGACGCGATGCTCAGGATCCGCGACCGGCTCGAGGCGGGTGCCTGCGTTGGCGTGCTCGCCGACCGTACGCTCCGCAGCGAGCCACTCGAGCGCGTCGAGTTCCTCGGCAGTCCCGCGGGCTTCCCGGTCAACGCGATGAAGGCCGCTGCCATGCTGCGCCGGCCGGTCGTGTTCATGGCGGGCCTGTATCGCGGCGGCAATCGCTACCACGTCGTGTTCGAGGAGATTGCCGACTTCCGTGACACCGCGGCGGCGGCGCGCCCGGCCGCCGTGCGCCAGGCGATCGCACGCTACGCCGCGCTGCTCGAGCGCCACTGCCGCAGCGACCCCTACAACTGGTTCAACTTCTACGATTTCTGGCAGGCACCGCCGGCCGGCGCGGGGCCCCTGCCGTGAGCGCCGGCCGCCGCCGGGCGACGGCGCTGCTCACCTGCGCGGCGCTCGCGGCTGCCGCGGGCGCCGCGCCGGCCGCGGGCGGCGACGATGCGCTCGGCCAGCTGATGGCGCAGCTCGCCGCGCACACGCACGGCCACGCCGCGTTCGTCGAGCGCCAGTTCATCGGCATCCTCGACCACCCGCTCGAGAGCTCGGGGGAACTCTTCTACACGGCCCCTGAGCACCTCGAGAAGCGGACCCTGAAGCCGAAGCCGGAAAGCCTCACGCTCGACCATGGCGAACTCGCCGTGCGCCGTGGCGCGCGCAGCTACACGCTGGCGCTGCGCGACTACCCGCAGCTGGCACCGTTCATCGACAGCATCCGCGCGACGCTCGCGGGCGACCGGGCCGCGCTCGAGCGCACCTACGACCTCGGCTTCGACGCCCGGGCCGACGGCTGGACGCTGACGCTCGTGCCGCGCACCGCAGCGCTCAAGTCGCTGATCGCCTCGATCACGATCGGCGGCACGGCCGACGCGGTACGATCGGTCGAGGTGCGTCGCGCCGACGGCGACCACTCGCTCCTGACCATCAGCGCACTCGACGCTCCCTGATGCCCGGCCGCCTCGCCAGCCTCGCCATCTGGATGCTGCTCGCCGCAGCCGCCGCGTGGGTCGTCACGCACGCCCGCTACACGACCGACCTGTCGGCGTTCCTGCCGGACGTCCCGACGCGTGCGCAGCGCGTGCTGGTCGAGCAGCTGCGCGACGGACTCGTGTCGCGGCTCGTGCTCATCGACATCGAGGGCGGCACGGCCGCGGCGCGCTCGGCGCTGTCGGACGAGCTGGCGCGACGGCTGCGCGCCGATCCGGCATTCCGCTCGGTGGCGAACGGCGACCTGGCGGGCCTCGACCGCGACCGCGAATTCGTCTATGCCCACCGCTACCTGCTGAGCGACCAGGTCGGCGCCGCGCGCTTCACGGTCGCGGGCCTCAGCGCGGCCATCGGCGACGGCATCGAGTTCCTGGCCTCGCCCGTCGGCCTCGTCGCGCGTGACCTGTTCGTGCACGACCCGACCGGCGAGACGCTGCGCGTCCTCGGGCAGCTGCAGCCGTCGGCGCATCCGCCGCGCACCGTCGACGGCCGCTGGGTGTCGGCCGACGGCAGCCGCGCACTCCTGATTGCCGAGACCACCGTCGCCGGCTCCGACACCGATGGCCAGGAGCGCGCAGTCGGGGCGATCCGCACCGCGTTCACGCTCGCCACCGCCGCCATCCCGGCCGGGGCGCGTCCGCAGCTGCGCCTGACCGGCCCCGGCGTCTTCGCTGTCGAGGCGCGCGCCACGATCAAGCAGCAGGCGCTGCGGCTGTCGCTGCTGAGCTCGTGCCTGATCGCGGCGCTCCTCGTGATCGCCTACCGTTCGCTGGCCGCGGTCGGCCTCGGGTTGCTGCCGGTGCTGTCCGGCGCGCTCGCCGGCGTCGCCGCGGTGGCGCTCGGCTTCGGCATCGTGCACGGCATCACGCTCGGTTTCGGCGGCACCCTGATCGGCGAGGCGGTCGACTACTCCGTGTACCTGTTCGTGCAATCGCCGCAGCGCACCGCTGACGACGCCACGCGCTGGACGCGAACGCTGTGGCCGACGGTGCGCCTCGGCATGCTGACCTCCGTCATCGGCTTCGCCTCGCTGCTGCCGTCGGCGTTCCCGGGGCTCGCGCAGCTCGGCCTCTACTCGATCGCGGGCCTGCTGGCGGCCGGTCTCGTGACCCGCTTCGTGCTGCCCGGACTCGTACCGGCGCGGCTCGAGCTCGGGCCGCTGCTGCGCATCGGCAGCGCGCTCAGCGCGCTCACCACCCGCAGCGGCGCCGCGCGCCCGCTGCTCTGGCTCGTGCCGCTCGCCGCCGGTGCCGTCCTCTACGCCCACCGCGACCGGCTGTGGAACCACGAGCTCGCCGCACTGAGTCCGGTACCGGCCGAGGCGCAGGCGCTCGACGGTGCGCTGCGCGCGGATCTGGGCGCACCGGACGTGCGCACGCTGGTCGTGCTCGAGGGACGCGATCAGGAGTCCGTGCTGCGCGGCGCCGAGCGGCTCGGCGCAACCCTCGAAGGCCTGGTCGCGGACGGCACGATCGGTGGCTACCAGAGTCCGAGCCGCTATCTGCCGAGCATCGCGATGCAAGACGCGCGCCGCGCCAGCCTGCCGCCAGCCGCGGAGCTCACCGCGCGCATCGAGCGGGCGGTTGCCGGCCTGCCGGTGCGCGCCGCGCGCCTGCAGCCGTTCGCCGCCGACGTCGAGGCCGCGCGCACGGCGGCGCCGCTGACCCGCGCGGACCTCGCGGGCACGACGATCGCGGCTGGGGTCGATGCCCTGTTGCTGCAGCAGGCGGGTCGCTGGGTGGCGCTCATGCCGCTCGAGGCTCCCGGCGGTGGCGCCCACGCAGGCGCCATCGACGTCGCACGGGTAGCGGGCGCGGTGGCGACGGCACGTCTCGGCGGCGCGACGGCGACGGTGCTGGACCTCAAGGCGGCGTCTGACAGCCTGTATTCGGGCTACCTGAGCGAGGCGCTGCACCTGTCGCTGGTCGGCGCCGGCGCGATCGTGCTCCTGCTCCTCGTGACGCTGCGCTCCGCCGGGCGCGTGCTGCGCGTGCTCGCGCCGCTCGGGCTCGCGGTGCTCACCGTGCTCGCCGGCTTCGCCCTCGCCGGCCGGGCGCTGACGATCCTGCACCTCGTGGGACTGCTGCTGGTGATGGCGGTCGGTTCCAACTACGCGCTGTTCTTCGACCGCGGCGCGCATGCGGCGAGCGGCGAGCCGGCGGCGCGCATGCTCGCCTCGCTCGTGCTCGCCAACCTGACGACCGTGATCGCCTTCGGCACGCTCGCGCTCTCGACGGTACCGGTGCTGGCCGCGCTCGGTGCGACCGTCGCGCCGGGCGCGTGGCTCGCCCTCGTGTACGCGGCGCTGCTCGCGCGGCGCGGAGCCGCGCTGCCGGTGCGCGCCTGAGCCATGCGCAAGCTCGCGTTCCCTGCCGCAGCCGGCCGCGTGGCGCCGCTGCGCATCGTCCTGATGCCGGGGGCGTACCAGGAGCCGGAGGACTTCGAGCGCGCCGGCTTCGTCGCGGCCCGCAGCGAGTACCGGCTCGAGGCGGACCTCGAGTTCGTCGCGCCGGAGCTCGGCCACCTGCTCGATCGCTCGATCCTTGAGACGCTGCACGAGGAGGTCGTCCTGCCGGCCCGCGCCGCCGGGGTGCGCGCGCTGTGGCTGGGCGGCGCCTCGCTCGGCGCCTTCATCGCGCTCGCCTACGCCGAGCGCCGCGCCGCCACGCTCGACGGTCTTTGCCTGATAGCGCCGTACCTCGGCAACCGCATGGTGACCGGCGAGGTCGCGCGCGCCGGTGGGCTCGCCGCCTGGCAGCCGCGCCCGGGCGCGGAGGAGGACGAGGAATGGCGCCTGTGGACGTTCCTGAGGCGCCTGCCCTTGCCGGGCCTCGAGGTGGCGCTCGGCATCGGCCGGGACGACCGCTTCGGCCACGGTCACGGCCTGCTGGCCGCCGTGCTGCCCGCCGGCGCCGTCAGCGTCGCCGCGGGCGGCCACGATTGGCCGGTGTGGCTCGAGCTCTGGCGCTCGTTCCTCGCGCGCCTCGCCGCACGCGCGGCGGCCCGCTAGCACCGGTCGCGCTCTGGTAGCCTCCCCGGCGTGCCGCGCCCAGACGCCCCTGCCCCGACCCCGCGCTGGCGACCTGCTCCCTTCGTGCAGGCGTCGTTCGCCGTCCATGCCGCCGCCGCCGCCGGCATCGTCGCCGCGCCCTCCCTCTGGCCGTGGGCGCTCGGCGGCGTGCTCGCCGACCACCTGGCGCTGACGGCCGCGGGGCTGTGGCCGCGCAGCACGCTGCTCGGCGCGAACTGGGTGCGCCTGCCGCCAGCCGCCCACGCACGGCGCGAGTTCGCGATCACGATCGACGACGGCCCGGACCCGGAGGTGACGCCGCGGGTGCTCGATGTGCTCGACCGCGAAGGGGCACGCGCCACGTTCTTCTGCATCGGCGCGCGCGTCGCCGCCCGGCCGGCGCTCGCCCGCGAGATCGCGCGCCGCGGGCACGCGATCGAGAACCACAGCCAGACCCACAGCCATCGCTTCTCCCTGCTCGGTCCACGCGCGATGGCGGCCGAGGTCGCCGCCGCGCAGCACTCGATCGCCGCGGCGATCGGCGAGCCGCCGCGCTTCTTCCGCGCCCCGGCGGGACTGCGCAACCCGTTCCTCGATCCGGTGCTCTGCCGCCTCTCGCTGACGCTCGCGAGCTGGACGCGCCGTGGCTTCGACACCGTCAGCGGCGACGCGGCGCTCGTGCGACGACGGCTGCTCGGCGGACTCGGCGCCGGCGACATCCTGCTGGTGCACGACGGCCACGCCGCACGCGGCCCTGCCGGCCAGCCGGTGATTCTCGAGGTGTTGCCCGCGATCATCGCGGCGGCACGTGCCGCGGGACTGGCGCCCGTGACGCTGCGCGCGACGCTTTGATGGACGCGACCGCGCTCCGGCGCCAGATGGTCGCGACCGCCGCCGGCCTGTACCGCGGCTCGGGCCCCGCGGCCTACTGCTTCGCACGCGGCAAGCTCGGCGGCGACCCGGTGTTTACCGCGCTCATCGCCCGTGGCCTCATTCCGGACCGTGCGCGGGTCCTCGACCTCGGCTGCGG
>Ga0181519_10003771_pt1 | contig 12409 bp, 6 predicted proteins | sample PEATcosm2014_Bin_26_FD_121102 | JGI IMG/M metagenome (GOLD analysis project Ga0181519, IMG submission 121102) | Peatland microbial communities from MTU Mesocosm Facility, Houghton, MI, USA - PEATcosm2014_Bin02_10_metaG | ecosystem: Environmental > Terrestrial > Soil > Wetlands > Peat | place... | reverse complement strand
CGCCCGCCGAGGGCGCCTCGGCAGTCAGGCTATGGCCGCCCAGGCGAGCCGCCGCTTCATAGAGCGTGACCCTGTGCCGTCGGCTCAGCAGCCAGGCCGCCGACAGGCCGGAAATCCCCGCGCCGATGACGGCGATGTCGCGCGGCGGGGTCGAAGGCGTGTCGATCAAGGCTCGTTCCATGGCATGGTCATCCCCCGGGGCCAACCCCAGGACGTGCGCCTGGATGACGACGCCCAGTTGTCGTAGTCTGTACGCGTGCCGCGCCAGGACGGATCACCGCGCCGCGAGGGGTGATCCGTCCACCGGCGCGCCGCGTAACAAGGGTCATGAATGCTTCGTCGTCTCACTGTCGCGGCCAGACCCGGAAAGCGTGTCGCAACAACACGGCCGGTTCGGCCGGGCCGGCCGGGCGGGGGCAGCACATGAGCGCCTCGGCGGTCCCGGCGGCGATTCCGGGCCTGTCCGCACTGATCGTGGCGATCGCCGATCGGCGCGACCGCGCCGCCTTCGCGACCCTGTTCAACCATTTCGCGCCGCGCGTGAAGAGCTACATGATGCGGCTGGGCGCCGACGCCGAACGGGCGGAGGAGCTTGCGCAGGAGACCATGCTTAGCGTCTGGCGCCGGGCCGACGCCTTCGATCCTGCGCGGGCGGCGGCCTCCACCTGGATCTTTACGATCGCCCGCAACCTGCGCATCGACGCCGCCCGACGCGAGCGCCGGACCGCGACGGTGGACGATCCGACGCTGGATCTGCTGCCGCCGGCCGCCCCCGACGCGGTTCTTTCGGCCGCGCAGGACGAGGTCCGCGTCGCCAGCGCCATCGAGGCCCTGCCGCCCGATCAGGCGCGGGTGGTGCGCGAGGCGTTCTTTTCCGACAAGCCGCATTCGGAGATCGCCGCCGACCTCAACCTGCCGCTCGGCACCGTGAAGTCGCGGCTGCGCCTGGCCATGGCGCGACTGCGTAGCGCCCTTGGAGAGCACGTGTGAGCCCGCGCCATCACCCCGCGGCCGAGCGACTGGTCGAATTCGCGGCCGGGACCTTGAACGCCCACCGCGCCCTGGTGCTGGCCGCGCATCTCGAGGCCTGTCCCGCCTGTGCGGCCGAGGCCGCCCTGGCCGAGGCCGTCGGCGGGGCCCTGCTGCGCGATCTGCCGCCGGCGGAGATGCATCCCGACGCCCTGGCCCTGGCCCTGGCGCGGATCGAGCGACCGGCCCCGCCCCGGCGCCCGCCGGCCCCGGCCCCGCCCGACTGGTGCATCGCCCCGCCAGCCGCGGTCGAGGCCGTGCGCAAACGGCGGCGCTGGGCCGCGCCGGGGGTCTGGGTCGCGCCGGTGACCGGAGGGCCGTATGGTCGGCGCAGCTATCTGCTGGGCATCGCAGCCGGAATGAGCGTGCCGCGCCACACTCATCGCGGCTCGGAGCTTGTCTGCGTTCTAAAGGGCGCGTTCGACGACGGTGGCGAGAACTTCGGTCCCGGCGACTTCTGCGAGAGCGACGAGACCGTGGAGCATCGCCCGCATGTCACCGACCAGGGCGAATGCGTCTGTTTCGTCGCGGTCGACGCCTCGCTGGTCGCGCTGGACTGGGTCGGACGGCTGTTCCAGCCGATCGTCCGCATCTGATGGGGCTGGCCGGTCGGGCCGTGGCGGGCCTGCTTGGTTTGGCGGCCGCCAGACCGGGCGCGGCCATGCGGCGGCCCGACATCGCCTATGCGCCTGGGCCGCGCGGCCGGCTGGACCTTTATCTGCCGCGCCGGCCGGCCCCGGGTTCGCCGATCGCCGTGTTCTTCTATGGCGGATCCTGGCAGTCGGGCGAGCGCGGCTTCTATCGCTTCGTCGGCGCCGCCCTGGCTGCGCAGGGTATAGCGACCGCGATCCCAGATTACCGCGTGCATCCGGAGGTGGGCTGGCCCGACTTCCTGCATGACTGCGCGCAGGCGACGGCGTTCGTGCGGCGCGAGGCGGCCGGCTGGGGGGCCGATCCGGCCAGGCTTTTTCTAATCGGTCAGTCGGCGGGGGCCTACAACGCCGCCATGCTGGCGCTCGACCGGCGCTGGCTGGGCGCCGCCGGCCTGGAGCCGGCCGACGATCTGGCCGGGGTGATCGCCATCGCCGGGCCCTATGACTTTCTGCCGCTGAGAAGCGCGACGCTCAAGATCATCTTCGGCCCTGGCGCGGGACCCCAGACCCAGCCGATGACGCACGCCCATGGCGGCGCGCCGCCGATGCTGCTGCTGGTCGGCGGCAAGGACGCGGCCGTGCGTCCGGGCAACACCGTGCGTCTCGCCCGCGCGATCAAGGCGGAGGGCGGCAAGGTGGAGCACAGGATCTATGCGAACCTCGGCCATCAGGGCAGCCTGACCGCCCTCCTGCCGCCGTTGCGGCGCCGCGCGCCGGTTATGCGCGACATCCTCGCCTTCATCGACCGGCAATCCCGCGGGCGGGCGACGGCATGAGCCTCGCCACGCTCGCCACGCGGCTGGCCGAACGCGCGCCGGTCCCTGACGGCCTCGTGCGCGCGGCGATCGCGCATTTCGTCGAGCGCGCGCGCCGCGACCTTGCAGGTGGGCACGAGGCGGACGCGCTGTTCGCCGAGGAGATGACCGGCCGGCCGATCGCCGAACACGTCGCCGCCGCCAACGCCCAGCACTATGAGGTCCCCGCCGCGTTCTTCGCCCAGGTGCTTGGCCCGCGTCGGAAATATTCCAGCGGGCTCTTCGACGACGCGGCCGATCGCAGCCTGGACCGGGCCGCGGCGCGGGCGCTGGAAGAGACCTGCGCCCACGCGGACCTGACCGATGGCCAGCGCATCCTGGAGCTGGGCTGCGGCTGGGGCTCGCTCAGCCTCCATATGGCGCAGCGCTATCCCCGCGCACGCATCCTCGCGGTCTCCAATTCGGCCTCGCAGCGCGCCGCGATTGAGGCGGACGCCCGCGCGCGCGGTCTCGCCAACCTTCGCGTAGTCACCGCCGACATGAACGACTTCTGGCCAGAGCGCGACTTCGACCGCATCGTCTCGGTGGAGATGTTCGAGCACATGGCCAACTGGCGCAGCCTGCTGGCGCGCATCGCCGGCTGGCTGGCGCCGGACGGGCGGCTGTTCATGCACGTGTTCTCGCACATCGACACGCCCTACCGGTTCGAGGCGGCCGGCGGCGAGGACTGGATCGCGACCCATTTCTTCACCGGCGGCCTGATGCCCAGCCACACGTTGATCGGCCAGTTCGCCGACCTGTTCGCGCTCGAGGCGCAATGGCGCTGGAGCGGCGAGCACTATCGCCGCACGGCCGACGCCTGGCTCGCCAATTTCGACGCGAACCGCGCCGCGATCATGCCGATCCTGCGCCAGACCTATGGCGCGGATGCGAAACTGTGGGCGCGCCGCTGGCGGCTGTTCTTCCTGGCCACCGCCGGCCTGTTCGGCGCGCGCGGCGGCGAGGTCTGGGGGGTGAGCCACTATCGCCTGAGGCCGGCGGCGGCGGGGCGATGATCGTGCGATGCGCGTCCGCCTGCGTCGGCGCGGCCTTCGTATTCGCCGGCCTGGACGCGGTCTGGCTCACGACCGCCGGCCGGGCGTTGTACCGCCCCCTTCTGAACCCCCTGCTCGCCGCCGCGCCTCGGCCCGGCCCGACGGCGGTCTTTTACTTGATCTATCTGCTGGGCGTGATGGTGTTCGCCGTGGCGCCGGCCCTGAAGGCGGGACATGCGTGGGCGGCGACGCGTCGAGGCGCCCTGTTCGGCTTCTTCGCCTACGCCACTTATGACCTCACCAACCAGGCGACGCTGGTCTTCTGGTCGACGCGGATCACCCTGCTGGACCTGGCCTGGGGAACCTTCGTCACGGCGGCCGGCGCGACCGCTGGCTACTGGGCGGGGCGGACGGTGGGGTGGACGCAATCGTCCATGCTGGAGGATCAACGCTAGAGGAAGGCGTTCGCCATCTTGACGCAGGCGCTCGTGGCCTTGCCGTCGCCCGCTTGCAGCTGGACCAGGCGCGTCGCCGCAAGGTGCTTGTCGAGCGGGCTGGTCTCGTCCGAGGCTACGACGGCGCACAGCTGCGCGGCCTTGCCGCTGGCGCCCTGTTTCTCGGCGGCGGCCTGCGCATCGGCGGCGGACAGGTTGTCCTTGACGTTGCGCGCCGCGGCGGCGTTGGCGGCGGCCGCGTCGCGGAACACGACCGGGGCCGAACTGCGGGGCAGGCAGGTGAGCGCCTGCACGACGCAGGTATTGGCGTCGTCGGCCGACGCCGACGCGTCCACGTCCGCGATGGCGCCGGGCGTCGGCGGCTTGAAGGCGATGTCGGCGAGCACCAGGGCCAAGCCGAGGACGAACAGCACGGCCTGGCGCGCAAAGACGCTCAGCAGCGGGACTCTGGCGCCCAGCGACCCGGCGACCGCCGCGAGCAGGGCGGCGACCATGCATGTCACGCCGCCGATCAACAGGACGTTCGACACCGCGCGATCCCTTCCGCTGACCCTGGCCCGCATGGCGGCCCAGGATCGGATTTTCGTCCAGATCTAGATTCGCGCCGCCGCCAGGCGGTGCGCCGGCTCGCTCGACCGGGGCTCGATGAGCGGTCCCGACATCGTCCCTGAGCGGCCCAGCCCCGCCATCGCCGCCACAAAGGCGGGTGTCGAAGGCGCGCGAGGATCGACGACGATCACCCCGCCCGCGCCGTCGCTCGAACAGGTCCACGTCGAGGCGAGATAGTTGCCGGCCAGTTTGATTTTCGCGGTGTGGGTCCCGTCGGTGACGGTAAGGACGCCGCCGGTCTTGGTCCCCGAGAACGTCGCCTCCGAAGCCGATACGAAGCCGATATCGCGCAGGTCCAGCGAGGTCCCGCCGTTGGTCGAAAAGCCGCTGATCGATCCCTTGTAGGTGCGGGAATCGGCAAGCTCCAGTTCACCCGTCGAGCCGCTGAAGGTGACGTTCTGCGAAAAGCCGGCCGTAAAATCCAGGGTCCCGGCGTTGATCACCGCCGAGCCGGTCCCGGTCACCGCGCCGCTCACCGTCATATCACCCTTGTACACCTTGAGCACGCCGCTGTTGGCCACCGCGCCGGCGATCGTCGCGCCGCCCGATCCGACCGTCTCTATGGTTCCGGCGTTGGTGATGGTCCTGGCGCCGGTGTTGATCGCCAGGGCGACGGACCCCGTCTGTTCGATGAGCCCGCTGGCTTGATTGATCAGCACCAGCTTGCCGGCGCCGATCAGGCCGCCGCCGCTGATGGTATTATCGGCGTTGGTCAAGGTCGCGCTCGCCGTTGCGCCGGTAACCTCGCCCAGGGCAGTCGCGCCGAGCGTTATCGCGCCGCCGCCGCTCAAGGTGGCCCCGGTCGCCCCGACGATCAGCTTGGTCGCCAACGTCTTGACGTTGAGGGCGATCAGGCCGTCGTTGACCACTGTCCCGTCAATGGTCAGCGCCGCCGAATTGGCGAGGAAGAGGCTCGCCTGGTTCGTCAGGCTGGTCGTGCGCCCGTCGAGGATATTGCCCGCACCCTCGACGCTGATCTGCGTCGCCGACAGCAGGGTCCCGCCGACGAAATCGGCGTTCTTGAAGATCAGCTTCGATCCGGCCAGGCCGGCGATCGTGCCCGCACTGGTCACAGTTCCGGCGATGGTCAGGGACCCGGCGATGGCAAGGGACCCTGCGATGGAGAGGGTCTGGTCCGCCGCCAGGACGTCGGTCCCGGCCAAGGTCCAGGCGCCGGTCGAATCGAGCTGATATGAACCAAATCCGTTGAAGGTCATCGCCTCGGCGCCCGATAGCGTCCCGCTCGCCCCAAGTCCGGAGATGGTCCCGGTCCCGCCGGCCAATTCCAGAACGCCGGCGCCGCCCTGAACCCCTCCGACCCAAGTCGAGCCGGCCTCGACCACCAGACGGTCGGCGGCCGACATCAACTGCACCGACACGCCGTCCGTCCCATCGATCGCGCCCCAGTTGGTCACCGTCGCCGCGCCGCCTGGGCCGGCGTAGACCCCGACCAGGCCCTCGATCAGTGCCGCCGTCGAGGCCGCCCCGCCGTTGACCACCTCGCCGCTGGCGGTCAGCGACACGCCATCGCCCGCCATGCCGGCCGGTCCATGGCCTCCGCCCGGGCTCGCGCCGGGAGAGCCCGCCGCGCCGCCCACGACGTCGCCTGTTGCGTTGACGAGCGCACCGCCAGCCGCGATCGCCACGCCCGCGCCGCCGTTTCCGCCGCCGCCGCCATAGTAGCCGCCGTAGATCGCGTTCCCGCCGGCGCCGCCGGTGATCGCGCCGCCATTGTTGGTGATCAGGCCGCCGGCGGACAAGGAGACGCCCGCGCCGCCGTGGCCGCCCGCGCCCGAATAGGCGGGGCTCGCCGGGGATTCGCCGCCGGCGCCGCCGGTGACTACGCCGGTGTTGGTCAACGTTCCTGCCGCCGCGAGCAACACGCCCGCGCCGCCGAACCCGCCGGCGCCCGAGCCGAGATCGGGCGTATAGCCGCCACGTCCACCCGCGCCGCCGACGATGGTCCCGGCATTGGCGATCGCGGCGCCGGCGCCCGCCAGCTTGACGCCGGCGCCGCCCGCGCCGCCGGGTCCGGCATAGACCGCGTCTCCGCCAGGTCCGCCTCCTCCGCCGGAGATCACGCCGGCGTTGCTCAGGCTCGCGGTGGCGGCGGCAAGCACCAGCGCGGTCCCGCCGCCGCCGCCCTGCGCGCCGTAGCCGCCCGCGCCGCCCGCGCCGCCCGTCAAGGCCCCCGAGGCCGCCAGGGTCACCGCGCCGGCCACGCTCAGGCCTCGCCCGGCGGCCAGGATGTTGCCGCCGGAAAACGTCCATTCGCCGCCCGCGTCCACCGTATAGGTCGCAAAGCCATTGAACGCGCTGCCCAGCTCGCTGATCGCGCCTACGCCGCTGGCCAGTTCCAGCGTCCCGCCGCCTCCCAGGACCGCGCCGACGAACGTCGCGCCCGCCTCGACGATCAGCCGGTCGCTCGCCGAGGCGAACGTGACGGCGTCGCCGCCGGTCCCGTCGATCGCGCCGTAGTTGATCACCGTCGCCGCGCCGCCTGCGCCGGCATAGACCCCGGTCTGGCCCGATATCAGGCTGGCCGCGGTGGCGTTGTCGAGGAGGCCGCCCGTCGCCAGGTCGATCGCCGTCGCCACCGCGTCGACCACCCCGTCGTTGGTCACGGCGCCGGCCACGGCCAGACTTTGGCCAGATCCGAGCGCATTCGCCCCCGCCAGCGTCCAGGATCCGCCCGCGTCAAGCACATACGACCCGAAACCGCCGAAGGTCATGGCCGAGGCGCCGGACAGAGTTGCGCTCGCGCCGAGTCCGCTGATCGTCCCGCCGCCGCCGGCCAGTTCCAGGACGCCCAGGCCGCCGCTGACGTTCCCTGTGACGGCCGCGCCGGATTCCAGGATCAGGCGATCCGAGGCGGCCGCCAGCGCTACGCCTCCGCTCAGGGTCCCGGCGTTGGTCAGGGTCTTGCCGGCCGCGAGGCCGCCGGCCAGCGTCCAGTCGGCGCCGGCGTCGATCATGTAGGATCCAAAGCCGCTGAAGCTCATGGCCTCGGCGCCCGACAGCGTGCCGGCGCTGCCCAGGCCCGAGATCGTCCCGGTTCCGTTCGCCAGCTCAAGCGTCCCGCCGCCGCCCTTCACGGCGCCGTTCCATGTCGAACCGGCCTCGGCGATCAGCCTGTCGCCGCTCGCGCCGAACTGCACCGACGTCCCGCCCGAGCCTGTAATCGTGCCGAAATTGCTCACCGTCGCGCCGCTCGCGCCGGCGTAGACGCCGGCGATGCCGGATATCAGCCCGCCCGCCGTGTTGATCAGCGACCCGCCGCTCGACAGATCGACGCCGGACGCGCCGGACGCGTTCAACGCGCCGTTGTTGGTCAGCGCGCCCGCCACGGCCAGGGTCTGGCTCGAGCCAAGGGTGTTCGCGCCGCTCAGCGTCCAGGCGCCGCCCGCATCGATGGCATAGGACCCAAAGCCGCTGAACGTCATCGCCACGGCGCCCGACACCATGCCCGCGACGCCGAGCCCGGTGATGGTTCCGATCCCGCCGGCCAGCTCGAGCGCGCCGCCGCCGCCCTTGACCGCGCCGGTGACGTGCGATCCGGCCTCGGCGATCAGCCGGTCGCCGGTCGAGGCGAACTGCACCGCCGTCCCGCCCGTGCCCTTGATCGTGCCGAAGTTGATCACGCTCGCCGCGCCGCCGGCGCCGGCATAGACGCCGATCGTTCCCGAGATCAGACTGGTCGCCATCGCATTGTCGACCGATCCGCCGCCCGACAGGGTGACGCCGGTGGCGCCGGTCTCGGTCAACGCGCCGTCGTTGTTCAGTGCGCCGACGACAGTCAGGCTCTGGCCTGCCCCAAGTTTGCTCGCGCCGGTGAGCGTCCAGTTTCCGCCGGCGTCGATCGCATAGGCGCCGAAGCTCTTGAACGTCATCGCCGCCGCACCGGACAAGGTTCCGGTCGCACCCAGCCCGCTGATCGTCCCGGTCCCGCCCGCCAGTTCGAGCACCCCGCCGCCGCCGGCGACCGTACTGTTCACGACCGTGCCGGAGGCGATGATCAGCCGGTCGGACGCCGCGCCCAGCGCCAGGCTCCCGCTCAGGGTTCCGGCGTTGGTCAGGGTCTGATTGGTCGCCAGCGTATGGCTGCCCTTCAGGGTCCAGCTTGCGCCGGCGTCGAGCGCATAGGCGCCAAAGCCGCTGAAGGTCATCGCCGCCGCGCCCGACAGCGTGCCGGTCGCGCCCAGGCCCGTGATGGTTCCCGCGCCGCCCGCCAGTTCCAGCACGCCTCCGCCGCCGGCGACCGGACCATTCAGGATCGAGCCGGCGGCGATGATCAGACGGTCGGAGCGGGCCGTGAGCGCCAGGCCTCCGCTCAGCGTTCCGGCATTGGCGAGGGTCTGGCCGGCCGACAGCGAGTGGCCGCCGGCCAGGGTCCAGCTGGCGCCGGAGTCGATCATGTACGATCCGAAGCCGCTGAAGGTCATCGCCTCGGCGCCAGACAGCGTCCCCGCGCCGCCGAGGCCGGTGATCGTCCCTGTTCCGCCGGCCAGTTCCAGCGCGCCGCCACCGCCAACGACGACGCCCATCCAGATCGCACCCGCTTCGGCGACCAGCCGGTCGCCGGTCGCGTTGAACTGCACCGCCACGCCGGCCAGGCCCTCGATCGTGCCGAAGCTGATCACGGTCGCCGCGCCGCCGCCGCCGGCGTAGACGCCCCTGGCGCCCACGACCAGGGCGTTTGTCGCCGCCGCGCTGCCGTTGACCACGGTTCCCACGCCCCAGATGTCGATACCGTCGCCGCCCGCGCCGCCTGATCCAGCGCCATAGGCGCCCGAGCCGCCTCCGCCCCCCGAGCCGCCGGCGATGGTCCCGCCGATGTTGGCGAGCGTCCCGCCGCCGGACAGGTCGACCCCCGCGCCGCCGCCGCCGCCGGACCCGCCGAAGTAGCCGCCCCAACCGCCCGCGCCGCCCTGGCCGCCGGTGATGGCCCCGCCGGTGTTGGCGATCGTCCCATCGTTCGCCAGACTGACGCCGTCGCCGCCGGCGCCCCCGGATCCGCCGACGTCATAGCCGCTCACGCCTGCGCCGCCCGACCCGCCGGCGATCGCGCCGCCGTTGTTGGTGACGAGACCGGCGCCGAGCCCCACGCCCACGCCTCCTGCGCCCCCGGCCCCGGGGCCGAAATAATAAGTCCCCGAGCCGCCGTTCCCGCCGGTGATCGCGCCCGAACTGCTGGTGATCGTTCCCGCCGAACTGCCTGAAACGCCGGCGGCCCCGGCTCCGCCCTGGTAGCTTGAACCACCCGTTCCGCTCAGGCCGCCGCCGCCGCCGATCGAACCGCCGAGCGTGATGACGCCGCCCGCTAGCAGGTCCACGCCTGCGCCGGAATATCCCACGATCGCCCCACCAAGAGTGAGGGCGCCGCCGAGCTCGACGACGCCATAATCCTTCAGCGTCGCGCCCGAGGCGATTGTCAGCGGACCATCGTTGGTCAAGGTATGACCCTGCGCGATCGTCGAGGATCCCGAAAGCGTGAGCGTCACGCCCGGGTCGATCAGATAGGTCCCGAAGCCCGAAAAACTGGCCGTGAGCGCGCCGCTCAGCTGCCCGGCGCCGCCGAGTCCGGTGATTGTTTCGACCCCGGCGCCGGCCAGTTCCAACACGCCGCCGCCGCCCTTGAGTGCGCCGCCGAAGTGCGAGTCCAACTCTGCGATCAGCCGGTCGCTGGCCGAGTTGAACGACACCGCGACGCCGCCCGATCCCTGGATTGTTCCGGCGTTGGTGATGGTCACGCCGCCGGCCGGCCCGGCCACAAGGCCGACGCCGTCGATCAGCCCATCGTTGACGATGACGTCGTCGCCGAACGCCTGGACGCCGTCGATGCGCCCCATGTTATGCAGATAGGCCGCCGCCGTCGGCCCGGAGAGGCTGACGCCATAGCCGCCCGTGGCGGTGACAACGCCTCCAGTGCTGTTGATGATCGTCCCGCCGTCGGCGAGCTGGATCCCTGAAATGTCCCCGGCATTGGAGACGTTGCCGGCCGCGCCGGCGATGCTCACGCCCACCGGGCCGGTGATGGCGCCGCCGGCTTCGTTCACCAGGAGTCCGCCGTCGCCAAGATAGACGGCGTCGCCGGCGGCTGTGGAAATCGCGCCGGCATTGGTCACCTTGCCGTAGCCGCCCGTGATCTCCAGCCCATTCGAGCCTTGTGCGGTCAGGACCGCGCCCCCGCCATTGTAGACGAAGCCACCTCCGTACAGTCGAGCCGCCGACCGGCCGCCGGTGATGGCGCCGATGTTGAACAGGGCGCCGCCGCCGGTCAATTGCACGCCGTCCAGGCTCGCGGCGGTGATCTTTCCGCTGTTCGTCACCGTGCCGGGGCTGGTCAGGGAAACGGCGCCCGTCTGCCCGGCGACCGTCCCCGCGTTGGCCAATGTCACCGTGTCGGTCGGGTCGGCCGAATTCGATCCGAGACGCACCGCTGTCTGGCCGGAGATCAGCGCCCCGGCCTGATTGACGACCGCCCCGCCGCTGACGATATCCACCGCCGTCTGATTGCCCAGGATCGTGCCGGAATTGGTCAGGGTGGCGCGCTCGCGACCGCTGTAAACACCATAGGACTGCGCGTTCGCGCCATAGTAGTTCGCCGTGACGACCACCCCCGTCGCCACCGTCACCGAAGGGCCGAATATGGAGGTCGGCGTGATATAGACCTCGCCATTATTGGCTGAAACCGCGGAAAGCTTCTGTTGACTGAACCCGATGTCGATCCCGTAGCCGTATTGAGTCAGCGTGAAGCCGTACTCGGGGATTGGTCCCGAGAGCTGAATGGCGCCGACGGGCGAGTTGGGATCGCCCGCGGCGAAGATCGTGAGCAGATCGGTCTTGGGGTTGAGGACCGCGCGTTCTCCGGCGCTGTAGGGGATATAGGCATCGATAAGATGATCGGCGAGATTGATGCCGGTCACGGTGACATCCGCGTCGAAGTAGCCTCGGACGTTCCAGGTCGCGCCGGGGGCGATGGCGATCGTACCCGCGCCGGTGGTGCTCCCGCCGATGGATTTCTGAAAATAGAAACTGTGCAGCGTGCCGACCCCGCCCGACCCGGCGGTCAGGCTGATGGTGTTGCTGACCGAGTACATCAGGACTTGACCGTAGAGGCGGGCGTTCGGCGATAGGATGAGCGTATTGCTGGCGGCGCCATTCATCTCGACCGCCGTCCCCAATCCCAGGTCCGTGGAAATCGTTCCGTAGTTCACGACCGTATTGTTCGCGCCCGTCATCAGCACGCCGAACTCATTGCCATTGATCGTCGCGCCCGACTGATTGGTCAGCATCTCGTCGCCGACGCCGTAGCGACCCAGGACCACGCCGCGCTCGTTGGCGAAGATGTAGCCGCCGGTCACATTGGTGAGCGCGCCGCCCCCGGTCGGGCTGATCTCGTAGACGCCGGCGGAGTAGCCGGACACGGTCCCGCGGTTCACCACGGTGATCGGCGCGAAGGCGTCGATCCCGATGCTGGCGCCCCTGATGACGCCGGCGGGCCCATTATAAAGGCTGCCGCCATCATAGAGCGCCACGGCGGTGGAGGCATGGATATATCCGTTGTTGATCACAGAGGCGTAGGCGTTCCGGATCGTCACGCCGATCGACCCGGCGGTGATCTTCCCTCCGGCTTGGTTGTTCACCGTCCCCCCGGCCAGGCTTACGCCGTCGGAGAACCCTGAAATGTAACCCGCGTTGGTCACTGCGTCGCTGGTGGACCCAGTCGCGAGGACGCCGGTTGTCGCCTTTGAACCCTTGGCCTTGATCTGGCCGCCGCTTGCGAGGTCCACCGTTCCACCGGCCTGCAGCTCGACGCCGTAGCCGGACGACGTGATCACGCCATAGTCGGTCACGATCGCCGAGCTCTTGGT
>Ga0181519_10003761_pt1 | contig 12421 bp, 11 predicted proteins | sample PEATcosm2014_Bin_26_FD_121102 | JGI IMG/M metagenome (GOLD analysis project Ga0181519, IMG submission 121102) | Peatland microbial communities from MTU Mesocosm Facility, Houghton, MI, USA - PEATcosm2014_Bin02_10_metaG | ecosystem: Environmental > Terrestrial > Soil > Wetlands > Peat | place... | reverse complement strand
CCGCTCGACCGCCAGGGTCTCGGTGCGGGTCGCGCCCCGGCGCATGCCGATGCGCTCCCGGATCGACGCTGAGGAGCGGCGGGTCTCACGGCTGAACCTGCTCGTCAGCGGCGTCCTCGGCCTGATGGCGACCGTCGAGGAGTTCGAACACCGCTCGAGCGTCCCCAGTGCCGCCTGCCGCGCGGAGGTCGGCGAACTCGGTGACGCGATGGACACCCTGCTGGGCACGGCCCGGCCGTGGAGCGCCGAGGCGCTCGCGCCGCTGCGCGGGCGCCTGTCGGAGCTCACGGGCCGGGCGCTGCCCGAGGGCTCCGCGCACGATGCGATCCTCGCGACGAGCGTCAGGCGCGTCGCCGGTGAGCTCCTGGCGGTCCTGCCGGCCTAGCCGTGGCGTCCGGCGGGCCCGTCGGCCCCGCTAGTCTGGGGCCCGTGCGCGCCGCCACCATCCGCAGCCAGGAGATCGTCATCGAGGAGCACCCCGACCCGGTCCCGGGCGCCGGGGAGGTCCTCGTCCGCGTCCACGGGGCCGGGCTGAACGGCGCCGACATGATGCAGAAGCGCGGCCTTTACCCGGCCCCGGCCGGCTCGCCGCAGGACATCCCCGGGATGGAGTTCGCCGGCGAGGTGCTGGCCAACGGGCCCGACACCGAGCGCTTCACCGTCGGGCAGCGGGTGATGGGGATCATCGGGGGGGGCGCCCAGGCGGAACTTGCGACGGCCCACGAGCGGGTCCTGATGGCGGTCCCCGAGGGGCTCGACTGGGCCGCCGCCGGAGGGCTCCCGGAGGTCTTCACGACCGCCCACGACGCGATCTTCACCCAGGCGGGGCTGTGCAGCGGCGAGCACCTGCTCGTCCACGGCGGCGCCGGCGGGGTCGGCACCGCCGCGATCCAGCTGGCCCGTGCGGCCGGTGCGAGCGTGACCGCGACGGTCCGCCGCGAGGAGCTGCGCGAGCAGGTTGCGGCGCTCGGCGCCACGGTGATCGCACCCGAGGGCTTCGCCGAGCGGGGGCCCTTCGATGTCATCCTCGAGCTCGTCGGCGGCCCCAACATGGTGGAGAACCTGCAGGCGCTCGCCACGGGCGGGCGGATCGCCGTGATCGGCGTCGGCGGGGGCGCCAAGAGCGAGCTGAACCTGCTGGCGCTGATGGGCAAGCGGGCACGGATCCACGGCTCGACGCTGCGGGCCCGGCCGCTCGAGGAGAAAGCGCTGACGGCGCGGCTGGTGGAGCGCCGGGTCCTGCCGCTGTTCGAGCGCGGCCTGTTGACGGTGCCCGTCGCCGAGTCCTTCGAGCTCGATCGGGCGGCCGCGGCCTACGAGCGCTTCGCCGCCGGCGGCAAGCTCGGCAAGATCGTCATCACGCCCTGAGGGCTCAGTAGGGCGGCTGCGCGGCGTACCACTCGCCGAGCACCCGGAAGGCGGCCCAGAACTCGCGCTTGGCTTCCTGTTCGTCCAGCGAGCGGTCGATGTCGGGCACGTAGAGCGCGTCGATCGACGGGGTCAGCTGCTGGATCTGGCCGAGCACCGGGCTGAGCGGCCGCGCCAGCGGGATCTCCATCTCGTTCAGGCTCGCCAGCGCCTCCTCGCCCATCACGACGACGATCTTCGGGCCGACGATCGCCAGCTCCTCGACCACGCGGGCGATGCAGGCGAAGTCCGCCAGCGACGGGTCCGAGAGCGGGCACTTGACACAGAGCGTCCCGTAGACGGCCAGCGGATCGATCTGCAGCCGCTTGAGCGACTTCATCACCGCGCCGCCGGCGCGGCCGTAGAAGGCGACGCCCTCCTCGATCTCCGAGGGCAAAGCCGAGTGCTTGAGCAGCATGATGTCCGCCTGCGGATGGCCCGAGCCGAGCACCGGCATCAGGTTGCCCCGCGGGCAGTGGGGGCAGGCCTGCAGCTCGCGCGTCAGGGTGTTCAGCTCGCGAATCGCACGCTCGAGGTACTTCTCGCGGATCTCGTCATCGGTCACGGGCATCGGTCCCGAGGGATTTGACGGTGCCTCGTCTTGTCCTTGACGATGCATCAACAGTTGCGCCCGGTCTAGGAGCGGCTGCCCGACCCGGGGGTCCGCTTGAGCCGCTTCAGGCGGCGCGCCTTACTCGCCTTGCGCGCAGAGCGAGGCGTGGCGCGGGTTTGCAGGAACTTCAACGCCTGGACGTAGAGCAGCGAGGACGGCCGCGTCAGGATGTCGGCGTCGCGCAGCGACTGCAAGAACTCTGCCGGGCCGTCGAAGTCGTGCATCCGGATCCGCACCGAGCCGAGGCCCTGGGCGACGTGGGAGTCCGATCCGGCGCCGGCGATGATCCGGTACTTGGCGGCGAAGCGGGCCGCCTCTTCGTTGAACGAGCTGATCGCGACCCGCGGGTTGAAGACCTCGATCGCGTCGATCTCGGAGAGGATCGGGAGCAGGTGCTCGTAGTCGGGGACCGAGTGCATCCGGTCGAACGGGTGGGGCACGTAGACGAGGCCCCCCTGGCGCTTGATCTCGGCGACCGTCTCGGCGAGGCTCAGCCCGCGCGGGATCCTCTCCTTGATGAACAGCCCGATCACCTCGCCCTGCCCGGCCGTCTTGACCTCCTCGGCGACGATCACCTTGACCCCCGCCTCCGCGGCCTGGGCCTGGGCCTCGAGCGCACCGGAGATCTCGTTGTGGTCGGTCACCGCGATCGCCCCGAGGCCCTGTTCGCGGGCCGTCGCGAGCAGCACCTCCACGGGCGTCGCGCAGTCGCCGGAGTGGTCGGTGTGCATGTGCAGGTCGACATCGATCAGCGGCCGTCCCGCCAGCCGCCGCCGCAGGAGGGGGTCCCCCTCGGTCGAGTGCCGCCGGGCCGCGAGGCCGCTGTAGATCTCCTCGAACCGATCGGCCGCCAGCTCGTCATCGCCCACCAGCCGGTACTCGCCCGGGAAGTGCCCCGACATCAGCTCGGCCGTCGCGGCGGTGCTCGCCGTCCGTGCGTCAAGGCGCCCGAACAGGCCCTCCACGAAGCGCCGCGCCAGGACCGTCGAGAGCAGCCGCTCGGCCGAGGAGTGAAACGAGCCCACGTTCAGCGCCCGTGAGTGGCGCAGCGCGGCGGTCGCGGTCGAGGGCGCGAACGGCTCGTGGACATGGACGAAGTCCAGCTCGACGCCGCCCAGCAGTTCCTCGATCGTCCTGGCGACGTCGATCGGCAGCGCCGGCGGCCGGCGCCGCCCGCCGGCGAAGTCCAGCACCTCGCCCACGGCGATCACGCGCGGCTCGCCGCGGTCGGTCCCCGCGAGCAGGCTGAGCGGCTCGCCGCGGGCGCCGCGCAGTTCGCGGCGCGAGGCCCGCACGCGCTCCTGCGAGCGCGACGGCGCGATCACCAGCACGCGGTGGCCCCGCTCGGAGAGCCGGCGGGCGACCCGGCCGATGTGCGCGTTGACCTCGTTGTCCTCCGCCTCCCACGGATAGGGCGTCACGTGGGCGATGGAGAACAGCGGTGCCATCCGTCCTCGATTATGGACCTGCGCGGGACGCCCCGCGCGCCCGCGCCCCTACTTGGCCGCCGCCGCCCGTTTGCGGGCGGGGGCTTTGCGGCCCTTCGGCTTGGTCAGGGGCCCGCGCTTGTACCTGTCGATGAACTGCTCGGTGTCCCTGCGCGCCTGGTCGTCGGGCCGCTGGTTGTGCGGCGACTTCATCAGGTAGGAGGAGGGCCCGTCGAGCTGTCCGCCGATGCCGTGATTGAGCGCCAGCTTGCAGCAGCGGACGGCGTCGATCACGATCCCCGCCGAGTTCGGCGAGTCCCACACCTCGAGCTTCAACTCGACGTTCAGCGGCACGTCGCCGAAGGCCTGGCCCTCGACGCGGATGTGGGCCCACTTGCGGTCGGTCAGCCACGGCACGTAGTCCGAGGGGCCGATGTAGACGTCGGAGGCCGGCAGGGTCTCGTCCATGATCGAGGTGACCGCGTTGGTCTTCGAGATCTTCTTGGACTCCAGCCGCTCGCGCTCGAGCATGTTGTAGAAGTCCATGTTGCCGCCCACGTTCAGCTGCGAGGTCCGCAGCATCTTCACGCCCCGGTCGGCGAACAGCCGGGCCAGGTTGCGGTGGACGATCGTCGCGCCGACCTGGGACTTGATGTCATCGCCGACGATCGGCAGTTTGGCCGCTTTGAAGCGCTTGTCCCAGTAGTCCTCGCGGGCGATGAACACGGGGATGCAGTTGACGAAGCCGCAGCCGGCCTCGAGCACCTGCTCGACATACCACTTGGTCGCCTGCTCAGAGCCGACGGGCAGGTAGGAGACGACGACGTCGGTGTGGGTGTCCTTGAGGATCTTGACGATGTCGGCCGTCTCGCCGGGCGCCTTTTTGATCTTCTCTTTGAGGTACTTGCCGAGCCCGTCGTGGGTCATGCCGCGGTAGACGGGGACGCCGAGCTTGCGGGGCACCTTGGCGAACTTCATCGTGTTGTTCTGCCCGGCCCAGATCGCTTCGCCGAGGTCCTTGCCGACCTTGGTCGAGTCGATGTCGAAGGCGGCCGTGAATTCGATGTCGGAGATGTGGTACCCGCCGAGGTCGACGTGCATCAGGCCGGGGACCCGCTCGGAGGGGTCGGCGTCCTTGTAGTACTGGACTCCCTGGACGAAGGCCGAGGCACAGTTGCCGACGCCGACGATCGCGACGCGGACCTTCTCGGACTGGTAGCGCGCAGCGCCGTTCTTGGAGGCTGCGCCGTTGCTCGCGGCGCTGCCGTTGGTGTGCTCCTTGATCACGAGTGCGATGTCCTTTTGCGGGGGCGCGAAGGCCCGGTCGAGGGGGCCGGGGAGGCCGCCCTGCTTCTGAGGGGGACGACCGGCGAGGGACCGGACCGTCGGGAGAGACTACTCCGCAGCGAGCCGAAGGTCACACGGCCAGCTGGCCGTGGACGTGCCAGATGCGCTGGAAGACGGTGATCACGCTCAGCCCGGCGAGCACGTAGACGGCGGGCTCGAGCAGCTGCAGGTCCCCGCGGGCGAACAAGAGTCCGATCGAGAGGATCACGACCCGCACCGGCCGCGTGGCGATCCCGACCTTGCACTCGACGCCCAGTGCCTCGGCGCGGGCACGGGTGTAGCTGACCATCAGCGAGGCCAGCACGGCGACGACCACGCCGGCCGCGGCGACGCGGTTGTGCTCCAGCGCGAAGTAGCCCGCCACGGCCGTCAGCACGATGCCCTCCTCGATCCTGTCGAGCGTCGAGTCGAGGAATGCCCCGAACGGCGTCCCCTTGCCGGACATCCGCGAGTAGCGCCCGTCGAGCGTGTCCATGATCGAGCCGATGATGAATGCCAGCCCGCCCAGCAGGAAGTGCTGCTGCCAGACCAGCACGGCGGCCAGCAGGTTCAGCGCGAGGCCCGTCAGGGAGATCGCGTTGGGCGTCAGGCGCGACTCGATCAGGCGGTTGCGCACCAGCTCGCGGCGCTGACCGGAACCGATCGGGCCGCGCACGGGCCGCCGGCCCGCGGAGCGCGTCGCGCGCCGGGTCCGGCGCGAGGGAGCGTGCTGCCTCGGGGGCATCGGCGGGGCGCTAACCGCTCGCCGTCGCCCGCGGCGTGCCGACGCCCGAGAACTGCCAGACCCCCGGTCTTGCGCGGGCGAGCCATCTCGCGCCGCAGTAGGAGGCGCCGGCCGTCAGCGCGCCGAGGACCGCGTCGAACAGGAAGTGGTTGGCCGTGACGATGATCACGAAGCTCATCAGCAGCGGGTAGAGCGACCACCAGACCTTCAGCGGCAGCGGGCGCACCAGCCGCGCCAGCGTCCAGCCGATCATCAGCGAGAAGGCGACGTGCATCGAGGGCACCGCCGCGTAGAGGTTCGTCAGGGCGCTGGCCGAGGCGGAGGCGCTCGAGACGTGCACGCCGGTGAAGTCCGCGACGGTGTCGACGAAGCCCCACTCGGGCAGAAAGCGCGGCGGGGCGGTGGGGAAGACGACGTAGCCGACCAGCGCGATCAGCATGCCGATCATCAGCATGTTGCGAACGAAGTAGAAGCTCCTGTTGTGGCGCAGGTAGAGGTAGAGCAGCGCCGCCACGGTGATCGTCGTCTGCGCGTTCAGATACCACCAGCTCGCGACGACCATCAGCGTGTGGCTGCCCGAGGCCCAGGCCTGGATCGAGGGCTCGATGAACAGGTGCAGGCCCCGCTCGAGCTTGATCAGGTCTTCGGCGTGGACGAAGGCGACGTTGGCTTCGGTCTCGACGATTCCCCGCACCAGCCGGTAGCCGAAGTAGACGGCGGCGAAGAGTGAAACCTGCCGCAGCGCGTCGAGCCAACCATGCGGCAGGACGCGCGCCTGCAGGAGACGAGCGCGGGCGACCATTCGCTGAAAGCCTAGACGATGCTCAAGCGCAGCGGCGGGAGCGTTCGAAGATCCGGCTGAGCGAGAAGCGGATCACGACGTGGAAGCTCCCGGCCCGCCCGGCCTGCAGCTCGGTCCAGCCGCCCGGTGCTTCGGCGACGCAGCCCGGGCCGCGGGTGAGCGCCCAGTAGGGGGTGAATCGCAGCCGCACGTTGTAGGTCCCCGGCGCCGGGACGGCGAGCGTGAAGGACTCGGTGGCGGCCGCGCTCATGCGGGCCGGCGCCTGGGCCAGCGGAGCCGGGTCGGCGACCGCATACAGGCGCCAGTGGGGCGAGTGCCAGATCTCCCTCAGGTAGGCGCCGGCGCCGTCCTGCGAGGCGTCTGTGAGCAGCGCCGCCTCGGCCTTGGCGGAGTAGTCGAGCGGCGCGTCGCCCAGCGCCACGTAGGAGACGGCCTGTTCGCTCAGCCAGTGGTGGTAGGTCTGGCTGTTGAGCGGTTCATAGCCGTAGAAGAGGCCGTTTCGCCCGCGGTCGAGCTGGCGCTCCCAGCCGCGCGCCAGCATCACGTGCGGCGCCACCCAGCGGGCCTCCCAGTGATCGACGGTCGCGACGACCTCGATCCGCGCGGGCCGCGCGCCGTAGCCGATCCCCAGCGCCCTCAGCTCGGCCAGCAGCGGCCGGTAGTAGGCGGCCGTGACGCCGGGGTTGCCCCGCGTCGAGACGAAGTCCGTGATCGGCGCGTTGGCCTGCCAGTAGAAGAGGAACGGGGCCAGCACGACAAACGCCCGCATCCGCTGGTCGCGGCGGCTCCCCCCGGCCAGGACGCAGGCCGCGACGGGCCCTGCGACGAGCGCCCCGAGACGGTCGGCGTTGCCCCCCACGGCGCTCGGCACGAGGAAGGAGCCGATCAGCACGAGGCCGTAGAGGACCGCGCCGATCCGCAGCGCCCGCTGCCCGGCGGGAATCGCGAGGCCGACGACGATCACGCCCACCAGGGCCGGGTAGAAGGCCGAGCCGACGAAGGGCTGCGTCCCGCCTTCGGGGAAGACGATGCTGAGCGCTCCGATCGGCACGAGCGCGGCCAGGCACAGCGCTCCCGGCCAGACCCGGCGCTCGCCCGCCAGCGCCCAGGCCAGCCACGCCACGGCCAGGAACGCGCCGCTGACCGGGCTGGCCAGGCTCGCCACGACGCTGAGCGCAAGCGCCGCTGGGAGGCGCTCCCGCTGCGCCAGCAGGACGGCCGCCAGGGCGATCGCCAGGCCGAGGTCGAACGGGACCCGGCTGGAGAGCAGGCTGACGGAGGCGCCGAGCGCGAAGAACAGCGCCGCGATCCGCTCGGCCCGCTCGCCGAAGCGCCCCTCGATGACGAGCGCGAACAGGGCCGTCGCTGCGACCATCGAGATCGCCGCCAACAGCTGCGGGCCGATCAGCGCGCCGAGCGCCGGGGCCAGGATCGAGTAGGCGGGCAGGTGGTGCCCGGCGTACCAAGAGTTGTCCCACAGCGAGAAGCCGACCTGGGAGAAGAGGTGGCTGCGGTAGCTCGCCGCCGCCAGGTCGGGGCTCTGCGGGGCGATGATCAGGTAGACGACCGCCAGCGCCGCCGTCAGCGTCCACGCCGGTGCACGGCGCAGGCCGCTCACCCCGCGCTCAGGAAGGCCGCCACCCGGTCGATCATGTCGGGCCGGTCCAGCCAGCCCCAGTGCCCCGCGTCGGGGTACTCGGCGAGCTCGGCCGCCGGGAGGGCCGCTGCGTACTCGCGCCCGAACCGCTCGGGGATATAAGGGTCCTGTGTGCCCCACACGACGAGCGCCGGCATCCGGAGGGTGCCCAGCTGCGCGCCGGCGGCCGCGAGGACCTCGGGCGGCGAGGAGCGGTAAAGGCGCAGGATCGCCCGCGAGGTCCCCTCGTCGAAGTGGTCCATGACCGAGTCCACCCAGGCCTCCGGCAGCGGCCCCGGCGTCACGTTGGCCTCACGGGAGGCGAGGCGGGCGGTGGGCTTGTAGGTCGTCCCCATCGCCAGCTCGCCCAGCACGGGCGTGCGCCAGATGCGCGCCGTGCGGTGCCAGCGATAGCCCGCCAGGAAGGGGACGGCGTTGATGATCACGAGCCGCTCGATGCGCTCCGGGCGGCGCTGGGCGAAGGCCAGCCCGACGGCCCCCCAGTCGTGCACGACGAGGCTCACCCGCTCGACGCCGACGTGATCGAGGAACAGCTCGACGAAGTCGGCGTACTCGTCGATCGTGTACCTGAGCGTCCCCGGCTTGCCGGCGCGGCCGAAGCCGGGCAGGTCGGGGGCCAGGCCCCCGGTGCGCTCGAGGAACGCGAGCCAGTCGTCTGAGTTGGTGGGGACCCCGTGGAGGTAGAGCGGCGTCGCCTCATCGCCGGCCACGGGAGCGCTGCGCCAGAACAGCGGCAGGCCGTCGTGGATCTGCCCGGGGGCGCTGATCTCGCCTTGGCGGTCGCTCGGGGCGGGCACGCGGCGAGGATATAGCCGAGCGGCGCCGGCCCGTCGCGGCGGGTACGGTTGCCCGGTGCAGGCCCAACGCTCCCCGCGTGCCGGTGCGCCCGCCTGGGCGCCGCCCGCCCGCCGCCGGGTGCTGCGCGTCCGTGACCGCCTGCGCGAGGTCTACGGCGTCCCGCTGATGGCGCCCCACGGCCACCCGATCGACGAGCTCGTCCTGACCGTCCTCTCGCAGTCGACGAACGACCGCAATCGCGACGTCGCCTACCTGCGCCTGCGCCGTGCGCTGCCGGGCTGGCGTGCCGTCCGCGACGCGCCCCTGCCCGAGGTCGAGGAGGCGATCCGCCCGGGCGGCATCTCGAAGGTCAAGTCGGCCCGCATCCAGGCGATCCTGCGCGCGATCACCGAGGACCCGCGCGACCCCGGAGCGGAGCTGTCGCTGCAGTGGCTGCCACGGGTGGCGATCGCCGAGGCCCGCGACTACCTCGTGGCGCTGCCGGGCGTCGGGCGAAAGACGGCCGCCTGCGTGCTGCTGTTCGCCTACGGCCTGCGCGACGTGCCGGTCGACACCCACGTCTCGCGGGTGGGGATGCGCCTGCAGCTGCTGCGCCCCGGCGCGCCCTTCGAGGAGCTCCACGACCAGATGCTCGCCCTGACGCCCCCCGGGCAGGAGCTCGAGCTGCACGTCAACCTGCTGCGCCACGGGCGGCGGACCTGCCACGCCCGCCGGCCCGCCTGCGAGGCCTGTGCGCTGGCGCGGATGTGCCCGGCCCGCTCGCAGTTCGCCTGAGTCAGCCGCGGGGCAGGACCGCGAAGGCGATCACCGCGTACTGCAGCCCCGCTGCGACGATCACCAGGGCGTGGAAGACCTCGTGGTAGCCGAAGACCTTCGGCCACGGGTTCGGCCGGCCGCTCGCATAGACGAACGCGCCGACCACATAGAGCAGCCCACCGCCGGCCAGGCCGGCCACGCCGAGCCAGCCGATCGCCGCGGGCAGCTCGCCGAAGACGGCCGCGGTGACGAGCCCCAGCACGACGTAGACCATCGCGAACAGCCACTTCGGGGCGTCGATCCAAAGGAGCTTGAAGACGACCCCTCCCAGTGCCCCGCACCACAGCACGATCAGGATCGTCGTCGCAAGCGTTCCCTTCAGCGCCAGCAGCGCGACGGGCGTGTAGGTGCCGGCGATCATCACGAAGATCATCGAGTGGTCCGCGCGGCGCATCCAGCGGCGGGCCTTGGGCCCCCAGTTGTGGCGGTGGTAGAGGGCGCTAGTGCCCAACAGGCCCGAGACGGCGAAGGCGTAGATCGCGGCCGCGACGCGCGAGCGGCCGTCGGAGGCCGCGATGATCAGCGCCAGTCCCAGCGGCAGGGAGACGAAGAAGGCGTACTCGTGAAGCACGCCCCGCAAACGCGGCTTGACCGGCAGGCCGCCGGGAAGGTTCATGTTCAGACGGTAGCGCTCGCGGGGCCCCGATGGGGCGTCCGTCAGGGAAGCAGCGCCGAGTGTTCGATCCCCGCGTGCCACCAGTGCAGCGTCCGGAACGCGATGCTCAGCGTGTCCGGGCCGATATCGGGGCCTTCATCGAGCAGGCGGGGTTCGCCGACCGTTGCCGCGTCATGGACGGCGTAGTCGGGGGCGCCGTGGCCCGACTGGCCCATCGCCGCGATCCAGCCGACGCCGCCTTCGGGCCCGAGCACCACCTTTTCGACCCGTTCATAGCCCACGAAGCCCGCATCGATGTAGTGCCCCACGGGCAGTTCGCGGATCACCCGGCGTGCCTGGACGTCGGCGACGCGCAGCGCGACCGAGCCGGCGTCCACGCCGAAGCTCGTCACCGTGAAGGCGACCAGGGGGCCCGATGAGGCCATGACGGCCAGGGAGTGGTGGGCGCCCGCCGCCAGGAGCGTCATCCGCGTATGGCGGCCCCTCAGGCAGGCATAGACGGTGCTCCCCGCGGACGGGGTCGTATAGACCCGCAGGATCGCCCCGCGGGCGATCACGTGGGCTCCCGCCGGCGCGCAGCCCGGGGCGGGCGTCCGGGCACCGGCGAGGCCGGGGCCGAACAGGGCCGTGGCCGCGAGGGCCAGGAGCGGGCCGAGGGCGTCTCTGCGTCGCATCAACTCAGCCTACAGGGGGCGAAACGGCGCCGCGGCCCCTCACGGGCACGGCAGGAGGGATTGAATCTCATAAATAAATCTGCCATACTCTCACTTAGATTTGTAAAGCGTAAGCGAAGGAGCATTTGAATATGGCCAAGACAATTGGCATCGACCTGGGCACGACCAACTCGTGCATGGCGGTGCTCGAGGGCGGCGAGCCAACCGTCATCGAGAACTCCGAGGGTGGGCGCACGACGCCCTCCGTCGTCGCCTTCACGGGCTCCGGCGAGCGTCTCGTCGGAACGGTCGCCAAGCGCCAGGCGGTCACCAACCCCCAGAACACTGTCTTCTCGATCAAGCGCTTCATGGGCCGCAAGGAGGCCGAAGTGCATGAGGAGGAGTCGATCGTCCCCTACAAGGTCGTCTCCGGGCCCAACGGCGACGCCCGCGTGGACGCCGGCGGCGAGCAGCACTCCCCGCCGGAGATCTCGGCGATGATCCTGCAGAAGCTCAAGTCCGACGCCGAAGCCTATTTGGGCGAGGCCGTCGACTCCGCGGTCATCACCGTCCCCGCCTACTTCAACGACGACCAGCGCCAGGCGACCAAGGACGCCGGCAAGATCGCCGGACTGGACGTCAAGCGGATCATCAACGAGCCGACCGCGGCCTCGCTGGCCTACGGCCTGGACAAGGAGACCGACCAGACGATCCTCGTCTTCGACCTGGGCGGCGGGACGTTCGACGTCTCGGTGCTCGAGATCGGCGACGGCGTCTTCGAGGTCAAGTCGACCGCGGGTGACAACCACCTCGGCGGCGACAACTTCGACAAGGCGATCGTCGACTGGCTCGTAAGCGAGTTCAAGAAGTCCCAGGCGATCGACCTGGCAGCCGACCCGATGGCCCTCCAGCGCCTCTACGAGGCCGCCGAGAAGGCCAAGATCGAGCTCTCGACGACCCAGGAGACCCAGATCAACCTGCCGTTCATCACGGCCGACGCCTCGGGGCCCAAGCACCTCGACATGCGTCTCACGAGGGCCAAGCTCTCCGAGCTGACGGCCGACCTGCTGGACCGGGTCGTAAAGCCCGTCCGCCAGGCGATGGATGACGCCAAAGCCAAGGGCGTCAAGGAGATCGACCACATCGTCCTCGTCGGCGGCATGACCCGCTCGCCGGCCGTCCAGGAGAAGGTCAAGGACCTGACCGGCAAAGAGCCCCACCGCGGTGTCAACCCCGATGAGGTCGTCGCCGTCGGCGCAGCGATCCAGGCCGGCGTCCTGGCCGGGGACGTCAAGGACGTCCTGCTGCTGGACGTCACCCCGCTGACGCTCGGCATCGAGACCAAGGGCGGCGTCATGACGCGGCTGATCGAGCGCAACACGACGATCCCGACCCGCAAGGGCGAGGTCTTCTCGACCGCCGAGGACAACCAGCCCTCGGTCGAGATCCACGTCCTGCAGGGCGAGCGCGAGATGGCCCAGTACAACAAGTCGCTGGGCAAGTTCCAGCTGACCGGCATCCCGCCGGCGCCGCGGGGCATCCCGCAGATCGAGGTCGCCTT
>Ga0181519_10003759_pt1 | contig 12429 bp, 14 predicted proteins | sample PEATcosm2014_Bin_26_FD_121102 | JGI IMG/M metagenome (GOLD analysis project Ga0181519, IMG submission 121102) | Peatland microbial communities from MTU Mesocosm Facility, Houghton, MI, USA - PEATcosm2014_Bin02_10_metaG | ecosystem: Environmental > Terrestrial > Soil > Wetlands > Peat | place... | reverse complement strand
TTTCAAGCGCAGCCGGGCCGAGTTTCAGGATCTGGTGTATCAGAATTTGCGCCGTGTCGGCTCCAACAGTTCGGATAACGGCACCGTGGTGCCGTCCGGCGCGCAGATCGGGCTCGGAGTGAAGACCGCCGCGATCTATACGATCGGCGAGCAGGGCAATTTGCAGCAGACCGGCAACAATCTTGATACCGCGATCCAGGGCGGCGGGTATTTCCAGGTGACGCTGCCGAGCGGGGAAACCGCCTATACACGGGACGGCACCTTCGCGCTGGCACCCGACGGTACGATCGTTACCGCGGACGGCTATCCGGTGGCGCCCGGCATCGTGGTGCCGACCAACGCCGTCAGCGTCAGCATCAATGCATCGGGCCAGGTGCAGGCGACGATTTCCGGGCAGACCGCGCCGACCACGCTCGGGCAGTTCCAGCTGGCGACGTTTCCGAACACGACCGGGCTCGCGGCGCAGGGCGACAATCTGTTCATCCAGACCGCGGCATCCGGCAATGCGGTGACCGGCACGCCATCCTCACCCGGTTTCGGCAGCGTGATGCAGGGGTTTATCGAAACTTCCAACGTCAACGTGGTGACCGAGATCACCAGCCTGATCACGGCGCAGCGCGCTTACGAAATGAACAGCAAGGTGATCACGGCGAGCGACGACATGATGCAGACGCTGACCAACCTGCGCTGAAACAAGTTCAAATTCCGGAGTAACCCTTATGACAAGCAACCGCATGCGCTGGATTGCCACCCTGTTGCGCGCCACCGCGCTCTGTGCGCCGGAAATACGCGTGTCGTGGCGCCGGGCGGCGCTCGCCGCTTTATGGCTCGCCGGCAGCAACCCGGCACATGCCGCGACGCTGCGGGTGTTCAACGAACTTGCCAGCCCGGAGATCAAACTCTCCGATTTGTTCGCGAACCTGGAGGCAACACCGGACCGTTTGCTGGGCGCCGCACCGGCGCCGGGCGGGCGGGTGATTGTGGAAGCGCCGCAGCTTGCCGCCATCGCACGCGATTTCGGTGTGGCCTGGCGCCCTGCCTCCGGCGCCGAACGCGCCGTGCTGGAACGCGCCGGCGCGCCGTTGCCGATGAAGACCGTGCTGGCGGCGCTGCGCGATGCGCTGCAGGCGGCCGGCGCGCCGGCCGATGCGGAACTGGAACTGCCCGGCTTTACGCCGCCGGTTCTGCCCGCCGGCAGCATCGCCAATACCAGCGTGGCGCAAGTAAATTTCGATAGCGGAACCGGGCGGTTCACCGCGCTGCTCGCGGTGACGGCGCCGGACATCGCGCCGGTCAATGAACGGCTCGCCGGCCAGGTGGTGGCGATGGCCGACACCGTGGTGCTGACACGCCATTTGCGGCCGGGAACCGTTTTGGCCGCCGACGATGTGCGCGCCGCGCGCCTGCACGCGACATTGCTGCACGGCAACATCGCCCTTACCGCGGGCGACGCGATCGGCCAGGCGTTGCGCCACGACATGCCGCCCGGCCAGCCGCTCAGCGAGGCCGATGTCATGCGGCCACGCCTCGTCGCGCGCAACGATGTCGTGCGCATGACGCTCGAGGCGGACGGCATCGACCTTGCCGCGCAAGGTGTGGCGCTCGAGGAGGGCGGTATCGGGGATCGTATCCGGGTGCAGAATCCGGCCTCGCACGCGGTGGTGATTGCCGAGGTGACCGGCAGCGGTGCGGTGCGCGTCACACCCGGGCAGTCGCCGATCGTGGTCGCCGCGCAATGAGAGCGCGCGGCAGCAAGCCGGCCCGTTGCGCGGTTGGCCCGTTGGCGGCGCTGTTGGCGCTTGGCGGGTGCGGCGCGGCGCAGCAGATTTCCGAAATCGGCAAGCCACCCGCCATGACGGCGACGGCCGATCCCACCGCGGACCCGAAATATCGGCCGGTCACCATGCCGATGCCGCGCGCCGAGCCGATCCAGGCGGAGCCCGCCAGCCTGTGGCGCAACGGCAGCCGCGCGTTCTTCAAGGACCAGCGCGCGGCCCAGGTCGGCGATATCGTGACCGTGCTGGTGAATACCACCGATACCGCCGACGTGGAAAACGCTTCCACGGAAACCAAGAACGGCAGCGAATCGATGGGTGTGCCGAACATGTTCGGGCTGGAAGCGAGCCTGCCCAAGATCCTCGGCAAGGCGGTCAATGCCGCCAGCCTGGTCAATGCGAACAGTGCCAGCACGGCCGGCGGCACGGGTGTGATCAAGCGTAACGAAACCGTGACCCTGCGGCTCGCCGGCGTGATTACGCAGGTGCTGCCGAACGGCAACCTGGTGGTGGCGGCGCGGCAGGAAATGGAGGTGAATAGCGAATTGCGCGAGCTGCGTGTCAGCGGCGTAATCAGGCCACAGGATATCGCCAGCGACAATACCGTGAGCCACGATCGCATGGCGGAAGCCCGCATCAGCTACGGCGGCCGCGGTCAGCTCACCAGCGTGCAAACCCCACGCTACGGCCAACAAGTGCTGGATATCCTGTTGCCGTTCTGAGGCAGCTGACAGCTGACAGCTGGCAGGAAAGCAGCTGACAGCTGACAGCTGGCAGGAAAGCAGCTGACAGCTGACAGCTGACAGCCGACCGAAAAGCAGCTGTTAGCTGTCGGCTGTTAGCTGATCAGGTATTCCATCATGTGGCCCGAGCGGGCGGGTTGGCGCGGTGTGCCACCAGTCGGGGCGGATCGGTTTCATTTCGGGATTGGCTGGGTAGATCACCCGGTTCTCGGGTTTGGTGGGTTCGCCGACGATGAGCAGGGTCACGTCGGCGGCGCTATTGTTGAGGAAGCTGTGGGCGATGCCGGTGCCGGCGGGGAAGCCGACGCCGTCGCCGGGCGCCAGGCGGTGCAGGTGGCCGTCGAGCCAGAGGTCGGGGGTTCCGTCGATCACGTAGACGAACTCCTCCTCGTCGCTTTCGGCGTGCGGGATGGAGGTGCGGCGGCCGGGCGGCAGCACTTGGTGGCGGATGCCGAGGCGGGTGAGGCCGAGCGCCTTGGAGAAGGGCGCGTCGAGCGCGAGCAATTCGGTGTTGTGCGGGTAGTGGCGGTCGTCGGGCCCCTGGATATCCCGCCAATGGCGCACGCAGTCCGGCTTTTGCATCGGCGCCTGCCCTCTGTTCCGAAGCTGTCAGCTGTCAGCTGTTTGCTGACTCAATCGTCGCGGTGCACGCGTTCCATTTTCTCGTGGCGCTCCTGGGCTTCGAGCGACATCGTGGCGATCGGCCTGGCCTCCAGGCGCCTCAGGCCGATCGGCTCGCCGGTCTCCTCGCAGAAACCGTAGGTGCCGTTTTCGACGCGCTGCAGTGCCTGGTCGATCTTGCTGATCAGTTTGCGGGCGCGGTCGCGGGTGCGCAGTTCCAGGGCACGGTCGGTCTCCACGCTGGCGCGGTCGGTGATGTCGGCTTCGTGGATGCCGCCTTCGGAGAGGCTGGCAAGGGTTCCATCGGCTTCGCGCAACAGGTCGGCGCGCCAGCGCAGCAGCTTTTGGCGGAAATACTCGAGTTGGCGGGGATTCATGAACTCCTCGCTGTCCGAGGGCGCGTAATCCGGCGGCAGCGTCAGCATCATGAACGGTCGTTCCCAGTCGGCAGGGGCCGGTCGCACCGGAGATGTTCGCGGGCCCCTCGCGTCTGGCGCGGCTTATAGCGGCGGCCCCGCGCTACGCCAAGCACTTCGAAACTGGCGCCAACCCCTTGAAACATCGTGACATGCGCGGGTTATGCATCGAGGCGGGCCAGCTCGACGGCGGCGCGGACGCCGATTTCGCGCAGGATCAGGCGCAGCACCGGGTCGTCCGCGGCGGGTTCGCTGGCCGCCAGCCGCGCCAGTTGCGCGGTTGCCTCGCCGGCTTCGTCGCTGTCGCCGGACCCCAGCAAGGCGAGCTGCATGGCGCCGAGCGCGTGGAGCAGGGCGCGGCCGTGGCGGCGCGCGTCGCGGTCCGCGCGCACCGCGTCGTGGGCGATGTCGTAGCTCATCGGCAACGTGACGGCGGCCGTTGCTTCGGCCTCGCCCTGCGCGCGCACCTCGTCCGGTGTGTCCAGCAGCGCGCCGAAGCCGGCCGTGCCACGGGCCGGCCGCGCCGGCGCGGCGGGCGCTCCGGGCCGCAACCGATCTACTCGCATGACGTGCCTTGCATGTCTCGAACCCTTTCAAGCCGACCGGGATGCACTCTCCGGCAACCATTTGCGTGCTGTGGTGTCGCGCGATGGACACCGGGACACAGCAGCCTGCAACACATTTTCCCGGCGATACGACCGCGCGCGCTTCGACCGCTTCGGTGCGCCCGCGGGCGGCGCGCGCCGCCGCAGCATGGCGGGCAAACCTTTCCACACCGCGAAGGGCGCTGCTGGCGACCGCGCTGCTGCTTGCGGCGGTGGTGCCGTCACATGCGGTGCCTGCCAGCCCGGCGCAGGCTGTCGCCGAGGACAGTTTTGTGCGCGTCAAGGACATTACCGATCTGGAAGGCGTGCGCGAAAACCAGCTGGTCGGCTATGGCCTGGTGGTTGGGCTGAACGGCACCGGCGACAAGCTCGACAACGCGGTGTTCACCAAGGAATCGCTGGTCGGCATGCTGGAACGGCTCGGCGTCAATACGCGCGATCAATTGGCGAAATTGGAAACCAAGAATGTCGCCGCGGTGATGGTGACCGCCGGGTTGCCGGCGTTCGCGCGTACCGGCAGCCGCATCGACGTGCAGGTTTCCGCGATCGGCGACGCCACCAATCTTTCCGGCGGCACCTTGCTGGTGACGCCGCTGATGGCCGCCGACGGCGAGGTTTATGGCGTGGCACAAGGGTCGGTGACCACCGGCGCGGTCGCGGCCAAGGGCGCCGGCGGCAGCGTGACCCGTAATGTTCCGACTTCCGGAAAGATCGCCAACGGCGCCAACGTGGAGCGGGAGGTGAATTTTTCGCTCGACAGCCGGCACGATCTGAACCTGGCGCTGCGCAATCCTGATCTCACGACGGCGCGCCGCATCGAGGCCGCCATTAACGCGTCGCTCGGCGCCGGCGTCGCGCGCGCCACTGATCCGCGCACCGTCGCATTGAAGCTGGATGGCCGCGATGTTGTTGCATCGCTTGCCGACGTCGAGGACCTGCGGGTGCAGCCGGATGCGCCCGCCATCGTGATTATCGATGAGGCGAGCGGCACCATCGTGATGGGTGCGAACGTGCGCATCAGCACGGTGGCGATCGCGCAGGGCAACCTTACGATCCGCGTTACCGAGGCGCCGGAAGTGTCGCAGCCGGGGCCGTTTTCCAATGGCAAGACCAAGGTTGTGCAGCACAGCACGATTTCGGTGGACACGCAGAACGATCACAAGCTCGGCATGCTGAATAGCGCGCCGACGTTGCGCGATCTGGTGGCCAGCCTGAATGCGCTCGGCGTCGGGCCGCGCGATCTGATCAGCATCCTGCAGGCGATCAAGGCCGCGGGGGCGCTGCAAGCCGATCTGGAGGTTAGATGAGTCCGATAACGCCGATCATGCCGCCACGCGCACCCCTCGCGTCGCCGCACGCGCGGCCGGGCACGGCGGCCCCGGACGATGCGAAAATACAAAAATCGGCGCAGGATTTTACCGCGGTGGCGCTCGGTGAAATGCTGGCGCCGATGTTCGATACGATGGACGCGAGCGGGGGCGAATTCGGCGGCGGCGGCGGCGAGGCGGCATTCAAGCCGATGCTGGTGCAGGAATTCGCCAAGGGCATGGCGCGCCAGGGTGGGCTGGGGCTGACCGAACAGGTGGCGAAGGCGATGCTGGCGCTGCAGGAAAAGCGCTCGTGACCGCGGCGCTCGCCTACGCCGTGCAGACCATGACGACGCTGCTGACGGAGGAAAACGCGGCGCTGAACGCGATGGATTTCGCGCGCGCCGGCGCCCTGCTGGCGCCGAAACATGCCGCCGCGGATGCGCTCGCCGCCGCGTGCCGCGCCGCTCCGGATAGCGTGCCGCCGCAGGACGATTTGCGGCAACTGGGCGAACTCGCCGAGCAAAACCGGGCATTGCTGAACCGCGCCATGCGTGTGCAACGCCGCGTGCTGGAACTGGTGGCGCGCGCGGCCCGCGGCACACAGAGCGGCACGCGCTATGGTGCGGGCGGGCGGCTCGCCAAGGCACGCGACGCGCCGCGGAGTTTGACGACGCGGATTTAAGGGTAAGGAAGGCGAGGACTCTGCCCTGGCCTTTTCAGATTCGGCCTGCCGGTCAGCACGCCTAGCCGCCGATCCCGCCCAGGCAAAGATATTTGATCTCAAGATAATCCTCGATACCGTACTTGGACCCCTCGCGCCCCAGCCCCGATGATTTCATGCCGCCGAACGGCGCCACTTCGTTCGAGATAATGCCTTCGTTAATCCCGACGATCCCGTATTCCAAAGCCTCGGCCACACGGAAAACCCGGCCGACATCGCGGGTGTAAAAATAGGCGGCCAAACCGAACTCGGTGTCGTTGGCCATCTCGATCGCCTCGGCCTCGTCGCGGAACGTGAATAAGGGTGCCACCGGGCCGAACGTTTCCTCGCGAAAGATGTCGGCGCGGCGGGAGACGTTGCCGAGGATCGTCGGCTGGAAAAAATTGCCGCCCAGGGCGTGCCGCTTGCCGCCGGTAATCAGCCAGGCGCCGTGGTCGAGCGCATCGGCGATATGCGCCTCTACCTTCTCCACCGCGGCCGCATTTATCAGCGGGCCCTGCGTGATCCCTTCGTTCAGGCCATTGCCAACCTTGAGCTTCTCCACGGCGATTTTCAGCGCCGCGGCAAAACTGTCGTGAATGCGCTCGTGCACCAGGATGCGATTGGCGCACACGCAGGTTTGCCCGGTGTTGCGATACTTGCTCGCGATCGCGCCGGCCACCGCGTCCTCGATATCGGCATCCTCGAAGACGATGAACGGCGCGTTGCCGCCGAGCTCCATGCTGGTCTTCTTGATCGTCGGCGCGCACTGCTCGAGCAATTTCGCGCCGACCTCCGTGCTGCCGGTAAAACTGAGCTTCCGCACCAGCGGGTTGGCGGTCAGCTCCCAGCCGACGGCGCCCGACGGACCGGTGACGATGTTGCACACGCCGGGCGGCAGGCCAGCGCGTTCCGCCAGCACACCGATCGCCAAGGCGCTGAACGGCGTTTGCGAGGCCGGCTTGATCACGCCGGTGCATCCCGCGGCCCAGCCGGGGCCCGCCTTGCGGGTTATCATCGCGGCCGGAAAATTCCACGGGGTAATCGCCGCGAAGACGCCGATCGGCTGCTTCTGCACGATCAGCCGCCGCCCTGGCAGATGCTGCGGGATCGTATCGCCATAGATGCGCTTCGCCTCCTCGGCGAAGAACTCGATGAAGCTGGCGGCATAGGCCGCCTCGCCGCGGCTTTCGGCGAGCGGCTTGCCCTGCTCGCAGGTCATGATGACGGCCAGGTCCTCCTGGTGCGCCAGCATGAGGTCGAACAGTTTTCGCAACGGCTTCTGGCGTTCCTTGGCGGTAAGCCGGCGCCAGGCGGCCTGGGCGGCGGCGGCGGCCTCGATGGCGCGCCGTGTTTCGGCGCCGCCCATCGCGGGGACCACGCCGACCAGCTCGCCGTTCGCCGGATTGCGCACCTCGAGCGTGCGCCCGTCGTCCGCCTGCACCCACGCGCCGCCAATCAGGTTGGCCTGCCGCAGCAGGTCGGGGTCCTTCAGCTTTACCCGCACGACCGGATTGGACATGGCAAACACTCTCCCCACGGCGACTCACAAAACAGTAATGCCAGAGCCGCCGCGCCGGAAGCCAGCGCGGCGTGGGCCAGGTAAGGAAGCGCCAGGTAAGGAAAGGCCAGGGCTCTGCCCTGGACCCGCTGGGGCCGGAGGCCCCAGACCCCATTCATTAAGATTCGTTGGGGAGGACGGCGAAGCCAGTAAATGTCAGCGATCATTCTAGGCTTCGCCGATTCCCCCACTTGTTCTTAATGAATCGGGGTCTGGGGCCTACGGCCCCAGCGGGGTCCAGGGGCAGAGCCCCTGGCCTTCTTCCTACGCTTCCGTTGTGCAGCGCCGCCGTTTCGTGCCATGCGCGCCGCATGTTCCGCGCCCTCTACGCCCAGATTCTCGCCCTGTCCGCCAGCCGCTACGCCCCGGTCTGGCTCGCTGCGGTCAGTTTCGCCGAGAGCAGCTTTTTCCCCATCCCGCCGGATGTGCTGCTGGTGCCGATGGCCGCGGCGCGGCCGGAGCGCGCCTGGTTCTTTGCCGCGCTGTGCACCGCCGCCAGCGTGCTGGGGGGATGCCTGGGTTATCTGATTGGCGCGGAGTTCTTCGATCAGCTCGCGCGGCCAGTGCTGCACGCTTACCACGCCGAGGCGGCGCTGGTGAATTTCCAGGCCTGGTACGCGCGCTGGGGCGTGGCGGTGATCCTGGTGAAGGGGCTGACGCCGATTCCTTATAAGCTGGTGACGATCGCGAGCGGGGCCGCGCATTTCAATTTCGCAATGTTTGTCGCGGCGAGCCTGTTGACGCGTGGCGCGCGGTTTTTCCTGGAGGCAGGTTTGCTGCGGCGCTATGGCGCGTTCATGGGTGCGTATGTACGCCGGCGGCCGGGGGTGGTGGCGGGCGCCGCGGCCGGCACGGTGGCCGGGATCGTCGTGGTGTTGCGCTTTATCTGACGCCGGCAACCGGGCGGCGCCCGCCCTTGTTCCGCGAGTCGATGATTTTGCGGCGTTCGCGCGGTGTGGACGGGGTGGGCTGAAGCCCACCCTACGGATCTGAAGCCGGTCCCGCGGTCAGCCCGCGCGCGCGGCCGCCTGTTCCGGAAACAAATCGAGCAGCCCGGCGGCCGTGGCTTGGCACACGCCGCGATCGGTAATGAGGCCGGTGAGCAGCCGCGCCGGCGTCACGTCGAACGCCGGGTTGGCCGCCGGGCTGTCGCTCGGCACGACGCGCACGGTTACCACGGCGCCATCCATGGCCCGCCCGGTCAGCGTGGTCACTTCGGTAGCGGGTCGTTCCTCGATCGGGATGTCGCGCACCCCGTCGGTGATAGTCCAGTCGATCGTGGTGCCCGGGATCGCGACCCAGAACGGCACGCCGTTGTCGTGCGCGGCGAGCGCCTTGAGATAGGTGCCGATCTTGTTGGCGGCGTCGCCGCCGCGGGTGACACGGTCGGCGCCGACGATGCACAGATCGACCTGGCCATGCTGCATCAAATGGCCGCCGGCATTGTCGGCGATCACCGTGTGCGGCACGCCGTGCTTGCCGAGTTCGAAGGCGGTGAGCGCGGCGCCCTGATTGCGCGGGCGGGTTTCGTCGACCCACACATGCACGGGCAGCCCGGCATCGTGCGCCAGGTAGATCGGTGCGAGGGCGGTGCCCCAGTCCACCGTGGCGAGCCAGCCGGCGTTGCAGTGAGTCAGTATATTAATAGGGCGGTTGCCGGCGCGCGCCGCGTGGCGCTCGATCAATGCGAGACCATGGCGGCCGATCGCTGCGTTTTGCGCGGCATCCTCGTCGGCGATGGCGGTGGCCTCCAGGTAGGCGACGCGCGGCCGGTCCGCTGCGCGGGTGTTGCGCAAACGGGTCGACATGCGATCGATCGCCCAGCCGAGATTGACCGCGGTGGGGCGGGTGGCGCGCAGCAGGGCGGCGGTGGCCGCGAGCGCTTCGGACGAGGCGTCCGTGCGCATCGAAAGTGCGATGCCGAAGGCGGCGACCGCGCCGATCAGCGGCGCGCCGCGCACCTGCATGGCGCGGATCGCGTGTGCGACCTCACGCACCGTGGTGAGGCGCAGAATGGAAAAATTCCAGGGCAGCGCGGTCTGATCCAGGATGCGGATCGACCAGCCGTCCGCCGGGTCCACCCACACGCTGCGGTACGGGGTGCCATCGATCCTCATGCGCGGCTGCTTTCCAGGTCGCCGTTCGTTGCCAATATGCCGGTCGCGGTCATCACCGCCGGATGCTCCGATTCAGATGCGCACATTCAGATACGCACATTCAGCTGCGCACATTCAGATGCGCACATTCAGATGCGCACATTCAGATGCGTTGATGCAGTACGCATACCAGCGTGAACAGCCGGCGCGCCGTTTCAAAATCGATGTCGACGCGCCCGGCCAGCCGCTGCATCATCAGCGTGGCGCCTTCGTTGTGCAGCCCGCGGCGCCCCATGTCGATCGCCTGAATGCTCGCCTCACGGCCGTCCTGTACCGCATGCGCGTAACTATCCACCAGCAGCTGGTAGTCCTTGAGCAGCCGGCGGAACGGACCGAGCGCCAGGCCGAGCGCGGTCAGCGGCGCATCGTCGGCATCGCGCACGTCGAACATCAGGCGGCCCTCGACGATCGACAGCCGCAGCACGAACGGCCCGGCAAGATCGCGCGGGGCAAAACGGTTTGCCACCGAAAGATCGCGCACCGCTTGCGCCAGATCGGCCTGCTGCAGCGGCGACAGCGTGCCGCGATTTTCGCCATCCAGCACCACCCGCAGCAGCGAGCGGTCGCCCTCGGCCAGCGTCAGCCCGGCGGCTTGGCCGGCGATCTGGCCGTGCGCCACGTAGTCACGCATGAGCCCGCTCACGCATCCTGGTCCGGGACCATGCCGAGCTGCCACATCAGGCCGATCGTGGCGCCCTTGACCGGGCGCAGCAGCCCGAGCGCCAGTGCCAGGGTCAGCGGCAGGAAGATCGCGGCTTCCGCCCACAGCGACAGGTCCAGCACGCCGTCCAGCAGCACCTGGGTGCCGATCACCAGGTGGCCGACCAGGAACACCACGAAATAGGGCGGCGCGTCGTCGGCGCGGATCGCACCGAGCGGCGCGGCGCAGTTTGGGCAGGCCGCCACCTGCCGCAGCCAGCCGGTGAACAGCCTGGCGCGGCCGCAATTGGGGCAACTGCCCAGCGCGCCGCGTAGCAGCGCGCGGGCCATTCCCGGGCGGCTGGCAGGGTCGCGCGATGCGTTCGTCCAGCGAGCGGGGGCAGTGTCGGACAAGGCTTCCTACCGTCGAAAGGGTGGGCTCTGTAGCACACAAGGCGGCGGCGGTCGCGCCCGGGTTGCACACGGCCGGGGCGCGCGCCAAGAACCCCAAATGAGGATTGCCCGCACCGGCGCCGAATTAATCGATGCTTTAGCTGCCGCGCGCCAGGCGCATGGCGGCCTCGCGCTGGTGCCGACCATGGGCGCGCTGCACGCCGGCCACCTCGCACTGCTCGAGGTCGCGCGCGCGGCGGCGCCGTGCGTTGCGGTTTCGATCTTCGTCAACCCGGCGCAATTCGGCCCGACCGAGGATTTTGCCCGCTACCCGCGCGAGGAAACGGCGGATCTGGAGAAGCTGCGCCACGCCGGATGCGACCTGGTCTGGCTGCCCAGCGTCGCCGAAATGTACCCGCAGGGCGACGCCACGCTGATCGACATGACCGGGCCGGCCCTCGGGTGGGAAGGCGCGCTGCGGCCGGGCCATTTCCGCGGCGTCGCGACGGTGGTGGCAAAACTGTTCGGCCAGGTGCGGCCCGACGCGGCGGTGTTCGGCGAAAAGGACTGGCAGCAATTGCAGGTGATCCGCCAGCTGGTGCGCGACCTGCATCTGCCGGTGCGCGTGGTCGGCGCGGCCATCGTGCGCGAACCCGACGGCCTCGCGATGTCGTCGCGCAACCGGTTCCTGACAGCCGCGGAACGGGCGCAAGCGCCCGCGCTATACGCGGCGCTGCGCGGCGTGCGCGATGCGATCGCGCGCGGCACGTCGCCGGCAAACGCGCTGCTGGCCGGCCGCGCTCGGCTGGCGGACTGCGGGTTCGCGCTGGATTACCTGGCGCTGGTGGATGGCGAAACGCTGATTGAAACCGATATCGCGTCGGCCGGCGCGCGGCTGATCGCGGCGGCGCGGTTGGGGTCGGTGCGGCTGCTGGATAATGTTGGGGTTTAGTTCTGAAGGGTAAGGAAGGCCAGGGCTCTGCCCTGGACCCGTCACGCCGGAGGCGTGCTGCGCACGACGGGGCCGGGGGCCCCAGACCCCCATTCCTTAAGAGTCGTTGGGAGAACGGCGAAGCCAGAATTTCTAGTTATTTATTGGCTTCGACGAATAGTTGAGGAAAAGCCGCGCAGCGCAAATGGGGGTCTGGGGCCGCCGGCCCCAGCGGGTCCAGGGCAGAGCCCTGGCCTTCCCTTTTCTATGTTCCGTGTCTGGCATCGACACCGGTATTGCCACCCCGGCACGCGGTGCCTACCAACGCGCCGCAGTGCCAATGGGAGCCAGGAATGCAGATCCACGACGTGAGGGTTTACCCCTCTAAATCCAATTTGCCGCGGCAGGACCAACTCGCGTGGAAGATCGCCGCGGTGGCCGCCGACCGCGTCGCGGTGGACCGCGAGGTCACCGACATGATCATCAACCGCATCATCGACAACGCCAGTGTGGCGATCGCCAGTCTCAACCGCCGGCCGGCGATTTCGGCGCGCGACATGGCGCTCGGCCATGCGCGCC
>Ga0181519_10003757_pt1 | contig 12430 bp, 14 predicted proteins | sample PEATcosm2014_Bin_26_FD_121102 | JGI IMG/M metagenome (GOLD analysis project Ga0181519, IMG submission 121102) | Peatland microbial communities from MTU Mesocosm Facility, Houghton, MI, USA - PEATcosm2014_Bin02_10_metaG | ecosystem: Environmental > Terrestrial > Soil > Wetlands > Peat | place... | reverse complement strand
TGGCGGTTTTCTTGCCATACTGTTACCAGTTCTTGACTAATGACGGCGACCAATTGAAATGCCTGCGCGAGGTGGCCTCCTGTGCTCATATCCCGGTAAATGTTCGATCATACGACGATTTTTGTTCAAGCCTAATTGTAGGAAGCTAAGTATCGAGGACCATCCTTCACACTCGCCGTGTCACTCTGGCCACGATGATCGCCTGCTCGCTGTATTCTGTTAGCGACAGAGGAGCACCCCATGACCGTCATCCGGCAAGAAGATTTTGTTGCAAGCGTAGCAGGCGCGTTGCAGTACATCAGCTACTACCACCCGGTGGATTTCATCACTTCGCTGGCCGCGGCCTACGAGCGCGAGCAGTCTCCTGCCGCCAAGGACGCGATTGCGCAGATTCTGATCAACAGCCGCATGTGTGCCGAGGGCCACCGGCCCATCTGCCAGGACACCGGCATCGTGACCGCCTTCCTCAAAATCGGCCTCGACGCGCAGTTCGTTGCTGAGCCCGGCGAGGAGCGCAAAGACATTCAGCAGTTGGTCGATGAAGGCGTTCGCCGCGCCTATCTCGACCCGGACAACAAGCTGCGGCTCTCGATACTGGCTGACCCGGCAGGCAAGCGCACCAACACCAAAGACAACACCCCGGCCTGCATCAATGTAGAACTGGTCAAGGGCGATAAAGTCGATGTCACCGTCGCGGCCAAAGGCGGAGGCTCCGAGGCGAAGTCGAAGTTCGTCATGCTCGACCCGTCAGACTCCGTCGTCGAGTGGGTGCTGAAAACCGTGCCGACGATGGGCGCGGGCTGGTGCCCGCCGGGGATGCTGGGCATCGGCATTGGCGGCACTGCTGAAAAAGCCATGCTGATGGCGAAAGAGTCCTTGATGGACCCCATCAATATTCAAGAGCTGATTGCGCGCGGACCCTCGAACCGCGCTGAGGAGTTACGCCTCGAACTCTACGAGAAGGTGAACCGCCTCGGCATCGGCGCGCAGGGCCTCGGCGGCCTCACCACCGTTCTTGACGTGAAGGTGCGCGATTATCCCACCCACGCAGTCAATTTGCCGGTAGCCATGATTCCCAACTGCGCCGCGACACGCCATGCGCACTTTGTGCTGGATGGTTCAGGTCCGGTATACCTCGACCCACCGAGTCTTGAATACTGGCCGAAGCTGACCCGCGATGTGAGCGGTGCGCGACGTGTGAATCTGGATACAACGACCCACTCTGAAGTCGCCACATGGAAGCCCGGAGAAGTCCTGCTGCTCACCGGCAAGCTGCTCACCGGGCGCGACGCCGCGCACAAACGCATTACCGATATGCTGAACCGCGGCGAAAAGCTGCCCGTTGATTTCAAGGACCGCTTCATCTATTACGTTGGCCCAGTGGCCCCGGTGCGCGAAGAGGTTGTTGGCCCCGCCGGTCCCACCACGTCCACGCGCATGGATAAGTTCACTCACCAGATGCTGGCCGAAACCGGCTTGCTCGGCATGGTCGGCAAAGCCGAGCGCGGCCCGCTGGCAATTGACGCAATCCGCGAGTTCGGCGCAGTCTATCTGATGGCCGTGGGAGGCGCGGCGTATCTCGTGGCCAAGGCTATCGTCGGTTCACGGGTTCTGGCATTTGAGGATCTCGGCATGGAAGCGATTTACGAGTTTGACGTGCGTGATATGCCCGTCACCGTCGCGGTCGATTCCAAAGGCACGAGCGTCCACCAAACTGGGCCGGCAGAGTGGCAGCAGCGGATTGCTGGGATTCCAATCTTGCAGTGAAAATACCAGGCTGGGCGATTGCGGCCAAAATCTGGATACGTGCTGAAACAGTCCGGCAAGCAAGGATTTAGGACGGACCATAGACGGATGTCCGGGCGCTTCCCTATCCGGAGCAGGAGAGCGTCCGCATCGCAAGGCCTGTCCAAATTTAGCAAAAGTTCCTGCTGGGTTCTCAAGTTACTCGTTTTCTTATCCGATAAAGTTACAGGCCAAAGCTGCGGTCTTAGGATAAGGAAAGTCCAATGAATTTTTCACTGAAGCAGAAACTTCTCGCTGGATTTGCTGTGAACTGTCTGCTGACAGTAGCCAGCTCAGTGTGCATCATCGTGCAAGTACAGCACATGCGCGCCGTAGAAAAACAGATCAACACGGTACGCATTCCCTCTGCCCTGGCTTCGGTGCGGTTGAGCCGTTACATCTCCGATGCAGCTTCCGCTTTCCGCAACTATTTGCTGTACGGCGATGACCCGGCGCTGGCAACAAAGTACGAGAATTCCCGTGAAGCCGCATGGAAAAACGTATTTACCCAGTTGGAGATACTCAAGCAACTCGGGTCGGTGGAGGATCAGGCGCTACTGACCCAGCTTGAGAGCGATATACGTGATCGCTCGGTAAAAGTGCAAGTATTGGCGCTGGCCGATATGGCTGGAAATGGTGAAGAGGGCAAGAAAAAGGCATTGGAGCGCATGAAGAGCGGCAGTGCCTTCGCTGCACAAGTCCAGTCCGACAGCGTTGAGGTAACCCAACGGGCAGAGAATGACCTCGCGCACGACAATGCCGCCCTTACCAGCGCCCAAACCACTACTTGGTTTATGGCGCTTGTTGCCGGGCTGCTCACCGCTGTCTCAGGGGTTTTTATTGGCGTGACGCTGGGCAGGCAGATTCTCTCCGGTATTAGCAAAATCTCCAATCGGATCGGCGAGGTGGCCGAAGGCAACCTGAGCGGCGATCCCCTCGAACATGGCACCCACGACGAGATTGGAGCGGCGGTGGAGAATATCAACCGCATGTGCGCTAACCTTCGCGGCATGATCCAATCTGTCCGCGCCGGGTCGGAACAAGTGGCGAGCGCGGCAACGCAGCTCTCCGTTTCCTCAGAACAACTTTTACAGAATGCCAACCAGCAGAAGGGGCAGAGCGACCACATCGTGACCGCGATGCACCAGATGGCGGCGGCCATCAGCGAGGTCAGCAACAATGCCGCGAGAGCTGCGGAAAGCGCGGTCGATGCTCGCCAGGAGGCTCACGCGGGCGGAGAGGTGGTCTCGCAGACCGTCTCCGCAATGCAGAACCTCACAGACACCAGCCGCGCCACCAGCAACCAGATCGAGGGACTAGCGCGCAGTTCCGATGAGATCGGCAAAGTCATCTCGGTCATCGGAGAGATCGCCGGGCAAACGAATCTATTGGCTTTGAACGCGGCCATTGAGGCGGCGCGCGCAGGTGAGCAGGGCCGAGGATTTGCCGTAGTGGCCGGCGAGGTACGGCGGCTGGCGGAACGGACCGGGCAGGCCACACGCGAGATAGACGGCATGATCACCAACATCCAGGGAGAAGCCCAAAAAGCCGTGGACTCAATCAAGACCGAAATTATGCACGTGAATGAAAGCGCGGAAAGCGCTGGCCGTGCAGGTACATCCATCACCGGCATCATCAAAGCCTCGGACAACGTCAAAGAGATGATCAGCCAGATCGCAGCCGCCTCCCATCAGCAGTCCGCGGCCACTGATGAAGTCAACCGGACACTGAATGAGATCTCCCACATCATCGATCTCTCCACATCCGGCACACAAGATTCGGCCAAGGCCTGCGCCGCGCTCTCGCAACTGGCCTCCGACCTCCTCGGAAGCGTATCGCAGTTCCAGTTAGAGCGCGGTACGCCGCAACATGCCTTCGGAAGAGCACGCTAATCGACCTGCGGCGCGGGCACTGAAGGCGGCAAAGTCTCTTCGTTCACCGCGAAAGCGTGAGCCTACCGGGATCGAGCGCGACTTCGTAGTATCCCGCATCGTTCCAAGGAAGCACTTTCCCATCCTGCTTGAGTATGCCGCCTGTTACGGTAACACGCACGTACTTCCCGGGCGGGAAATGAGGCGGCAAGGTCCATGTGAGCACAGTATCTTTGCCGGTTTTCTTGCTGACTGCATTGGTAACTGCTTTTTGACCCGCCCAGTAAGCGCCGACGTTGACCATGCTGTCGATCCACACGCTATCCAGTGACTTGGCGTGGTTGATGCTTGCAATCACGTCCGCGATATTGACTGGCGCATAGCCGTTATCGCCGCCCAGCGAGTGGAACAAAAATATCTGCCATTTACCGGCCTTCTGCGCCGAGTCAATATACGAGTTGAACGTGGTCGCAGTGTCGCCGGCGCGTGCGCTCTGAATCAGCAAGTTATATGGATCGGTAGTATCGTTCGCGGCGATCTGCCCATCCCAGACACCGCGATTCAGAAAGAAGCGCGTCTTGGCGACGGTGTCGAACCCTGTGTCGCCAAACGGAGAAGCTGTGGTCCACACGGCGCCCACTCCATAATTCTGTTCGATGAACGCCGTGCACTGGTCGTATTCCGCTTCGATGCTGCCCGCCCACGCCGCGCCGCAGGCGGCGCCGTCAGCATGGCAGTGGTGAGCCGTGTGATTGCCAAGCTCGTTGCCGTCTTTCGCAATCTGGGTCCATGCCGGGTGATATCCGCCGCCTGAATTTAGAAAAAATGTCATCCGAATGCCGGTAGCATGAAGCTGCGGATAGTTGGCAATCTGCGAAGGAAGCGCGTCATCGAAAGTGTATGTCAGCGCGGAGGTAAAGCCTGCCCAATTTAGGACTTTCAGATTTCCCACCGAGCCTGCGGGTTTGGGGACTCCGCTGTGTGCTAGTGTCGGCAATCCGCTCACCGATACGGGCTGCGCGGTTTGAGCAGGGCAAGTTATACCGCTCAATGCAGCGAAAAGAGATGCCGCGATGCTCAAGTGTGCGAATCGACAAGGATTCATGCGGACTTCCTTTAAGTTAGTGCCAAAAATTACTATAAATGCAGCACCGAAGCAGCGAAAATGCTTGCAGTCACAATCTTCGTCCCGCCCAGTGAATTCAGTTGCAAAATGCCCGCCCGCTTGTCGCCGGTAATGGCATAATCCGGCTCGGCCGCATCAATCAAATCGAGTAGATAGTTGTCCGCCGGGTCAGCAGCCTGATGCTTGCGCGGTATCGGTGCAGGCCACACAGTTGCTCTATATAGATTGTTCAGCATTTCCCCAACCAGATGGGGTTGAAGCCTGCCGCGAAACTTCGGGTTTCGGCAGGCAACGCGAATTTCATCAATCTGCACCTGGCAAGTGACAATGCGGAAGCGCTTCTGCAGCCATGCCTCATAGATTGTCGCAGGCGCGCCAAAGGGCGCAAGCAGCGCGCTGATGAAAATATTGCTATCCAACAGGACCAGCATCAGCGCCGCTGCACCCGCGCCCAGGCCAGGGACTCTTCAATCATCGCGTCCAGCTCGGCGGGGTCTAAATCCTCGTTGTGCTTCTTCGCGGCTCTGGCAGCCGATTCAAAAATGTATTTACTGACGGCCTCTTCAACAAAGCGCGAGAGTTCACCTTTTTTACTTCGCCCCTCATTGGCAAGGTACTGGCGCAATGACTGGTCGAGTTCCGTAGGAACGACCAGGTTCCAGCGGGTGGTTTCGGTTGTAGGCATAGACGGCTCCTGAATACAGTGTACACCTAAACAGATAAACACCTATGCGCTTATGCGGGAAGAATCAGGCAGCGGGCTGGCGGGTGGACTCGGATTCTGCCTCGGGACGAACGTACTTCGGCTCAGAGAGCAGCGATTGCAACTCGGCGGGCAGCGCGGAGAATGGAACGAATTGCGTGAAATCTTCTTCGGTCAGTTCGCGGACTTCGCCGTCTTCATTCGTCAATGGTTTTGAGTTTGACATGTATGTTTTCCCTCTTTAGCGATACGCCTCCGAGCGGTGACGAACGGTGTGGATGTGGAGAGTATTTCGCGGTTCATCGGTAAATCTGACCCGGTAGTCACCAACACGAAGACGCAGCTCACCGGAATCACCCTGTAGCTTCTTGACATCGCCTTCGCCGGTCTTGGCAAGGCGATGCAGCGCTGTGAGAATTCGCATTGCTTCTTCCCGGTCAATGCGGCGAATGTCGGCGCGCGCGACGGGAGTGAAGAGGATCTGTTTCACAGCGATTTCAATCAGCGAAGGTCTTCGGCGCTGAGGCCGAACTCAGCAAGAATCTCTTCGTGGGGGATGCCCTGGTTTTCGGCGATCCAGGCCTTCGAGGCGGCAACGGCCTTGCGCTCTTCATCGCTCTCCGGCTCATCGTCGATGGGCGCGTTGGCAATGGCGCGGGAGACAGGATCAAGCATGGTTTCAAGCAGGCCGACAACCGCATTGATCTGGCTGGGAGCCATGCGGTCAATCAACTCATGCGCCTGTTGCCTCGAATTGGTTGCGGCGGTCGCCATCGTGAAATCCAAGTATTAGCGTATACCGTCCCGCAGTGGACGGCAAACCACCTGCGAAAGTTTGAGCTTTTTGCTTCCCCACTCAGTTCCTTGTTGGGTCAAAGTGATGCGCCTTGAGATTAGATGCCTAATGTTGGCCAGGTATCATCAGTTAAATTCATTCCTGCAGTTCGCAGAGCATCATCAAATCGCGATATCTTCCCAAATGCATCAAGCAACCCAGAAAATTGAGCCTGCGCCCGAGGAATTTTCAAACTCCCATCAGCAGGTGGCCACGGCAAATCGTGTCCGTCGACGTGGACGTAAGCTGTACGGAAAACGAGCGCACCATTGTAAAACACATCCGCAAAATGGGCGGTTGTCTTAGGGGCAGGGAAATTATTTATCCATGGCTCCTTGAAGTCATCCATCCACTCTAATCCATAAGCAAGGGTGACAGAAACGTCAGGAATGTACGAAGCCGTGTTCGGATGACTCTTCACATGGAGAACGTTGCGTTGTCCATAGTACAACCCGTGGAAAGACAATTCGTCCCGGTATGACGGACCGCTATTCGTGCCCCAACATGGGATGTGATTCCAGTCTGTCGGCTGAGACGAAACAATAGTTCCAATCAGCTGCGCAAGATTCATATAAGCCTCCCGCACCATGATATGCGCCAGCTGCACGCCGTGCAACGGATCATCTCTGGAAATAGAAGAATCTCCCCCTCGTGCAACAACTCAATGAACGAGTGCAAGGACCATCACAGTGTGCCCCTGGTCCAGCTTCTGAAGCCAGAGGCACGCTTTGGAAGCGTCTGACTTGAATCCTTTCATACTTTGCACCCCAGGCGGATTGGCCGCACCGCAGGTGCCTACTTGTCCGTCAATGCTTCGACACCGGGGAGCTTCTTGCCTTCGAGGAATTCCAGCGAAGCGCCGCCGCCGGTGCTGATGTGGGTGATCTGGTCGGCGACGCCGGCCTGGTTGATGGCTGAGACCGAATCACCGCCGCCGATGATGGAAATGGCGGTGCGGTTGGCCGCGACTGCATGGGCGATGGCGTTGGTGCCGACGGCGAAGCGTGGGAATTCAAAGACGCCCGCGGGGCCATTCCACACAATGGTCTTCGCCGTCGCAACCACCTGCTCAATCGCAGCGATAGACTTGGGACCGATGTCTAGTCCCTGCCAGTCGGCGGGGAAATTGACGCTCGTATCCCATGGCTGGGTTTTGGCGTCAGGAGCGAAGTTATCGGCTAGGATGTTATCTTCGGGCAGCAGTAGGCGTACGCCTTTGGCCTTGGCTTTTTCAAGCGCGGACTTGGCTAAGTCGATCTTATCTTCTTCAACCAGCGACTTACCCGTAGTTACACCCAGCGCGCGCTGGAAGGTATAAGCCATGCCGCCGACGATAACCAATGTATCGACCTTATCGAGCAGGTTATCGATGACATCGATTTTTCCGGAGATCTTCGATCCGCCGATGATGGCGACAAATGGCTTCTCGGGTGCTTCGAGAGCTTTGCCGAGATAAGTAATTTCTTTTTCCATCAGCAGGCCAGCAACGGCGGGCTTGAGGAAGTGAGTTATCCCTTCGGTGGAAGCATGAGCGCGATGCGCTGAACCGAAGGCGTCGTTGACATAGACGTCGGCCAGCGCGGCCAATGCCTTCGAGAAGCCTGGATCGTTAGCCTCTTCTTCGGCGTGGTAGCGGAGATTCTCAAGCAGCAGCACCTGGCCAGACTCGAGCTGGCGCGATAGCTCCGAGGCAACCTCGCCAATGCAGTCGGGCGCGAAGGCCACGTTGATGCTTTCGCCGAGTTCCTTATCGAGCAGCGCGCGCAGGCGGTCAACCACCGGGCGCAGCGAGTACTTGGGGTTCGGCTTGCCCTTGGGACGGCCCAGATGCGAGGCGAGAATGACCTTGGCCTTGCGCTGGAGGGCGTACTTGATGGTGGGCAGCGTGGCCACGATGCGCGTGTCGTCGGTAATTGTCGAGCCGTCTTCAGTGAGCGGCACGTTGAAGTCAACGCGGATGAAGACGCGCTTGTTAGCCAGGTCGATGTCGCGAATGGAGAGCTTGGGCATGGGACGAAAAACCTTTCTGAGGGACTAAGGGACTAGGGACTAGGGACTGGAATCACCGCTTCCATTTCCATTTCAATGCGCCATGCGGGGTCGAGGAGCTTGACGACGACCATGGTGGCGGCGGGGCGAATGGAGCCGAAGTACTCGCCATGCACGCGGCCCACGGCCTCCCAGTCTTCGGCATGAGCAAGAAAGATGTGGGTGCGGACGACATCTTCAAAGGTGGCTCCGGCCTCGGCCAGAGCTTTCTCGGCGATCTCGAAGACGCGGCGGGTCTGCCCGGCTGCGTCCTGGTCGTTTGCGCCGACTGGCCCAGTGCCGGAGAGATGAACGACGTTCCCGATGCGCACTGCGCGCGAGAAGCCGATGATGGGTTCGTAAGGGGAAGTACCGCTGATATTTTTGCGCATAATCTTTCAGTGAACAGTGAACAGCGAACAGTTGACAGAGATCCGTGACCGATCACTGTCCACTGTTCGCTGTCGGTTACAGGCCCTTCTTGACCAGGAAGCCGATCAGATCGACGACGCGGTTGGAGTAGCCCCACTCGTTGTCGTACCAGCTGAGCACCTTGACGCTGTTGCCGACGACCTTGGTCAACGGCGCGTCAACAATGGAGCTGCGCTTGTCGCCCTTGAAGTCGGAGCTGACCAGCTCGCCGGACTCGTAGCCGAGAATGCCCTTCAGCTCGCCATCAGCAGCGGCCTTGAGCGCGGCGTTCACGGCCTTGGCGTCGGTGGCCTTCTCGGCGATGTAAGTGAGGTCAACGATAGAGACGTTGGGGGTTGGAACGCGGATTGCAAAGCCGTCGAGCTTGCCTGAGGTCTCAGGGATGACCAGCTTGAGGGCCTTGGCGGCGCCGGTCGAGCTGGGAATCATATTGATGGCGGCAGCGCGGGCACGGCGCAAGTCCTTGTGCGGGAAGTCGAGGATGACCTGGTCGTTGGTGTAGCTGTGGATGGTGGTCATAATGCCGGAAACGATGCCGGTTTCCTTGAGCAGAACCTTGACGACCGGCGCGAGGCAGTTGGTGGTGCAGCTCGCGTTCGAGATCACGTTGTGCTTGGCCGGATCGTACTTGTCCTGATTGACGCCGAGGACCAGGGTGATGTCTTCGTTGGTGGCCGGAGCGGAGATAATGACCTTCTTCACGGTCGCGCCCAGGTGAGCCTTGGCCTTGGTGGCATCGGTAAAGTGGCCGGTGGACTCAACAACGATCTGCGCGCCGACTGAAGCCCAGTCCAGCTTGGCGGGGTCGCGCTCGGCCCATACCTTGATCTTATGGCCGTCAACGGAGATGAAGTCATCGCCGGCGGTGATCTCATTCTTCAGATTGCCCAGAATCGAATCGTACTTGAGCAAGTGGGCCAGTGTAGCCGGACTGGTGAGGTCGTTGACCGCGACGAATTCGATTTCGGGGTTGCCAAGCGAGGCGCGCAAAACGTTGCGGCCGATGCGGCCGAAGCCGTTGATGCCTACCTTTACTGCCATGTTTCTCTCTCCTTGATAGTGGTGGGGCCTGGGTTGAATAAAGCCGTTGAATCTCAATTTTCCTGACCCTGCCGTGCTGCCCAGGGTCGATTTCAGTCCAGCCGCATGGCTTTCCTGGCAACGTCAGCAAAGCGCGGAAAGCCTGTGCGGACCTGATGCGGGTTTGGGGAGGACGGTGGCTGAAAAGCAGCTCTAAAGGCGATTCCACCAAACCCTTCATGCTAACACCGCTGTCAACGGCGCTGAGATGAAAACTCGCAAAAGCGCGACTTTTCCCGGAAATCCGCTCACCCAGAGTATGGCATTCCCAGTACAGGCCGGACTGTGATGCAGTGCACAACCATTGCAGCACAGGGCGGTAGTGTGTTATCCCGGTATCACAGCATGGATACCATCCACGCGGACCGAGCGAGAGGCCGGTCTTGAAGGCGGCATGAGAAGACGTTCCAGACGCGCTCCCAACACATCGGCATCCACAGGCAAAATCGGCCAGGAAGTCCCGACAAATCAACCCCGTCCGCTGGTTCCGCTGTATACGGACGATGCTCCGGTGAGCAGGCCCGCGGCTGCTCCGGCGCAGCCCAAAGCAGCCCAGCCTGCTGAACCACAGCGCAGCACTGCCCCAACACAGAGGCGCGCACCCGCCCCGGCATGGTCAGAGCCGGCAGGCACAGGACGTCTCGAAGTCGAGACGCAGCCGGAGTTGCCAACGATCCCACCCGCCCCCGAAGCCGCCGACCGCGACCCGCAAGCGCCCAAAGGCTATGTGGTGCTGGCCATCGGGCTGCCCGGCTCTGGTAAGACCACCTGGTTTCGCCGCCGCGGGGTCACGCCGCTTTCGAGCGACCTGTTGCGCAATATCCTGTTCGACGATGTCGAAGAGCAACGCTATCAGGGCCTCGTCTTCGCCACGCTGCGTTCGCTCTTGAAGGCCCGGCTGATCGCCAAAATGCCCTGGAACTATGTGGACGCGACCAATCTCTCGATTCATGAGCGCCGCCAGTGGGTCAACATGGCAAAAAGCTTCGGCTACGAGGTGCAGGCGGTGTTTTTCGATGTGCCGCTCGAAGTCTGCCTGGAGCGCAACAGCCAGCGCGACCGCTCCGTCAGCGAAGAAGTCATGCGCAAAATGGCCGAGAAGCTGAAACCGCCGGCGTTCGACGAGGGGTTTGCAAAGATCACCGTGGTGCGCGTGAAGAGCGCGGGGTAAGACGCGAAGATGCACAACTGGCGTGTGATCTTGCTCGTAATTCCACTCATAACGATCCCCTCGCGTTGCTTCGCAGCGGGGAAGTATATTGAAGTTGATACAAATGAGTGCGGCAGTGATACCCCTGTCAAAGTCACTACTGCAAAGTCGGATCTATTCACGGACAAAGTGAGTGGAGTTCGTGCGTATGGCTCGATCTCTTATCTACGCTTACTAACTAAGGCAGAAGAAAATCACTGCCATGTGATTTACAAGCTATTCGTCGCGACCTCTGGACAATCGTTCAAAATGGTCAAACAACTTGACTGGGATACGGACGATGGACAGATCGCGGCCATTGAGCTGATTGGCCTCTCACCAGATAAAACGAAGTTTGCGGCGAGCTTTATGATCGCGGAAGGAGACGGTCAATTGCACGGGCCTGTAGTTTACGACCTAAAAACAAAGACAGCAAATTATCTTGCTCTGGAAGACAAGATTCAGAAACGCATTCATGGCTGCGATCAAAACGAAGATTTTATCGGAGTAACAAACACAGGGGAAGCGATCTTTGCGATTCTACCCAGCGAATATTCAGATACGCCTGAATGTGGCGACAAAGGAGTCTGGCATTTCAATCTGAAAACCGGACGAGTCTATCGAGTCGCAAAGATTTCAGGGGATAAATGGCAATGAGCATTCGACTGGAACCCTCGCAGCGCGGTGCACTTCCTTTAACGCTTTGCATTGTGCTCGGCTGCATTCTGGTCGTGGCAATGTCATTTTCTTCAAAAGCGCAAACGACTCAAAAGGCCGTCACCAGCCCTGATGAACAATCCTGCCGAACCTTCGTGCAGAAATTCTACGACTGGTACTGGAATCAGCCTTCCAATACGATAAACGGACATCGGCCCAGTGTGCGAGATTTCCCGAGCTACTCCGATGCGCGGCAGTTGAAGCCACCGATATTAAGCAGGCAGCTTATCGAGCTAATCGAGAAAGACGAAGAAGCATCGAAAGCGGCAGGTGGAGACATCGTCAATCTGGATTTTGATCCATTCTTGAATAGCAATGGTCCGGATGGAAAATATCTCGTTAAAACCGTAAATGTTGTGGATGGAGTATGCCAGGCGGCAATCGAAGGCGGACATGGTGTCCATGAGACTGCGGAATTGGAGAAGACCGGCTCAGCGTGGTTGTTTGTCAATTTCCACTACAGCTACTATTCCGAGGACGGAAAAAAGAAACAATTTCCAGATAATGATTTAATCCACATTCTTAGCCGGTAGTACATTGAGGATTCTCACATGAGCACTTCCCCTGTTCCACCATCCTACACCGAACCCTGGCTACGCGGAACCTACGCCGAAGTTCCAGCGATAGGTCGCGCGGTGCTTCACGCGCTTGATCTGGCGCTCGA
>Ga0181519_10003755_pt1 | contig 12439 bp, 10 predicted proteins | sample PEATcosm2014_Bin_26_FD_121102 | JGI IMG/M metagenome (GOLD analysis project Ga0181519, IMG submission 121102) | Peatland microbial communities from MTU Mesocosm Facility, Houghton, MI, USA - PEATcosm2014_Bin02_10_metaG | ecosystem: Environmental > Terrestrial > Soil > Wetlands > Peat | place... | reverse complement strand
CTATGGAGCATCTTCATCCCGGTGGCGTTGCCTGGCATCATTGCCGCCACTATTTTCGCCTTTACCGTGTCATGGGGTGAGTTCCTCTACCCGATCGCCTATCTCTACTCGTCCGATCAGAAGGTGCTGACGGTCGGCATCGCCGGCGACCTGATCCGCGGCGACGTGTTCCAGTGGGGCAAGATCATGGCGGGTTGCGTTGTGGCCGCGGCTCCCCCCATTGTCATTTATGCGTTCCTGATGGATTACTACATCGCCGGCCTGACCGCCGGCGCCACCAAGGGCTAGGGAGGTCGTATGGCCGGGGTTTCGATCCGCAAGGTCGTTAAGATGTTCGAAGGTAACGTCCAAGCGGTGAAAGGGATCGACCTGGAAATCGCCGACGAGGAATTCGTCGTGCTGGTCGGCCCTTCAGGGTGCGGCAAGTCCACCACGCTGCGGATGATCGCGGGGCTGGAGGAAATCACCTCGGGCGAGATCTGGATCGGGGGAGACGTCGTCAACGACGTGCCGCCGCGCGACCGTGACATCGCCATGGTGTTCCAGAACTACGCTCTCTATCCGCACATGTCGGTATTCGACAACATGGCCTTCGGGCTGAAGCTGCGGAAGTTCCCCAAGGACGAGATCAAGCGCCGGGTCGATGAGGCCGCCCGCATGCTGGATATCCACGTCCTGCTGGACCGCAAGCCCAAGGCCCTGTCCGGCGGCCAGCGCCAGCGCGTGGCGATGGGCCGCGCCATCGTGCGCAACCCGAAAGTCTTCCTGTTCGACGAACCGCTGTCGAACCTCGACGCCAAGCTGCGGGTGGCGATGCGCACCGAAATCAAGAAGGTGCACCAGGCCATCCCGACCACGACCGTCTACGTCACCCACGACCAGGTCGAGGCAATGACCCTGGCCGATCGCGTCGTGGTGATGAACAACGGCATCATCGAGCAGGTCGGGCCGCCACAGGAACTTTACCACCACCCCGCCACGCGCTTCGTCGCCGGCTTCATCGGAAGCCCGGCGATGAACTTCATGGCGGCGGACGTGCTTGACGACGGCGGGTTGAAGTTGCGGCTGGCCGATGGCGTCGTGCTGCCGGTCCCGCCGGAGCGCGTCGATCGCTACGCGCCATACAAGGACCGTGCCATGACGCTCGGGCTGCGCCCGGAACACCTGACCGAGACGCACGACGGCGAGCGGCCGGGTGTGGCCAGGCTGAACGCGCCGGTGGACGTCGTCGAACCGATGGGCATGGAAACGCTGATCCACTTCTTCATCGGCAGCCAGCCGATCTGCGCCCGTGTCGACCCCAGCACGTTCGCGCGGCCCGGCGAAATGCTGCCGCTGGCGGCCGATCTCAACCAGATGCACCTGATTGACAATGAGTCCGGCCGCGTGGTCTAGCGCCCCCGCCGGGCTTTCCTTGTAGGCGGCGCGGGGTACGGAAACAGACGTGCCCCGTCGTTGCGCCCTGCCTTTCCCTTCCGACCACCCTCTCGAAACGAGAGGAACAAAGGACGTTTGTCATGGCTGACCTGCCGACCTATACGATTTCCGCCAGCGTGCTGCGCGACTTCATAGCTGCCATATTCCGCAAGATCGGATGCGACGCCGCCGAGGCCGAGCGCATCGCCCGCTACCTGGTGAATGCCAACCTCACCGGCCATGACAGCCACGGCGTCATCCGGACGCCGCGGTATGTCGAAGATGTGCGCACCGGACGCACCATCCCCGGCCTGTCGGTCACCGTGGTTGCCGAGAGCCCGACTCATGCGGTGCTGGAAGGCAACAACGGCTTCGGCCAGACCGTCGCTCCGCAAGCGGTCGAGATCGGCATCGCCAAGGCCAAGAAGGCGGGCATGGCGGTCGTGACGCTGCGCCACGCCGCCCATATCGGGCGGATCGGCGAGTGGGGCGAGCAGGCGGCCAACGCCGGCCTGGTTGCCATCCATTTCGTCAACGTCGAGAACAGCCTGCTGGTGGCCCCGTTTGGCGGCAAGCAGAGGCGGTACGCCACCAATCCGGTCTGTATCGCCATTCCGCCCCTGGCCGGCCGTCCCATGCTGCTGATGGACATGGCGACCTCCGTCGTCGCCGAGGGCAAGGTGATGGTCGCGGCCAACGGCGGCAAGCCGGTGCCGGAAGGCGCGCTGATCGGCACCGACGGCAAGCTCTCGGCCGACCCAAGCACGCTCTACGGCCCGAAGGTGCCCGGCCAGCCGTTCAGCGCCCGCAACGGCCAGGGCGCGATCAGGGCCATGGGCGAGCACAAGGGCTCGGCACTGGCGTTCATGTGCGAGATCCTGGGCGGCCTGTTCACCGGCGGCGGCACCGCCGGGCCGGAGACAGGTTCCGCACGGGTCTGCAACGGCATGCTGTCGATCTACCTCGACCCGGCGCACTTCGGCGTCGAGGGCCTGGTGCAGAAGGCGATGGAATACGCCGACTACGTCAAGACCTCGCCGACCGCCGAGGGGGTCGACGAAGTGCTGGTGCCTGGCGAGCCGGAAGCCCGCAACCGCGCCAACCGTGAAGCCAATGGTATCCCGCTGCAGGTCGATACCTGGGAACACCTTTGCAGCATCGGCAAGGAACTCGGTCTCCCGATTCCGGGCTGAACGGGAAAAACATTCCCGAGGAAGGATGATCGTCATGGCCGAACTGGCCACCTACACGATTGCCGCCAGTGTTCTGCGCGACTTCGTGGCCGCCATTTTCCGTGGAGCTGGATGCGGCGCAGAGGAGGCCGCGGAGATCGGGCTTCACCTCGTGTCTGCCAACCTCACGGGCCATGACAGCCACGGAGTCATCCGGATTCCCCGCTACATCGAGGACATCCAGACCAAACGCACCCTGATCGGCCAGACGGTCACCGTCGTCAGCGAGAGCGCGACCCATGCCGTGCTCGACGGCAAATACGGGTTCGGCCAGCACGTCGGCCCGCAGGCCGTCGCGATCGGCGTGGCCAAAGCCCGAAAGGAGGGGCTGTCGGTCGTCGCGCTCCGCCGTTCCGCCCATATCGGGCGGATCGGCGGCTGGGCGGAGATGGCGGCCGACGCCGGGCTGATCTCCATCCATTTCGTCAACGTCGACAACTACCCGATGGTGGCGCCGTTCGGCGGCGTCGCCCGGCGCTTCTCCACCAATCCCGTCACCATCGGCGTGCCCCCGATGGCCGGCCGCGCCATGCTGCTGCTCGACATGGCAACCTCGGTCGTGGCCGAGGGCAAGGTGATGGTCGCCTCCAACGGCGGCAAGCCGGTGCCGGAAGGCGCGCTGATCACGCCGGAAGGCAGGCTCTCGACCGACCCGGAGACGCTGTACGGCCCGCTGGTGCCGAACGGCCCGCGCAACTCGTTCTTCGGCAAGGGTTCGCTGAGGGCGTTCGGCGAGCACAAGGGGTCGGGGCTGGCCTTCATGTGCGAGATCCTGGCCGGCGTGCTGACCGGCGGCTACACCTCGGGCCCGCTTCACGATGACGGCCGGCAGATCAGCAACGGCATGTTCTCGATCTACCTCGACCCCTTGCACTTCGGCTGCGAGGATTTCGTCCGCAAGACGATGGAGTACGTCGACTACGTGAAATCGTCGCCGACCGCCGAGGGCTGCGAGGAAGTGCTGTACCCCGGCGAGCCGGAAGCCCGCCACCGCGCCGTCCGGGAAGTCGAGGGCATCCCGCTGCAGGTCGATACCTGGGTCAATCTCTGCAACATCGCCAAGGGGTTCGGCATCCCCATTCCGGCCTGAGGCAAGGCCGGACCAGGCGTGCGCCGGCGGACGAGGGGCACGCGGGCGCTTGCGTGCCCCTCGTCGCGTCTTTCCCCCCATGCTTTTTGACAACCCTCTCGCAATGAGAGGAGCAAAGGATGCTCGCCATGGCTGACCTGCCGATCCACTTGGTCCCCGCCGACACGCTGCGTGGCTTCGTGGCCGCCATTTTCAACAAGGCCGGATGCGACGCCGCCGAGGCCGTCGGCATCGCCTTCCATCTGGTCTCCGCCAACCTCACGGGTCATGACAGCCACGGCGTCATCCGGGTGCCACGCTATGTCGACGACATCCGGACCGGGCGCACCCTGGTCGGCCAGACCGTCGGCGTGCTGGCCGAAAGCGCGAACCACGCCGTGCTGGACGGTAAGCACGGGTTCGGCCAGACCATCGGCCCGCAGGCCGTCGACATCGGCATCGCCAAGGCGCGCGCCGCCGGGCTCGCGGTGGTGGCATTGCGAAGCTCGGCCCATCTCGGCCGGATCGGCGACTGGGGTGAGCGCGCGGCCGCGGCCGGGCTGATCTCCATCCATTTCGTCAACGTCGACAACGCCGAGTTGGTGGCCCCCTTCGGCGGCACCGCCCGGCGCTTCTCCACCAATCCGGTCTGCATCGGCATCCCGCCCCTGGCGGGCCGGCCGATGCTGTTGCTCGACATGGCGACCTCGGTCGTCGCCGAGGGTAAATTGCTGGTCGCCTCCAACGGTGGCAAGCCGGTACCCGAGGACGCGCTGATCGGCGCCGATGGCAAGCTCACGAATGACCCGGCCGCGGTGTATGGACCGCTGGTGCAGAACGGCCCACGCGACCACATGAACGGGACCGGTGCGCTGCGCGCCTTCGGTGAGCATAAGGGATCGGGGCTCGCCTTCATGTGCGAAATCCTGGCCGGCGTGCTGACCGGCGGCGGCACCTCGGGCCCTATGCACGGCCATGACCGGCGGATCAGCAATGGCATGTTGTCGATCTACCTCGACCCCGCGCATTTCGGCGCCCAGGATCTGGCGCGCAAGACCATGGACTACGTGGACTATGTGAAGTCCTCGCCGCCGGCGGCCGGGGTCGAGGAAGTGTTGGCGCCGGGCGAGCCGGAAGCGCGCAACCAGGCCGCCCGGTTGGTCAACGGCGTGCCGTTGCAGGTCGATACCTGGGTCAACCTGTGCAACATCGCCGCCGGGTTCGGCATCGTCATTCCCGCATAAGGTTAAGTGTACAATGACGGATCTGCCGACCCACAAGGTCCCCGCCGACACGCTGCGGGCCTTCGTCGCGGCTATTTTCGGCCGCGCCGGATGCGACGCCGTGGAGGCCGAAAGCATCGCCTCGCATCTGCTTTCCGCCAACCTCGCGGGTCATGACAGCCACGGCGTCATCCGGGTGCCCCGCTATGTCGCGGACATCCGGAGCGGGCGCACCCTGGTCGGGCAATCCGTCACCGTGGTGAGCGAGAGCGCGACCCATGCCGTGCTGGATGGCAACCACGGGTTCGGCCAGACCATCGGCGAGCAGGCCATCGATATCGGCATCAACAAGGCACGCGCGGCGGGGCTGGCGATCGTGGCGCTGCGCCACTCCGCCCATCTTGGCCGGATCGGCGACTGGGGCGAGCGCGCGGCCGCGGCCGGGCTGATCTCCATCCATTTCGTCAATGCCGCGGCTGCCGTGCTGGTGGCGCCGTTCGGCGGCACCGCCCGCCGCTTCTCCACCAATCCGGTCTGCATCGGCATCCCGCCGATGGCGGGCCGGCCGATGCTGCTGCTCGACATGGCGACCTCGGTCGTCGCCGAGGGCAAGGTGCTGGTGGCTTCCAACGGCGGCAAGCCGATCCCCGAGGGCGCCCTGATCGGTGCCGACGGCAAGCCGTCGAACGACCCGACCGTATTGTACGGACCGCTGGTGCCGAACGGCCCGCGCATCTCGGCCAACGGGACGGGTGCGCTCCGGGCCTTCGGCGAGCACAAGGGATCCGGCGTCTCCTTCATGTGCGAGATCCTGGCCGGCGTGCTGTGCGGCGGCGGCACCGCGGGCCCCAACCGCGCGCAGTTCAGCAACAACATGCTGTCGATCTACCTCGACCCCGCCCATTTCGGCGCCGCGGATCTGGTCCAGGCGGCGATGGAATACGCGGACTTCGTGAAATCCTCGCCGCCGGCGGCGGGGGTCGCGGAAGTGCTGGTGCCCGGCGAACCGGAAGCCCGCAACCGCGCCGACCGGCTGGCCAACGGCGTGCCGCTGCAGGTTGATGTCTGGGTCAACCTGTGCAACGTCGCCGCCGGATTCGGCATCGCCATTCCGGCCTGAAGCACGGCCGGGCGTTTTCTTCACCCGCCATTCATCCGTCCCGCCCACCCTGAACCGGGTATGGAGGCGGGCGGCATGGTCGAGGATTCGCGCCTGGCGCAGGGTTGCGCGGCGTTCGCGGCGGGGCGGCTGACGGAGGCCGAGGCGGCGTTCCGGGACATGCTGGCCGCCGCGCCGCGCGATGCGGAGGCGATGAGCAACCTGGCCGCGGTGCTGAACGCCACCCAACGCCACAGCGAAGCCGAGGCGGCTTGCCGGAACGCGATTTCCATACAGCCCAGCTTCTGGGCGGCCTGGGGTAATCTCGGCACCGCGCTGCACCGCCAGCAGCGCTATGATGAGGCGGTGGCCGCCTATGCCGAGGCCCTGCGGCGGAATCCCAACGACGTCAATGCCTGCACCAACCTGGGCGTGGCCCTGGCCGAGCAGGGCCGGATGCAGCTTGCGCTGGACGTGCACGATGTGGCGCTGGCGCTGGCACCCGGAAACGCCGCGGTGCGCTGCAACCGCGCCCTGGCCCTGCTGGCCGCCGGCGATCTGGCGCGCGGTTTCGCCGAGAACGAATGGCGCTGGCAGGTGCCGGACATGCTGCCGCACGGGGTGGCGGGGCCGTGCTGGCGGGGCGAGGACCCGACGGGTAGCACCATCCTGGTGCACGACGAAGGCGGCTACGGCGACACCTTGCAGTTCGTACGCTACGTGCCGTTGCTGGCGGCGCTGGGGGCGCGGGTGGTGCTGCGCGTGCAGCCGCCTCTGGTACGCCTCCTGGCACGCCTGCCCGGGTTGGCCGCGGTGCTGGCGCGCGGGACGGCGCCGCCCGATTACGATCTGCATTGCCCGATGCTGTCCTTGCCGCACTGCTTCGCCATGCTTGCCCCGCCGCGCGGCTTCGCCACGACACTGGAAAACGTGCCGGCGTCGGTTCCCTACCTGCGCGTCGATGCGGCGAAGGCGTCCGGATGGCGGGCGCGGCTCGCCGGCGAGGGGTTGCGCGTGGGCGTGGTCTGGGCGGGCGCGTCGCGGCCGGGGATGGCGGTGGCGCACGCCATGAACGCGCGGCGCTCGCTGCCGGCTGACGCGCTCGCGGCCCTGGCGGGTATCGCGGGCGTCCGGCTCGTGTCGCTGCAGAAGGGCGATGTCCTGCCCGCCGGGCTCGGCATGGTGGACCCGATGGCGGAATGCGCCGACTTCGACGACACCGCCGCGGTGGTGGCGGGGCTCGACCTGGTGATCGCGGTTGATACTGCGGTGGCGCACCTGGCCGGCGCGCTGGGGCGGCCGGTCTGGCTGCTGTCGCGCTACGACGCCTGCTGGCGCTGGCTGCACGACCGCCGCGACAGTCCATGGTACCCGGGGCTGCGCCTCTACCGGCAAACCGCGCCGGGAGAGTGGGCGCCGGTGCTGCGCGAAGTCGCCGCCGACCTCGCCGCGCTGGCCGGCGGAGCTTTCTCTCCAAGCACTTGATATTCTGGCATTGACGAGCAGCCCTGGGCTTTCTAGCGTTACCGGATGAACACCGTCACGCGCGCGCACCTCGCCGAGAGCATCTACACGCAGGTCGGTCTGTCACGCAATGAATCTGCCGACCTTCTGGAGATGGTGCTGGAGCGGATGTCCACCACGCTCGAAGCTGGTGAATCCGTCAAAGTCAGTGGGTTCGGAACCTTTTCTGTGCGCCAGAAGGGGCGGCGGATCGGCCGCAACCCGAAGACCGGGGTCGAGGTGCCAATCCTGCCGCGCCGGGTCCTGGTGTTCCGTCCGAGCCAGGTTCTGAAGGCGCATGTGAATCATGCCACGCCGCCCGAGGGCGGTGGAGACGACGAATGAACGCAACGCTGGCCGCCGACCTCGCCGATGACCGGCTGGGCGGCGGCGTGCAGGATGCGCTGCGGACCAAACCGAAGAAGGCGCCGAACGCCTTCCGCACCATCAGCGAAGTGGCGGATGAGCTTCATATTCCGCAACATGTGCTGCGTTTTTGGGAAACCAAGTTCCCCCAGGTGAAGCCGCTCAAGCGCGGCGGCGGCCGCCGCTACTACCGGCCGGACGACATCGCGCTGCTGCGCCGCATTTCGGATTTGCTGTACATCCAGGGCTATACGATCAAAGGCGTGCAGCGGCTGCTGCGCGAGGGCGGCGGCAGGCTGTCGGATGATATTCCACCCGCACCCGCGGACGAGCGGGCCGAGGCGGAGGCCGAGCGCGACATGGTGTCGCCCGACGCGGTGGAAGATAAGCAACTGCCCATGCCGGGACTGATGGCCGAGCCAGTGTCGCTGCCGCGCCCGCCGCGCCCGAAAGAGTCCGAGGCGGAACGCCTGCGCAGCGTGCTGATGCAGACTCTGGCGGAACTGGAAGCACTACGGACGCTGCTGCCGTAGTCAATCTGACGTCGGCTCGAGATCGACCCCCACCCGCACGCTGTGTTCGCCGCCGCCGAGAATGACGCCGCGAACCGGGCTGATGTCGCTGTAGTCGCGGCCCCACGCCAGCACGACGTGTTCATCGCGCACCACCAGGTCGTTGGTCGGGTCGAGATCGACCCAGCCGTGTTCCGGTCCCAGCCAAGCGCCCACCCAGGCATGTGACTGGTCGACGCCACGCCGCGCGGGCTGGCCCGCCGGCGGCTGGGTCCGAAGGTAGCCGGAGACGTAGCGCGCGGGCAATCCGAGCGCCCGCAGTCCGGCGACCATCACATGGGCAAAATCCTGACAGACGCCGGCGCGCTGGCGCAGCACCCGCGCCACCGAGGTGACGCTGGTGGTGACCCCGGTGCGGAAGGCGAAGTCCCGCCGGATGCGCGCGGTCAGGTCCAGCAGCCCTTCCAGCACCGGGCGCCCCGGCGGGAAGCTCTGCCGTGCATAAAGTCCGGCGGTGTAGTCGGCCGGCGCCAGGGGGCTGTCGAAGGTAAACTCGGCGGCCCGCCACCAGCCGGGGGCGCCGGCGCGCAGCCCCGCCACCAAGGTCTCCCAGGCCGGGGTGGCTCGGGCCGGCGGAGGGGCCGCGAAAGCGACGTCGATGTCGGCCTCCACCGTCACCTCGAAGCGCTGGTGCGGCAGGTCGAGGAACAGCCAGGTCGCGTGGTTGCCGAAATGATCCTCCGACCCCGTCATGCGCGACGGCGGCGGGTCCGCCCGCAGAGCCGCCGACAGCACGGTCTGCCCGGGAAGCGCGCGCGGCGTCAGGTGCAGCATGTGGCTCGCCAGGTCCACCGGCTCGTCGTAGGCGTATGCCGTCACGTGGCGGACCCGGTACCTCACGCGGTCCCTTTCAGCGCCGGCGCCGTTTCGGCCGACCAGCCCAGCGTCTGCACCCCCGGCAGCAGGGCGAAATAGTGGCGCGTGATGCGGTCCGAGAGGGCGGCGACGCCGGCCTCGATCGCCTGCAGGCGCACCAGCGCGCCGGCGGCCGCAACGGCCTGGTCGGGCGCGGCCAGCACGGTATCGACGACCATCTCCGCTTCACTCAACAGCCCGGCCGCGGCGCCGGCCAGGGCCTCGCGCGGCCCACCCGCGCCGTCAAGATCGTCCAGCAGGGTGTGCATCTGGGCGAGTTGGAAACCCAGGCCGCGCGGGTTGCCCTGATCGGCGAGCACCAGATCCAGCACCGGCGCCGCTTGCAGCACGTCGTAGTAGCGGCTGCGGTAGGTGATCGCGGAATCGCACAGCTCCAGCAGCAGGCGCAGCCCCGCCTCGATGCGCGGCGGCGGCTGGTCCAGCGCGATCGCCACCTCGCCCGCCACCGCCCAGGCGCGTTCCAGGCGCCGCCCCAGCTCGAGGAACATCCAGCCGCCGCCGCGCACCATGTTCTCGGCGGCGACCCCGGCGACGGCGGCGGTGAAGCGGGTGATACTCGCCATCCCCTGCGCCAGCGCGTCCAGGCTGTGCCCGGCGGAGGCGGCGTCGCCGCGCGCCGTCCGCAGGGTGGCGGTGAAGGTCGCGTACATCTCCGTGGTCAGCCGGTCGCGTACGCTGTCGGTCAGGCGCGCCACCTTGGCGAACAGGCGCGCCACCGTCCCGCCCTCGCGCACCATGCCGAGCAAGGCATCACCCAGGCCGCTGACGCTGCCGCGCTCGGGCGGCACGAAGCCGGCCTCGACCAGGCAGGCCGCCAGCACCTGCAACTCCATCGTCTCGTGCGGCAACAGGGTGGCGGCGCGCAGCAGGCGCTGCAAGGCCGCCCGGCCCAGCCGTGCCGCCCGATCGAGGCGCTCGACATAACGCCCCAGCCAGAACAGGTTGTCGGCCACCCGGCTTGGCAGGTCGCCGGCGGTGCGCCGGAGCTGCAACGCCGGCATGCTCAGCGCCGGCGGGCCGAGGACGTCGCCTTCGTCTTCGCTGAGCACCCAGACATCCTTGGAAACTCGCTCCGCCGGAGCGCGGCCGGTCAGCCACTCGGCTTCGTCGATAACGCGGGCGAGCCCGCCCGGCATCGCCCGCCAAGCCCTGCCGTCGTGCACCAGGAACAGCCGCAGCACCACCGGCCGCGGCGAGAGCCGTTCGCCATCCAGGCAGGGCGCCGCGGACGGCGGCTGCAGCCGGCCGGCCGCCCATTCCCAGGGCCGCGCCTCGATCCGCGCCATCAGTTCCGCGCACGCCGCGGCGGGCAGGTGGGCCAGCGACACCGGCGCCGCGGTGCTGTCCATCGCCGGCATCACCCTGAAACCGGCCGGATCGGCGGCCAGCGCAGCACGCCCCGCCGCCTCGCCGAGCCACAGCGTGGCGAGCCCGGGGAGCGCCAGTTCCTCGCCGAGCAACCGCCGGCACAGCGACGGCAGGAACGCCGCCAGGGCCGGCGCCTCGGCCATGCCCGAGCCGGGATCGTTGGCGATCCGCACGCTGCCCTGGCGCAGCGCGTCGATCAGTCCGGGCACGCCGAGCAGGCTGCCCGCCTCCAGTTCCAGCGGATCGATCATCCTGCCGTCGAGCCGGCGCAGCAGCACATCGACCTGTTGCAGACCTTTGAGGGTTTTCAGGAAAACCGCACCGCCGCGAACCGTCAGGTCGCCGCCCTCGACCAGCGCGCAAGACAGTTCGCGGGCCAGGATCATGTGCTCGAACCACCGCGGCGCGGTGGTGCCCGGGGTGAGCAGCGCCACGGTCGGGGCCGGCCGGCCGGCCGGGGCGAGCCGGCGCAGCGCATCCGCCCAGACGTCGAAGAACGGCCGCAGGGCACGTAACTGCACCAGCCCGAACGCCTCGGGCAGCAGCCGCGACAGCAGCCGCCGGTTCTCCAGCGCATAGCCGGCGCCGCCGGTGGCGGCCGTGTGGTCGGCGAGCACGCACCAGGCGCCGTCCGGCCCGCGGATCAGGTCGGCGGCGTAGCTGTGCAGCAGCGGAGAATGCCGGGCGAACTGGCAGGGCCGCAGGAAGCCGGGGTTGGCGAACACCAGGGCCGGCGGCAGCAGCCCCTCGGTGGCAACCTCCTGAGGACCGTAGATGTCCTCCAGCAACAGGCCGAGCAGGCGGGCGCGCTGTGCCAGGCCCGCCTCCAGCGCGGCGAACTCGGCGGCCGGCAGCAGCAGCGGCAGCGGATCGCAGCGCCGGGCACGCGCCGCCGCCCCGGGCAACACGCTCGCGATGCCCTCCTCCTGGAAGGCGCGGTCCAACCGGCGCCCTCGCTCGGCCAGACCGCTCGCGCCGAGCGACGTGAAGGCGCTCAGCACACCGCGCCAGTGCGGCCGCAGCCGGCCGGCACCGTCCACCATTTCGTCCAGGCCCGCGGCGCTCACGCCGCCGGACTGGGAAACTGGTGCGGCAGCCTGTCGCGACGAATCGGGCCCTTGGGTCACGCTGTCATCGTCTCAGAGGAACCGGCGCAGGTCCAGGGTGCGGGGATGCTCGAGGCCGATCGCTCCGCGCGGCGCGGGCATCGGGCCGGGGGTATGGCCGAACGCCTGGAAACGGGCGCGCCGGCGAGCCTCCGCCTCGTTGGCGTTGACCGGGAAGGTCTCGTAGTTGCGCCCGCCCGGATGGGCCACGTGATGGGTCAGCCCACCCAGGCTGCGCCCGTTCCAGCGGTCGTAGAGGTCGAACACCAGCGGCGTCTGCGCCGGGATGGCCGGGTGCAGCGCGCTGGGGGGTTGCCAGGCCTTGAACCGCACCCCGGCCACGTATTCGCCCGCCACCCCGGTCGGACTGAGCGGCACCGCGACCCCGTTGCAGGCGAGAACAAAGCGCTCCGGGGTGAAACCCGTCACCCGCGCCTGCAACCGCTCGGCCGAGGAGTCGACGTAGCGCACGGTGCCGCCGGGCGCGACATCCTCCCCCAGCACGTGCCAGGGCTCCAGCGCGTGGCGCAGTTCCAGTTGCATGTCGTGCACCGCGACCTCGCCGAGCCGCGGGAAGCGGAATTCCGCATGCGGGTCGAACCAGGCGCG
>Ga0181519_10003749_pt1 | contig 12458 bp, 12 predicted proteins | sample PEATcosm2014_Bin_26_FD_121102 | JGI IMG/M metagenome (GOLD analysis project Ga0181519, IMG submission 121102) | Peatland microbial communities from MTU Mesocosm Facility, Houghton, MI, USA - PEATcosm2014_Bin02_10_metaG | ecosystem: Environmental > Terrestrial > Soil > Wetlands > Peat | place... | reverse complement strand
TCAATGCAAAATCAGCCTAAAACCCCGTTAACCTGACTGCCGAGCCGTGGACCAAGATCGACTTGCAATTGTCGCCATGCTACAGCCCCGCCATGCTGGAAGGACTGCCCCCCAACAACGCCGCCTTTGTCATGCGCTTGCGCTGCACGGAGGCGCAGGCGCGCGCGCTCGCCGATCTCGTGGTCGAAACTTTCGATCCCGCCGAAACCGCCGGCGCCGCCTTCGAAGAAAAAGCCTCGACCGAAAGCTGGGCGGCGACGCCCTGGGTGGTGGAGGTTTATTTCGGCCATGAGCCCGACCAGGACAATGTGCGCGAACTCGCGGCTTTCGCCGTGGGCGAAAAACTGGCGGCGGAAATCGTGTTCGGCCGCGTCTTGCAAAAAGACTGGGTGGCGGCTTCGCTGGAGGGTTTGTCCGCCGTGCGCGCCGGGCGATTCGTGGCGCATGGCTCGCACGACCGCGCCTGCGTGAAAGCCAACGACATCGGGCTGGAGATCGAGGCGGCGCTGGCCTTCGGCACCGGCCACCACGGGACGACGCGGGGTTGCCTGCTGTTTCTCGACGAAATCTTGAAGCGCCGGCGGCCCCAAAACATACTGGACGTGGGCTGCGGCGCCGGCGTGCTGGCCTTGGCGGCCGCCCGCGCGTTGCGAATAAAGGTGGCGGCGGGCGATATCGACGCCGACGCGGTGAGGGCGACCCGCGCCAACGCAAGGCTCAACCGCGCAGGTCCCTGGCTGCTTCCGGTTCAGGCGCGCGGCGCGGCGCATCCGGCCTTGCGGCGGCCGGGCGGCTATGACCTGATCTTTGCGAACATTCTCGCGAAACCTCTGAGAATGTTGGCGCCGAGCCTCGCGCGCTTGGCGGCGCCTGGCGCCGAAATCGTGCTGTCGGGCATGCTTGTGCGCGACGTGCCGGGAGTAGCCTCGGCCTGGGCGGCGCAGGGATTCGCGCTGGCGCGGCGCCGGCATATCGACGGCTGGGCGACGCTGCTGTTGCGGCGCGGCGGGGCGTGACCCCGTCGCCCGACCGCTCCGGTCAGGCGACGCGCAAATCCTTCTCTCGGCCCCGCCTATTCCGCGATGAACTTCAGCTGGTGCGAGCGATAAAGGTCCATGATCGCCGCCGCCGTTTCCTCGATCGAGCGGCGGGTGACGTCGATCATCGGCCATTTGCGTTCGCTGAACAGGCGTTTCGACTGGGTGATCTCGTCGGAGACCATGGCGCGGTCCACATAGCTGGTGTTGTCGCTGGCGTTGAGCGACAGCAGGCGGTTCTCCCTGATCTGCACGATGCGCTCGGGCGAGGCGAACAGGCCGACCACCAGCGGGCGCTTCAGCCCGAAGATCGCCGGGGGGATCGGCGCGCCCGGCACCAGCGGCAGGTTGGCGGTCTTGACGCCGCGGTTGGCGAGATAGATGCTGGTCGGGGTTTTCGAGGTGCGGGAGACGCCGAGCAGCACCACGTCGGAAGTCTCGAAATCATCGACCATCTGGCCGTCGTCGTGGGCCATGGTGTAGTTCAGCGCGTCGATGCGGCGGAAATATTCGGAATTGAGCGTGTGCTGCGCGCCGGGGCGCGGGCTGTGCGCCGGGCCGATGTAAGAGTGGAACAGGTTCACGATCGGCTCCAGCACCGACAGCGACACCGCGCCGAATTCCGCGCAGCACGCCTTCAGCTCCTCGCTGAGATCCTGATCAACCAGCGTGTACAGGACGATGCCCGGCGCCGACTGGATCTCGTTGATCGCCCGCCGCAATTGGTCGGCGTTGCGCACCAGCGGATAGACATGCTCGATCGACACCGTGCCCTGGTACTGCGCGGCCACGGCGCGGCTGACGGCGATCAGCGTTTCGCCGGTCGAGTCGGAAACGAGATGCAGGTGGAAATAGTTGCGGTTCATCGGCGGCCCCGTCGGTGCGGATCATCCTGTCTACCGCCTTTGCCGCCCGCGCGCATCTTTTGCGGGACGCCCAACACGGTATAGGCTGAAAAAATGTTCGATTCGCTTTACCAGACTTTTTCCGAGAATACCGACCCTTCCCTCGGGGCGCCACGGTTGAAGAAATTGCGCGCGGCCTTGCGGGCGCAAAAACTCGACGGTTTCCTGGTTCCCCGCGCCGACGCGCACCAGAACGAATATGTCGCGCCCTGCGAGGAGCGGCTGGCCTGGCTGACCGGTTTTACGGGGAGCGCGGGTTTTGCCATCGTGCTGCGCGAAAAAGCCGCGCTGTTCGTCGACGGGCGCTACGCGATCCAGGCGCGCGAGCAGGTGGACCCGCTGGCCCTGGAGATCGTGGCGCTCGAAAAAACCCCTCCGGCCGAATGGCTGGCGCGCAACGCGAGGAAGAAGGCGCGCATCGGCTATGATCCCTGGCTGCACACGCCGGCGCAGGTCGCGCGCTACGAGGCCGCGGCGCGGCGCGCGGGAGCGGAACTGGTTCCAGTCGAGAACAATCCGATCGATCCGCTGTGGAGCGACCGCCCCGCCCCGCCGTGCGGCGCCGTCGCGCTGCATCCGGTCAAATACGCGGGCGAGAAGGCGGAAAAAAAAATTTCCCGCATCCGCGAAGTTTTGGAGGCCGACGCCTTCCTCGTCAGCGATCCCCACGATCTCGCCTGGGTGTTCAACCTGCGCGGCGCCGACCTCGGCCACACCCCCATCGCGCTCGGCCATGCGCTGATTTTTCGCGCGGGCAAGCCAAGATTGTTTCTGGCGGCGGCAAAGCTCAGTCCCCGCGCGCGCGCGGCGCTGGGCGCCCTGGCCGATCTCGCCGAGCCCGAAAGCCTGCCGGCGGCGCTCGCCGAACTCGGCGGCAAGAAGCGGAAAATCCTGTTCGATTCCGCAACCGCCGCGGCGGCGCTCACCCGTATCGCCGGTGAAGCCGGGGCGCGGGTGGAGCTGAGCCAAAGCCCCATCGCCTTGATGAAGGCCAGGAAAAACGCCACTGAGCTCGAGGGCGCCCGCGCCGCGCATCTGCGCGACGGCGTGGCGCTGACAAAATTCCTGTGCTGGTTCGATGCGCGCGCGCCAAAAGGCAAGCTGACCGAAATTTCCGCCGCGCTGGCGCTGGAAAATTTCAGGCGGGAGACCGGCGCGCTGAAGGACCTGTCGTTTCCCACCATTTCCGCCTTCGGCGCCCACGCCGCCCTGCCCCATTACCGCGTGACGCAAAAATCCGACGCGCGGATCGGCAAGGGGGTGTATCTCGTGGATTCCGGGGCGCAATATCTCGACGGCACCACCGACGTGACGCGCACGGTGAGCGTGGGCGCGCCCGGAAAGGCCTTCGTGGACGCCTATACGCGCGTGCTCAAAGGCCATATCGCCATCGCCCGCGCCGTGTTTCCGCGCGAAACCGTCGGCGCGCAGCTGGACGCGATGGCGCGGCTGTCGCTGTGGCGGGCGGGGCTCGATTTCGACCACGGCGTCGGGCATGGCGTCGGCTCCTATCTTTCGGTGCATGAGGGGCCGCAGCGGATTTCGAAACTGGGCGTCGTCGCGCTGGAGCCGGGCATGATCCTGTCGAACGAGCCCGGTTTTTATCGCGAGGGCGCTTTCGGCATCCGCATCGAAAATCTGGTGGCGGTGCAACCCCTTGAAATTCCCGGCGGCGAACGCGAGATGCTGGGCTTCGAGACCCTCACGCTGGCGCCGATCGACACGCGGCCGGTGGACGCCAAAATGCTCGACGCCGACGAAAAGGCCTGGCTCGACGGTTTTCACGCGAGGGTGCGCAAGGCCTTGTCGCCGCTGCTGGCGCCGTCGGAGCGGGCCTGGCTGAAAAAGGCGACCGCGCCTATCGCGCGGTGAGCCAATTTTTTTGGCCGATGGCGCGGTGAGCCAATATTTTCGTTGCGACAGGTCCACGCAGGAGAAACAATCGTAAACTAGACGTGCACGCCCGAAGCTGGGCAGGTGCGGCAAAAGCTGGCAATCGCCGCGCCAAAGCCTATATCAGTAATCAGGTCCGCCTGACCGGAGACGACCCTTGGACGATGTTGTCAAATCGGCCCGCCCGCAACGCGAGCGCGCCCACAAGAAAAACGCGGTCGTGCGCAAGCCGAGTCGCGAGGAAGCCGAAGCCGCGGTCGCGACGCTGCTGGCCTGGGCCGGAGACGATCCGACCCGCGAGGGCCTGCGCGACACGCCCGCGCGCGTCGCCAAGGCCTATGAGGAGCTGTTCGCCGGCTATGCCCAGGACCCCGCCGACGTGCTCGGCACCGTGTTCGAGGATGTAGGCGGCTACGGCGAAATGGTGCTGGTGCGCGACATTCCCTTCTATTCGCATTGCGAGCACCACATCGCGCCGTTCTTCGGACAGGCGCATATCGCCTATTACCCCGTTGGCGGCGTGTTCGGCCTGTCCAAGCTCGGTCGCCTCGTGGACATTTATGCACGCAGGTTGCAGACGCAGGAGACCATGACCGCGCAGATCCTCGACGCGCTCGACGCGCGCCTGCACGCGCGCGGCGCGGCGGTGATGATCGAGGCGGAGCACATGTGCATGTCGATGCGCGGCGTGCGCAAGCCGGGATCGCTCACGGTGACCATGCAGTTCTCCGGGCCGTTCAAGGACGATCCTGCGCAACAGGCGCGGTTTTTGACTCTGGTGCGGGGGCGGTGACGGACCCGTCGAATTCATGACGCCCAGCAGCGGCTGACTTCAACATCGTCCATCGTTCCGCGATGATTTCCTGACCACGCCGAGGCTAACGCCCCTGCCCCTCACCCCTGCCCTCTCCCCGTCAACGGGGAGAGGGAGTCGATCGAGCGCTTCCTATGGACTTTCCTCCTCCCCCCACGGACAAGCATGAACTGGAAGAAGGCGCCGCCTTCACGCCGAAGTTCGATGCTTCCGGGCTGATCGTCTGCGTCACGCAGGAGGCGTCGTCCGGCGAGATCCTGATGCTCGCCTACATGAACGCGCTGGCGCTGGAAAAAACGCTGGAGACCGGAACCGTCCATTACTGGTCGCGCTCGCGGAAAACGCTGTGGCGCAAGGGCGACACCTCCGGGCAGGTGCAGGAGCTGGTGGACATGCGCGTGGATTGCGACCAGGACGCCTTGCTGTTGCGGGTAAGGGCCGGCGGCGACGGCAAGGCCTGCCACACCGGGCGCAGGAGCTGCTTTTATCGGGCGGTTTCGCCGGAGGGGCGGCTGTCCGAGGTCTGAGCGAAAAAAATTTCCACGGCCTGCGCCAGATCGTCGGCGACGAGCGTCGGCGCGACCTTGCCTTCATGGCCCGAGCGGTATTTGCCGGTGCGCACCAGAATTCCGGCAAGGCCCGCGCCAATCGCGCCGCCGACATCGGCTTCCGCGTCGTCGCCGATCATCGCCACCTCATGCGGGGGAATCGCAAGCGCGCGCACAGCGCCATGGAAAAAATCGGCGCTGGGCTTGCCGAACACCTGCGCCGGTTTCTCGGACGCATATTCCAGCGCGGCGACGAAACCGCCGACATCCAGGCTGAGTTTTCGGTCGCGGTCCAGAAAATTGCGGTTGCGGGCGAGTGCGAGAAACTCGGCGCCATCGTGGATCAGGCGGAAGGCGTGGTTGAGATTGGCGTAGGAAAAAGCCTCGCGGGCGTCGCCGATCACCACAGCGTCCTCGCCGGATTCGAGGCCGTAAAAATCCTCGGCGAGATCGGGATGGATGAGCAGAAAAGGCTTTTTTCCGCTCGCGGCGAGGGCGTCGCGGGCGAGGCGCGCGGGGGTGAAGAGATCGGCGGGTTTTATCGCGAGGCCGATGGCGGCGAGGTCGGCGATCAGCCGGCGGCGCGGTTTTGTCGTGGTGTTGGTGACGAAGCGCAGCGGGATTTCCGCCTTGCGTAGCCTTTCAATGGCGGCCAGGCTGCCCTGCAGCGGCGCGCCGCCCACATAGACGACGCCGTCGAGGTCGAGCAGCAGGCCGCGAACGGCGGAAAGAGGCATGGTCCAGGCTCCAGGCTGGGGCCATGCTCTCACGACGCTTGAGCCCGGCGCAAGGTTCCCGATCTCGACGTTCCCGAGCCCTGCGCCCGCTTACGCCGTCCGCACCCGCGCGAGAAAAGCGTCGCATTCCTCGCGCAGCTTTTGCGTCTGGCGCGAGAGGTCCAGCACCGAATCCAGCATCTGCCTCGCCGACTGTCCCGATTGCCGGGAGGCCGAGCGCACTTCGTCCATCACCTTATTCAATTCCGCGGTCTTGGCGGCGGTGTCGTGGACGTTCTGCGCGATTTCGCGGGTGGCCTCGCCCTGCGAATTGACGGAGGCCGCGATGGCCGAGGCGATAGCGTTCACCTCGTGCGTGGCTTCCGTCATGGCGCCGATGCAGCCCGCGGCTTCCTCCGAGGCGCGCTGGACATTGGCGATCTGCGCGGCGACCTCGGCGGTGGCGCGCGTGGTCTGTTCGGCCAGCGATTTCACCTCCTGCGCCACCACGGCGAAGCCGCGGCCCATTTCGCCCGCGCGCGCCGCCTCTATTGTGGCGTTGAGCGCGAGCATGTTGGTCTGTTGCGCGATGCCCGTGATCATTTCCACGATGCCGCCGATGTGCTGGATGGCGGCGCCGAGTTCGTCCATGCGGCCGTGGGTCTTGTCGGCCTCCTGCTCGGCATTGCCGGAAACCTGCTGCGAGCGGCTGGCCTGCCCGCCGATCTCCTCCACCGAATGCGCCAGTTGCTCGGCGGCCGCCGCCAACGAACGAATGTTCGCCGCCGCCGTTTCCGCCGCGTGGGCGCCGTTTTCCGCGCGTTCGCCGGTATGGTCGGCCTCCTGCGTCAACGAGCGGGCGACGGTCTCAAGCTGGTTGGTGGCGCCCGCCACCGCCGCGACCACGCCGCCCACGACCGCATCGAAGCGTTCCGCCAGCGCGCGCATGTCGCCCTCGCGCGCCTGCGCGGCCTCGCGCCGCACTTGCGCGCGCTGCGCGCTCGCGGCCTGGTTGGTTGCGTTGAGATTGGTCCTGAAGGCCGCGACCTCCCGCGCCATCGCGCCGAGTTCGTCGGAGCGGTCGAGCCCGGGCAGGCGCGCATCATACTGGCCCTGCGCCATTTCGCGCAGCGCGCCGGTCATTTGCGTCATGCGTCCCGCGATGAAGCGGCCAAGGCCAAATGCGAGCGCGATGAAGGCGACGATCATCGGCGTGACATAAAGCGAGACATTTCCCGCCAACGCCAGCATCTCCGCGGTAAGGTCGTCGAGATAGGCGCCGCTGCCCAGCATCAGGCCGAGTTCGGGCATGGACTTGACGTAGGAGAGCTTTTCCACGTTCGCGGCGGCGCCGGGCTTGGGCCATAGATAGGTGGTGAAGCCTACGCCTTGGGTCCGCGCGAAATCGGTGAGCGTCTGGAAGGGATGGCCGCCCGACGTGTCAGTGATCGACAGCATCTCCTTGCCCTCGATCTGCGGCGTGTTCGGCGCCAGCAGGTTCACGCCTTCGAGCGAGATGGCGAAAATGTAGCCGGACTGGCCGAAGCGCAGGGGACGCAGGCGTTCGAGGCCGGCGCGGATCGCCGCATGCCGGTCGCCGCCCGCCTGCTCCACACTGGACTTCAGCACCTGCGCGGCGATGTCGACCTCGGCGCGAAGCTCCGCACGGCGATGCTCCATCGCATGCGTGTAGAAATTGTAGAAGGCCACGCCGGTGCCCAGCGTCATGGTGGCTAGCGCGGCCAGCGCCAGCGCCAGAACCATTTTCGTGATGGACAAGGAGAAACGGAGGCGCGGTTTATCGCTGTGCATGCGGCGAACTCCTGGAAGGTCGCCGCAACCTCGCCGAGTCCGCTTGCGCGAGGCTGGCCAGCGCCAAAGGCGCGGGCGCAGCCCCGGCGTCAGACGCTCAGGCGAATTCCATGATCACGGCGTCGACCGCGAGCGAATCGCCTTCCTTGCACTTCAGCGCCTTCACGGTCACGTCCCGCTCCGCGCGCAAAACGTTTTCCATCTTCATGGCCTCGACCATGGCCAGGGGATCGCCGGCCTTCAGTTCCTGGCCGACATCGACATAGAGCGCCTTGACCAGGCCCGGCATCGGGCACAGCAGGGCCTTCGAGGTGTCGGCTGGCTTCTTGATGGGCATGAGGTTGTAGATCTCGGCCTCGCGGCGCGTGAACACGCGCGCCTCCACCGACACGCCGGCGTGGGCGATCAGGAAGCCGTTGAGGACATCGCGGATCTGTACGGAATGGCCCTCGCCGTCGATCAGGCCGTTCCACACGTGGTCGCCGGGAATCCATTTGGATTCGAGGCGATGGGCCTGCCCGCCCTCGACGAAGCGCACCAGCAGCGCGCCCTCGCTTTCGTCGAGTTCGATCTGATATTGCACCCGGCCCAGCGCCACCGTGCGCTCGTCGTGGAACTTTACCGGCTTTTGCTGGCGCATCTGGCCGGAAATGCGGCGCTTGCGCTGGTTGTACATGTTGTCCACGTAAGCCGCGACCGCCGCCATGCGCAGGGCTACAGCGCCTTCCGCCACCAGCGGCGAAAAGCCGTCGGGATATTCCTCGGCGATGAAGCCGGTGGAGATGTTGCCCGAGCGCCAGCGCTCATGCTGCATCAGCGAGGACAGGAAGGGGATGTTGTGGCGGATGCCGTCGATGACGAACGCGTCGAGCGCGCGCGACTGCGCGTCGATGGCCACCAGACGGTCGCCGGCGTGGGTGACGAGTTTTGCGATCATCGGGTCGTAATAGATCGAGATCTCACCGCCCTCGTAGACGCCGGTGTCGTTACGCACCGTGATGGAATCCCAGCGTCCCTCCTCCGGCGGCCGGTATTTCACCAGACGTCCCGTGGAGGGCAGGAAGTTGCGGGTGGGGTCTTCCGCATAGATGCGGCTTTCGACCGCCCAGCCCTTGAGATGCACGTCGCTCTGCTTGAGCGCCAGCGGCTCGCCGGCGGCGACGCGGATCATCTGCTCGACCAGATCGACGCCCGTGATCAGTTCGGTGACGGGATGCTCCACCTGCAGGCGGGTGTTCATTTCCAGGAAGAAGAACGACTTGTCCTGGCCCGCGACGAATTCCACCGTGCCCGCGGAATCGTAGTTCACGGCCTTGGCGAGCGCCACCGCCTGCTCGCCCATTTTCTTCCGGGTGGCCTCGTCGAGCAGCGGCGACGGGGCTTCCTCGATCACCTTCTGGTTGCGGCGCTGGATCGAGCATTCGCGCTCGCCGAGATAGATGCAGTTGCCGTGCTTGTCGCCCAAAACCTGGATTTCGATGTGGCGGGGATTGACGATGAATTTTTCCACGAACACGCGGTCGTCGCCAAAGCTGCTCTTGGCTTCCGACTTGGATCGCGCAAAACTTTCGGCGACTTCCTCGCGCGAATGGGCGATGCGCATGCCCTTGCCGCCGCCGCCGGCGGAGGCCTTGAGAATCACGGGATATCCGATGCCGTCGGCGATTTTTACCGCCTCTTCGGGGGTCTCGATCACGCCGAGGTACCCCGGGACAGTCGAGACATTGGCGGCGTTGGCGAATTTCTTGGATTCGATCTTGTCGCCCATCGCCTCGATCGCGCCGACGTTGGGGCCGATGAAGGTGATGCCGTTGGCCTTGAGGGCTTCGGCAAACGCCGCGCGCTCCGACAGGAAACCGTAGCCGGGATGCACGGCCTCGGCGCCGGTGGTCTTGCAGGCCTCGATGATCTTGTCGATCACCAGATAGGATTCGGATGCCGCGGGCGCGCCGATATGCACGGCCTCGTCGGCCATGTAGACGTGGAGCGCGTCCTTGTCCGCCTCAGAATAGACGGCGACGGTCTTGATGCCCATCTTGCGGGCGGTCTTGATGACACGGCAGGCGATTTCGCCACGGTTGGCGATCAGGATTTTCTTGAACATTTCGGGCCCGGTGCGGACGAAGGGGAGTTCCGCGCAAAGAGACGTTTGGATTGGGCCTTTTAGGAGAAGCGGCGGCGCGCGTCCAGCGTCAAGCCAAGCTAGGGCGGATAACAAAAGGACTTAGCGCGACGCTTGCGGGCAGCCGCAAGCGCTGACGGAGTAGCAACCACGGCGTTGTCAACGCGTTTCCGGTAGCGTCGGCCTTGGCTGGGCCAATCTCCAAAATTCGGGAGAACAGATGTTTCGTAAACTCGCGGCCGAATTCTTCGGCACATTCTGGCTTGTGTTCGGGGGATGCGGCAGCGCCGTGCTCGCGGCTGGCTTTCCTCAGCTCGGCATCGGCTTCGCGGGCGTGGCGCTGGCCTTCGGCCTCACCGTCGTGACCATGGCCTATGCCGTCGGCGGGATTTCGGGCGGCCATTTCAATCCCGCGATTTCGCTCGGCCTTGCGCTCGCCGGTCGATTTCGCTGGATTGAATTGATCCCCTATTGGGTCGTCCAGGTCCTCGGCGGCGTCGCCGCGGCTGCCACACTCTACGTCATCGCTTCCGGCGCCCCGAATTTTTCCGCTGGCGGCTTCGCCTCCAACGGCTATGGCGCGCTGTCGCCTGGCCATTACAGCCTGCTCTCGTGCCTCGTCACCGAAATCGTGATGACCGCCGGCTTCCTGATCGTCATCCTGGGCTCGACCTCGAAGGCGGCGCCTCCGGGATTCGCGCCGCTCGCCATCGGGCTGGCGCTGACGCTGATCCATCTGGTTTCGATTCCCGTGACCAACACCTCGGTCAATCCGGCGCGCTCGACCGCCGTCGCGTTCTTCGCCCAGACGGGCGCGCTGGGCCAGCTCTGGCTGTTCTGGGTTGCGCCGCTGGTTGGAGGCGTGCTCGGCGCCCTGATCTGGAGGCTGCTGCTGACGCCCGGCGAATCCCCCGGTCTGATCGGACAGGAAAGGTGACGGTTGGCCGGCCTCTTGGCGGGTGACGTCAGGCGCAGGCGAGCGCGGCGCGCACCGGGCCAGCCTCGGCCCGCGCGCGCACCGCTTCCACGAACCAGGCCGGAGCGCTCTCGGCCTCCGCGAGCACATGGGCGAGCAGACCATAGACCGCAGGCGACAGGTCGCGGTCGGCCTCGGCGATCAGCCAGGTCGCGTGATCGTGGTCGAGACTCTTTCCCGGCTGTCCCCGCCACACCAGATGGTCCGTGAGGGTTTCGACGAAAAACCGCGTCCAGTCGCGGCACGCGCGGCCTTTTTGCGCGCGCTCCAGCGCGAACAGCGCCTCGGCCTCCGCGCGCGACAAAACCTCGTCCTCGAACAGCGCGCGGCGCAACTGCCGGACCTTCGCCGGCGTCATCGCCTCGGCGCCCGCCGCGAGGGAGGCGACCAGCCCGCGCCGGTCACTCGCCGGCTCGAAGCCGAAAAGCGTGTGTTTGGACGGATCGGCGCAGGCCATGTGAACGCAACTCCAAAGTCACATTCAGTTAAACCCTCGGTTCTTGCTCGACTTTGAACAAATCTGGTGAATGGTTGGCAAGGTTAACGAGTGTTGTCCAAAGGCGGCCGGCCGCGTCAGAGCGAATGGCAGAAGGCGCTGAAATGGTCGCGCACGCGGACCTTCTTGGCCTCGTCGGCGCCGCTGCGCTCCAGCGCCGCGAACACGATCTCCACCGCGCCGACGCTTTCTACGCAGCGCTCCCAGAAGAATTCCGCGGACCGGCGCAGGGCGTCGAGACGGCCCGGCGGCATCAGCCAGCCCGCCCCGCTTTTCCGCGCGATCCTGGCGCTCTCGTAGAGGTTCTCGACCATGCGCGCGCGTTCGAGCAGGTCTTCCACCGTGGGCGGCCCGTCGAAGGCGATCAGTTGGGCGGCCGATCTGGCGTTCAATTTCGGAAACGGAATGATCTGCGCATTCATGGGCTTGACCTTCGCGTGCTTGGCCCGGGCGCATGGCGCGCCTGAAGGGCTTGCTGCAACCCTCAAGCGAAATCCATGCCGGCCCTGGTCCGAAAGCGATGATGGCGTTTGTGGTAAGCGCGAAGCTTACGTTCCCGCCCGCCCATAGCCGCGGCGGTGGTAGATCAGGCCCGGGCCCGCCGCCGGCCGGGCGACGGCCAGCACTTCGCCGAAAAAGACGTGGTGGGTGCCGATGTCCTTCACTTCGGTCAGCCGGCACTCGAAACAGGCGAGCGCGCTCATCAGCGCCGGCTGGCCGTGCGTGCCGGGCTTCCACAGCCCGTGGGTGAATTTTTTTTCAAAATGCTCGTCGGTGCGCCCGGCGAAGATTTCGGAAAGCGCGCGATCCTCGGCGCCGAGGCTGTTCACGGAGAAGAACCCGTTTTCGATGAAGCGCGGACCGGAGGGCGTTTCGCGGTTGACGCAGACCAGCAGGGTCGCCGGCGAATCGGTGACGGAGGCTAGCGCCGTGACGGTCAGCCCCGCTTTCCCGGCCTTGCCGTCGGTGGCGACGATATGCACTGGCGAGGCGATGGCGCTCATGGCGTCGCGGTAGTCTTTGGGTTCGATCATGCGGTCTCCGTGGTGCCTGCGCTCCCTTAGCATCGACCGGGCGCGGCGACAAAGTTTTCCCGGATGCGCGCGCGGGTTGGCGCCCTGCCCTCAGACCTTGCGGAT
>Ga0181519_10003748_pt1 | contig 12460 bp, 8 predicted proteins | sample PEATcosm2014_Bin_26_FD_121102 | JGI IMG/M metagenome (GOLD analysis project Ga0181519, IMG submission 121102) | Peatland microbial communities from MTU Mesocosm Facility, Houghton, MI, USA - PEATcosm2014_Bin02_10_metaG | ecosystem: Environmental > Terrestrial > Soil > Wetlands > Peat | place... | reverse complement strand
GTCGGCCTGGAGCGCGTAGTGGGCCGGCGCGTTGGCAAAAAGGCGTTGGGCTTCAAGGCCACCGAGACCGAGGCCGAGGCAACAATGCGCAGCCATCGCGATACCGAGCTGCTGCGCAAGACCGAGCCGCAGGATCTGATCAAGTACGGCCTGATTCCAGAGTTTGTAGGCCGCCTGCCGGTGATGGGCATTCTCGAAGAGCTGGACGAGCCGGCGCTGGTCGAGATTTTGACCAAGCCGCGCAATGCGATTCTCAAGCAGTATCAACGGCTGCTGGAATACGAGAACGTTCGCCTGCACTTTACGCAGGAGGCGATTGGCGCCGTGGCCCGTGAGGGTCTGGCCCGCAAGGTTGGCGCGCGCGGATTGCGCATGATCCTCGAAGAGCTGATGCTCGACCTGATGTATCACCTGCCCAATAACAAGCGGGTGCGCGATCTGGAAATTACCAGCGATATGGTCGAGCGGCGCGATCTCTCTCTGTGCCTGCTGGAAAAGGCCGGGTAAGCGTAGAACCTGTCTCATAAACCAAATTCTTTGACTCGCGAAGTGCATTCAACCCGCTTTGATGCGGGTCTCACAGCCGGCAAATTTGCAGAGTGTTATTTATGAGACAGGTTGTAGTAGTTTTCATCCGAATTCTGCGAGATAAGTGACCCAGGACTCATTTTGTGAGGCTTGGGTCTACTTATTTGAAATGCATGAATGTTATCGGCCGGGAGTTATACCGCCAATGCAGTTATGAAATCCAATCACGCCCCGTTATCTCCGGTTCTCTTGGCTGCCTTTGCGCTAAGCTTATCCGCTCTGCTCTCAGTCCAGTCTTACGCGCAGGGTCTTCCGCCAACGCATGTGGACAATTTCAGCGGGCATCCGCGTCTCATCGTCATCAGCGATATCGGCAATGAGCCGGACGACCAGATGTCGCTGGTCCGCCTGCTGCTCTACTCAAATGAACTCGATATAGAAGCGCTCATTGCCTCCACATCCACTTGGCAGAAAAATGCCGTGCATCCTGAAACCATGCGGACGCTGATTGCGGCTTATGGCGAAGTGCGCGCAAACCTGCTGCTCCATGCCAAAGGATGGCCCGTCGCGGCGGAACTCGCAAGCCGCGTCTATGCAGGTCAACCGGGCTACGGCCTGGAAGCGACCGGAGACGGGAAATCCTCCTCGGGCGCGCAGGCGATTCTTCGCGCCCTGGACCGCAACGATCCCCGTCCGTTATGGATCACGATCTGGGGAGGCGCGAACACACTGGCGGAGGCGCTTCGCGAGCTGCGAGCAACCCGTACGACTGAGGAAGCAGCACAGCGGATCGCCAAGCTCCGCGTCTACTCGATCTCAGATCAGGATGATGCCGGCCCGTGGATTCGCAGGGAGTTTCCGGAGCTTTTCTATGTTGTCACTCCTTCCACGCCCACAGGTGGAGAATACTATTACGCTACATGGACCGGCATCAGCGGCGATGCTTACTATTGCAATGGCGCGGGGGCCGATTCGAGCACCGTCAGCAACGAGTGGCTTGAGGCCAATATCCGCAAAGGCCCGCTGGGCAAGCTCTATCCGCGCTTTCAGTTCATCATGGAAGGGGACACGCCCTCGTATCTCGGCTTGATTGATAACGGCCTCAATGCGTATCGCAGGCCTGATTGGGGCGGATGGGGCGGGCGTTACATCTATCGTCAGCCATACGGAGAGACGCATCCCATCTGGACCCAGGGCGGTGATCTCTTCACCCGAGTTACTTCGCAGGACACAGTAAAAGGCGTGGATGGCCGTGAATATACCTCTGACCAGGCGACGATCTGGCGCTGGCGCGAGGCATTTCAAAATGATTTCGCCGCTCGCATCAGCTGGACCATTGCGGACTTTGCTCATGCCAGCCACAATCCCATGGTTGTAGTAAATGGCCAGCCGGGAACTGCGCCGATTGACCTGGATGTTACCGTAGGCCAGCCGGTTTTGCTCGATGCCAGCCGCAGCACCGATCCCGATGGCCGGACGCTGCATTTTCATTGGTTCCATTATGCGGAGGCGGGCAGCGCGGACGGCAACCTTGCTGCAGTTACCCTCAATGGCGCAGAGACAACGCAGTTAGCCGTCACGCCCGATGCGGCGTGCCGGCCGATGTGGCTTCCGTTGATCCCCTGCAGGGGCGAGGGCACGGCGCATATCCTTCTTGCGGTAACCGGCGAAGGCACTCCTCGCCTCACCTCCTACCGGCGCATCATCCTGCATGTTCATCCCATGTCGAAGCAGCAATAACACGGTTGACGTTTTCTGTTGCTCTACAGTCCAACGTGCAACAGGAGGCGCCATGGGACGGTGCCCAGAGGGCCGGTCCTCGGGGTTCCTGGGCGGCTGAGCAACGCGCGTTAAACCCATGGAAATGGGCTGTTTTTCGCATCTTGGTGAAGAAACTAGGCATAACGAGGTCTCGGCTTTTACAATGCTTGAGGGACCTCCTCCCAAACCCAGCTCTGCTCGGGAACTAGCAAACTTGGCGGCGCACGGCCGGCCAGGATGAAGGAATGGCATGAAGTTTACGAAATTCGGCAAGGCACTCCTGATGAGCGCCCTCTCTGCTGGCATCATCCTTGGTGTTTCGTCTTGCGTTCGAAGCTACACCGTTGGCTTCCTGTATGTGACCGGAACCCAGACTGCCGGCACCGGGAATAACGGCATTGTTACCGGCTTCAAAATTGATCACAATACGGGCAAGCTGACCTCCATCAATACCCTGCCGGTCGCTTCCGGCGGAGCAAATCCGGTGCGCGCGATATTGACGTTGGGTTCCCGGTTTATTTATGTATTGAACCGCGGCGAGAGCGCCGATGGGCAGCCCTGCTCAACTGCCGATCCCTGCCAGAATCCGAATATCACGCAGTTTGCGGTGGGCGGCAACGGAGTTCTTACTCCTGAAGAGAGCTTCACCACGCAGGGCAAGAATCCCTTCCGTATGTTTGCGGATGCGACGGGTAATTTCCTCTTCGTTCTTGATCACGACGCGCCGGAGACTACCTACTGCTCCACCGCCATTTTGGGCGCGACCAGTTGTGGCGATATCACTGTCTTTCAGATCAACCAGACCACTGGGCGGTTGAGCCTGGTGACCAACACGCAGGTCTCTACCAACCTGAGCCAGCCGCTGACCTACTTTCCGGTCCCGGCCAATCCGGTTGACTTTGTGCTGGCCAGCAACAACTATGTGCTGACTCTGAGTGGTGCTGTTGCGTCGGGTTATCCATACACCAGCGGTAGCGTGGTCTTTCCGTACACCTACAGTCCCGCGACCGGGCAGCTTACGGTTGGCGCCAACTCCGCATATAGCATCGGCGCCAATGCCGGCACGGCGATCGACAGCGCCGGGGGCGTCGTCTACATCCTGGACAATGAAGCTCCCAGCCTGAGCACCGATGGCGCAGTCAGCCAGATATTGCCTTTTACGTGCTGCGCAACGGGTGGTGCGCTCCAGGCGGAGAGTACGGGCGCTGTTGCCGATGATCCGACGCTTTCGTATCCGCTTTTTGTGATGCTCGAGAACAAGGGTAAATATCTCTACGTACTGAACCAGAATGCCAACACGGCGGAATCGACAAATCCCAATGGCGGAATTGCCGCATTTCTCGTCAACTCGCCTTACCAGTTGACTGCGACTTCGCCCACTACCTTCACTGGAGTGGGATCGGCTCCGCAGTGCATGGTTGAAGATCCGTCGTATCAGTTCTTCTACACCGCCAGCAGTGATGGAACGGTGGCGCTGCGGGTTTTTGACCCGAACGCAGGTTCTCTGAACCCTTCAAATCACGCGGCGAACAGCTATACGTTGGCTGGCCCGGCGACCTGGTGCGTGACGGACGGGCGAACAGACTAATCGCAAGGCGCGAATTGGTGCGCGTGCCCGATTATCGAGCCGCACATTCCAGCGGTAGATTGCCGGCGCAAAGTTAACGCAGCCGAATCCCGAGGTAGAGATCGCCTCGGGATTCGATTCCAAACCTGGATTTTGAAGGCCAATGATTTCGGCCTGCCGACGAAAGATGAGCATGAAGTTCAACAAACCGAGCCAGCTTCTGCTGGTCTCCGCGGCCAGCCTGCTGGCGGCCAGCCTTGTGACCGCTTGCGGCACCCTTACCGTCGATTTTGTCTTCGTTACCAGTTCCAAGGCCGCGGGGCCGTATAACTACGGCGAGATCAATGTAATGGAAGTTGACTCGGAGTCTGGCCATCTGCGGCAGATCCCCACTTCACCGTTTCCCTCCGGCGGCCGCAACCCGGTGGCTGAGGCGATCTCCACCGATCAGTCCACTCTCTACGTCGTCAATCACGACGACAACGACATTGTGCAGTTCGCCATTGGCAACGACGGCAAGGTCTACCCGCAGAACACAGTGAATACGCCGGCCGTCTTCCCGATCGCCGCTGTGGTTTCGGGATCGAATCTCTTTGTGCTGGATACCTACCAGCCATTGTCCACCTGCTCGACGGCCAATCCCTGCTCGGGGGCAGTGGGCGTACTGCCCATAGCCTCTGACGATTCTCTGGGTACACCGCTGGCAAACGGCAATCTTCAATACTGGCCGCTGTCGCTACCGGGCAGCAGCGATGTGCTGATTCCTACGGCCATCAATGTGGTGGTGGACACGGTCCCGCCAAGCGGAACGAGCACCACACCAACGGTTAACACGTATGTTTATGTGAGCGCTGTGGACTGGACGGCGAGCGGTGGGGCGAATCCGGCGGAGACTCTGAGCATTTGCAATCAGCCGACCACTTCTCTTTCCAGCGCGGTTGGTTATGTGTTTAGCTTTCAGGTAGTCCCCCAAACGAATCCCCCTGCATCGAATCCCAATGCAACGACGTTGGTGCCGCTGCCCAACAGCGTACCCGTTGCCGCCGGAATACTCCCCTGCGCCTTGGCCAGCGATACGATAGACGGCGCCAAGGGTGTGACGACCGGCAGTTATCTCTACGCAGCCGATACACTCAACGGCAATGTCCTCGGCTACTCGGTTGCGCCAGCTACCGGCTTATTGACTCAGCTTTCCGGCAGCCCATTCGCGGCTGGTAACCAGCCTTCGGCAATCACTGTTGACCCCACCGGCAACTACGCTTTTGTTACCAACGCAGTGGACTCTACGATCTCTGCTTACACCATCAGCAATGGCGTGTTGAAGAGCTTCGGCACTTACCCAACGAGCACGCAGCCGGTGGCGGTTCTGGTAGATCCCTCGACCAATCACTACGTTTACGCGGCGAACTATTTGGGCGGCACTGTTTCCGGGTTTATGTTGGACAGTAACTCCAGCCCGGTTTCATTACTGGCCACGCCCAATACCCCGTATCGGGTAAATGCACAGCCCACTGCCATGGTCGCCATTACCCACGGCGGCGCGCCGGCAAAACAATAGCAATCCTCCGTACCGGGCTGAGGCCCAGACGGGGCAACCGAAAACCAGTTCTCTGCGGGCTTGAACTCTGACGGCCCACGACGAAGGAAGCGCATGAAGTTGAGCAAACTGAGCCAGCTGATTCTGGTCTCTTCTACCGGTCTTCTTGTGGCCTCGCTATTGACGGCCTGCCAGATTGTTACAGTGGACTACGTTTTTATGGCCAGCAAAACCAGTCTGACCAATTCCAGCAGCGACGGCCAGATTGATGTTTTCGCCTCCGACTCCCAGTCAGGCGCATTGCGGCCGGTCGCGACTGCGGTATCTTCCGGCGGCGCAAATCCTGTGGCCTTGGTAGTGAGTTCGGATTACCTGAATCTTTACGTGGCCAATGCGGGCGGTTCGATTGTTCACTTTGATATCGCCTCCAGCGGGTCTCTGTCGCAGAAGGAAGTGGTGACACCGGCAGGAACACCAACGGCAATTGCCGTCAATACAGCAGGAACCTATCTCTTTGCGGTCTCCTCGGCGCCTGCAACATTGACGGTCTATCCGCTCTCCGGCGGCGCGCTGGGCGCAGCAGTGGCGAGTGTCCCCCTTAGCTTGCCCGCTTATCCTTCCGATACTCTTGTCCCCACGGCAGTTACGGCGCTGGCCAACAACGATGCTGTTTACGTCGCGGCCTATGACCAGACAGTCTATAACCCCGGCGGCACGACTACTGCAAGCGGCGCCAATCCAGGCTGGGTCTTCGGATATACTGTCGGCTCTGGCGGCGCGCTCACCGCGGCTCCGCTCAGCCCGTATCTTGCTGGCGTAAAGCCCAGTGGCATTTCTGGCGAACCGACCAGCCGCTTTGTCTATGTCACCGACTTTGCTTCCAGCCAATTGATTGGCTACTCGGTTGGCTCCAACGGTACATTGAACTTCATGGTCAATGGGCCGTTCAAGAGCGGCAATGAGCCGGACGCAATCGTGGTTGATCCTCGCGCCAAGTACATCTATGTGACCAACGCGCTGGATAACTCAGTTACTGCGTATGCGATCAATCTCCAATCGGGAACACCGACCGCGTCTGTCAATGTAACCGGCAGCCAGACCAACTCCACCGATACGTTACCGGTTGCTCTTACTGTGGAGCCGGCGCTGGGCCGCTACGTTTATACCGCCAACTACCTGGGCAACTCGATCTCCGGCTTTCGCCTCGATCCCAACACCGGCGCTCTCACGCCGACCCAGGCAACGCCATATCCCACCCCATCTGAGCCAACTGCCATTGCTGCGATTCCGCATGGCAGCCATGCGACTGAATCAGTGCAGCCGTAGTTTTCTATTTGAACGATCCAAACGCAGAAAGCCCGGCGATACGCTGGGCTTTTTTCGCGTTATGGGATCCGGCCGGACTGTGCATACAGAGGCAACCCGCTTTGCACGACAGCAACCCAGCAAAACAGCGACAATAGATGAGTGAAGACCCTGCGTTTCGAAGTCGATGCCGCTCATCTTACCGCCCCGGAAGCCGAGGCGGCGATTCGTCAGGCAGCGGGTATCCTGCGCGCAGGGGGTACAGTGGCGTTGCCCACTGAGACTGTTTATGGACTGGGTGCAAATGCCCTTGACGAGGCGGCTGTTGAGCGCATCTTTTTCGCCAAGCAGCGCCCAGCATGGGATCCGGTCATTGTCCATATATCGAGCCTGGAGATGCTGGAGAATCTGGTTACTGAAATCCCCGCGGCGGCGCGCATGCTGATGGATGCTTTCTGGCCGGGACCGCTGACGTTGCTGCTGCCCCGCTCGACTGCCGTGCCTGACACGGTAACTGCGGGCCGGCCACTGGTGGGCGTGCGCATGCCCGCGCATCCTGTAGCCTTGGAGCTGATTCGCGCTGCCGGGGTGCCAGTAGCAGCGCCCAGCGCCAATATCTTTGGCCACACCAGCCCTACCACTGCCGCGCATGTGCTGGCCGATCTCGACGGGCGGATTGACGTAATCCTGGATTCCGGTCCAGCAGTGCATGGAGTGGAATCGACGGTCCTCGATCCTTGCCAGTCGCCGATGATCGTTTACCGGCCCGGCGCGGTAACTGCCGAGCAGATTCGCGCTGTTGCCGGTGCGGTGGAGGTATTTCAGCCTGCGGGTCCGTTGCTGGACGCCGCTCCTGCCCCGCACACAGACAGTGTACGACCTGCTGGCGTTGAGGCGCTGCCATCTCCCGGCGTCGGCCTGCGCCACTACGCGCCGAAAGCAAAGCTCGTTTTGATTGAAGCTCCAGAGAGTGCCGATCCAGCAAACGAGAAGTTAGCAGAGTTGCTCAATGAGGGCGCGCTGCGCTTTCAGGGTGAGCGCCTGGGCGTGATGTTGCCCGCTGAATTGCCTGCCAGTGCATTGAATGCGGCAGGATCAAATACGCAGGGGCAAATCCTGTTTTCCTGGGGCCGCTGGTCAGAACCGGAGTCACTGGCGCAGGATCTTTATGCCGGTCTGCGCTGGCTAGACGATCAGGGCTGCACGGTTATCCTTTGTCCGCTGCCTCCGCCGGAAGGTATCGGAGCAGCGATTCGCGACCGGCTGAGGAAGGCTGCGCATAACAGCTGAGGCGGCGATCTTCTGAGTCTCGGTCTGTCCATCATGGAGCCTGAACAAAGCGCTCTTCACGCTGCTTGGCGCCGAAAGCTTTGGACAGTTTGCAGGACGCCAGCTTGCCGCTCTCGTGAAACTGGACGCCGCCTCCGGACCCATCGCCGAAGATACCGCCATTCATGCAGGGAACTCCCTGCACATCTTGGTCATGGACCAGAAAACACTGCTTCAGCTTTCCGCTGGGATAAAAAGCCGCCGACGAACCCTCCGCAGGGCCAAACCAGCTTCCGCCCGCGCAGTTGTTGCCTGCAATCCAAATATCATGGCTTGGAAGAAGAAATTGCGGCTTGCCGTCGGGCGTGAGGACGATGATGGACTGCCGTGGAGCTAGCGCCTCCCCAAAAGCACTCTCGTGCGAGAGGGTGCACCGGTTCAAAGCCCCATCGGCGTAGAACCAGGCATAGCCCTTGTCGCAGGGATAGCTCTGAATCTCCTCTGGAGCCTGAAGAGTTCTACGCTGTGTCGCGGGCTGCGAAACTGCGCAGACCGCGCACAGCAAGTTGCAAATCAAAAGGGAGAATACGAGATGGTTTTTCATGGCTTTCCTCACACGAGGACCGATGTTACTCGGAATTCAGGATGCGAAAGGCATTGATTGAGACACTTTTGCAAGTGTCACAATGCAGCTTGTGTGCAGTCTTCTCCTACCAGGGTGGCTTCCATCTCGCGAAGTTGCGCAATTGTAGCTAGAGCCAGGAGATGGAAGCAGACTGCACGAACTCCCTTGGGCAACTCTTGCGCCGTCAGCCCATCGCAGACCACTCCGGTGGTTGCCTCCAGGCCGCGCTTCCAGCCGGGGCGCGCGGCGTCGCGCACCAGCAGGCTCTCGGGGGTGAAACCGGCGGCAACCAGCATGGTTTGCGCGATGCGCTGGAACTCGCTCCAACGCGATGCGATGCCGATCAGGTCGCCGGAGTGCTCCGGCAGATAACGCTGCAAGTGAGCGAGCAGTTCAAGCGAGGCGGGTTGTACTTGCAGCACGGTTAGCGCCGTCTCAGCGGGCAGCAGCCTGCGCACGGTAGCGGCCTTGCTGGGCAGCACAACTGGCAGGCTGCGCTCCAGCATCTCTTCGGAGGCACATTGCTCAGGCGCGCAGCCGACAATCGGTAGCGCGAGCGCCTCCTCGATTTCGTGCATCACAATGCGCCGTAGCTCAGGGTCTGGCTCAATTACCAGCCAGCGCGCAGGAGGAGCCATCGCCAGCCAGCGGCGCAGACGGTCACGGAGCAGGGAATCGGCAGCGCCACGCCTGCGCGCTTTCACCACTAGCTCGCCAATCAGTTGATCGACGACGAACTCGGCGGCCAGCGCAGGCGATTCCGGTGCGGCAGGGCGGCTGGCCCGTACATATACGCCGCTGCCGGCGCGGAACTCAAGCCATCCTTCGCCCTCCAACTCGCGATAAGCAGCGCTGGCCGTGTTGGCGTGGATACCAAACCGGTGCGCCAGCTCACGTGTGCTGGGTAGCCGCGCTCCAGGAAGCAGCTCCTGGCACAAAATCCCCAGCACAATCTGCGTGTGCAGTTGTTCGCGCAGCGATATATCGCCGCTCCGGTTGAGCCAAAGGCGCATTGCTCCTCAGGCCGCCTGTTCCAGTTGGCTTGCGGGAACGGGCGCTGGCGTGAGCTTCTTGCGGCCATAAAAAACGATCAACACGAGAAGGATGAGCAAAATGACGGGTAAGCCCAATAGGCTTCCTTCGGGTCCGTCGGTGCCGCCGCTCCAGAAAGTCGATCCCGCCGGAGTCACGGTCAGCAAGTGCCCAGTGGCTACATAACCGCTGTCCGCCGCGCCGTAGAAATACGTCTCTGACCAGTCCCAGGCCGCGTGGCAGCCGATGGCCCACCAGGCCGAGCCGGTTAGGCGTACGCTGACGCAGAAGACAAAACCGATGGCCGCCGCCTGGAAGATGCCGATCCAGTTCTCCCCGCCGTTGCCGGTATGCACAAAACCAAAGAGCGTGGACGTGACCCAGGCCGCTTGCCAGAAGCCTGAGCCGGAAACCTTTTTGAGGTGCAGGAGCAAGCAGGGAACCAGTCCCAGCGCTGCGATAACGTAGACCCCCCAGATGCCGTTTCCCTTGCCAAAAATAATCAGCTCCAGGCAGATTGCGCCGATAATTCCCAGCGCCCACCAGAAATTGATTCCACGGGTGAGGGTGAATTGCAGATAACAGCGAAAGCTACCCTCTTCAGTGAGGCCGGTCCCGAGGAAGGCCAGACCCCACAGTGCCGCATAAGTGAAGACCTGCGCACCGGAGAGAGCTACCGGGCCGAAGCGCAGCCAGCCGCCCCAGGCGAGGAAGCCGATCAGCGTGGAGAGCGCTGCAAACCCTACCAGCAGGCCGCTGAGGAAATGGATGAAGCGGCGAGGGCCGATGAGGTTGTAGTCGAGCACGCGGCGGCGTTCAATGAGGGCGACAATTTTGGCGGCCCCAAGGAACCCAAGCACTGTAATCGCTTCTCCGATCATGTTTCCTGTGGCGGTGAACGCGCCAGTTTTAGCGTGATGCAGCACGTTCTTCACAAACCAGGAAACGGCGAAACCGAGAGAACCGATGAAGATAGTAGACAGGATCAGGAAGATGAGTATCGACCAGCCGGAGCGCAAGCCTTGGCTACCGATAAAAACCCACTTCAGGCCGCGAAACTCCTGCGCATCCGGCGTCAGCGCCAGCGGTTGCGATGGGAGTGCCGGGGAGTGTTCCCCTGCAAGCGGAGTCTCAGTTGTTTGGGGTTGAGTTTCAGAATCCATGACCTCTCCTTTAATTGCACAAAACTATCCCATAGCGCATCTGACGCACGCATGACTGAAAGGATACTACGCCGGGGGAGGCAAATTGTTCCCAGCATTCGGCAATTTCTACGGGATTACCCGCACGTTGTAACTGGTCTCGGCGGGAAGTATCGGCGCGGTGGTCAGGTTGCACACCACCAACTGAACGGTTGATCCCTCGGAAAAGTAGGCGTTGGTCCAACTCAGGCCCAGTCCAGGATTCTTCTCTGGAGTCACTACAATCGCCATTTTGCCGTTGGCTCCGGCAATCTTCATTGCTGGGCCGTTGACGCAGTTGTTGGCGGCGATGGCCGCGCCGCGGTTATTCCAGCCAGTCGTCGTCCCGGAGAGGGGCAGCTGGCTGGTTAAAGCGATGGTTCCTGATTCAGCAGGCTGAGTTATCGAGTTATCGCCAACTTTATAACTCAATGGCAGCAGCGGCGGAGCTGTAATTCGTAAGCTCCCTTCACTGTTCACGGTAAAGTTGCTGACGCCGTTCTTCCTGAAATCAAGAAAATCTCCTTTGAACTGCAGGTTGGAGTTAATGCCGAAATACGTTCCGTCCGGCGACCAGTTCGCAGTCGGTTTTGCTCCGCTGGTTTCATAATCCGCATACGGCAGCGCGCCCGCGCCAGTTTGCGGCGTTCCTGAGTCAAAAAGAGCCGAAGGCGCGGAGGCAGCGGTGTCGCAGGTGCCGGTGAGCGAGGAGTGCAGATGGATTCCTGCTGGAAGCCCATTGGTAATGGGTCCATTCGCTGCCGTCGCAATTTTTGTCCAGTTACTCGACTTATCGATCGGATAACAGAAGAACGCGCCGCTCAGATTAGTTTCTGTGGCTTTCGGTCCCAGTAGCACTCCGATGCCATCGGGATACGCGCCGTTCGCGGATATCAGCGGGCTGCGAATCGAGGTTCCAGGGCCGTTGATATAAAAACCAATGTGGCCTGGGGTATCAATCTGCGGCGCATCCCACACCTCGCCGCCATAATCTCTGAAGCTGACATACTGGCCGCTGTAGACATGGGCATGGAGGTTATTGATTGGCGCTTCATCCTCGGCAATCGACGCGCCCGTGAAAGCTCCGCGCACCACCAGATTTTCTGTCTCGCAGTCGGTAACATTGCGGAAGCGCATGCCAAATTTAAAGACGGAATCGTTCATCACAACCACATCGATTTTGTCGCTGCATCCCTGCGCGGGAGTAGAAGATGTGATGGATTCAATGCCACCGTTGACAACCGCGGCTTTCAAGTCTTTCGGCATGGTTGCGCATGGATTCGCGCCAGCCCCAAAGCCCCACAGGTAAACAATCGGCGGGTGGTCGCCCGAGTTATAGCCCGCTCCCGGCGACTCAATCGTATAGCCGTTCGTGGCGATGCCGCCATTGACCACATTCGCTTGTATCGCTGCCGGCTTTGGCGGCTCGCCGCCTTTGGCGCCAGTTACAGTAATATTCCGGAAGGTGGTTTCATAGATCCATCCGGTGGAATCGTATTTATCGCCGAATGTAACTACCGCATCTTCTCCTCCGCTATCTGTAAAGGAGCCGCTGCAATAAATATTCTCGATGACTGATCCTTGGAGTCCATCCATGTCGATACAAGAAGAAGCATTACTGCTGCCCTGGAGCTTAATTCCCGAGATGCGGATCG
>Ga0181519_10003747_pt1 | contig 12467 bp, 5 predicted proteins | sample PEATcosm2014_Bin_26_FD_121102 | JGI IMG/M metagenome (GOLD analysis project Ga0181519, IMG submission 121102) | Peatland microbial communities from MTU Mesocosm Facility, Houghton, MI, USA - PEATcosm2014_Bin02_10_metaG | ecosystem: Environmental > Terrestrial > Soil > Wetlands > Peat | place... | reverse complement strand
GGTGGTTCTGCGGGCAACCCACGCCGCACTGTCCGCCGCCGCCCACGAAGACGCGGCCGTCGGCCATGAGAATGGCGGTGCTGTGATAGGTGCGCGGCGTCTGCATCGGGTTGAGCAGGCTGAAGGTTTTCGTGGCGGGGTTCCAGAGCTCGGGCACCAGGATGGCGGCGGTATCGGTGAAGGGCTCGGGAATGCTCTGCCCGCCGATCACCACGACGGAGCCGTCGGGCAGCACCACGCTGTTGGAGAAGGCACGCTGGTAGCTCATCGGCGCGAGCGCCGTGACGGTGGGCGCCTGGCCGACACCGGCGGTGATGTCGATGAGGTAGGCCGAATTGGTGGCGTAGGTCGTGCCGGTGGCGGTCTGCTGGTAGGCCGGCGCCCCGCCCACCTTGAGGATCTTGCCGATGTCGTACAGGACGGCGTTGCCGTTGATGCTGTAGGGATCCGTTCCCCGGTTGCCCGCCGACTCTATCGTCCCGCTGCCTGCGGTGTTGATCCAGTTCATCTGGGCGCTGGGGCCCGCCTGGAAGATCCAGCCGTTGCTCTGCGCGAACATCCACAGGTGGTTGTCGCCGCGGTAGATGCCCTGCGGATCGGGGCCCACGATATTGGTTTCGGGAATGCCGGAGGCCAGCGTCCAGGCGGTGCCGTTCCAGACCTCGCCCGTCTTGCCGCCCGCGCCGCCGCTCCACGAACCGCCCAGGGTGAAGACATTGCCGTTCGAGACCAGGGTATCGGCTTCGTAGCCGCGCGGCACATTCATTTGCGCCGCCGCCTGCCAGGCGCCGGAGACCGGCGAAAAGATGCTGGTCTTGGGGCTGCTGCTGCCTCCGTTGACCAGCACGTCGCCATTGGCCAGAACAGCCGTTCCGGGGCAGAACATGTCGGCGCCGGTGTTCGTCACGAGGACGTCGGTCGAGGTTCCGCTTGCCGGATTGAAGATGCCCGTATAGGTCTGCCCCTGCGCGCTGCCGATGTCGCCTTCATAGCTGTAGGGCGCGAACGCCGACCACAGGAGCAGGTTGCCGTTGGGCAGGTTCGCCACCGCGATCGGCGTGACGGGCAGCGAGATGACGCCGGTCCATGTCGAGGGCAAGACCGGCTGCGCGGGCGCCGCGAGGCTCCACAGGTCGTTGTAGTTGTTGGGCTGGTAGGGCGCGCAGGGCCACTGGATGAGGGGCGCGCTGTCGGCCTGCGAGTTCTGGTAGACATTCAGGCACTGGCCGCTCCAGGCCGAGACGATCTCGTAGTACTCGCCGACCTTGACGATCGACCACTGGTCATTGGTCGCCGTGCTCGCCTGGCAGGGCCACTGGATGATCGCGTCTCCGGCGGTCTTCGAGCCGTTGCTGACATTGAGGCACAGCCCGCTGCCGGCCGAAACGATGTGGAAGTAGTTGCCCACGGGTACCAGGGACCACGATTGCGCCGCAACGCCGCCGCAGGGCCACTGGACGATGGCCGTGCCCTGGTTGGTGCTGTAGGCGTTGACCGTGGCGCACTGCCCGGAGCTCGCCGAGACGATGTCGGTGGCGGCGCTGGTGGCTGCTTGCGCCGGGCGGCACGCGAGAAAAGCGAACAGCAGCAACAAAGCGACGAGCGGTTGAAACGACTTGTTCGCGCGAACCATTCCTTCCCCCATGGACAAATGGATGTACCGTATTTTAGGTATACGGGACGGTAAATTAACTACGTAGTCGTCATGGTTTTTGCGGTTTTGCATGTCCGCAACACGCCTACCGCTCCGTATCTGGCATTGCCGACCCAGACGCCGACATCGTCATCGGCGCAATTCGATTCCCGCCATACGACCCGTTCCATTGACCCAATGAGAGGTTGCCCATGGAAATCAAATCGGATTTCGCGTTCACGCCCGCCCCCCGCATCCCCCTCGCCATACCGCCCAACCCGCTCGGCCCCCTCACGGACATGCTGGGCGTCTGGGAAGGCCATGGCTTCAACATGATCTGGCGGCCTTTCCGCGATCCGGCGGTGCCCGCGCAGGACCGTTTCCTCGAACTCAACCTCACGACCGAGGATCTGGAGATCACGCAGATCAAGGGAAACATCCCCAACCGGGGCCTGCTGCAGACGGATATCAACCTGTTCGGCGCCACCTACCTGCAGCAGATCAAGGATTCGAACACCAAGGGCGGCCTGCACATCGAGCCCGGCATCTGGGTCAACGTGCCGTCCACCACCGATCCGAGCGAGGCCGGCACTGTCGTGCGCATGGCCTCCATCCCGCACGGCACGACGATCAATGCGCAGGGCACGGCCTCGGGCGTGATCGCCGGCGCACCGACCATTCCGCCCGTGAGCATCGTTCCCTTCCTGATCGGCAATCCGGCGCACCAGATTCCGTTTCCCGAATCCAATCTGTCGGTGCCCACCGCGTTCCGATCCGCCCCCGGCGACATCGACGGCGTGACCCAGGCGATGGTCGACAACCCCAACAGCGTCCTGCAATCGGCCTTGCAGGGGCAGACGATCGAGAGCTTCGTGGCCCTGCGCGTGTCCTCGGTGGTCTCCACGGGCTCGACGCCCAACGCCGGCGGCGGAACGGACAACATCGCATTCCTGACCGGCGCCGCGCCCAGCAACCAGCCCAATGCCGATGCGGCAACCGTCAGCGCAACGTTCTGGATCGAGAAGGTCAAGGGCGCCGGCGGCCGGCCGGATTTCCTGCAGCTGCAGTACACGCAGACCGTGCTGCTCAACTTCAAGGGGCTGAGCTGGCCGCATGTCACGGTGGGTACCTTGCGGCACCACCGCCACTGAGCGCGGGCGGGCGCCCGCGCGGGCGCCCGCCGCCGCAGCTAGAACGTGCCCAGGACGCGCTGCAGGTAGCGCCGGATATCGACGCTGGCGTCCTCCATCGGCGCGTACCAGCCCTGGTGGTGAACCGAGGTCTGCAGGCCCTGCTGCACGCGCTCGCACACCGCCCAGTCCTGGCGGTTGACGAGATCCCAGAATTCCACGGTATCCATCGGATCGAAGCCGGGCCGCGCCATCTCCTCGGGGTCGAACAGGAAGCGGCACTCGACCCGCGTGCGCGCCGGCCCCAGGGGCCAGAGCAGGAACGCCGCAACGTGATCGCAGGCGGCGCTGATCATCAGGTTGGGATAGACGAGCTCGCCCTGGTGCAGGGCGATTTCCTCGGGCGGCAGGGTCGCGAACGGGCGGCGCGTGGTCGTTCCGCTGTGGGTGAAGGTGTAGGCCCCGGGCCGGTGCGGCACGCCCTTTGCCCAATCCAGGCCGCTGCCGCCATCCTGGCGGAAGGCCGGCACGACCGCGCAGAGTTCCGGATGCAGGGGCCCGCAGTGGTAGCACTCGTTGTAGTTCTCCAGGACGAGCTTCCAGTTGGCGGCAAGCTCGTAGACCAGCGTGTGGCCGGTGCGCAGCTCGGCAAGCGGGTAATGCGCGAGGCGCGCTTGCGCCTGGGCGCATTGCTCCTGCAGCCCGCGCGGCTCGGCCGGCGCCGCGAGCCGCACGAAGACGAATCCGCCCCAGGGCGCAACTTCCACCGGATGCAGGGCCAGCTCCGCCTTGCATACGCCGTCGTCGTCGTGCAGGAAAGGCGCGTTGAGCAGCTGCCCTTCGTGACTGTAGGTCCAATGATGGTAGGGGCAGCGGATCGTCCCCGCCGCGCTTACGCCCCCGGAGGTTTGCACCCGCCATTTGGCATCGATCTGGGGCGCCACCAGGGCCGCGCCCCGGTGCCGGCAGACGTTGAAGTGCGCCTTGAGTTCTCCCCGGAGACTGCGCACCACGAGGATGCTGTCGCCGGCCACGTCGACGACGATATGGCTGCCGGCCGCCGCGAGTTCGTCTTCGCGGCCCACGCAGAACCATTCGCGCCGCAGCAGCTCGGCGCACTCGCGCTGCCAGTGGGGCTCGGCGTGGTAGCAGGCCGAGGGCAGGGCGGCCTCGAGCCGGGCGAGGTCGTGGCGCGCAGGGCTCATCGATGGCCCGGAATCAACCGGCTGTATCCGGGCGGCACGCGGCGCTAGAACGAGTACTTGCCCGATACGCCGATGGACGTGGGACGCAGGCGCACGTCCTTGAAATCGGTGGAGGTGAGCACGCTCTGGTACGCCAGGAGGGAAGTGCTCTTGTCGAACAGGTTGTTGCAGTAGACGGACACCTCGGTCTTGCCCACCTTGGCGCCGATGCGCGCGGTGGCATAGCGGATGGGCGGCGCATAGTTGGTCTGCGGATAGGCGCCAAAGGTGTCGTTGGAGCCGTACCGCTCGTAGGAGCCGTTGAAGTCGTAGTCCAGGCGGGCAAAGCCATCGGCGCCGCCCCAGGGCGTGAAACGGTACTCGCCGCCGATCGTGTAGGTCCACGTGGGCGTGGGCAGGCGATCGCCGGCCTTGGCCAGCAACTGGCCATCGAGCAGGATGTTGTCCTTGTGGTGCACGTCGGTGTAGCCCGAGGTGACGGTGAACACGAGGTGCTTGGTGGGCGTCCAGTCCGCTTTGAGGTCGGCGCCGCGGCTGATCGTGCGGCCGAGGTTGGCGATGTAGTTGTAGGCGCAGGTGGACAGGTAGACCGACTGCTGGATCTTGTCCCAGTTGATCCAGAACACGCTGGACTCGATCTGGAGCGTGTTGTCTAGGAAGCGTCCTTTGAGTCCGGTTTCATAGCTCCACAGGGAGTCGGAGTCGTAGGTTGCCGGCACCTGGGTCAGGCCCAGTTGGGCCAGGTCGGTGCCGCAGCCGCCATTGGGGTTCGTGGGCACGGGCTCGTTGGCGCCGCCGCCGCGGTAACCCTTTGCCGCGCTCGCGTAGATCATGCGCTGCTGGTCAAGCTGCCAGCTGACCGTCAGGCGCGGCGTGATGGGTTTCTCGGCTTGCGAGCCGGCCTGCTGGAACGGCGCCGCCGGCCCCCAGGGGCCGTCCTCGAGGTCGGTATACGAATAGCCGCTGCGCGCGATGCGCAGTCCGGCAGAGACCTTGACGGCGGGCGTGATGGCGTAGGTGGCGTCGCCATAGGCCGCCAGATCGGTTTCGGAGCCCGGGAAATTGTCGACATAGCTGTAGATGCCGTTAATCGGCGCTTCGCCCCAGTAGCTCAGCGCATTGCCCGGGCCGTAGCCGCCCTGTATCGACAGGTAGTTCGACAGGGCATTGAAGCCCGGATCGCCGTAGTACGACTGCGAATCGGAGGCCGATTCGCGGTAGAAGACGCCGGCCACCCAGGAAAGCCTGCTGCCCGAATCGTCGGCCGAGGTGAGGCGGAATTCCTGCGTGACGCCGCGTTGCGTCGCGTAATAGCCGATCGTGACGAGATAGTTCGGGTCGAAGGGCACCGTGGTCGATCCGGTGATGCTGCCCAGTTCGTAGCCGGTGCCATCGTAGGTCTGGTTCACGCGCCGGTCGATATAGGATGTCACCGACTTGAAATTGAACGCGCTGAAGGCGTAGTCGACGCTGAGCGTGGAAAGGGAGAACCGGTCGTAGTGCGGCTGGCGGATCAGCGAGGCGGTGTTGTAGGTGCCATCGGCCTCGTAATCGAGGCCGACGTCGCCGACGCGGTTGGCCTGGTAGAAGATTCCCGGGGTGATGACCAGATCCGCGATGGGCGCCCACTTGAGATTGAGGTGCAGCACGCTCGAATCGGAGTAGTTGTCGCGGGTGGCCAGGACGGCGCCGGTTGCCGGGTCGAGCCGGTCGCCATAACCGCCGTCGAGGCGGTGCCAGGCGCTGAAGCGATAGCCCAGCTTGCCGTCGACGACGGGGCCGCCCAGCGCAACGCCGGTCTCGTAGCTCGGATCGCCGTTGCGCGTCGTGGCCACGTCGGCCGTGGCGTATCCGGAAAACTTGTGCAGGCTGGCTTCCGGCGTGATGAAGCGCAGGGCGCCGCCTTCGGCGCCGGCGCCGAACAAGGTGCCCTGGGGCCCGCGCAGCACCTCGAGGCGGTCCAGATCGAAGACCTTGGGATAGGGATTGCTGCCGATGCCAGAATCGAGGCGCACCATGACCGGGACATCGTCGATGTAGATGCCGGTGGTGGAGGCGCCCACGGTGGAGATGATGCCGCGGATGGCGATATTGGTGTCGCCCGCGTCGTCGTCGGGCTGGAAGGTGAGGCCGGGCACCAGGCGGGAGATGTCGCTGATGTCCTTGACGCCCAGCGCATCCATCGTGGACTGGTCCATGGCCATGGCGCTGATGGGCACGGCGAGCAGGTCCTCGGAACGTTTTTGCGCGGTGACGGTGATCGATGGCAGCTGGGTGGCATCGTCGGCGCGGGCGGGCTGCGATCCTGCGGCCGCCGCCAGCGCCACCGACGCGATCGAGGCGGACACGCGGCGTTTTCCTGTGGGGTACATTCGTCCACCTTCCGATAACGTGACTGTACAAACGTTCAACAGAGTGTAAAACGCGATCGTCGGATTCCGCAAGGGTAGGATCGCGTTTCACGATGTCCGCCACGCTCCATCGCCCAGGACCGCCATGCCGCTCTTGCCGCAGCAATTCCCCGCGCGCCGCGCCGTGCTCAGGCTTGGTGCGCTTGCACCACTCGGGCTCCTCGGCCCCCTGCTTGGCGTGCCGGCGCGCGCGGCCACCGCGGGCAAAGGCCATGCGCTTGCGGTGCGCGGCGCCGTGCCCGATCCGCAGAATATCTTCTTCGAGGTGCGATACCCGGGCAAGGATGTCATCCGCCTGGCCGGGCACTTCTGGTACAAGGCCGCCGCCGCCCGCCAGGGCCGCAAGTGCCCGGCCATCGTGGAGCTGGGCCCCTACCGGCGCCGCGACGGCACGATGGCCAGCGACAGCATGATGTACCCGTGGTACGCCTACAACGAGTACCTCTGCTTCCGGGTCGACATCCAGGGCTCGGGCGATTCCGAGGGCGTGCTCGAGGACGAATACACCGACGAGGAACTGTCGTATTGCATCCAGGTGATCGAGCAGATCGCGGCCCATCCGCTGTGCGACGGCAAGGTGGGCATGATGGGAAAATCCTGGAGCGCGATCAATTCGCTGATGGTGGCCGCGCGCCCGGACCGCCCGGCGGCGCTCAAGGCCGTGCTGGTGTGCTGCGGCACGGAGGATCGCTACAACGACGACGTCCACTACATGGGCGGCGCCATGATGTTCGACAATTTCAGCTGGCCATCGTCGATGTGGAGCTGGCTGCCGGCGCCCCCCGATCCCGCGGTGGTGGGCGAACGCTGGAAGGAACTTTGGCGCCAGCGCATACGCGCTGCCGATTTCTGGTTCAAGCCCTGGGGCGGCCATCCGACGCGCGATGACTACTGGCGCGCGACGAGCGTGCGCGAACACATGGGCGACATCGGGGTGCCGGTGTTCGTCCTTTCGGGCTGGCAGGACGGCTATCACAATCCGGTCGAACGCACGGTCACGGCGCTGGGCGCGGCCGGAAAACCGGTGGCCGGGCTCATCGGGCCCTGGGGCCACAAATACCCGTTCGACGCCTATCCGGGCCCGCGCATCGATTGGCTGCACTACAGCCTGTCGCACTGGTGGGATGTCTGGCTCAAGGAGCGGGCGCCCGACGCCGCATCGCAGTGGCCGGCGATGCCGGTATGGTTGGGCCGATCGGCCGAGCCCAATGCCTCGGCATGCGCCGACGAGGTCGGGCGCTGGGTTGCCGAGGACGGCAACTGGCGCGGCCGGGCGCGCGACAGCGTCCTTTACCTGGCCGCGCCGGGGCGCCTGGCGCCGGCATTGCCGCCCGCGGCGCAGGTCGAGAGCGCCACGGATCTCGTGGCGGCCACGGCGATGATGGAGACGAGTTCCTGGGGCGAGTGCGGCAACGACGACCTGCCGCAGGACCAGGCGGCCGCGGACCGCGCCTCGCTGTGCTTCGATGGCGAGCCGCTCGCGCAGGATACGGATGTCTTCGGCTATCCGGTCGCGACCCTGAACCTGTCGGCGGACCAGGCGCGCGGCTGCGTGGCCGTGCGCCTGTGCGAGATCAGCCCCGCGACCGGCGCCTCGCATCTGGTGAGCTACAGCTTCCACAACCTGTGCTATCGCGACGGCGACATGTCCCGGCCGTCGCTGCTGGAGCCCGGGGCGCGCTTCACCGTGCGCATTGCCTTGAGCCTTACGGGCCACACGTTTCGCAAGGGTTGGCGGATTCGCCTCGCGGTGTCGCCCTCGTTCTTTCCCACGCTCTGGGCGGGAACCGGCCGGCTGGGGATAAGCCTTTTCACGGGGCCTGACGCAGCGGGCGTGGCGAGCAGCCTCAGCCTGCCGCTGCGCCCCGCCCGTCCGATCCCGGACGCGCGGATCCAGGCCTTGCTGCCGGCCGCCGCGGCGGTGGCCGTGGTCGATGCGCAGGAGTACGTTCCCGTGCTCGCCACGGGGCGCCCCGACAGATCCTCGCGCACTGCGCAGAGCCTGAGCATCGACGGCAAGCCGGGGCTCGCAGTGGACAAGGTATTCGATTCGGGCCGCTACCAGTATGGCGGCCCGCTCGACGGCCTCTGGGTCGATATCGCGGCGCAGGAGCGCTATGAAATGGCGCTCGACGATCCGCTGTCGCTCGTGGCCACGACGCGGTCCACCTCGACCTTCGAGCGGCCGCACGCCCACTGGTGGGCGCGCGCCGAGACCACCAGCCGGCTATGGAACGAAGTGGCCGTCGACGGCAGCGTTTCGTTCCGCTACACGGCCACCATTCGAACCTTCCTGGGCGATGCGCAGGGAAGCTATGAACCGTTCGAGGAAAAAACCGTTACGGGCGTGATCGCGCGTACCTGGATCTGAAAGACCATGCAGCGGCGCGCGCGGCAGGCGCCCGCCGCGGGCCGGCGCCTCAGGCGCGCATGCGCAGGCCCGGCGGATCGTACGGGGCCTGGGGCAGCAGGCGTGCCGGCCGCGGTTCTCCGAGAACCGGCACGGTGAAGGGCACCGGCGCATCGGCCAGCGCCCGCTCCACGTAGGCCAGTGCGAGGCTCAGGCCCACATGATGGCCGTAGCCGCCCGAGGTCACGAAGCCCACGCGCTGCCCATCGGCGAACACGGGCTCCATCGGGCGCGCGTCTGCGCCGGTGGCGTCGATCTCCAGCAGCACGAGGCGCTGGTCCGGTCCCGCCTCCCGCTGGGCCAGGGCGGCGCCACGGCCGATGAAATCGCCCTTAGTGAAGTCGATGAAGCGGTCGAGGCCGGCCATGGCCGCCGAGTAGGAGGGGGCGAATTCGCGCGACCAGATGCCGTAGCCTTTTTCCAGCCGCAGGCTGTCCTGGGCGCGCATTCCGATGGGCCGCAGGCCCATCGGGGCGCCGGCCGCGATGAGCAGGTTCCACAGGACACGCTGCTGGGCCGCGGGCACGGTGATCTCGTAGCCCAGTTCACCGGTGAGCGAGATGCGGGCGATCTGGGCGCGCAGCGGACCGATGTCGAAGGCGCCGCAGCCCAGGAAGGGCAGGGCGCCGCTGCCCAGGTCCGCATCGGCAAGGCCCGCGAGGATGTCGCGCGCCCGCGGTCCGGACAAGGAGCAGCCCAGCCAGCTTTCGGAGAGGTTCTCGATCGTGACGCCGGACCTGGGCTGGTGGTCGTGGAACCAGCGCAGATGCCACTGCTGCAGGTAATAGGAGCCGATCAGCCAGAAGCGCTCGGCCGACAGCCGGCTCACGGTCAGGTCGCCCATCAGCTTGCCCGTGGGCGCGAGCATCGGCGCCAGACGCAGCCGGCCGACCGGGGGCAGGGCGCTGGCCAGCAGGTGGTCGAGCCAGGCTTCGGCGCCGGGGCCGCGCACCTCGTAGCGCGCGTACACGCCGGTGTCGAGCAGTCCGGCCGCCGCGCGGGTCGCCTGAACCTCGGCCTGCACGAATCGCTCGGCGTTCGACCGTCGCAGGCTCGGCTCCTCGACGAAGGCCGGCTCGCCTGCCGCGAAGTATTGGGGCGACTCCGTTCCCCAGACGACGCCGAAGCGGGCGCCCGCCGCCTGCTGCGCGTCGTAGGCCGGGGTGGTCTTGAGCGGGCGGCCGGCGGGCAGTTCCTCGTTGGGGTAGGCGATGACGAAGCGCCGCGCATAGAACTGGGCCGTGGTCTCGCGCAGATAACGGTCGTTGCTGGCGAAGGCGCCGTAGCGCGCCACGTCCATGCCGAAGATGTCGGCCCCGGGGTCGCCCTCGACCAGCCAGTTGGCGAGCACGAGGCCGATGGCGCCGCCCTGCGAAAAACCCGACATGCAGCCGCAGGCCGCCCAGAAGTTGCGCAGGCCGGGCACAGGCCCTACCAGGGGATTGCCGTCGGGCGTGAAGGTGAAGGCGCCGTTGACCCACTTGCGGATGCCCGCCTGCTTGAGGCAGGGAAAGCGCTCGAAGCCGATGAGCAGTTCCGGGAGGATCCGGTCGATGTCTTCGGGCAGCAGCTCCATGCCGTAGTCCCACTCCGCGCCTTCGGTCTTCCAGTGGCGCGGGTTGCGCTCGTAGACCCCGAGCAGGACCCCGTGGCGTTCCTGCTGCAGGTAGGTGAAACCTTCGAGGTCGGTGACGCAGGGCATCTCGCCGTCGCGCGCGAGCAGGGCCGGCAGATCCTCGGTGACGAGGTAATGGTGCTGCATCGGCGTGATGGGCAGATCGACGCCGGCCATGCGGCCGACCCGCCGCGCCCACAGGCCCGCCGCATTGACGACGTGCTCGGCCGTGATCGGCCCCAGCTCGGTATCGACGCGCCATTGGCCATCGGGCAGTTGCGTGAGCGCCGTGACCCTATTGCGCAAGATGACATCGGCGCCGCGGCGGCGCGCGGCGATGGCAAAGGCGTGCGTCGCGCCATGCGGATCGACCGCGCCCTCGTGCGGGTCGAACATGCCGCCCAGCAGGCCTGCCGGGTCGACGATGGGGCATTGCGCAACGATCTCCTTGGGCGTGGCCAGCCGCGCGCCGATGCCCAGCGTCTGGTAGACCGCGCAGGCGCCCTTGAGCCATTCCCAGCGCGCGGGCGAGGTCGCGATGCTGTAGCCGCCGGGCATGTGCAGGCCCACGCTCTGGCCGCTTTCGGCCTCGATGTCGCGGTACAGGCCGATCGTGTAGGCCTGCAGGGCGGCGATATTGGGGTCGTCGTTGAGCGCATGAAAGCCCGCTGCCGCGTGCCAGGTGGAGCCGGCCGTCAGCTCGGCGCGTTCGACCAGCGCGACCTCGCTCCAGCCGCGGCGCGCCAGGTGATAGAGGACGCTGGCGCCGACGATGCCACCGCCGATGACGACGACGCGGTAATGGCTCTTCATTGCGGGCGGTGCCGGCAGCTGCGCCGCGCTCAGGGCGCCGCCGGCACGGCTTTGCCGCCTGGCGTTTCGAGGAGGTAGCGGTCGAACCAGTCCAGGTAGCGCGCCACGCGGTCGAGCGCGAATGCCGGGGTGTCGGGCGAGTGGTGCATATTGGGGTAGACGATCAGCCGCGAGGGCACGTGGTTCGAGCGCAGCGCCTGGTACATCTGCTCGCTGCCGATGCACGGCACGTTGAAGTCGATCTGCCCGCACAGGAAGAGGGTTGGCGTCGTGATGCGGTCGCTGTGCAGGAAGGGGTAGCTTACGTGCAGATACGCGTCCAGGTTCTTCCAGGGCGTGCCCAGTTCGAGTTCGAGCCAGGCCGTGTACTGGTCGGTTCCGTACATGGCCAGGGCATTGCCCGACCCGGCGCCGGATACGGCGGCGCGAAAACGCGGGGTCGAGGCGATGACGAAATCCGTGAGGTAGCCGCCGTAGCTCCAGCCGCCGATGCCCAGGCGCTGCGAATCGGCCAGGCCCGCGGCGACGGCGTGGTCGGTCGCCGCGAGTACGTCCTGCACATCGACGTGGCCCCAGTCGGCGGCGATCGCCCGGGAAAAGTCGAAACCGCGCCCCGAAGAGCCGCGCGGATTGACGCCCACCACGAGGTAGCCGCGCGCCGCATAGAGCTGCCAGTCGAACATGAACTCGTGGCTGAACTGGTATTGCGGGCCGCCGTGCACGGAAACGATTGTCGGGTAGCGGCGACCGGCCTGGTAGCCCCGCGGGCGGACGAGGAAACCCTCGATCCGCGTGCCGTCGGCACTGGAGAATTCCGTGTCTTCGACCGGTTGCAGGGCAATGGCGTCGAGCCAGTCGTTGTGTCCGGGCAGCACCACCTCCGTGGCGCCGTCCACGACGCTCATCCGGTAGGGGTGGGAGTCGTCGCCCGACAGCAGGGCGATGCGCTCGCCGGGGCCCACGGCGAGGTCGAAGTCGAAACGCCGCCCGTGCGTGAGCTTGCGCTCGGCTCCATCGCGCAGGTCGATGCGCGCCAGGTAGGTATTGCGGTTCTCCTCCACCAGCGCGAAGAGCGCCGCGCCGTCGGCCGAGAAAGCCGGATGCGTATAGCCCAGATCGGCCCGGCCCACCCGCCGCACCTGGCCGGTGGCCAGGTCCGCCACGACCAGCTCCCAGGGCGCGTATTCGAGCCACTTCTCGGCGCCGCCCTGGATGTAGGCGATGCTCCGGCTGTCGGGCGACCATGCCGG
>Ga0181519_10003743_pt1 | contig 12482 bp, 11 predicted proteins | sample PEATcosm2014_Bin_26_FD_121102 | JGI IMG/M metagenome (GOLD analysis project Ga0181519, IMG submission 121102) | Peatland microbial communities from MTU Mesocosm Facility, Houghton, MI, USA - PEATcosm2014_Bin02_10_metaG | ecosystem: Environmental > Terrestrial > Soil > Wetlands > Peat | place... | reverse complement strand
CGACAGGCCCCAGGCCAGCGTCCGCGTCACGGGCCAGCGCACCAAGATCGGGAACAACAGTTCGATGGCCACGATCGTATGCGTCAGCGCGTCGAAGAACATTTCGTTCTGGCGATAGCCCGTCAGGTTCACGAGCGCGTGGCCGGTATCGACCGCCAGCCACCAGGCGCCCTCGCCGTTCCACCAGACCGGCGAAGTGAGTTGCCCCAGCAACATCATCCCATAGATGACAGACAGATGAATCTGAATGAGCCGCAGGCTGATCGTGGCCGTGTAGGAAGGCCCAGCCGCCGGACTCGGCGGCGAGCGGCCCTGCATCAGCCAATGGTCGAGCGAGAGCGTCGCTCCCGACGGCCCAAGGCACAGGTAGAACAGGAAGATCGCCAAGACCGGTTCGAATTGGGCCGTGAGGATCAGCGCTCGATGAATGTAAGACAGAAGCACGACGAGCGCCAAGATGCTCGTCACCCGGGTCCACAGGCCGACCGTGAATAGCCCCAGCACGACAAGTCCCGCCAGGTGCAGCGTCCAGAGCACGGCCGGTTTCGTCGCGGCATCTAGATAGGAGAAAGTCCAGCGGTATGCATCCGGCGTCTTGAGGGCCGCTTCCAAGTTCGTCCAGGCCGAGTCGCGAGCCCCCAGCAACGTATGGTCGACGGCCGTCGTGACGATGCCGTCGGCGCCGAGCAGCCGCGTCAGATCGAACGTGTAGCTGAAGACCGTCCAAAAGGCCAATGCTCCGATCAGCACGCGCAATAGCCCCAGCGGCAACGGATCGCTAGGCGAGTACCAGTACCGGTTCCAAGCCGCGCCGAAGGCCTCGAAGAATTCGGGAGAGTCGTCGTGCATGGTCACTTTCCGGAGCGGCCGGGCGTTGCGGCAGGAGTGTCGGGTTTGGCGGCTGGAACCGTGTCGGCAGCCGATTCGATCTTGAACAATTCGACGCGCTCGCCGGCTCGCAAGATGCGGGCCTCGTAGATCGCGTGCGGAGTCAGGTTCGGCAGCACGAACGGCTCAGTCGGCAAATCGGATCGCATCAAGCGAATGGTCCCGCTCGTCGCGCCCCTGGCTTCGACCAGGTGTCTCGCGATGGCATGGGGCAGCACGCTTTCTTCTGTCGTGTTGTCCATGCTGGACGCGGCTCGCCGGGCCAGGTTGTCGAAGTGCCGGAACCGTCCGAACCACATTCCCGCGGCTGGGTAGCGTTCGACCAGTTGACTGCCGTCGGGCAGCTTCACGTCGGCCTCGAACCAGTGGGTCGTGTCCTGAACGGTGCCGCGCTCGGCGTCCATGTAGCCGTAGGTCAGGTTGAACGCGTACGACAGATCCATCGCCAACAGCTTGAGATAGGGCACCAGCAGCGGCGTGTTTCTGAGATTGCGTTCGAGCCGCGAAGGTAGCTCGTTCGAGGCCACCGCTACCGTGAGCGCAAACATGTGCAGGAAGAGCAGGAAGCTGATCAGCGACCGCCGGCCTTCCGAAGGAGCGGACGGCACTGGCAATGCGGCAGTGGCAGGTCGAGTCATCGTGGGTGGGATCCGGTTCAAGCGGTGCGAGTTCGATGAGCCAGCCAAGGGCGCCAGACCGGCAGTCTCGTAGCATACCATCCGACTTCGACGCAGGCGCACGACTCGTCAAGCCAGTCCGAGTCGCCCGGCAATTCGCAGCCCAGACAATGGGCCACGCGTCAAAAGAACGAAGCCGGGCCCCCCACGAGGAGAGACCCGGCTTTCATTCGCATGCGACCATCGATCAACAGGGCTGGACCGCTGGCCACGTTTGCTTGCCCGGCCATGGGCCGGACTGGAAAACTACTTGGCCGGAGCCGGAGCCGGGGGAGCCGGCGGGGCAGCCGGAGCCGGAGCCGGAGCAGCCGGGGCCGGAGCGGGAGCCGGGGGAGCCGGCGGGGCCGGCGGAGCAGCCTCGACCGGAGCAGCCTCGACCGGAGCGCCACCGCAGGTGCCGCTTTCGCAAGCCGGAGCAGCTTCGCCGCAGGTGCTGCAAGCCGGTTCAGCCGGGCAGGCCGGAGCAGCTTCGCAGGCCGGGGCCGGGCAACAAGGAGCCGGCTCCGCGCAACCACAGCACTTCTTGTGGTGATGGAACAAGCGGTGGCGGTGGTGACAGCCGCAGCAGTCCGTCTCGCCTTCGCAGCCACTGCAGCCGTGGCAGCCGTGGCCAGCGACGGCCGTGTTGTTTTCAGCGCCCAACAGGGCGATGCCGACCACCGCGAAGAACATCGCGACGCCGAGAGTCAATGCACGATTCATCCGAATTTCCTCCACTAGAACTAGAACAGGTACCGTACGTACGTAGATCAACCAATGCCGCCAACATTCGAACCCTACGCCGTGACGGCCGCGACGCTGGGCAATTCAGTCTGACCCACGCCTTCCCTTGCTTGCACCGGTCGGCTGCCCTGTCGATCAACATTGCCGATTACGATGCCAGCATCGAATGCACAGATTAGGACGATTAAGGTATCATTGCTGGTGGCGTTGTCAAGCTATAGCAAGACAACATGAATCTATTGGGGGCTTTTGGTAGTATGCGTCTTATAAGATGACTTGAAAACCATTGTAGGTCGCTAGGGGCGGTTTCCAAAGAAGAAACACCAAAGACGCAACATATATGCTCAAAAAGACTTACGGCATGCAATCTATTGCCTCGGCAAATCCGACCGAAAGCGTGCGCTACCCAGCTCCCGCTTCTGAACGCGACTCTTTCGTCGAGACCGACGCCATTCCGCCAGGCTGGAAATCGCCGAAGGGCCGACGCTAAGCGTCGGCCCTTCGGGAATTGCGGCGAAAAAAACTGCAAAGCCAAGCGAACGCTTAGCTGCCGCAGCTTCCGCAAGCCGGAGCGGCCTCGCAAGCCGGAGCCGGGCAAGCCGGTTCCGGAGCCGGGCACGCCGGCTCGCAAGCCGGGGCCGGGCAAGCCGGTGCCGGCTCGGCACAACCACAGCACTTCTTGTGGTGATGGAACAGGCGGTGGCGCTTGTGACAGCCACAGCATTCCTCGACCCCTTCGCAGCCCGTGCAGCCATGGCAGCCGTGGCCGGCGACCGCGGTGCTGTTGTCGCTGCCCATCAGAGCAATGCCAACCACCGCGAAGAAGGTCGCAACACCAAGAGTCAAAACACGATTCATCCGAGAACCCTCCCCAAAATAAAGAAACAGGTACCGTACGTACGGAATCAACCATTGCCGCCACACTTGCGATCCCGAACGCCGTGACGGCCGCGACGAAGGGTTTATCTCCTATTCCGTGCCTACGATTCCTGTCGCGCTCGGCTCGCTTGTAGAACTTTTGCCGGTCACGATGCTAGAAACGACTGCACAGCTTAGGACGGTAAGGTTAACATTGCGGGTAGGGATGTCAAGTCTCGCGGCGAGCAATGCGCAAACTGCGAATTTTGCGTTAAAGAACCGTGAGAACCGACGTCGCGAGCGCGCTCTAAGAGGATCCCACAGGAGCGCAACGAAGAGGGCCGACGCAAGCGTCGGCCCGGAGAGATCTCGCAGCTTTAAATCCGCTGCAAGTATCGGTATAGCTGGGACTTCAGCCCCTTCAGCAGCCTGTGAGCTGTTTTACTTCGTGACCGTCGAAGGCGCCGTCCCGGCAGGCGGCTTTTGAGCCTGCGCGGCGGTCGCGGTCTGGGCATTGGCACGGCGGGCAATCTCGGCTTCCGCCATCTTTTGCTTGTTGACCATGTCTTCCGGATCTTCGAAGTTCAAAACCAGAGGAGCCATGTCGTCGAACAACCGCGTGCCCATGCCCGAAATGCGCCAGCCTTCCGCATCGAGCCGCAAGATCCACACGATCGTATCGGTGTGCGGCTTGCCGTCTTCGACGATATCGGTCCAGGTACTGGCCACTTGGGCGCCCTTCTTGTCGTCCGACAACTCGACTTCGCCCACGGTGAAGCTCGCCGTGTCGCTTCCCGGCGGGGCGACGACCAACTGCAATTCCGCCGTCTTGCGACGTGCGACGGCAGTCAGCATTTGAGCTGCCGTGGTGTCGTTACCGGTCCGCACGGCCTCGAGAAACTGCGCGATGACCTTGTCGGGCCCGATCGCTGGCCCGCCGGCCGATTTGTCGGTCGACGCCGAACCGCCGCATCCGCTCAACATCATCACGGCCGCCAATGCCCCAACCGCCAACCATTTGCAGCGATCCATCGCCGAGTCCTCCCGTTGCGTGGCAATTCCCTTGGGGCGGGAGTCTCGCAGGAAGGCTGACCGGGGTCAAGGCGAACTGGCCGCTAGCTTTGCGGTCTCCAAACGAGGCTATTTCAGACCGCGCGACGCGTGGCGGCGGGGCCACGTTCGGCCAAGGCCTGCTCGATCGCAGCCCGCTGTCGTGGGTCAAGCTCCCAATCAGCGGCGCCTGCCGTCTCGGCGATCTGGTGCGGCAGCCTTGCCCCGCACAGTGCTGCCGTGATTCCCGGCTGGCCGATCGTCCAGTTCACGACCAACTGCGCCACCGTCTTGCCGCACTCGATCGCGATCGGCCGCAAGCGTTCGACCAGTTGCAGATTCCGCTCCCACTCGACGCCCTGGAACATCGGGTAGCGGTGGCGGCTGTCGCCCGGCGCGAAGACATGGTCGCGGCCCATCTTCCCGGCCAAGAGCCCCTTTGCAAGTGGCCAGTAGACGACGATCGCCACCTGCCGCCTCTGACACCAGGGAACCAGATCGTCCTCGATGTCGCGCTGGATCATGTTGTAGGCCGGCTGCACAGCCGCGATGGGACACACCGTGGCGAACTCCTCGAGTCGGGCCACGCTCGCATTCGACACCCCCACGGCTCTGGCCTTGCCGGCAGCCAACAATCGCGCCAGCCCGGTCGCGCTTTCGGCCAGGGGCGTGTTCGGGTCGGGCGTGTGCAAATACAGCAAGTCGACGTGATCGGTGGCCAATCGCCTCAAGCTCTCTTCGCACTGCCGGACGAGCGTTTGCGACCGGCCATCGACGACCTGCTTTCGGCCGGGCGCCCACGACACACCCCCTTTGGTTGCGATGACCATCTCCGAGCGTCGGCTGCCTAAGGCCCGGCCGATCAGCCGCTCGCTTTCCCCGTCGGGCCCATAGCAGTAGGCGGTGTCGATGAAGTTGATCCCCAGGTCGAAACAGGCGGCGATCGTAGCCAGGCTTTCGTCATCTTTGATGCCCGGCGTGGTCATCCCGGCGATCGGCCAGCAGCCGAGCGCCACCGTCGAAACACGGATGCCCGAGGTTCCTAACTCGCGAAGTTGCATGGGCTGAAGAACCGCTTAGGGGCTGACGTTGCCGGCATTGATGACGGGCTGCGCTTCGGTTTCTCCGCAGAGCACCAGCAGCAGGGAGCTGACCATCGCACTCTTGCGATCGTCAGTCAGCTCGATCACTTGCTTGGCGGCCAACTCTTCGAGCGCCATTTGCACCATGCTGACCGCGCCCTGGACGATCATGCGCCGCGCCGCGATCACCGCTTCGGCCTGCTGGCGCCGGAGCATGGCCCCGGCGATCTCCGGCGCATAGGCCAGATGCGTCAGGCGGGCTTCGAGCACTTCGACGCCCGCCGGCGTGAGCCGTTGTTGCAGCTCGGTGCACAGCGCGCCCGACACTTCGTCGACGCCACTGCGGAGCGTCGTCTCGTGCTCCTCGCCGTGGTCGTAGGCATAGGCATTGGCCAGATGCCGGACAGCCGTCTCGCTTTGGATCCTCACGAACTGCATGTAGTCATCGACGTCGAACGTGGCCTTGGCGGTATCGGCCACGCGCCACACGACGACTGCCGCGATTTCGATCGGATTGCCCTGCTTGTCGTTTACCTTCAAGTGCTCGCCTTGGAGGTTGCGCAATCGGAGTGAGACCTTCTTACGCGTGTAGAACGGATTGGCCCAATGGAAGCCGCTCTCGCGGACCGTGCCGACATAGGCCCCGAACAGTAGCAGCAAAGTCGCCTCGTTGGGCTGCAGCGTGAACAGCCCGGCGCTCGTAAGGCAAAACGCGATGAAGCAGCCGATCGCCATCGTCAAAGAAGCGAGGCCGAAGAGAGTCGAGTGGTCGATGAGGCCGACGAACGCTAAGAAAAAGCAGAGTGTCAGCGCCAACAGCACGAACGCCACGCCCAACATCACGAAGCCGCTCTCGGGCTTGAACGGTAATTCCTTGTGCATCAGGGCCCCTTCATTCGGACGGTTTAGGCGACTTGGCCGGCTTCATCATCTGCTGAAGCAGGTCCCACTCATCGCTCGACAGGACCTCGAGGTGGTTGAATTCGCCGGCCCCGCGCAGCCACTCGCCCCCGTCGATGGTCACGCACTCGCCTTGGATATAGGCCGCGAAAGGCGACAACAAGTAAGCTGCCAGGTTGCAGAGCTCTGGGTGCTGGCCGACGCGACCGACCGGTATCCGAGCGGCCGGATCGAACCGCTCACGCAGCGCCTCGGGCATGAGCCTTGCCCAGGCGCCTTCGGTCGGAAACGGCCCCGGCGCGATCGCGCATGTACGAATGCCGTACTTGGCCCACTCCGAAGCCAATGACTGGGTAAGCGCCAGTACGCCGGCCTTCGACACGGCCGACGGCACGACATAGCCCGAGCCGCTCCAAGCATAGGTGGCGACGATGTTGAGCATCGTGCCCGCGGTGCCTTCGGCGATCCAGGTCTTGCCGACGGCCAAGGTCATGTTGATCGTGCCGCGCAGCACGATGTCGACGATCGTGTGAAAGGCGTTGTAGGAGAGGCGCTCGGTGGGGCAGATGAAGTTGCCGGCGGCATTGTTTACCAGAGCCTGGATCGAGCCGAAACGCTGCCGAGCCTGCTCGAGCAACCGTTCGATTTGATCCGGATGCCGGACGTCGCAAGGCTCGGCCAGGACCTGGCCACCGGTTTCGGTCGTCAGTTCCGCGGCCGTGGCGGCGAGGACCTCGGCGCGACGACCGCAAATCACGATGTTCGCCCCCAGCGAGAGCAGGTAGCGGGCCAGCGAACGGCCCAGCCCCGTCCCGCCGCCGGTGATCAAGACGGTCTGATCGGCGAACGAGCCGGGCGGAAGCAACGAGTCCGTATGATTTGGCATTGGCGAGCTTCCTTCGACCAGGCAGCGATGCCGACTTTCACCTATTTCATTGTCAGGTGTCGCACGAGCCGCGACAAGCACCGAGCACGCGGGCTATCGGGTAGCATTTAGCGTGCGATCGCGCTTAGGATTTCGTCCGCAGAGTCAGGCGCGTTCCCTCGGGCGAGGCGATCGGCAGATCGCGAATCGTGATCGGCCCCTCGGCAGGCACGACCACGTCGCTCGCGGGCTGATCGTCAAGGCTCACGCCTAGGCGAGTGCCCGGCCGCGGATGGAACCGCTGCAACCGTCGTAGCGTGATGTCGGTTCGCACGGGATAGGCGACATCCGGCAGGCTCGCCGTCAGCGTCACGGCATACTCGTCGGACGTCTCATGCACGTCGCGCCAATCGAGCCCGCGGTTCAGCCAGCCGACCGGATCGCCATCGGTCGCGCGCCCGTCACCTGGGTTGCGGTCGATCGAGGCCCCCGTGAACACGACGTAGCTTTCGTCATGGCGAAACTGACGAAACCGCTCCGACCAGGCCTTGACGTCGGCCGGCAGCTCCTTGCCGGAGGTCGCGTGCGTCCCTTCATCCCACCACACGAAGACCGGCTGCCGAGCAGCCTGCATGGCCCGATAGAATGGCGGGTTATCGACCCAGGGGATCGACAGGTCGTTGCGGCCATGAAGGACGAACAGCGGCGGCAAATCGTCTTTGGTCTGGCCGACGAACCGGGAGCTGTTCATACGCTCGAGCAGCGGCTCGCCGGTCGAAATGCGAAAGTCCGGCGCGATCGGACCGATCCAGCAGCAGGGCTCCAAACGCGACGCGCTCCCCCTGGGTCCGGCGGCGTAGGTGTAGCTCACGATCGGCACATGCGCATACAGGGCTGCGAACAATTCGGGATGCCGCAGGCCGAATGAGAGTGTTCCACAGCCACCCATCGAGCTACCCGAACAGTACCAGCGTGCGCGATCGGTCCCGTAACGGTGATCGACCCAATCGAGCAGCCACAGCAGCCGTCGCTCGGTGTAAGGCGTGGGTACGCCGCTGGCCATTGCCGAGCGGTCGTAGATCTTCGAGTTGTAGCCGAACCAGAACGACCAGATGGTGGGCGTCCCGCTGTCGGCGGCTTCGGAGTGTGGGCGATTGATCCAATTTCGATCGTTGGGCCGGACAACGACTTCGCCACGTTCGATCCCGACGCTGAATCCGAACGGCAGGCCCGGCCGCCAGCCCATCGTCTCGTCGCCGAACAGGACGTAGTCCTTGTTACGGATGACTCCCCCTTTGGCATGCAACTGGAGCCAGAGGGGGCGATCATGCTCGGCATGGACGGCTGGCTGGGGAGTGTCGCGTTGCCAAATCGGCCCGATAGGCCCCAGGGTCGCTTGGACCGACGCAGTGGTCCTGTTCTGACCCGCAACAAGCTTTTGGTCTTCGGTTCCCTTGGAGTCGCTCATGGTCACGGCAAAGTACAGCGGCCCGGCGTCGGTCGGTCGGACCGTATGCACGAACAGCCCACCTTGCGGATCGATGCGCTCTTGAAGGGGCTCGAGTCGCCAGCCGACAGGCTTGGTAGCCGGTTGGGCCTTGACGTCGAACGAGGCTGGGTCTCCCCACCAGTCGCGAGCACTATGGGGCTCGACATGGTGCGCCACGAGTCTTGTCTTGGCCAGATCATCGATGGGTCGGTTCGACGCATAGACGTTGAACGACGTTTGTGGGGGCGTATCGCGCTCGTCCCACCGGATGAACACCTGCCCGCCGCGCGTTTGGGCTCGAATCCGCGACACGACATCCTCGGCCGCAGCCACGCCAACCACCCGTCGCACGCGATGGTTCTCGGTATCTCCGATATAGACGTTGCCGAGCTTATCGATGCAGACGCCATGCGGCCGACCGAGCCAGGCTAGGGTGGCATCGGTCCCGTCGCCATTGAATCCGCGCCCCGTGGGACCGGCACCGGCGACCGTCGTAACCCGGGCGGCGCGAACATCCAGCCGGCGAATCGCTTGCGCCTCGGTGTCGACGATATAAAGCGCATGGTCGGGCCCCAGGGCGATTCCCTTGGGCCCATCGAACGTGGCGTCGAGAGCCGGACCGCCGTCGCCCGTATAGCCCTTCTTGCCGGTACCGGCCAGGTGTGTGATCGGCCCGCCATCGAGCGTCGTCCGCCAAATGCTGTTCCCCTCGCGTAAGGCGACCCACAGATCGTTCCCTTCGACGAACAGCGCTCGCGGCCCGAAGATCGGCTGCCCGCGAGCGGGGCGTCCATCGATCGGCAACCGTTTCTCGCCGCTGCCGGCAATGGTGTCGATCTTGCCGGAGCGGCTGTCGATCCGGCGGATGCGATGATTCAGGATATCGGCCACATAGATGTTGTCGTCAGCGTCGAGGACGATGCTGTGGGGCTCGTGAAACTGGGCCTGCAGCGCGAGGCCGCCGTCGCCGCCGAAGCCGGCTTTGCCCGTACCGGCCACGGTCGAGATCTGACCCGTGGCCCGGTCGACGCGGCGGATGAGATGGTTCAAGCGTTCGACGATCAGCGTGTTGCCGGCCCGATCGAAACGCACTTCGTAGGGCTCGTTCATTTCGGCGGCGGTTGCGGGCCCGCCGTCGCCCGAATAGCCTTTGCGGCCGCACCCGGCGACGGTCGTCATCTGCCCGGTCCTCAGATCAACCCGGCGCACTTGATGCTGTCCGACTTCGGTCACATACAGGGCCCCGTCGGGACCGATCTCGACGCCAAACGGCTGATCGACATGCAGTTCGGTGGCCCTTCCGGCCGTTGGGCTTGGGCCAGGCTGGCCGTCGCCAGCCACGGTTTCGATCGGCGCCGCCTGCGACGAAGCTCCTTCGAAGACGAGGCGAACGACCAATAGAAGGGCCAGCAACAGCAGACGCATGACGACCTCGCGACGTTAACCAAAGAAGTTAGGAGTGGATGAGCCTTTGGCGAACCGATACCCAACGGGAGTGCCAACCGAACGAGACAAAGCGGAAAGGGCTGGGGCAAGGGGGGGATGGTCAGACCCCAGCAATTATAGCCACAACGGTTTCCTGCCGCTCCTCGCATCCGCCCATCTTTGCGCCTAAGACCTATCGTGGTATTCTTAGGAGCTTCACCCAGCGGCCTAGAGCCGATTCATCCTTTTTTACCGTGTCGCCGCCCTCGGGTGACGCAGTTACCTTGGAGTTGAACATGGCGAAGCCCCATCGCGGCTTGAAGAAAGCCAACCACGGCCGTCGTCCGGCCAACAGCAAAGCCCGCCGTCTGAAGCGCAAGTCGATTCGCACCTGAGCAACTGGCTACCTGGACGACTGTCCGACCGTTCCGAAACCCGCTTACCGTTCGCTGCCCCGAAGGAGCCTCAGGCGTGAGTGCCAAAGGCTTGATTCTCGATTTCTCCGAGTATGACCTCGATCACGTGATCGCGGACCTCGATGAGATCCGGCGCGTGAACCCACAGCGCTTCGAAATGGAGCAGCTCACGGCCATTTGTTACGAGGATTTCGAGCGCAAGATCTGCGTCGGCTACAAGGACTACGGGCCCAACGAGTTCTGGGTACGTGGGCACATGCCGGGCATGCCGCTGCTGCCGGGCGTGCTGATGTGCGAAACGGCTGCACAGATCTGCTGCTATTTCACCGTGAAGTACGACTTTCTCGGCACCGGGATGGTCGGCTTCGGGGGCATGGATGAGGTTCGGTTTCGCGAACCCGTCAGGCCGGGCGACCGGCTGGTGATGATCGCGCAGATGCTGCGCATCCGCCGCGGTGCGATTGTGACCTGCCGCTTCCAGGGATTCGTCCGGCAGTCGCTGGTCTGCGAAGGGGAGATCAAGGGCGTCCCGATTCCAGTCGATCGGCTCCTGAATTCCCAACCGCCGACGCCCAGCGCTTAGTTCTCTCCCCGCTCAGCCGAACCGTCCGAGCCTCGCCATGCCCCGCCGCGCTCTGCGCAAGATCGCCGTCGACGCCGATTTGTCGGCCTGGCTGAAATCGCTCGAAAGCCTCCAGCCTCCGCTCGATCGTCAGGGCCTGTTCGGCCGCGAGGCGCGTTTCGAAGTCGAGCTCGGCAGCGGCAAAGGGCTGTTCCTCTCGGCCGCCGCAGCCGCCACGCCGCAAACCGACTTCCTCGGGCTCGAGGTCGCCGGCAAGTATGCCCGCCACATCGCCGCCAAGCTCGCCCAGCGAGGCCTGGACAACGCCCGGGTGATTCATGGCGACGGACTGCGGGTATTCAGGGAGTTTCTCGGCGACGCATCGGTGGCGGCTATCCATGTCTACTTCCCCGATCCCTGGTGGAAGGCCCGGCACAAGAAGCGACGGGTGATCAACGAATCGTTCCTACGCGACGTCGTCCGCACGCTCGAGCCTGGCGGAAGCTTGCACTTTTGGACCGATGTGGAGGAATACTTCCAAACGGCCCTGGCGCTCATCGCCGAGACAACGCCACTCGTCGGACCGCTCGATGTCGTCGAGCAGCCCGCGGCCCACGATCTCGACTTTCGGACCCACTTCGAACGGCGGACACGGCTGCACGCTTTACCCGTCTATCGGTCCGAGTTTCGCAAGTCAGCCAGCCCAGCGACTACGTCTGGCTAGCGGCAAATCCTGCGCAAAGGCCGCAGGTTCTTGCCGATTGCCGCGTGCGGACGCCCGCGATTACCGTTCCGATCCGGATTCGGTGTTGCGACGCATCCTTTAATATAATAGTGACTTATGACGAATCAGGCCGCTGCAAGCTTGGGCATGGCATGCCGGTTGCTGAGCTCCCAGGCAGGGCGCCCTTCAACGCGACCCGTCGTGCTCGTCAACGTCGTCGAAAGGTTCATCCGCTCATGAGCGTCAGCAGCATTCCGCAAAGCCTTCTGGGTTCGATCGGCCTCGCCAACCCGACCTCGTCCAGCCCTACGAGCCCGGTTCAGGCCCCAACGGCCCCGACGCTGGCCGTCCCTGGCGGCGACTCTTCGCAAACGCTCCGCGACATCATCGGACAATACAACGTCCGGAACATTTCGCCGGACGATTTCTCACAGATGATCAACGAGTTGCAAAGCTCGGGGGCCATCAGCACGACGGACTTCCGAACGCTTCAGCAAGTGCGTTCGTCGCTCGATAGTTCCGGCGCGAGTTCGAGCCAGCCCCTCGACCTGGTCGGGTTCCTACAGGACCAACTGGCCGCGGCCCAGCAGAAGGCAGGCGGCCTGCAGCCGGGTACTCCCGCCGCGCAGACGGCCCAAACCGCCACCGACGCGGTCGAGGCGCAATTGGCCTGGGTGCAGAAGTTTTCAGCGTTGCAAACCGTAAGCGGATCTCAACCGCTCGACGCAACCGCCTGACTGTCTCGCAGCCAGGCGTAGGCGGTCGCGCCTCTTTGCAACCCGCCATTCTCGATTGACTTGCGCCAGCGCCAGCCGCCCGTCTT
>Ga0181519_10003742_pt1 | contig 12487 bp, 10 predicted proteins | sample PEATcosm2014_Bin_26_FD_121102 | JGI IMG/M metagenome (GOLD analysis project Ga0181519, IMG submission 121102) | Peatland microbial communities from MTU Mesocosm Facility, Houghton, MI, USA - PEATcosm2014_Bin02_10_metaG | ecosystem: Environmental > Terrestrial > Soil > Wetlands > Peat | place... | reverse complement strand
GGCGAGTCGAGCGCTTCGAGCTGCCGCGGCTGGGCGCGTTCAACTTCCTGCTTTACGATGCGCTGGCCGGCGGAGCCAGCTTGTCGCTGCGGATCGACACGCAGGGTAAGCTTCTCGGTACGGCGATCGGCGAATTGCCGCTGCCCCGGCCCGACGACCTGTCGGCGATGTGGCGGCCGATCGATTCCTGACGTCCCCCTTCGTGCGAGCCCATTGGCATGGATTACGGTTCGATTCGCATTCACGTCGCACCGCCAGCGGGCACGATCATCCTAAACCGGCCCGACAAGCGCAACGCCCTCAGCCGGGCCATGCTCGCCGAACTGGAACAGGCCCTGGGTGACCTGCATCTGGAGCGGCGGGTGAGGGCCGTCATTCTCACCGGCGCGGGGCCGGCATTCTGTGCCGGCATGGACCTGGCCGAGATGCTCGCCACCAGCCAGCAGCCCGAGGCCCACGCCCAGTGGCAGGCCGATGCCGAGGCCTATCACGATCTGCTCCTGGCCATGCTCCGCTACCCGAAACCGCTGATCGCGGCCGTGAACGGGGCAGCCCGGGCCGGTGGGGCCGGGCTGGTGCTGGGCTGTGACCTGGTCGTGGCCGCGCGCAGCGCGAGCTTCGGCTTGCCCGAACCGCGCCGCGGAATCGTCGCCGGGATGGTAGCGCCGCTGCTGGCCTTTCGTCTGGGCGCTGGTCAGGCTGCCCGACTGCTGCTCACGGCCGAAGCCATCGAAGCCGACGAGGCCCAGCGGATCGGATTGTTCCACGAGCTTGTCGAGCCGGATCATCTGTGGCCGCGCGCCGCGCAGTTGGCCGCCGTGTGTGCGCAGTCTGCGCCCGAGGCGCTGCTGCTCACCAAGCGCGTGCTGAACGAGACGGTCGGCGAGCTGTTGTTCACGCAACTGGCCGCCGGCGCCGCCGCCAGCGCCACAGCTCGCACGACCGAAGCCGCGGCCGAAGGGCTGCAAGCCTTCGTCGACAAGCGCGAGCCGAAATGGCCGTAAGCTGTTAGATACGCGCTACGCTCTCCCGTCGCGACAGCCGTTCACGATCCGCTCGGCGGCTTGCTGGGCACTGGTGATGCAATGCGGGATACCGACGCCGCGATAGGCGCTACCGGCCAAGAACAGCCCCGGGCGCTCGGCGAGTTGTGCTTCGATCTGCGCGACCCGCTCCAAGTGCCCGACGTGATATTGTGGCATCGTCTTCGGCCAGCGCACGACCCGAAACAACTCCGGCTCGCCGCGTAGACCGATCAGCTCGCCTAGCTCGCGCAAGACCAGCGTCTTCAGCTCTTCATCGGGCAAGCCGGCCAGGTCGGGTCGCTGGGCCCCGCCAACGAACACCCGCATCAACACGCGTCCCTGCGGAGCTCGACCAGCGTATTTGCGACTGCTGAAACTCGTCGACAGGATCGAGCGGGCTTCGCTCTCGGGAACGACGAAGCCGAACCCATCGAGCGGCTTGGCGATTTGCTCTTCGGCCACTCCCAACACGCACACCGCGCTCGACGCGCACTCGATCGTTCGCAGTTCGGCTGCCGCTTGCGGCGCGAACGACTCGATCAGTGCCGCGGCGCGGTGCGCCGGCGTCGCCAGGATCACGGCGTCGAACGACTCGGCCGGTCGCTCGGCCAACATCAATCGCCAGCGCCGATCCGGTTCGAAGGTCAACCGCTCGACACTCGCGCCGAGATGCAGCGACTCGGGCGGCAGCCGGGTGACTAGCGCATCGACGACTGATTGCATGCCGTCGGCCGGGGCAACGAACATCCCATACCGGGCGCCGCTCTCGTTGTTCGTGGGTTGGCTGCTGCGCTGGGCCAATGCGCCTCGCGTCAGACTGCCGAAGCGGCGTTCCATTTCGACGAACCGCGGCATGGTGGCCGCAAGGCTCAGCCGCTCGGCGTTGCCCGTGTAAATGCCGCCCACCAGCGGCTGCACGAGCCGCTCGAAGGCCTCGACGCCCAACCGTCGGCGCGCGAACGAGGCGATGCTTTCGTCGCCGGTCTCGCGTCGCTGCCGGACAAAACGCTCGGCCAGCAGCCGCAACTTGCCCCGCCACGACAACAGCGGCGAAAGCAACACCGGCCAGGCCTTGCTGGGGACCATCAGCATGAACCCTTCGGGCACGCCGTGCAGTTGCCCACCATGAACGATCGACGCCCGGCGGTTGCGTTCGTCGGTCGAGAGCAACCGGTCGCCGAGCCCGATCCGCCGGCAAAGCTCGATGGCCACGGGCGGCGTCGTGAGGAAGTTGTCGGCGCTGTGCTCGACGAGATAGCCGCCGATGCGCTCGGTCCGCAGCACGCCGCCCCAGCGCGCGCCGGCTTCGAACAAGCTGACATCGATGGCCGGATCGAGTTCGCGCAAGTGCTGGGCCGCGGCCAGCCCGGTGATCCCGCCGCCGATGACGGCCACCCGCCGTCTTGCGCCGCTCATGAGCCGGCGGTCGGGCGCGGCGGCTTCCAGGCCCGGACCGTCTCGATCAGTTCGAGCACATTTTCGACAGGAGTTTGCGGCAAGACGCCGTGCCCAAGGTTGAAGATGTGTCCTGGCCGGCCGGCAGCCTGGGCGAGCACCTCGTGCGCTTGCCGGCGGATCTCATTGACCGGACCGAGCAGCACGGTCGGGTCGAGGTTGCCTTGCACGGCTCGATCGTAGCCGACCGTTTGCCAGGCCTGGTCGAGACGGATGCGCCAATCGATGCCGATCACCGTGCCGCCCGCTTCGGCCAGCAGCGGCAGCAGGGCGGGATTACCGGTTGCGAAGTGGATCAGCGGGACGCCGGGCGTCAGCAGCCGGGCAATCTCGCGGACGTGCGGCAGGACGTAGCGCCGATAGTCGTCGGGCCCCAGGCAGCCAACCCAACTGTCGAACAGTTGCACGGCCTGGGCCCCGGCCGCGATCTGACCGTTCAAGTAGCAGGCGATACTGCGGGCCAGCCGACCGAGCAGCTCGTTCCAAGCGCCTTCGTCAGTGTACATCAGCCGTTTGGTATGCAGGTAGTGGCGGCTTGCGCCTCCTTCGATCGCATAGCTGGCCAGTGTGAACGGAGCGCCGGCGAAGCCGATGACCGGCGTGTCGTCGCTCAGCCCGGCGCGCGTTTGCCGGACCGTTTCCATCACGAACTCGAGTTCGCCGGGGCTTTCGAGTTCGCGAATCCGCTCGAGATCGGCCCGCTCGCGGACCGGGTTGTGGATGATCGGCCCTTCGCCGACGGCGAACTCCAGGTGCCAGCCCATCGGTTCGAGCATCGGCAGCAGATCCGAGAAGATGATCGCCGCGTCGACCTGCAACCGATCGACGGCCGTGAGCATCACCTCGGCGCACTGTCGCGGGTTCTTGCACAGGTCGAGGAACGTGGTTCGCGCGCGAACGTCGCGATATTCCTGCATGTAGCGGCCAGCCTGGCGCATCAGCCAGATCGGCGTGCGCTCGGTCGGCTCGCGGCGGCAGGCGCGCATGAAGAGCGAGTCTTGGCTCGGGTGCTTTTCCGGCGCAGTCGCAGCCGTTCGCACGACGGGCTGGCCGCCGCGCAGCAGCGCCGGTGCCCGCTGGGCCACGGCCAGAACGAGCGCTCCCATCTTGGAACTCTCAGGTTCGATCGCCACCGGGATGTCGCATTCGTGCAGCATTTCGCTGGTCGTAGGGCCGATCGAGGCGACGACAACGCGCTTCAAGGCGCTTTCCAGCGCCCCGCCCAGTTCGAGCTTGGCCGCCATCCGCAGCAGGTTCACGACCTGGTGGGCCGACGTGAACATCACGACATCGACTTGCCCCGCGCACAGCGCTCGGATGTTCGCTTCGAGCGGTTTGGTGTCTTCGGGAAAGTCGTAGTTGTAGACCTTGATCGTGCGTACGGTGGCGCCGCGGGCTTCGAGCCCCGCGACGAGGCTGGCATTCGGCTTGCCGTACTCCTGCAAGGCGACCGTCTGGTTGGCGACCGGCAGCCGCTCGTCGATCGTCGTCAGCACTTCGCGCCAGGTGTTCGGCTCGGGCACGCGGATCGTCGGCTCGATCGACAGTTCTTTCAGGGCGGCAAACGGCTTGGGGCCGCGAACGATCGTCGTGACGTCGCTGAGCGCTCCCAGAAATCGCTGCCGATCGACGTGCCGTTCGACCTGGGCCACGAGTTGGCGAGTGCCTACGCCCGTCATCAGCAGTACGATGTCGATCTGCCCACTCATCAGCCGATGAGCAAAATCGATGGCATTGGCCGGCTCGTCGACCGGAACCTCGCGCATGGACGGGCTGACCAGCGGTGTGCCCCCAGAGCGCTCGATCAAACGTGCCATCTCCGGCGCTCGTCGGCTCTCGAACGAAGCGACGCGCACACCCGACAGCGGTAGAGAAGGAGGGCTGGACACGCGGTGGATACCGGAGGGTTGGGAGCTTTCGAGGTCGAGGCCAATCGAAAAGCCCCATGCTAATCGACCCTGGCAGGCCGGGAAAGGGTCGGTGACGATACGTGGAACCTTGCCGACAGGCTGGTTGGCAGCCCGGCGCCGACGTTGGTACGATACGTGGATGGCAACCACCGACACGACCTTCGACGAGTTGGAACGCACGCTTTCACAAGGAACAGTCGACGAGGCGCTCGACGCGTTCGCCTCGCGATTGCGCGAGGAAGGCCGGCACCATGAACTGTTCGACTGCCGGCTGATGCAGGCCCGTCGCAAGCATGGGCTGCCGCTGATCGTCTCCACCACACTGGACGAATGGCCCGAGGCGATCCGAACTCGTATGGAGGACGACTACCTGGCCGCTTGCCGAGAGGTGGGCCGAATCTTGCTCGATCAGGGTCGGATCCGCGACGCCTGGGTCTACTTGCGGCCGGTCGGCAATCGCGAGGAAGTAGCTGCGGCCCTGGAAAAGCTTTCGCCCGACGATCATGCCGAAGAGATCATCGAGATCGGTCTGAACGAAGGCGTTGCACCGGCCTTGGGCTTCGGACTCCTGCTGGAGCGTTACGGCACATGCAATGCGATTACGATGTTCGACGCCGAGCTGGGCAAGGTTTCACGGAAACAGCGGCAGCAGATGGCCACGATGCTCGTGCGGCATCTGCATGGCGATTTGTTCGGCTCGCTGGTGGCCGACATCACGCGCCAGCAGGGGGCTAAGCCGCGCGAGACGACGATCGCCGCGCTGGTGGCCGACCGGGACTGGTTATTCGACAACGACAACTACCACGTCGATACGACGCACTTGTCGTCGGTCGTGCGTTTTGCCCTGCTGGTCGACGATCCCGAAGTGCTACGTCTGGCCCTTGAATTGACGGCCTACGGCGAGCGATTGGCGCCTCAGTTTCGGTTCCCCGGCAACGAGCCTTTCACGGATCTGTATCCCTCGGCGGCTTTGTTCATCGAGGGGCTGCTGGGAACGAAGGGGGGCGAGGCGCGGGCCTGGTTCAAGGAGCGTGCCGATCAGACGGACGTGAACGACGTCGGAACCTATCCGGCCGAAGTCTATATCAGCTTGTTGGCTCGGACCGGCCAAATCAGCGAAGCGATCGACGCCTTGGCTCGACTGCTGCCGGCGGGGACTCGGACCGGCGGCTTCGCCCCCAGCCTGCTCGAGCTGGCTCAGACCGGCCATGAGTATCGGCAGCTCACGCGTGTTTGCCGTGAGCAGGGCGACCTCGTCGGTTATGCCGCCGGCCTGCTCAGCGCCCGTTTGGAAGCCGCGAGCCAGCGCCCCGCCTGAGAGCCTCCGCAAAATGAAGAAGGCCTGCCCGGAGCAAACTCCGGGCAGGCCCTGATCGTCAATCGGACCCGTAAGACTCACACGAACTAGTTGCGAGCAACCGTCCGGCTGTGCTTGCCCTGGATCGAAGCCGAGGGATCGGCCATCGGAGCCGGGGGCATCGGGGCGGCCGGGGCCGGAGCCGGGGCAGCCGCAGCCGGAGCAGCGGCAGCTTCACTGCCGCAACCGCAAGCCGAACCGCAACCGGTGCCGCAAGCCGAACCGCACGAATCGCCGCAGGTCGAGCCGCACGACTTTTCGCACGAGTGCTTCTTGAACAAGCCCGCCAAGAACGGGTGGTGGCACTTGAACGAAGCCCAGTGCTTGTGGCACTTGTGGCTTTCGCACGGCGACGATTCGCAGCACGGCGAGGCCGGAGCGCAGCAGCTCGGTTCGCAAGCCTTTTCGCAGCAGCTGTTCGCCGGAGCGCAGCAGCTCGGTTCGCAAGCCTTTTCGCAGGCCGGAGCACAGCAGCTCGGTTCGCAAGCCTTGCCGCAGGCCGGAGCGCAGCAGCTCGGTTCGCAAGCCTTCTCGCAGCAGCTGTTGGCCGGAGCGCAGCAGCTAGGTTCGCAGCACGAGCCGCAGCTCGGCTTGCAGCAGCTATGCAGACGGCTGTGGAGCCGAGCCAGCAGGCCGCACTTCTTGGTGCAGCTCTTTTCGCAGCACGGCGAGGCCGGAGCGCAGCAGCTCGGCTCGCAGGCCTTTTCGCAGCAGCTGTTGGCCGGAGCGCAGCAGCTGGGTTCGCAGGCCTTGCTGCATGCCGGAGCACAGCAGCTTGGTTCGCAGGCCGGGGCGCAGCTCGGGGCCGCGCAGGTGGCTTCGCAGCAGCTGGACTCGCAGCAGCTGCTCTTATGGCAGCCGACGCCCAGCATCCGGTCCAGGAGCTCGAAGCCGAAGCTTTGGCTACAAAGGCCGACGCTAGCGACGATCGCTCCCAAGAACATGTTCCATTTCATTGAGCAACGTCTCCTTAGCAGGGAACGGAGGCCTTGGCATTTCGACACGGACAAACCGTTCGACGCACTGAGAGCAATCGCTCGAACCGCGTAGGTCCGCTGGCGATCGCCACGGTCGTCCAAGTCGAAACGTGGGTCAGGTCTCTCCATTCTCAGAGTAGGTTGGCGTCAGGACCGTCGAGCCATTCCATGGCTCGAAAAGCCGTCGGTTTCCCTGCCGCACCGGTCACGTGCTCTTTAGGCACGTAGTTCCTCGTCGAGGGACATCACACGGTATCGGCACCCCGCCAGGGCCCCTTGAACGTGCGGAAGTAATTTTCGGCAAATGGCTTACGGCTCCCGTTGGGTAAACCTTGCGGGGCTCGTAAGATGGTCAAACCTTGACGCTTGCACCGCCCCGCGACTCGCGTCGGCGACCCGCCAGCGTGGTGGATGCGCTCGCTCGCCTCTGCTATTCTGCGGGGGTCCGAACGACGATCCCCCTTCAACGGGCCTGTTCCGCACATGAAGACTCCCACGCCGACCCGTCGTTATGAAGTCGTCGACTTCGATGCTATCGATCCAGTCCAATGTCCCTGTGGTTTGGCGCGTCGGGCCTTGGTCGAGGCCGAAGACTTCCCCGGCACGCTGCATCGCACCGAAGTGCTCACCACGGCACGCTTGCACTATCACAAGCAGTTGACCGAGCTGTACTACATCCTGGAGTGCGAGTCGGACGGGGCCATGGAGCTCGACGGCGACCGCGTGCCGGTGCGACCAGGTATGAGCATCTTGATCCGTCCGGGTGTGCGGCATCGCGGCTTGGGCCGAATGCGCGTGCTGATCTTCGTGCTCCCGAAATTCGATCCGGCCGACGAATGGTTCGATTAGCCGTCCCGCAGCCGGTGAGCGATCGCGTATGAACTACCTCGCTCACGGCCGGTTCTTCGTCGGCGAGCCGTATCGCCTGGCCGGCACAGCGGTGCCAGACTGGCTGAATGTCTCGGATCGCGGCGTGCGCGTGCGGTCGAAGCATGCGCTCCCGTTCGTCGACGATGCTGACCCGCGTGTGGCTCAGCTTGCTAGCGGCATCGTCCGCCACCACATCGACGACGCCTGGTTCCACGAGAACGCCACATTTGCCGAGCTGTGCTGGCAGTTCACGGTTCGGATCCGCGACGCGATCGGTCCCGACGACGGGCTGCGCCCCAGTTTCGTAGGGCATGTGCTCGTCGAGATGCTGCTCGACGCGGCTCTGGCCGACCAGAATCCAGGGCTACTCGACGACTACTACGCGGCTCTGGCCGCCGTCGATGGGCTGACGGTGCAGGCAGCCGTCAACCGCATGGCCCCGCGTCCGGCCGAACGGCTCGGGCAACTGGTCGGGCTCTTCGTCGAGTCTCGATTCTTGTACGACTACGCCGAGGATGCCAAACTGGTGTACCGCTTGAATCAGGTGCTGGCACGCGTGCGGTTGCCGCCGCTGCCGGCAAGCGTCGAGGCGATCCTGCCCGAGGCTCGGCAACTGGTGTACCAGCGGAGCGGCACCTTGCTCGAACCGCATCGTCTCGAACCGAACCGTGCGGCCGACGCGCAACTTTGACCAACACCTAAGATCGGAGATCGCGATGAAGTTCGGTATGAACATGCTGCTCTGGACCGACACCCTGACCGAGTCGCATCGCCCCGTGCTGGAGCGGCTCAAGGCGATGGGCTACGACGGCGTCGAGCTGCCGATTTTCGACTTGAACCCTGACCATTCCGCCAAGATCGGGAAATGGCTCGACGAATTGGGCTTCGAGCGCACGGGCGTCTGCTGCCGCGGGCTCGAAGACAACCCGATCAGTGCCGACAAGGCCGTGCGGGCGCTCGGCGTGACCAACAATCAGCGCGTGCTCGACTGTTGCCAGGCGGCCGGCATGAAGATCCTGGCCGGCCCATTTCACTCCGCTCTGGGTCACTTCTCCGGCGCACCGGCCACGAGCGAGGAATGGAAGTGGGGCGTCGAGAGCATGCGGGCCACGGCGGAACACGCCGCCAAGTGCGGCGTCACGTTGGCGGTTGAGTACTTGAACCGGTTCGAATGTTACCTGCTCAACTCGGCCGCCGACTGCGCGCGTTTCGTGCGTCAGGTCGAGCACCCCAACTGCCGGATGATGTACGACACCTTCCACGCCAACATCGAAGAGAAGAGCATCGCCCAGGCGATTCGCGAGTGCGCTCCTTGGACCGTACATGTCCACATTTCGGAGAACGACCGCGGCACGCCCGGCCAGGGGCACGTGGCGTGGGCCGAGACGTTCGACACGCTCAAGGAAGTGGGCTATGACGGTTGGCTGACGGTCGAGGCCTTCGGCATGGCCCTGCCGAACATCGCCGCGGCCACGCGGATCTGGCGGCGGATGTTCGAGACCGAGGATCAACTGGCCGGCGACGCGCTGCGGTTCATGCGCGAACAATGGGCGCAGCGTTCGCGTTGACCGGTCCGTCTCGCAGTGAGCCCCAGCCCATGACCGATTCCGAACGACCGCAGCCCCCTGGTGAGCTGGACCTATCGGGCTTTCGCGCGCCGGCCGCCGAGTCGGGCCTGTCTCTGGAGAAGCTGAATCAGGCATTTGCCCAAATGCTCGATACGCGAAGCGATCCGTACGAGCCGGCGCTGACGCCCCTAGCCCAGACGGCAGACGAGGAGACGAGCCGGCCCGAGGATGATGCCGATACCTGCTGCGAGACGACGCCGCGGACGATTCTCGAAGCGTTGTTGTTCGTCGGAAATCGCGAGAACAGGCCGCTGGCGGCGGCCGAAGTCAGCGGCTTGATGCGCGGCGTGCGACCGGCCGAGATCGACGACCTGGTCACGGATTTGAACCGCCAGTACGAAGCCGACCGCTGTCCCTATCGGATCGCCAGCGAGGCGGCCGGCTACCGCCTGGTGTTGCGAGAAGAGTTCTACCCACTGCGCGACAAGTTCCACGGTCGGGTTCGCGAGGCCCAGCTCTCGCCGTCGGCGATCGAAGTCTTGGCGCTGGTTGCCTACGAAGCGGCCGTCACGAACGAGTCGATCACGAAGTTGCGGGGCAAGGCCAGCGGCGGCGTGCTTTCGCAGTTGGTGCGGCGGCGGTTGCTCTCGATCGGGCGCTCGGACGACGGCGCGACCCGCTACCGCGTCACGCCGCGCTTTCTTAAGCTCTTCGGTCTGGAGCGGCTGGAAGATCTGCCCCGCAGCCAAGACTTCGACACCCGCTGATCGATCACCCTCGGGAACAACCGATGCCCCGCACCGGCGCGCAGATTCTCATCGACATGCTTCACGCCATGGGTGTGCGCTATATCTTCGGCAACCCTGGGACGACCGAGCTTCCACTGGTCGACGAGTTAGCCAGCGATAAGCGCATCGGATACGTGCTCGGATTGCAGGAGATTCCGGTCATGGCCATGGCCGATGGCTACGCGCAGGCCAGCCGACGCCTGGGGGTCGTCAACCTGCATGTCAGTTGCGGTTTGGGCAATGCGATGGGGATGCTCTACAACGCCTATCGCGAAGGGACGCCGCTGTTGGTCACGGCCGGGCAATCGGACCGGCGGTTGGCCTTCGAAGAGCCGATCCTCTGGTCGAATCTGGTCGACGTGGCCCGCCCCTGGACGAAATGGGCGGCCCAGATCGAACGGCTGGCCGATCTCCCTTCAGCGTTGCGCCGCGCCGCGCAAACTGCCCTGACGCCGCCGACCGGTCCGGTTTTCTTGTCACTGCCGATCGATCTGCAAATGGAATTGGGCGACGTCGACCAGTCGCCGGCGCAACCGCTCGACCATCGCGTTCGTCCGCCGGTCGCCGCGCTCGAGGCCGCCGCACGCGTGTTGGCCGAGGCCGAGAACCCGTGCATCCTCGCCGGCAGCCGCGTGGTCGAGGCCGATGCCGTGGCCGAACTGGTCGTCTTGGCCGAACAGTTGGGAGCGCCCGCCTTTTCCGAGTCCGGCACGACGCATGGGCGGCTCGGGTTTCCGGCCGATCACCCGCTCTATGGGCCGGGCTTGCCCCTTTGGTCGCCGGAAGTACGACAGCGGCTGAACGAGTTCGACGTCGTGCTTGTGGCCGGCATGGACTTGCTGCGGCAGTATGTCTACTTCGAGCCCGCCCGGGCCATACCCGAGCACCTGCGGATCGTGCATCTCGATGAGAATCCGTGGCAGATCGGCAAGAACTATCCGGTCGAGGTCGGACTGATCGGCGACACCAAGGCCGGCTTGGCTGAGCTGTCGCAACATTTGGCCCGCGCACTCACGCCCGCGCAACAGATCCGCGCCCAGGAGCGCGGCCAGCGGCGGCGCCAAGCGCATCGGCAAGCGCTCCTGGCGCTGGAAGCGCGCATTCCGCAGGAGCGAGATCGTCGGCCGATGACGCCGCTCACGCTGATGTCGTCGTTGGCGCGGGTGCTGCCGCCCGACGTGGCCGTGGTCGAGGAGGCGGTGACGACGACCGGCACGTTCCTCGAACGGCTGGGCGCGCTCAAGAACACGACCGGCTATTTCGGCCATCGCGGCTGGGCCTTGGGATGGGGGCTAGGCTGCGCGCTGGGGGTGAAGCTGGCCTGGCCCGAGCGGCCGGTCTTGGCCATGCTCGGCGAAGGGGCGGCCATGTACGGCATCCAAGGACTGTGGACCGCCGCCCGCTACCGGCTCCCCGTCACGTTCGTCGTTTGCAACAACGCCCAGTATCAGATTCTCAAGATCGGCGCTAAGCAATTGCAACTACCGGCCGCCCGCGAAGGGCGCTTCGAGGGCCTCGACCTGGTCGGCCCGGAAGTCGATATCGTCGGGCTCGCACGCAGCCTGGGGATCGAGGCCTGCCGGGTCGAAGAGCCCGACGAGCTGGCCGAACGTGTACAGGCTTCGCTGGCCGGGGATCGGCCTGTGTTGTTCGACGTGCCGATCGAACGAATTGCGCCTCCGCGGCTGAACTACGGCTGATCGCTTGAGGACGCTGCCTGGCGGGCGGTATCAACGAAGCCGCGGCAAGCGATTCATGGCCGAGCGTGCGTTCGGTCCCATCGGCTCAGGTGGAGCGCCCGGCGGCTGCCAGGTTTCGATCGACAGGTCGTCGACCCAGGCTTCGCCCAGCCCTGTGAGCGCGATCGTCACGGTGACCGTGCCCGAGTTGGGCACGGCTCGATACATCGTGAACGGGCGCCAGCTTCCGGCTTCGCCGACCCGTTCGGCCAGCGCCTCGCCGCCGAGCGAATCGAGGATCAACACGCCGTCAAGGCTGCCGGCCACCGTCACCGGCGCGTAGACGAAGCCGCTGATCTTTAGCCACTGACCCGACCGGACATCGACCGGAGGGCTGGTGATCCAGATGGGAGCAGTTTCGACGATCCCGGCCGTGGCCCGGACATCGACGGCCTGCGCCTTGAGTCGCAGGCTGTAGCGGCCGGCCTTGGGAGCGGCAGCCGACAGGTCGGCCTCGGTCTTGATGCCTTCCTGCGGATGTTCGAAGTGACGCCAACCGGCCCAAACCATCCGATCGAGATCCTCGAACTCACCCTCGGGGAGTCGATTCTCGCCCCAGCGCCCCTGGGCTATCTGGTTGTTGAAGCGCCAATACTCGGGCAGCGTGACGAACGTGACGGCCAGCGGATTGGCCGCGGGCGTGGCCAGGTCCTTGGTCGATGTTTGCCAATGCGCGCGCTCCAGGATCGCTAGCGGGCGAACCGTGCGGCGGGCCAGCGCATAGGCATTGCGATAGTCGCCCGAGGCGAGCGACGCGTCACATTGTGCCAGGCTCGACTGAGCGGCTGCCAACAGCTT
>Ga0181519_10003740_pt1 | contig 12490 bp, 9 predicted proteins | sample PEATcosm2014_Bin_26_FD_121102 | JGI IMG/M metagenome (GOLD analysis project Ga0181519, IMG submission 121102) | Peatland microbial communities from MTU Mesocosm Facility, Houghton, MI, USA - PEATcosm2014_Bin02_10_metaG | ecosystem: Environmental > Terrestrial > Soil > Wetlands > Peat | place... | reverse complement strand
GCTCGGCTACCCGATCACCTGCGTCGGCGTGCCGAAGACCGTCGACAACGATCTGCCGCTGACCGACTGCTGCCCGGGGTTCGGCTCGGTCGCCAAGTACGTCGCCGTCTCGACGCGCGAGGCGGCGCTCGACGTCGCCTCGATGGCCCGCACCTCGACCAAGGTATTCATCCTCGAGGTCATGGGACGTCACGCCGGCTGGATCGCGGCGGCCGGCGGCCTTGCCGCGGCGCGCGCGGGCGATGCACCGCACATCATCCTGTTCCCGGAGATCCCGTTCGAGCAGGCCGCATTTCTCGAGAGCGTCAAGCGCTGGGTCGCCGACAAGGGCTACTGCGTGATCGTCGTATCGGAGGGCGTCAAGGGCCCCGACGGCAAGTTCCTGGCCGATGCCGGCACGACGGACGCGTTCGGCCACACGCAGCTCGGCGGCGCGGGACCTGCGATCGCGAGCATCGTGCGCGAAGGCCTCGGCTACAAGTACCACTGGGCGGTTGCGGATTACCTGCAGCGGGCCGCGCGGCACATCGCCTCGAAGACCGACGTGCTGCAGGCCTACGCGGTCGGCAAGGCCGCGGTCGAGTACGCCCTCAAGGGGCAGAACGCCGTGCTGCCGGTGATCGTGCGCACATCCTCGAAGCCGTATCGCTGGAAGATCGAGGCGGCGCCACTCGCGGCGGTTGCGAACGTCGAGAAAAAGGTGCCGCGTGACTTCGTGACTGCCGATGGCTTCGGCATCACGGCCGCCTGCCGCCGCTACCTTGCGCCGCTCATCGCCGGTGAGGATCCGCCGCCTTTCAAGGACGGCCTGCCGGCGTATATAGAACTAAAGAATGCCCCGGTGAAACGGAAGCTCGCGACGAACTTCAAGGTATAATGCGCGGCCCTTTTGGGGGCGGGCGCCGGAAACGGTAACATTTTCAATGTCTTGCCGCTGACGAGCGCGGGTACCGTTGTGTCGGTACCGAGATAAAACAATCGTCTTCGGGTAACTGTCGGGGAGTACATCATGACGAGCGACCTCGCTCTGCTGCTCGCGATCGGCGCGGGCGTAGTGGCAATCATTTACGGCCTTGTCAGCGTGCGCTGGATCGTGGCGCAGAGCGCTGGCAACGCGCGGATGCAGGAAATCGCGGCGGCCATCCAGGCCGGTGCCGCGGCCTACCTCAATCGTCAGTACTCGACGATTGCCATTGCCGGCGTCGTCCTGTTCGCGCTGCTCGGCTTCGTGCTCAACTGGGCGACGGCCGGCGGCTTCCTGGTGGGCGCCGTGCTGTCCGGACTCACCGGCTACATCGGCATGAACGTCTCGGTGCGCGCCAACGTGCGCACCGCGCAGGCGGCCAGCGTCGGGCTCAACCAGGCGCTGCAGGTCGCGTTCCGCGGTGGTGCGATCACCGGAATGCTGGTGGTCGGGCTCGGCCTCATCGGTGTCGCCAGCTATTACGGCGCCATGCTGCACTTTGCGGCTGACGCGGACACGGCGCTGCACTCGCTCGTCGGGCTCGCCTTCGGCGGCTCGCTGATCTCGATCTTCGCGCGCCTCGGCGGCGGCATCTTCACCAAGGGCGCCGACGTCGGTGCGGACCTCGTCGGCAAGGTCGAGGCCGGCATTCCCGAGGACGATCCGCGCAACCCGGCCGTGATCGCCGACAACGTCGGTGACAACGTCGGCGACTGTGCCGGCATGGCGGCGGACCTGTTCGAGACCTACGCGGTCACGGTGGTCGCGACCATGTTGCTCGCCGGGCTCACCGTGCAGGTGCTCGGCATGCAGGCGATCCTCTATCCGCTCGTGCTCGGCGCGGCGTCGATCATCGCCTCGATCGTCGGCACCTTCTTCGTCAGCGCCCGCGAGGGCGGCAAGATCATGAACGCGCTCTATCGCGGCGTGATCGTCTCGGGGGTGATCGCCGCCGCGGCGTTCTACCCGATCACCAAGCTCATGATGGGCAGCCAGGCGCTGCCGCTCTACTGGTGCGCGCTGATCGGCCTCGCGCTGACGGCGGCGATGATCGTCATCACCGAGTACTACACCGCGACCGAATACGGCCCGGTTCGCTACGTCGCGGCGGCCTCGCAGACCGGCCACGGCACCAACGTCATCGCCGGTCTCGCCGTGTCGATGAAGTCGACCGCACTGCCGGTACTCGCCGTCTGCGCAGCCATCTACGGTGCCTACACGCTCGGCGAGCAGGCTGCGGTCGGCGAGGGCCTCTATGGCATCGCGATCGCCGCGACCGCGATGCTGTCGATGACCGGCATGATCGTCGCGCTCGACGCCTACGGCCCGATCACCGACAACGGCGGCGGCATTGCCGAGATGGCGGGACTGCCGAAGGAAGTGCGCAAGATCACCGACGCGCTCGATGCGGTCGGCAACACCACCAAGGCCGTCACCAAGGGCTACGCGATCGGCTCGGCCGGTCTCGCGGCGCTCGTGCTGTTCGCCGACTACACCCACAACCTGGCGGCGATGCACAAGCTGCAGCTGTTCTCGCTGTCGGACCCGGCGGTCATCATCGGCCTGTTCATCGGCGGCCTCGTGCCGTACCTGTTCGGCGCAATGGCGATGGAGGCCGTCGGCCGCGCCGCCGGCTCCGTCGTGGTTGAGGTGCGACGCCAGTTCAAGGAGATCCCGGGCATCATGGCCGGCACTGCGAAGCCGGAATACGGCCGCGCAGTCGACATGCTGACGCGTGCGGCGATCAAGGAGATGGTGGTCCCCTCGCTGCTGCCGATCGTGGTCCCCGTGGTCGTCGGCTTCGGCATGAACGTGCTGATGGGTCCCGGCGCCGGCATCCGCGCGCTCGGCGGCCTCTTGATCGGCACGATCGTCACGGGACTGTTCGTCGCGATCTCGATGTGCACCGGTGGCGGCGCCTGGGACAACGCCAAGAAGTACATCGAGGAAGGCAACTTCGGCGGCAAGGGTTCCGACACGCATAAGGCGGCGGTGACCGGCGATACGGTCGGCGACCCGTACAAGGACACGGCGGGCCCCGCGATCAACCCGCTGATCAAGATCATCAACATCGTCGCGCTGCTGCTCGTACCGCTGCTCTGACGCGCTGCCCCGGCCGGCAAGCGCGCTTGCCGGCCGGGCCCCCCGCTCCCGCGGCCCGCCCCCCGCGGTCACGCCACGAGCCTTGCGTCGGGACGCGATGCGGAGGCGACGGCGTCTCCCCACCCTCCTGCCCGGGGCGGCGCCGTCACTCGCGCTCGCCCAGACCCCGCCACCCCCTGACTGCGACTCCGACCTCATCCGGCGGACGTCGAACGACCGCTGCGGCGTCGCGCCGGTGCGGCGACCGGATCCCTGGCAGCACGCACGACTCGTGTGGCTGCCCGGCAAGCCGCCCTGTCCCGACTCCACCCTGAAGCGCTTGCCGGGACGTGGGCGCACCGGGACGCGCGGGCGTCGGCCGGGATCCGGTGCATCCCTGAGGCACCAGCCAGAGAGTGTGACGCGCGTCACAGCGAATCCGTGATCTCGGTCACAGTCCGAAACCCATCTAACCCCATGAGCCGTCGGAAATTTTTACACTCCCGATGCGGCTCAACCCGCCACCGGGATCCACCTCCGGCGAAGTGCCTGATTTCAAATGGCGTACATGCGGCTGGCATCCATCGTGCATGCACTAGGGGCAGTCAGGCACCATCTGCCCAGTTCCGGAGACCCTATGACCCGCATTCAGTCGCTCGCCCTCGCCGCCCTGATCACCGCATCGGTGGCCACGACCGCAAGCGCGACCCCGTTCACCGTCAGTGCCGCCGTCGGCGGGGCACCGACCGGCGTGAGCTACGCGAACTTCGACAACCTCGCCCTCGGCAATGCGGGCGGCACGAGCGGCGGTGTCACGGTCTCGTTCTCCGGCGCGACTTCGGGCGCGGTCCAGGGCTCGCTGTCCGGCGTCTACGCGGCGCCGTACCTGTCGAACGGCAATGGCACGCTGTTCGGCGATCCGAACGACGGTCCGGACGCGACCACCTACCTGTCGACCGGCGTAGACAGCGTGACGCTGACCTTCGGCGCTGCCGAGCAGTACGTGGGCCTGCTGTGGGGCTCGGTCGATGCCTACAACTCGCTGTCGTTCTACAACGGCGCCACGCTGATCGGCACGCTGACCGGAACCGACATCACCTCGAGCGCCGACGGCGATCAGGGCATGAACGGAACCTTCTACGTCAACATCAACTCGAGCACCGCCTTCACGAGCGTGGTCGCCTCGAGTTCCCAGTACGCCTTCGAATTCGACAACGTCGCCTACAATCCGAGCGAGGTGTCGGTGCCGGAGCCGGCGACGCTCGGCCTGCTCGGACTTGGCCTCGTCGGCGTCGGCGCCGTGCGCCGCCGCCGCGCGTCGCGCTGAACGACCGCGAACGCGGCCGGCCCGCGCGGCCGGCCGCGTTCCAAGCCGTCGCATCCTGACCGGACTGCGGCGCCCCCGGACCCTGCGGACCCGCAGCGCTCGGTTATCATGATTGCCGTATTCACCGGGCACGGGGCCTGGAGGCAAGCGTGAACAAGCTCTATCCGTCGGCGCGCGCCGCGCTCGAGGGCATCGTCCGCGACGGCCAGCTGCTGGCCGTCGGCGGCTTCGGGCTGTGCGGCATCCCCGAAGCACTGATCGAGGCGCTCAAGGACTCCGGCGTCCGTCACCTGACCGTGATCTCGAACAATGCCGGCGTCGATGGCCTCGGCCTCGGCAAGCTGCTCGAGACCCGCCAGATCAAGAAGATGATTTCCTCGTACGTCGGCGAGAACAAGGAATTCGAGCGCCAGTACCTGTCGGGCGAGCTCGAGCTCGAGTTCACGCCACAGGGCACGCTCGCCGAGAAGCTGCGCGCCGGCGGCGCGGGCATCCCCGCGTTCTACACGCAGACCGGCGTCGGCACGCTGGTCGCAGAGGGCAAGGAGCTGCGCGAGTTCGACGGCAGAACCTACGTCCTCGAGCGCTCGCTGGTGCCGGACATCGCGCTCGTCAAGGCCGAGGTCGCCGACCGGAGCGGCAACCTGCGCTTCCGGCTCACGGCTCGCAACTTCAATCCGGCCGCGGCGATGGCCGGCAAGATCTGCATCGTGGAAGTCGAGTCGGTCGTCGAGACTGGGGCACTCGCGCCGGATGACGTTCACCTGCCCGGCATCTACGTGCACCGCATCGTGCACAACCCGAACCCGACCAAGCACATCGAGAAGCGCACGGTCACCGTGCCGGCGGGAGGCTGACATGCCCTGGACCCAGGAACAGATGGCGGAGCGCGCCGCGCGCGAGCTGCACGACGGCTACTACGTGAACCTCGGCATCGGCATTCCGACGCTGGTCGCGAACTACGTGCCGCCGAACATCGAGGTGTGGCTGCAGAGCGAGAACGGCATGCTCGGCATCGGACCGTTCCCGGCGCCCGACCGGGTCGACGCCGACCTCATCAACGCCGGCAAGCAGACCGTCACGACCATCCCGGGATCGTCGATCTTCTCGAGTGACCAGAGCTTCGCGATGATCCGCGGCGGCAAGATCAACCTCGCGATCCTCGGCGCCATGCAGGTGAGCGCCAGGGGCGATCTCGCCAACTGGATGATCCCCGGCAAGATGATCAAGGGAATGGGCGGCGCCATGGACCTGGTTGCCGGCGTCGCGCGCGTGGTCGTCGTCATGGAGCACGTCGCACGCAAGAAGGACGGCACGACCGATCTCAAGATCCTGCCGGCCTGCACGCTGCCGCTCACCGGCCTCGGGGTGGTCGACCGCATCATCACCGACCTCGGCGTCATCGACGTGACGCCGGAGGGCCTCGCGCTGGTCGAGCTGGCGCCCGGCGTCACGCTCGCCGAGATCAAGGGCAAGACCGGCGTGCCGCTGCTCGGCTGACGCCCGCGGCTCAGGGCCCGGCGTCAGCCAGGCATTCGATCTCGACGCGCGCGCCGAGCGCGAGCCCGGTCGCGCCGAAGGCGCTGCGGGCGGGATACGGCTTGCTCAGGGCGTCACGCCAGACCTCGTTCAGCGCCGGCCACTCGGCCATGTCGGCGAGCATGACCGTGCACTTCAGCAGGTCCGCCGTGTGCCGGCCGTGCGCCTCGAGCACCAGGCGGATGTTCTCGAGCGCCTGGCGCGCCTCGGCGCGGATCCCGCCCGGCACCAGCTCGCGGCTGCCGGGCCGGACCCCGATCTGCCCCGACAGGTACAGCGTGTGGCCGTGGCGCACGGCCTCCGAGAACGGCAGGTCGCCGCTCGTGACCTTGCCGGAGTTCAGGAACTGGGGCGCCGACGGCTCCGCCGCCTGCGTGGCGCCCGCGGCCATGGCGGCGGCGAAGATGACGCCGAGAAGAGTGTGTGCGCAGCGCTGCATGAGTGGGCTCCGTGACCGCGACCGGCCGCAGTGTGCCACAGCACGAAGAATCAGGCGGCGGGCTTGAGCGGCTCGGGCCGCGCGATCACGTAGCCCTGCATGTAGTCGATGCCCATGCGCCGCGCCGCCTCGAGCGAGGCCGCGTCCTCGACCTGCTCGGCGATCACCTTGAAGTCGAGCGTGCGCGCGAGCTTGATCATCGCCGAGACCATCGCCTGGTTGACGGTGTCGCGCGCCAGGTTGCGCATGTACAGGCCGTCGATCTTGAGGTAGTCCATCGCCAGCGTCTTCAGGTTCGCAAAACTGCCGAGGCCGCTGCCGAAGTCGTCGAGCGCGAAGGTACAGCCCATGCCGTGCAGCACGCCGATGAAGCGGCGCGCGTGCTCGAGGTTCGCGACCACGGCTGCCTCGGTGACCTCGAAGCACACCTGCGCGGGCGCCACGCCGGTCCGGTCCAGACACTCGACCACGAACTCGAGGAATTGCCCGTCGCCGAGCGTTTGCCCCGAGATGTTGATCGCGAGGCTGCGGCCGGCAGGGATGCGGATCGCGCCCCGGCCGAGTGCAGCGAGGGCGCTCTGCACGACCCAGCGATCCACGAGTGACATCAGGCGGTAGCGCTCCGCCGCCTTGAGGAACTCGCCCGGGACGATGATCGTGCCGTCGTCGGCCGCCAGCCGCACCAGCACCTCGAGCGCCGGGCCGCGCTCGCCGGTTGCGGGTGCGGCAAGGATCGGTTGCGTGTACAGCAGGAAGCGGTTGTCGCGCAGCGCGTGCTGCAGCCGCTGCAGCCAGTGGATCTCGCCGCGGTGCCGCGCCACGGCCTCGTCGCGCGAGGAATAGACGTGCACCTGCCCCTGGCCGCGGCTCTTCGCCACGTAGCATGCCGAGTCCGCGGCCGACATCACGTCCTCGATGCTGCTGCTCTCGCGGCCGATCTCGACGAGCCCGATGCTGACGCCGATCGAGAAGATCTTGTCCTTCCAGACGAAGCGATAGTCGCGGATCGCGCTCGACACGTCGTCGGTGATCTGGATCGCCTTCTCGAGCGGGCAGCCGACCAGCAACATCGCGAACTCGTCGCCACCGATGCGGGCGACGGTGTCGGAATCGCGCACCGCGTCCTTCACGAGCGCGGCGACCTCGCGCAGCATGTTGTCGCCGGCCATGTGGCCGCTCGTATCATTCACCGCCTTGAAGCGGTCGAGGTCGAGGTAGCAGAGCACGTGGGTCTGCGCGCCGGTACGCGCGACCTCGATGCTTTCCTGCAGGCGGCGCTCGAACTCGCGGCGGTTGACGAGCCCGGTGAGCGCGTCGTGGCTCGCCTGGTAGCTCATCTGCCGCGCGATGCCACGCAGTTCGGTGACGTCGTGCAGCAGCACCACGGCGCCCGAGGTCTCGCCGTGCTCGCCGGCGAGCGGCGCGGCGCTCAGTTCGATGCTCCGTTCGACGCCGTCGGCGCGCGTCAGCAGGACGGCGCGTCGCCCGAGCGACACCTTCATTCCGGACGCAAGGCTCTGCCGCACCGGGTCGGCGAGCGTGCGCCGGTCTGCCTCGTCGACGACGGTGACGACGTCGACGAACTGCCGGCCACTGACCTCGGTCAGCGACTGGCCGAGCAGCTGCTCGGCGGCGCGGTTCAGGAAGTCGATGCGCCCGTAGGTGTCCGTCGTGACGAGGCCGTCGCCGAGCGAATCGAGCGTCGCCTGTGCGCGGCCACGCACCAGGTCGCCACCGCGCGACGCGCGGCCCAGCATCTCGATGGCGGTGAACAGCACCACCGGCTCGCCCTGATAACGCAGGCGCGTGCTCGCGAGCTCGAGGCGCGTCACCTGGCCGTGCGCGTCGGTGACCTCGACCTCGTAGCGCTCCGCGGCCGGTGCGCCATCGAGCCGCCGCTTCAGGTTCTCGGCGACCAGGTCGGCGTAATCCGGGGCCACGAGTTCGGCGAGCGCGCGGCCGACGATCGCCGCGGGCTCGAGCCCGAGCAGGGCGGCGAAGCGCGGGTTGACCAGCACGATCCGCTCGCCATGCACGAGCACGGCCTCGTGGACCGCCTCGATCAGCTCGCGGAAGGACTCATCGGCCGGCGGAGCCGCGGCCGCCTCGGCAGCACGCGTCACCTCGGCCTCGCCCGCGGCGACGGCAGCATGCGCCCGCCGGCGGGAACGCCAGGCATCCAGGGCGGCAGCCCCGGCGAGCGCCAGCGCGGCAAGCGCGGCGACGTCGATTGCGGTCACAGGACCCTTCCCTCAAGCCCGGTGGCAGCCGGCGCCCAGACCCGGCCGCCAGCCGGCCGGCACCCGGTGCGCGGCACCGACCAGCCGGTGTCATATGTTGTCGACGGCCACCCCTGACAGGGCCCGTCCGCATCCATCCCCGTCGTCGAGGATACCGAAGCCTCTGGCAGACATAGGGAACATTCACCATAATCGGCCGTTCGGGCGCTCGCTGGGCATCCTTGTCGCAGCGCGCGCAACTCCGTAACCTTTCCGCCCCTGCCACGCGTCCACAGCGACGCAATCGACCAGAAGCCATGGACCTAGAAGCCGCCCGCCAGCAGATGATCGACCAGCAGGTCCGCGCCACCGACGTGTCCGATGCGCGCGTCCTGGAGGCGCTGTCCGAGGTACCGCGCGAACGTTTCGTGCCACCCGAGTTCCGTGAAGTCGCGTTCGCCGACGCACCCATTCCGCTGCCGGAGGGGCAGTCGATGCTCGCACCCACGGTCGACGGCCGGATCCTGCAGGCCTGCGACATCCAGCCCGGCGAGACGGTGCTCGAGGTCGGCGCTGGCAGCGGCTATCTCGCCGCGTGCGCCGCGGCGCTCGGCGGCCAGGTGGAGACGCTCGAGCTGCGCCCGGCGCTCGCCGCCTCTGCCGCGGCGAACCTGCGCGCGACGGGCTTCGTCAGTGTCGCGGTGCATACCGCGGATGCAACCGTGTGGGCGCCGCGCGCGCCGGTCGACGTCGTCATCCTGTCGGCCTCGCTGCCGGTGTACGACGAGCGCTACCAGCAGTGGCTGAAGCCGGGCGGCCGGCTGTTCGTCGCCGTCGGCACGGGCGCGCCGATGAGCGCGCAACTCGTGCGCCGCATCGGCGAGCGCGAGTTCTCGCGCAGCGACCTGTTCGAGACCGTCATCGATCCGCTCAGCAACGCCCGCCGCCCCTCGACGTTCGTATTCTGACTCGCGCATGGTTCGCGAAGTCAGCCCCGCCGAGTACCTGCGCGAGCGCGCGGCGCGCTCGGACCTGCAACTCGTCGACGTCCGCGAGGCATGGGAGCTGGCGATCGCGGCGGTACCCGGGGCGCTGCACGTGCCGATGGCCGAGGTCGCGGCGCGGCTCGCGGAACTTGATCCGGGGCGCGAGATCGTAGTGATGTGCCGCTCCGGCGGCCGCAGCCTCGCGGTCGCGCGCGCGCTCGAGGCCCACGGCTACGCGCGGGTCGCGAACCTGAGCGGCGGCATCCTCGCCTGGGCCCGCGACGTCGACCCGGGTCTTGCGACGTACTGAGGGCGGCACGAGACGAAGCGTGTCGGCCGAGGATGAAGGGACTCTACAGTGATTCACCGGCGGCGACGGCACGACCGGCCCGGCCGACTCGAAGGGACCTGAACGGCATGAAATCGATGCATCGGTGGCTCGGCGCGGTAGCGGGCCTCGCGCTCCTCCCGGGTTTCGCGTCTGCAGCGGATCTCGCGGAAATCTACCAGCGGGCGCTCCGGAACGACCCCGTGATCCGCGAGGCCGAAGCCAACCGGCTCGCCGCGCTCGAGGACCGCCCGCAGGCGCTCGGCGCGCTGCTGCCACAGCTGAACGCGACCGGCAGCTACACGCACGACAACAACGTCACGAGCGAGCCCTACCTGATCTCGGCCAACAACGCGCCGCTCGTCACCTACTCGACGCCGAGCGACATCCGCCAGTGGGGCGTGCAGCTCAGGCAGACGCTGTTCCGCTGGGACCAGATCTCCATGCTGCAGCAGGCCGATGCCGCCGTGGCGCAGGCCGAGGCCGATTACCGCGCCGCCCAGGAGAGCGTGATCCTGCGCACCGCCACCGCCTACTTCAACGTGCTCGCCGCGCGCGACACGCTCGAGGCCGCGGACGCCTCGCGCGAGGCGATCGGGCGCCAGCTGGAGCAGGCGGAAAAGCGCTTCGAGGTCGGGCTGATCGCGATCACCGACGTCGAGGAAGCCAAGGCCGCTGCCGACCAGGCCGCCGCGGCGGTGATCGAGGCCAAGCGCACGCTCGCCACCACGCGCGAGCAGCTGCGCGAACTCACGGGCGACGCCTTCGACGAACTGTCGCGGCCCGGTGACGACATGCCGCTCGTCTCGCCCGATCCGTCGAGCGAGGACCAGTGGGTGCGCGCCGCGCTCAACCAGAACCTGTCGCTGAACTCGGCGCGCCTCGCTGCGGAAATCGCCCGCGACAACATCGCGATCGCGCGCGCCGGCCACCTGCCGACGCTCGACCTGGTGGCGAGCAGGAGCGGCAACAACACCGGCGCCTACCAGACGATTTTCGGCATCCCGCCGGGACCGTTCACGTACCCCGCCAACTCCGTGATCAACGACAAGCAGATCGGCCTGCAGGTCACGTTGCCGATCTACTCCGGCGGCGCCACTGCATCCAAGGTGCGCCAGGCCGTCTACCTGCACCGCGCCGCGCGCGAGCGGCTCGAGGAAACGGCACGCGAGACCGAGCGCGAGACGCGCGATGCCTACCTCGGCGTGATCGCCGAGATTGCCCGGGTACAGGCGCTCAAGCAGGCGCTCGCCTCCAGCGACACGGCGCTCAAGGCGACCGAGGCCGGCTACGAGGTCGGCACGCGCACGGCCGTGGACGTGCTGCTCGCGCGCCAGCGGCTGCAGGACGCGCAGACCAACTACGCCCGCGCGCGCTATGACTACGTGATCAACGTGCTCACGCTCGAGCAGGCCGCCGGCACGCTGGACGAGTCCCGTCTCGCCCGCGTCAATGGCTGGCTCGGCGAGCGCGTCTCGGTAAAGTAGCGCTCAGCCGCCGGCTGCGCGCAGGCGTGCGGCGACGAGCGCGAGCACGCGCTCGGCGGCGCCCCGGTTGGCCTCGATGACCGCGCGCCCGGCCTCCCCGGCGCGCGCCCGGGCACGCGGGTCGCCGAACAGCGCGGCCAGTTGCCGCGCGAGCGCCGGCGCGTCCCGGACCACCGCGAGCGCGCCGGCTGACTCAAGCTGCGCCGCGACGCCGGCCGAGTTCGCCGTGTAAGGCCCGCACAGCACCGGGCGCGCGAGCGCAGCCGGTTCGAGCAGGTTGTGGCCGCCGACCGGCACGAGGCTGCCGCCGACGAAGGCGACGTCGCCGGCGGCGTAGAAGGGCACCAGTTCGCCGAGCGTGTCGAGCAGCAGCACCTCGGTCGCCGCCGTGACCGGCGCCCCGCTCGTGCGGCGCACGATCCGCCGGCCGCTGCGCTCCAGCAGGGCAGCGACCGCCGCGAAGCGTGGCGGATGGCGCGGCGCGAGCACGAGCAGCACGTCGCTGCGGTCGCGCGCGACGAGCGCCTGTGCTGCGAGCAGGATCTCCTCCTCGCCCGCGTGCGTGCTGCCGGCGACCCACACCGGGCGCGCCTCGCCGAGTTCAGCCCGGAGCGCGACGCCCGCAGCCGCCACCGCCGGCGTGAGCCGGAAATCGAATTTGAGGTTGCCGGCGACGTGCGTCGCCGCCGCCGGTGCGCCGAGAGCGCCGAAGCGCTCGGCGTCCGTCGCGCTCTGCGCCGCGACCTCGACGCCGCTGCCCAGCATCCGGCGGGTCAGGCCGCCAAGCCGGCCGTAGCGACGCACCGAGCGCTCGGAGAGCCGCGCGCTCGCGAGCACGAGCGGTATGCCGCGCCGCCGCGCAGCGCCGTACAGCGACGGCCACAGCTCGGTCTCGACGATCACGCCGAGCTGCGGCCGCACCCGGTCGAGAAATCGCGCCACCGCATCCGGCAGGTCGTAGGGCAGGTAGCGGACGCTGACGGCTGCACCGAACAAGGCCTCGGCGCGGCTGCGCCCGGTCGGCGTGCCGCAGCTGATGAGGAGCGGCAGTCCCGGATAGCGCTCGAGCAGCAGGCGCACCAGCGCCGCCGCCGCCTGCACCTCCCCCACCGAGACCGC
>Ga0181519_10003739_pt1 | contig 12490 bp, 8 predicted proteins | sample PEATcosm2014_Bin_26_FD_121102 | JGI IMG/M metagenome (GOLD analysis project Ga0181519, IMG submission 121102) | Peatland microbial communities from MTU Mesocosm Facility, Houghton, MI, USA - PEATcosm2014_Bin02_10_metaG | ecosystem: Environmental > Terrestrial > Soil > Wetlands > Peat | place... | reverse complement strand
GCGCGCCCTCGTGGCAAGAATCACCGAGCTTTCCCCAGGCGGCCACTTCAAGTTCATGGAGATATGCGGCGGTCACACCCACACCATCTACCGCCACGGCATCGAGCACCTTCTCCCGACCTCCGTCGAGCTGGTGCACGGCCCGGGTTGCCCGGTCTGTGTGATCCCGATGGGCCGCATCGACGACGCCATCGCCGTGGCCCGGACTCCGGGCGTCATCTTCACGTCCTTCGGCGACATGATGCGCGTCCCCGGCTCCGACGGCAGCCTGCTCGGCGCGAAGGCGCAGGGTGCCGACGTTCGGATCGTCTACTCGCCCCTCGACGCCCTGAGGGTCGCGGCGGAGAACCCGGACCGGCAGGTCGTCTTCTTCGCCGTCGGCTTCGAGACGACGGCGCCCTCGACGGCGGCGACCGTCTTGCGGGCGCGGCAGGACAACGTCGAGAACTTCAGCGTCTTCTCGAACCACGTGACGATCGTGCCCCCGCTCAGAGCCATCCTCGACTCGCCTGATCTCAGCCTCGACGGGTTCATCGGGCCAGGTCACGTCTCGACTGTGGTCGGTCAGCGCCCCTACAGGTTCGTCGCCGAGGAGTACCGCAAGCCGTTCGTGACCGCCGGGTTCGAGCCCCTCGACATCCTCCAGGCGATCGCCATGCTGCTGGCCCAGATCAGCGAGGGCAGGTGCTGTGTCGAGAACCAGTACTCCCGCTGCGTCTCCGAGGACGGCAATCAGCGTGCGGTCGGCATCTTGGACGAGGTCTTCGAGGTCAGGCCGCAGTTCGAGTGGCGTGGCCTCGGCTTCATCCCCGAGAGCGCGCTCGCTCTGAAGCCCGAGTTCGGTCAATGGGATGCCGAGCGTCGCTTCGCGGTGCCGGGGATACGGGTCGCGGACCCGAAGGCCTGCCAGTGCGGCGAGGTCCTGAGGGGCGTGCTCAAGCCCTGGGAGTGCAAGGTGTTCGGCACGGCCTGCACGCCCGAGACCCCGATCGGCACGTGCATGGTGTCGGCCGAGGGCGCTTGCGCGGCCTATTACAACTTCGGGCGGCTGCACCGTGAAGTTGCCGTCAGCATGACCGCCACCGTCTGAGCGGGTCGGCTCAAGCCGGTCCGGGCCCTGCCCCGAGCGCGGCGATGGCGGCCTGGCCCACGCTGATCCCGCCGTCGTTGGGGGGGACGACCCGGTGCACGAGGACCGTCAGCCCTTCTGCCACGAGGGCGTCCTCGACGATGTCGCTGAAGCGCACGTTCTGGAAGACGCCCCCGCTGAGCGCGACCGTGTCGAGGCCGTGCCGGCGCGCCAGCCTCGCCCCGAGCTCGGCCGTCGCCCGTCCCAGTCCCTCATGGAAGCCGGCGGCGATGACGCGCGGGTCGCTGCCCCGCCCGAGATCCTCCAGCACGGCCGCGACGAGGGGCGCCGGGTCGAGCACATCGGGCAGGCCGGCCCCGGCGCCTTCGACGATGTCGGCCGGGTACCGGGGGGCTTGGTCCCTTTGGACCTGGCGTGCCAGCATCTCGAGCTCGATCGCCGCCTGACCCTCGTAGGTGACCTTCTTCCGGAGGCCGAGGAGGGCGGCGACGGCGTCGAAGAGGCGCCCGGCGCTGCTCGTGAGGAGCGCCGGGCGGTTCCCGCCCGCTCCGAGGGCCATCCTCAGCACCTGCTCCCAGCGCGGGTCGAGCCGCTCGCCCAGCCTGGCGGCGGCTTCGGCTCCGAGGGCCGTCGCGGTCCAGGTGAGCGCCATCCTCCACGGTTCCCGGACGGCCGCCGCCCCGCCGGGCAGGGCGACGGGCCGCAGGTGTGCGACGCGCTCGAACCCGTCGAAGTCGGCGACGAGGAACTCCCCGCCCCACATCGTCGCGTCGGTGCCGTAGCCGAGGCCGTCGAAGGCGATCCCGAGCACGGTGCCCGTGCGGGCGTGGTCGACCAGGCACGAGGCGATGTGGGCGTGGTGGTGCTGGACGGCGAAGGGCTCGAAGTCGAGATCGAGGGCGAACTTGGTGGAGAGGTACTCGGGGTGCAGGTCGTGGGCGACGACGTCGGGCTCGATCCCGAACAGCCGGCACAGGTGGCTCGTGGCCTGGACGAAGGCCTCGAAAGTCGCCAGATGCTCGAGATCGCCGATGTGGTGGCTGCACACGAGGTCCGACTCTTTGGCCACCGAGACGGTGTTCTTGAGCTCCGCGCCGACGGCGAGCACCTGGCGTCTCGCCCGGCCCGCGAGGGCGAAGGCCTCCGGGGCAAAGCCGCGGGACCGCCGTACCATCTGCAGGCGACGTCCCGTCGCCCGCACGACCGAGTCGTCGCAGCGGATGTGGATCGGACGATCGTGCGCCAGCACGGCGTCGACCAAGGGCCCGAGCCTCGCGAACGCCTCCTCGTCGGCGTGCGCGATCGGGTCGTCGGATCGGTTGCCGCTGCTCATCACGAGAGGCCGGCGCACCTCGGCCATCAACAGGTGGTGGAACGGCGTGTAGGGCAGCATCAGCCCGAGGTCGTCGACGCCCGGCGCCACGGCCTGCGCCACGGCCGTCCCGGGCTTGCGCCGCGCGAGCACGATGGGACGCGCCACTGAAAGGAGGGCGGCCTCGGCGTCGGGGTCGAGCACGCACAGCTCCCGGGCCGCCTCGAGGTCGGCGACCATGAGGGCGAAAGGCTTGTCGTCCCTGGCCTTTCGCCGCCGCAGCTCGGCCACCGCCGCCCCGTCGGTCGCGTCAGCAGCCAGGTGGTATCCGCCGATCCCCTTGACGGCCAGGATCTTCCCGGTGCAGAGCATCTCGGCGAGCGCCGCCAGCGCCGCGCCGGAAACGCCCAGCAGCTGGTGCCCGGGGTCGTAAAGGGCGATCCGCGGGCCGCAGACGGCACAGGCGTTCGGCTGGGCGTGAAAGCGCCTGTCGGCGGGATCGTCGTACTCGGCCTGGCACTCGGCGCACATCTTGAAGCCCGCCATCGTCGTGGCGGGCCGGTCGTAAGGGACGGAGAGCACGATGGTGTAGCGCGGCCCGCAGTTGGTGCAGTTGGTGAAGGGGTAGCCGTAGCGGCGGTTGCCGGGCTCGTCCACCTCCGACAGGCAGTCGCCGCACGTCGCGCTGTCGGGGCTCACCGCCGCGTTCGGGACCTGCCCGGCCTGGCTCTCTATGATCTTGAACCCCTCGTATCCACCCGCCTCGGCGAGGACGTCCCAACGCACGGAGGTCACCCGGGCAAGCGGCGGCGCAGACGAGCTCAGGAGCCGGCAGAGCTCGGCCACCTTGGCCTCGTCGCCCTCCACCTCGATCAGGACCCCGGAGGAGTCGTTGAGCACGAAGCCCGCGAGACCAAGCGCGACCGCCTCGCGGTACACGAAGGGCCGAAAGCCGACTCCCTGCACGGTCCCGGTGACCCTCACGCGCCGGCGCTCGGGGCGCGGACGCAACGGCGCCATCTGCGCTAGCAGATCCTCGGCAGCGGGTCTCCGACCAGCATGTCGACGATCCGCGTCCCGCCGAAGGAGGTGCGCAGCACGACGATGCCCTCCGGCTGGTCCCGGATGTCGCCGATGAGCACCGCCCCGGCCCCGAGCCGATGTCCCCGCAAGGCCGCGAGAGCGGCGTCGGCCTCCTTGGCGGCGACGACGGCGAGGAGCTTTCCCTCGTTGGCGACATAGAGGGGATCGATCCCGAGCAGGTCGCAGGCCCCGGCGACCTCCGCCTTGATGGGAAGCGACGCCTCGTCGAGCACGACGGCCAGCCCGCTGTCGTGGGCGAGCTCGTTGCACACCGTCCCGACACCGCCTCTCGTCGGGTCGCGGAGCCAACGGGTCGAGGGAGCCGCCGCGAACAGCGCCTCGACCAGTTCGGTGACCGGAGCGGTGTCCGACTTGAGGTCGGCCTCGAGGGCGAGGTCGCCCCGCGCGAGCATGACGGCCATCCCGTGATCGGCAATGGTGCCGGAGATGAGAAGGCGGTCGCCGCGCTGGACGAGATCGGCTCCGAGCCTCCTGCCGGGGGGCACGATGCCGATGCCGGCGGTCGTCACGTAGAGGCCGTCGGCTGCGCCCCGGCCGACGACCTTGGTGTCGCCGGTGACGATGGTCACGCCGGACGCGGCCGCAGCCTCGGCCATGTCGGCCACCACCTGGCGAAGCTCGTTGACGGCGAAGCCTTCCTCGATCACGAACGCCGCCGAGAGCCAGCGCGGCACGGCACCCATCACGGCGAGGTCGTTGACCGTTCCATGGACCGCGAGGTGGCCGATCGAGCCTCCCGGGAACCGCAGCGGCTTGACCACGAACGAGTCCGTCGTGAAGGCGAGCGTCTCGGCCCGGGTCGTCGCGATGAGGGCCGCATCGGTGAGGGGCGGCCTTTCGAGGCCGGCGAAGGCATCGAGGAAGACGGCGTCTATGAGCGCCGCCGACGCCTTGCCCCCGGCGCCGTGGGCGAGGGTGACGAAATCGTCCCGGAAGCGGGGCCGGCGCCGCCGGAAAGCCTCGATCCGCTCCAGTGCCGCTGCCTCGCGCCCGCTCAGGGACTCGCCCGGTCCTGCGGTCATGGTTGCCAGGTCTGCTTCCTGGCCTGCTTCGGTCTCCGCCCCGCCTCGACCGGGATCATCTTTGGTCAACCTGCCTCCTCCGGTTCGGGCCTCAGTCTACGCTCGGGCGTTTCGCGCACCCTGGTCCCGTCCGGGCTCCCGCCGGCGGTGTGAGGCCGTCGGCTCAGCCGGTGCCGACCCAGGCGGCCGCCTGGCGAAGGGTGGTGGCCATGATCGTGAGCGTCGGATTGTGACCGCCCGAGGTGGGGAAGACGGAGCCGTCGGCCACGAAGAGGTTGTCCAGGTGGTGGTGCCGCCCCAGCTCGTCGGTGACGCTCGAACGCGCGTCGGTGCCCATGGGCATCCCGCCCATGACGTGCTCGGTAGCCGGCACCTGGTCCTGGCCGATCGGGAACTTCGAGGAGGGGAGCTCGGGGATGGCGATGGCGACCTCGGCGCCGGCCGCCTTCAGCAGCCTGATCATCCAAGGCATGTAGAACGCCTGCGCAGCGAGTTCCGAGGGGCCCGGCCCGTAGGTGATGCGCGCCACCGGCAGACCTCGCCAGTCGCGGACCTTGGGGTCGAGGTCGACGCGGTTCTGCAGGTACGGCAGGTCCTCGCCGATGAGCTCGATGCCACACAGCCGGTCGCGCAGGAGGCTCGACCGCATCAGCTGCTTGAACTCGGTACCGAACGGCTTTTGCGGCGAGAGCAGGCGCAGCACCTCCTGGTAGCTGCGCGCCTCGTCGAGGGGCAGCTGGGTCCCGCCCAGCTCCACCTTGCCGGCGCGGAAATATGGGAGGCCGGCCTTCCTGGCGGCGTCGCGGGCGCCCGGGAAGTCCGGGTCGGCGAAGTCGTCGATGTCATGGGTGTGGTCGCGGCCGCGGTAGTTGTGGAGCCGTTCGCCCAAGAAGATGCCCGAGGCCTCCGAGAACCAGTGGAACATCACCCGGCGGCCGGCGAGATCGTGCGGGTCCGGCAGGGCCGAGAGGTGGGCGAGCCGGGTGGTCTCGATGGAATTGGCGGCGAGCACGACGAGGTCGCCCGACTCCTTGTGGCCGGTGCCGCGGTCGTCGACCCAACTGACGCCGGTCACCTTGCGGCCTTTGAAGTTCACCTTCACGACCATTGCGTCGGACCGCAGCTCGGCCCCCGCGCGGAGCGCCTCCCGCAGGGGCGCGAGCGCTCCCACGCGGGCGAGGATCGGGCATCCGTATCCGGAGCAGAAGCCGCAGTTGTTGCACCGCGGCCGCCCCTGGTACACGACCGAGTTGATGGCCATGGGAGCGAGGAAAGGGTGCAGACCTACCCTGCGGCAGCCTTCGGACACGACGAGCGAGGAGTACTCGGGCGGACCCGCGGGCATCGGGAGAGCCCTGGAGCGGGGCGCATGGGCGAGGGTCGGGGAGTCGGGGAACTGCGAGATGTCGCCCGCGACCCCGATCAGAGCCTCGACCCGGTCGTAGTAGGGAGAGATCTCCGCGTAGTCGAAGGGCCAGTCGGAGATCTCGGCGCCCCGGACCGGGCCGAGCATCGAGAGCTTCTTGAAGTCGATGTCCCAGAACCGCGGCGTCTTCGCGTCCCAGTGGACGGCGCCCCCGCCGACGGTCTGGGGGAGGGCCTCGACCGCACCGGTGATCGGCGTCGCCTGCGGCGAGGACCTGAACACCCTCGGCTCGGCGGTCTCGTCCGGCAAGGAGAACCCCCGGTCCATCTTCAGCTCGTCGTTCGAGAACACCGTGCCGGGAAGATCCGACTCGAGATCGGTGAAGTAGTTGGGGCCCTTCTCGAAGATCGTGACATCGAAGCCGCCAGAGGCGAGCACCATCGCCGCCACCGAGCCACCCGGCCCGCTGCCGACGACGAGAGCGCGTCTGCTCACAGCCCGGACGTCGTGAGCAGGGCGAGCAGCTGCTTGCCGACGCCCGTCGGCACGTAGACGTCAGGCCCGTCCGAAAGCGTGACCTGCTCGTCGGTGTAGCCGATCGGTTGACGGTCGCCCTGCCACGAGATCTCGTGCCAGCCGACGAGATCCCCGTTGCCCCCGTACTCGGGCGCCGAGTACATGCCCTCGACGGCGTGGCCGAACATGAGCGTCATGAAGCCGTCCGGGTCCTGGCCGAGGATCTCGTCCATCTTGTAGGAGCCCAGGGTCGTGAAGTCCCCCCCGGCCATCTTGTCGAGGGTGCTCACGCCCCGGCGGTACTGGGCGCGCAAACCGGCGAGACGCTTTGTCCAGCCGGTCAGCTGAGCCGGGGTCAGGCGGAGGAATCTCGCCATCTCGTCGATCGGAGCCCCGGCCCGGCCGGAGAACGGGCCGCCGGCGAAGACCTTGGCCGGGTGGACCATGAGAGCCCCGAGCATCGTGTCGATGTAGCGCGTGACGTTCGCCTCGCGGGCGCCGGGGTGCCCCTTCTCCAAGGGGTCGTCGTGGGGTCCCGGTATGAGCCGGGCCGTGGCTTCCTCGACGACCTTGGCCTGGTGCTGGTCGAAGACGAGGAAACCCTTGGAGGTCCCTCCCGTCGAGGCCGGGCTGCTGCAGGCGGCAAGCAGTTCCGGCGGGAGCAGGACAGCAAGGCCGGCGAGCCCGGCGGCCTTCAGGACGCGGCGGCGTTGGACGACCGTCATGGCCAAGAATCCTCGCACACCGCGCAGAGGCCGGCCGGGCCATGTCCGACCGAATCGTGTTCGGGGCTCGTGAGGCACCGTGCGGGCTCGTAGACGGCTCGGGCTCGGTTAGGGTGCCGCCGATGAGCATCGGCGTCGGATCCGAGAGCCCTCGTGCTCCCGTGCCCGGCCTGGCCTGCTCATCGTGGGCACGGGCGCACGGCATCGATCCCATCGGCAGCACCGGCTGTTACCGGGGCTATCTGCTCGTCGAGTGGCCCCTTCCCTGGCCCCGTGACATGAGCGAGGACCCGGACCTCGCCTGGCTCGTGCAGTCGACCCGTGACGCCGGCATCCGGTTCCAGGCTCTGGTACCGGCCTCGGTCGACGGGTTGCGCCGGGTCGTCTGTTACCGGTGGCCGACCGATGGCGCGGCTTTCGAGCGGGCCGAGCTCGCCGTCGAGCCGGCCGAGGTCATCACCGCCGCGATGGCCGTCCTCGAGGAGCCGCCGGCCGGCGAGGGGATCGTCGACGTCCTCGTGTGCACCCACGGGCGGCGGGACCGGTGCTGCGGCTCGCTCGGCATGGCGCTCGCCTCGGAGATCTCGGCCGGCCCCCTCGGCGGCCAGGGCGTGAGGACGTGGCGTACGAGCCACACCGGGGGCCATCGCTTCGCCCCGACGGCGGTCGTCCTGCCCGAGGGCACCGCCTGGGCATTCTGTGACAAGGAGCTGCTGTCGCGCGTCGTCGGGCGCCTCGGCCCGATCGGTGAGGTCCTGCCGCACTACCGCGGCTGTGCCGGGATGGCCTCGCCCGAGGTGCAGGCGCTCGAGGGCGCTGTTCTGGCCGAGATGGGCTGGCCCCTCTTAAACAGGGCGCGCGGCGGCGGCGACCTCGGCGGCGGCCGATTCGAGCTGCACGTCGAGGAGCCCGCCGGGGCCCCGTCAATCTGGGAGGCGTACGTGCACGCCGAGACGGTGCCGATGCCCGAATGCGGTCAGCCGGTCGAGCTCGCCACCCGGACGGAGCTTCAGTTCGTCGTGGAGGGTCTGCGGCGACGCTGACGGGGGGTTGACGTGACAGCTCTATGATGTCATGATGACATCATGCGGCTGTCAGATACTGTCGAGGGACTGCAGGAGGACCTGGCGAGACTGGCCGGGCTCGGAGACGCCGCCGTTACCGAGGCCGGCGGCCGGCTGCTGGCGGCGATGGGAGGGCCGGTGACGGTCCGGCTCCTGGACCTGCTCGGGGAGGCGGCGGCGGAGCTGGGAGACCAGCTCGTCTCGGGGAGGGTGGAGCTGCGCGTCGCGGGCCGGGACGCCGAGCTCGTCTACGTGGACGAATCCGGGACGCCGCAGGAGGCCGACCTCCCCGACGACCAGTCGGCGAGGATCAGCCTCCGGCTTCCCGAGCAGCTGAAGGCCCAGGTCGAACAGGCGGCCACGCGAGACGGCGTCTCGACCAACACCTGGATCGTCCGCGCCCTGAGCCGGAGCACAGCGACGGGGCGATCCGTGCAGTCACGCAGACGACTGACCGGCTACGGCTGGTCCTGAGAGGAGAGGTCAAGTGAGCGAGTTCGAAGCCAATGCGACAAGCTGGGGCGACGGGCCGCGGGCGGCGATGGAGGCCAGCTTCGACACGCCGGGACGGGTCAGCCTCCGTGTCACGAACGCGTCGGGCGAGGTGGCCATAGAGACCCACGACGTGCCTACGGCAGAAGTCCAGATCGTCGCCCTGCACCTCGACGCCGAGGAGCTCGCGGGTCGGGCACGGGTCAGCGCGAGAGAGACCTCGGACGGACACGAGGTGTCCGTCGAGATCCCGCACGCGCGGCCCCGAGCGAAGTTCTGGGCCGGTGACTCCGCGGCTGTGGGCGTGCGCGTGAGGGTGCCGTGCGACACCGAGCTCGAGGTATTGACAGCGTCGGCGTGCGTCGCCGCGCACGGCCGGTACCGGACGGCCCGGGTCCGCAGCGCCTCGGGCGGGATCAGTCTCGACGAGATCACCGGCTCGGCCAGTGTCCGGACGGCCAACGGAGATGTCGAGGTCGGGATCGTGGGGGACCTGGCCGACATCGAGACGGCCTCGGGGGACGTGAGGGTGGGCGTCACCTCCGCCGGCGGCAAGATCGCCACGGCCTCCGGCCAGGTCGACCTTGGCCGGGCCGAGCGGCCGACACGGGTGCACACGGCCTCGGGCGACGTAAGGCTGAAAGACGCGCTCCAAGGTGCCACCATCAAGACGGCCTCGGGCGACCAGCGGATCGACCGAGCCGCCGCCGGCGACTACGTGCTGCAGGCGGTGAGCGGGGACATCGCCGTCGCCGTCGTGCCCGGTTCGCTCGTGCGTTTTGACGCCGGCTCGGTCTCCGGCAGGGTAGCCAGCGACATCGAGGTCCAGTCCGACCGACCCGTCGGCGGCGCCTCCGTTGACGTCGTCGAGCTGTCCATCCAGGCCAAGACGGTCAGCGGGGACATCTCGGTCATGCGAGCCGTCAGCTGAGAGAACCTGGCGTGTCGGCGTACTCGCCCCGAGGCTGGGGTCGCTGGCCTCACTGGTAGCGTCGAGTCATGCGTGCTCGTCCCCTGCTCGTCATCTCAACTGTCGCGATCGCGCTGACAGCCGGCTGTGGCGGCTCGGCGGGCACGACCGGCACAACCAGCACGACCGGCACGACGCGCACGGCCGGCTCGGCGGGCTCCAACGGCCTCGCGTCGGAGTCGGGCGACCAGATCGTGGCGGCGGCGGTCGCGGCCACGAAAGCCCAGAGCTCGTTTCATTTCGTCGAGTCAGCCGGTTCCGGCACGAGTGGCGTGACCATTGTCGGTGACGTGGGCACCTCGAGCGGCGAGCAGCACATCACTGTCGGCAACGGCAGCAGCAACGGCCACGTCACCGTGCTGTTGTCCGCGAAGACGGCGTATTTCAGCGGCGACGCGGTCGGCCTGGAGGGTTTCACCGGCCTGACCGTCAAGCTCGCGACGCCTTTGGTCGGCAAATGGATCTCGGTGCCCTCCACCAGCCCGAGCTTTGCCTCATTGGCGGCGTCGCTGGCGGTCCCGACCGCGGCCGCTCAGCTCGTGAAGCTGGGCGGAACTCTCACGAGGGGCGGCGCGTCCAAGACCTTCGGGCGGCCCTCGATCGCCGTCAAGGCGACGCAGAGCTCCTCGTCGGGATCGCTGTCGCTGACGATGTACGTGTCGACCGCAGGCGCGGCCCTGCCGATCCTCGTCGAGGGGACGACGCAGGTGAAAGGCAGCGCCGCCCGTTCTGTCTCGGCGCGGTTCAGCGGCTGGGGCGAAGCCGTCCGAGTCGTCGCGCCGAAGAGCGCGGTTCCCATCACCTCCGTGAAATCGCTCGCCGGATAGGCCTTGATGCACACCGGTGAGCTCCGACGGGCCCCGGCTCGCCACCTGTGGTGGCCCGAGCGATCTGCATGAGCCCGAGCGAGGGTCCTGGCGGGGCGGGGGACTACCCGGCAGAGCTCGAATGCGACGTCCTGCTGTCGGACGGTCGCACGGCCCGGCTCCGCCCCATCCGGCCCGAGGACGGCCCGGCGCTCAGGGCCTTCGGGGGCAAGCTGTCGCGCGAGACGGTGTACTTCCGTTTCTTCTCGCCCCGCCGGAGCATCGGTGACGAGGAGATCGCCCACTACGTGAACGTCGATTACGAGGACCGGTTGGCGCTCGTGGCCGTGGTGGAGGGTGAGCTCGTGGCCGTGGCCCGCTACGACCGTTGCACCGAGGTGCCGACCGCCGGGGCCGTCCCGGCCACGGCGCCTCCCTCTCGGCTGCCGGGGTGTGAGCCCGATGAGGCCGAGGTCGCGTTCGTGGTGCGCGACGACCACCAGGGACGGGGTCTCGGGACGGTCCTGCTCGAGCACCTGGCCTCCGCTGCGGTGCAACGCGGGATCGGGCGTTTTGTTGCTGACACGCTTCCTGACAATTACCGCATGCTCAACGTCTTTCGTTCGGCGGGTTTCGAAGAGCGTGCCCTGCTGGACGCGGGAGTCATCCGGGTGACGATGCGGCTCGAGTCCCGGCCCGAGTACCTCGAGCGGGTCGAAGAGCGCGAATGGACCGCCGCCGTGCGCTCGATCGAGCACATCCTGCGTCCGTCGTCCATCGCCGTCATCCACACCGACGGCGGGCCCGCATCGGTGGGCCACGAGCTCGCCCGCAATCTTCTCGCGGGCGGCTTCACGGGCCAGGTCCACCAGGTCGGCCCGCCGTCCGGTACCGCCGGCGGGGAGCCGTCGTACTCGAGTGTCGGGGAAGTCCCCGGCGCGCTCGACATGGCGCTGATCGCCGTGCCGGAGGCGCTGTTGGCAGATGTCGTGCGCGACTGCGGGGCCAAAGGTGTCGGCGGTCTCGTCATCGTGGCCTCCGAGGACCCGAGTCGAATGGCGCGACCGGACGGCGCGGACCGCGCCCTCGTCGAGCTCGCCCGGAACTTCGGCATGCGGCTCGTGGGTCCGGATTGCATGGGCGTGATCAACACGAGCTCGGCAATCCGGATGAACGCCAGCGTGGCCGAGCACCCGCCGCCCGCCGGCCGCGTGGCCTTCTCGTCACAGTCCGGCGGCCTCGGGATCGCGCTCTTGGGCGAGCTGGGCGGACGCGGCCTCGGCATCTCGAGCTTCGTGTCCCTCGGCAACAAGGCCGACGTGAGCGGCAACGACCTGCTCCGGTTCTGGGCGCAGGACCCCGAGACCGACGTCATCCTCCTCTACCTCGAGTCGTTCGGGAATCCCCGCAAATTCAGCCGGATCGCCCGTCGCGTCGCCCGCGAGACACCGATCGTCGCGGTCAAGAGCGCCCGCACCCTCTCCGGCCGTCGCGCCGGCCGTTCGAAAGGGGCGGTGGAGGTCGCGGACCAGGCCACCGATGCTCTCTGCCGCCAAGCCGGGGTGATCAGGGTGGGAACTCTCGAGGAGCTTCTCGAAGTGGCCGAGGTGCTGGCGAGCCAGCCTCTCCCTGCCGGGCGCCGGGTCGCCGTCGTCGGCAACGCCGGAGGATGTGCGGTGCTGACCGCAGACGCCTGCGAGAGCTACGGCCTGGAGGTCCCCCTCCTCGCGGCGGCGACACAGGAGCGACTCGCGGGCGGGGTCTCGGAGGGGTCCCTCATCGGCAACCCGGTCGAGCTGGTCGCTTCGGCTACGCCCGAGGAGTACCGGCACGTGCTCCAGGTTCTCCTCGAGGACGAAGGCGTGGACGTCGTGATCGTCACGTGCACGCCGCCCCGTCTCGCCGGCGCCGAGGAGATCGCCCGGGCGGTGGCCGAGGCCGCCTTTGCGGGCGCCAAGCCCGTGCTGGCGAACTTCATCCTGAGCGAAGGCACCCTTCGGGCACTGAGGGAGGGAGCCGGCCG
>Ga0181519_10003737_pt1 | contig 12492 bp, 9 predicted proteins | sample PEATcosm2014_Bin_26_FD_121102 | JGI IMG/M metagenome (GOLD analysis project Ga0181519, IMG submission 121102) | Peatland microbial communities from MTU Mesocosm Facility, Houghton, MI, USA - PEATcosm2014_Bin02_10_metaG | ecosystem: Environmental > Terrestrial > Soil > Wetlands > Peat | place... | reverse complement strand
GTCTCGTGGGGCCGGGCCGAGACGGCGCCCGATGGTACGCCGACTGCACCGACCTCGGGCCCTCGCCAAATGTTGCCGCGAAATCTCGGCTGAAATGGCTCAAATCGTTGAAGCCGCAGTCGTAGGCGATTTCCGTGATCGAGCGCAGAATCGACGGGTCGCTCAATAAAGCGCGAGCCTTCACCAGGCGCCGCTGTTTCGAGAACTCCGACGGGGAGTAGCCGCGATATCGTTTGAACGCCCGGTAGATGGTTCGGGCACCGACGCCCGTCAGCTCAGCCGCGACCTCGATATCGAAAGGCTTGTCGAGATGGGCCTCTATGAATTCCTCGACCCGTCGCACCTGCCAGGGAGCGCCCCCGGCGACGAACGACTTCAGATGCGACTCGCAGTTGTGCGTGCCATGCGTGAGCAGGGACACCATCATCGCTTGCTCCAATTCAGCCAGCAGGAACCGATTCGGCATGGGAGACCCTGAAATGCCGTGCGCCAGGCTGTGGAAGATCCCGAGCAGGGCCCCGGCGCGCGGGAGCTTTAGGTCGAGCGCGGGCTCGAATTCCAGAATCCGGGCGGACGGGACTCCGGTGAGTGCAGCGAGCTTCCTGCTCATGGCCGACCGGTCGACGCGCCACACGAGTTGCTGAAATCCCGCCCCGAACGACAGCGTCGCCGCGGCACGGGAGATGCATCCATCTTCGGGCCCGACCGGCAGGGTGCGGGAGCCGATCCGGGTGCTTCCGATGCCGGCGCGGTGAAATTGGACGCGGAAATAATCCGAGTCCCCGAATCGGATCTCGACCGGCGCACCATAGGAGCAAAACCACAGCTGACTGCAAGGCATCCGGAACACGTTGGCAACCGCGGACACGGGCCGCTCCCTCGGTGCGTCGACACATTCGGCTCCCAGGTGCGTCTGAACTGCGGCATGCAGATCGGCAACTGTCGATGCCGAAAATGCGCGATGGGCGGCCAGTGGATTTTTCGGTAGTGGCATGTCGTTAGGAGGATTGCGACTCAGTTCTCAGGAGCATGGCAATCTGTCACTATCCGCCAAATCGTGACAATCGGCGCCACGAAGCTTCGAGAGACCCGGTCTAGGATTCGCACTCTGGGGGCGGGGGCGATAGCTTTGGTATGCATTGACGGACCAATGGGTTGCCAACAAGGACACTATCATTCACCGCCCCCGGCCATAAGGATCCTTCCACTAGGATATCGGAGGGAATGGTTGTGGGTATAGGCGTTTTCACCTAGCCCTAGGCGGTCGCGGAGCGGCAGTGATACTCACTCCCACCGCCATGAAGTCATCGCTGCGGATATCCCGTATTGTCCGAAGCGCCGCGATGCGGAATAGTTCTCCCGGAATCAAAGCTGTTATTGATCACGGGAACGAAACCATGCCTCTGTCAATCCGGATCACTTGGCGAGATATCGAGCCGTCGCCCGTCCTAGGCGCACGCATCCGGGAGCTTGCGCAGCGCCTGACCAAGTTCAACGCCGAAATCATTCATTGTCACGTGATCATCGCGCTTCCACACAAACACAGCCATCAAGGGCGTGTCTACGAGGTTCGCATCGAGGTCACGACCCCGGGTACCCATCTCATCGCGCAGCATGAGCATCCCGCAAGGCATTCTCATGAAGATCCGTACGTCGCCGTGCGTGACGCGTTTCAGTCGATGCGGCGGCAGCTCGAGGATCACGAGAAAAAGCGCCGGCAGGACGTGAAGCATCCCGTGCCGGCGTTACAGGATCCGCACAATCTTACGGAGGGGCCGATATGATCAGTCGCATCGCCGCAATACCGGGGCAATGGTACCTCGATCGGGAGTCCAGAAATCTCTTTCAAGTTGTCAGCATCGACGCGGATGATCGTTTGATCGAGACGCAGTACGCCGATGGATCGCTGGAAGAGACTTCGATGGAGGACTGGGCTGCAAGAAGCCTGGAAAACTGCGAGCAGCCGGAAGATTGGATGGGACCCTTCGATGACCTCGGGCCCGAGGACATCGGGCTGCCGGAAGTCAACGTTGAAACACGTGGCTCGGGAATAGGGATGGACCGCGCCCTGCTCGAGATCGAGGAACGCCGGGCGCCCCCCACGAATTCCTCCGAGGAGTGACATCGGCTCCCTAGTTTGACCGCGACCGCGGGGTCCGCACGGTTATACTGCGGGTGCGATGAGACATTCACCTCCGGGCCGCGCATCCTGGCCCGCAAAGCTCTTGGCGTTGATCGCGAGGCGTCTTCTCGCCTTGCGATATCGCGTACGCGTAACAGGCGCGGCCATTGCCGGAAACCCGGGAGCACCGGGCATTCTCTTCATGCCGAACCATCCGGCGCTCATCGATCCCGTCATCGTGCTGGCGCACCTACACGGGAAATTCGGGATCCGGCCGCTGGCGCTCGAAGATCAGATCGATCTGCCGGTCATCCGGGAGCTCGCGGAACTGCTCGGAACCCTGCGTGTCCCCGTCCTCTCCGGACTCGATGAAGGCGGAGTGAAAGCGGTACAGCGATCGCTCGACCTCTGTATACAGGCGTTGAGACTGGGCGAGAACGTGTTGCTGTACCCGGCGGGCCGGCTGATGCACCATCGATTGGAGACTTTGGGGGGCGTCAGCGCGGCCCACCGCATCATCTCCGAGCTGCCGGGCATCCGGGTGGTCCTGGTGAGAACCACAGGACTGTGGGGAAGTTGCTTCGGATGGGCCTTGGGCTCGCCACCCCACTTGAAGGATGGCCTCTTCGGACATCTTGGCGGGCTGCTGGCGAGCGCAATATTTTTTGCGCCCAAGCGGCACGTTGAGATCGAGCTCGTGGAGCCCGACGACCTTCCACGCCATGGTCAACGCGCGGAGCTCAACAGCTATCTCGACCGGTTCTACAACCACGCGGCGCCGCCGGCACTCTACGTCCCTTACAGCATCTGGGAAAAAGGCGGCTCGCGCCAGATCCCGGAGCCCAAGCTGACCGCGGAACAGTCCGCGTACGATGCGCCGGCCGCAACGAGACAAATCGTGATGGCGCGCCTGCGCGATGCGACCGGCATCGACGGCTTGAAGGATGAGCAGGAGCTCGCGCGGGATCTTGGGCTCGACAGCCTGGCCCTCACCGACATTCTGCTTTGGCTGGAGCGCGAGTTCGCCGTATCGGTCCCCGGCGTGGAAGCAGTGCGCACCGTGGGCGATTTGGTCATGGCGGCATGCGGAGCCGCGGCGGCCGAGTCCTTCGATGTGCAGATACGTGCGCCATCGGCTGCTTGGCTGCAAAACCAGGGCGACTCACGCCTGCAGATTCCGGCCGGGAACAGTATTCAGCAGGTATTTCTCGCGCAGGCGCGCCGCTCCCCAGGACGGGTCATCGTGGCCGATTTGCAGCAGGGAAGCCGCACCTATCGCGACTTGATCACCGCGATTTTCGCCCTGCGGAGCCGGGTCGCCGCCCTTCCCGGGCAATACGTCGGGATCATGCTGCCGGCCTCGGTCGCCGCCGACACGCTCTATTTCGCCACGCTCTTCGCGGGGAAGACGCCGGTGATGATCAATTGGACCGCCGGCGCGCGCGTGGTTCAACTGGGCCTGGAGATGGTGGGGATCCAGAAAATATTGACGGCGGAACTGCTTCTGCGTCGCCTATCCTCCCAAGGCATCGATCTTGGCGAACTCAAGGACCGCTTCGTTTCGCTCGAGAAGTTGACCGGCACGCTTCGCCGGGCCGAGAAGCTTGCCGCGGCGATTCGCGCACGACTCTCGTGGCGGGGCCTTGCGCGCGTCACGACGACCGACACGGCGGTGGTGCTTTTCACCAGCGGATCGGAATCCCTGCCCAAGGCGGTTCCTCTGACCCATCTCAATCTCCTGACGAACATCCGCGATGCGCTGTCCAGCTTCGAGATCCTGCAGAGCGACCGCATGTTGGGCTTGCTGCCCCCGTTTCATTCGTTCGGCCTGATGGGCACGCTCCTATTGCCGATCCTCGCGGGCGTACGCGTGGTGCACCACCCGAACCCGAATGAGGTATCGGCGCTCGCCAAGATCATCGAGAAGTACCGGGTGACCCTCCTTCTGGGCACGCCGACCTTCGTGGCGAACATCGTGCGCGCGAGCGCAGGGGCCGATTTGGCCTCGCTTCGGCTGTGCGTGACCGGCGCGGAGAAATGTCCGCGGGAAACCTATGATTCCCTGAAGAGCCGTTGTCCCAATGCCGTCATCCTGGAGGGGTATGGAATCACCGAATGCTCCCCGGTCGTGGCGGTCACGCGCGAGGACGACGTCCAACCGGGAACGATCGGCAAGCCACTGCCTTCGGTGACCGCGCTCGTGTTGGACTTGGATACCGGGCAGCCCGCGGCTCCGGGCCGGACCGGAATGCTGCTGCTCCGGGGCCCGAGTATATTCGGGGGCTATTTGAACTACAGCGGCCCCTCGCCCTTCCAAACTTTCCGCGGTGAGAGCTGGTACCGGACCGGCGATCTCGTCAAAGCCGACGATCAAAACCGGCTGACATTCATCGGGCGGCTCAAGCGGTTCGTCAAAATAGGCGGGGAGATGGTCTCGCTCCCGGCGATCGAAGACGTGCTGATGAGCGCTTATGCCCGGCAGGACGATAAAGGCGCGCCCTTGGCCGTGTTGCCGACCGCGGACGATCAGCATCCCGAACTCGTCCTTTTCACGATACGGCCATTGGACCGCGCGCAGGTCAACAAGATCATTCAAGAGGCCGGATTATCCGGCTTGCACAACATTCGTATCGTTCGGGAAATATCCGAGATCCCGGTTCTCGGCACCGGCAAGACCGATTACCGCGCGCTCGCGCAACTGCTGGCGGCGGACGCGAAGTCCTGACGGCCGGGAAACCGCTACTGCATTAGATGATCCTGGCATCCTTGAGAGCGCGCAGCTCCAACTCTCCGACCCCCAGCAGCTCCCGGAGCACCGAATCGGTGTGCTGACCGAGCGTCGGCGGGCTCTCGTAACGATCGATCGGCGTCTCCGAGAATCGGATCGGATTGGCGATGAGCTCGAGCATCCCCGACAGCGGGTGCGGCACCGAGACGACCATGCCGCGCTCACGGACCTGCGGGTCGGCGAAAACCTCGGGGAGCTCGTTTACCGGACCGCTCGGTATATCGGCGATCTGCAGAACCTCGAGCCAGTGCGCCTTGTCCTTGGCCGCGAACATCGGCTCGAGCACCGGCGACAGCGCCTCACGATTCTCGATGCGCCGGGTGGCCGTGCCGAAGCGCGGATCGTTCGCCAGCCCCGGTTGGCCGATCGCGGTGCAGAAGCGCTGCCACTGCAAGTCGTTTCCGATCGTCAACACGATCAGTCCATCCGCGCACTTAAATGCCCCCGACGGCGAACCGCCGGCGCCGACGTTGCCCCGGCGCGGCGAGGCCCTGCCCGAGATCAGGTACTGCACACCCCGGTGGCTGAGAGTCGCCACCATCGAATCGAGCAACGCGACATCGATGTACTGTCCTTTGCCCTCGGGGGTCCGATCGCGATGGCTGATCGCGGCCAGAACCGCGACCGCGGCGTATAGACTCGTCAAAATATCGACGATGCTAAGCCCACTTCGCATCGGGCCGCCGCCCGCGAGATCATCGGCGGAACCGGTCACGGCCATGTGGCCGCCGGAAGCCTGAAAGATTGCATCGTACCCCGGGCGGTTGGCCATGGGTCCGGTCTGACCGTATCCCGTGATCGACAGGTAGATTAGCCGGGGATTGAGCGCCGAGAGCGAGGCGTAGTCGAGACCGAACTTTGCAAGGCTGCCCACCCGAAAATTCTCGACCACGATGTCGGATTTACCCGCCAGGCGCCGCACCAGGTCCTGTCCGGCCTCGGTGGCGAGGTCCACCGTCACCGAGCGCTTGTTGCGGTTGGCGGAAAGATAAAAACCGGACTCGCGCGTGCGCCGGCCGTCCGGGGTCGCGAGGAACGGCGGACCGTACGTGCGCGAGTCGTCCCCTTCACCGGGTTTCTCGATCTTGATCACCTCGGCGCCAAGATCGCCGAGCATCTGCGCGACCAGCGGGCCGGCCAGCACGCGGCTGAGGTCCAACACTCGAAAGCCTTCGAGCGGTCCGCTCATGTGGCCAGTCTCGCCAGTGTCTCGCGCTTGATGTGCTTGGCGAGTGACCACTTGTGAACCTCGGTGGGCCCATCATAGATCCTGAACGCCCGCACCTCGCGAAACACCTGCTCGACGATGGTATCGCGCGTCACGCCGGTCCCTCCCATGGTCTGGACGCAGCGGTCGGCGATCCGGAACAGCGCCTCCGACACGGCGACCTTTGCGATGGATGACTCCATCGTCGCCAGCGAACCGGCATCGAGAACGCCCGCACACCAATCGATCAGCAGCTCGCTCTGCTTGAGCTCGATCCGGTTGTCGGCGAGCATGTAGCCGACGCCCTCATGATCGATCAGCATCCGGCCAAACGCCTGGCGCTTCACTGCGTACTCCGATGCGATTTCCTGGGCGCGAGTGCAGGCCCCGAGCCAGCGCATGCAATGCGTCAGCCGCGCGGGCGACAGCCGCACCTGCGCATATTTGAAGCCCTTGCCCACCTCGCCGAGGACGGCCTCGCGGTCCAGGCGCAGATTCTCGATCCGCGAAGTCGGGTGCCCTCCCGGCATCGACGAGTCGAGCGTGTGCGGTACCCGCTCGATGCACATCGCCGGGTGAGGGAGGTCGACCAAAAACATCGTCGCGCCCACTCCGGTCTTCGCCATGACGATCGCGACGCTCGCGCCGTCGAGGCCGGTGCTGAAGCACTTGCGACCGTTGATGATCCATTGGTCGCCATCCGGCTCGGCAACGGTCATCAACATCGAGGGGTCGGAGCCTGCCCCATTTTCAGCGGCGGGCTCGGTCATCATGAAGGTCGAGCGCACGCGCCCCTCGAGCAGGGGTTGCAGGAAGCGCGCCTGCTGCTCCGGCGAAGCGACCTTGCTGAGCAAAAACATGTTGCCCTCGTCCGGTGCCGCGACGTTGACGGCCACGGGGCCGAGCGGCGAGAGACCGGCCGCGCGCAGCACGAGCGCAGTGTCGCGGTGCGACAGGTGCTGGCCGGCGGGCATGTGCGGGGTCATCACCCCGGCGTTGCGCGCTAGCGCCCGCGTCTCAGCGACCAGATCCAGACTTGGCCCGTGGCTCGTCCAGCGAGGATCACGCTCGAACGGGATGATCGTGTCGCGCACGAATCGCTCGACGCGCGCACCGATGGACTGTCCCTGGGTGCTGACAGAGTCATGGCTCATCATTGTTTGTCTCTCCGGATCGACCGCTCTTTGATGAGTCACCGAGTGCACCGGCAACGCAGCTAACCGACGAACCTTGTGATCATCTTTTCGTTCAAGAAATTGCGAATCGCGTAACTTCCACCTTCGGTGCCAAAGCCCGAATCCTTGACCCCGCCGAACGGCGCTTCGATCGTCGAGGAGAACACGCGGTTCACGGCCACCATTCCCGCCTCGAGCTGCTCGGTCACCGCCGCCTCGGTGGCGAGCGAGCGGGTATACACGTAGGAGGCGAGCCCGTACGGCAGCCGGTTGGCCTCGGCAATGGCCTCCTCCAGCTCGTCGAACGGGCGAAACAGTGCCAGCGGCCCGAATGGCTCCTCGTTCATCGCTTTCGCATCGACCGGGACATCATAGAGGACCGTGGGGGCATAGAAGTTGCCGGGTCGATCGAGGCGTCGCGCCCCGCAGGCGACCCGGGCGCCGGCGCGCAGCGCATCGCCGACCAGTTCGTCCATCGCCTGGACACGCCGCGGATTCGCGAGCGGCCCCATATCGACCTGCTCCGCGTGACCGCTGTCCACGCGCAGTTCCTGGGTCTTTCGGCTGAAGCGATCGAGGAACTCCGCATAGACCGGCCGCGCCACCAAAAAGCGTGTCGGCGCGAGGCACACCTGACCGGCATTCATGAACTTCATGCGGTTGAGCTCCTCGGTCGCGAGCGCGAGATCGGCATCGCTGCAGACGATCACGGGCGCGTGGCCGCCCAGCTCCATCGTGACGCGCTTCATGTGCCGACCGGCGAACCCGGCGAGCGCCTTGCCCACGCCGACGGATCCCGTGAACGTGACGTTGCGGATGGTCGGGTGCGAGATCAGAAACTCGGAGATTCGTGCGGGCTCGCCGTACAGAAGGCCGAGCGTACCAGACGGCAGGCCTGCATCCGCCAGTGCACGCACCATCCCGGCGCAGGCCGCCGGGGCTTCCTCCGGCGCCTTGAGAATGACCGAGCAGCCGGCTGCCAGTGCGGCGGCCAGCTTCTTGGCCGCCTGCGAGACCGGAAAATTCCAGGGCGAAAACGCCGCCACCGCGCCGACCGGCTCCAGGCGCGTCAGCGTGTGGAAAGCCGAGGTGCGGCCCGGAATGACCTGCCCGAAACATCGCTTGCCCTCTTCGGCAAACCAGTCGAACGTGTCCGCCGACCCGAGGATTTCGGCGCGGGCCTGAGCGAGCGGCTTGCCTTGTTCGGTGGTCAGCTGAGCCGCCAGAACGTCCGCTCGCTGTCGCAGCAGCGCCGCTGCCTCGCGCAAGATGTGGGCGCGCGCGAACGGCGGGGTCGCACGCCACCGGGCGAATCCGCGCGCGGCCGCCACCACCGCATCCTCGAGGTCCATATCGCCCGCCATTGCCACACGCCCGGCAGGCTCTCCGGTTGCCGGGTCGGCGATCGGTCGTGTGCGGCCGTCGAACCCCGTGCGCCAGGCACCATCGATGAACAGCCTTACGTCGAGCTCGATCGATTTCGCTGTTTGCCAATTCATCCGTGGTGTCCCCAAGGTATTCCGCCTCCCGCGTGGGAGCATGCTGACTTCGGCGCCTTTGGCCTGCGGCGGCTGCCCGATGCTAACGCCGGTCAATCGGATTGTCTATTGATATGACCGACAGAGTTGTAGGACAATCCGGCGCCTGGGCTGAGGGCGGCAGATTGGGGGCGGCGGTCGATGCAAGGACGACTGGTATCTGCTTCGCGGCGAGCTGACGGCACCACGTCCGGCGGCGAGGAGGAAGAAGTCTCTTCGACGGACCGCGTCGTGAACCATATCACCGCCGGCGTCCTGGCCGGCCGCTATGTACCCGGGCAACGCCTCATCGAGGCGGATCTCACCCAGGCACTCAAAGTCAGCCGCGGACCGGTGCGAGAGGCCTTCCGTCGTCTCGATGCGCTCGGCGTGCTGTCGCGCACGATGCATCGGGGCGCCTGTGTGCGCACGCTGAGCCGCGCCGAGGCCATCGATCTGATGGTCGCCGCGGAAGGGATCGACAGTCTCACCGCGCGATTGGCCGCGACCGCGGTACGAGCGCGTCGTGGCGCACGCCACGAACTCGCCAAGCTCGAGAAGGCGCTTCGGCCCTATCGCGACCGGGAATACAACCTCAGCGGCATGCCGGTGCTGCGCCAGCGGTTCTACGCCATCCTCATCGCCTTGACCGCGAACAGTCAACTGCCGTCGTTGTTTCCGACCATGCGGATTCATTTGTTGCGGCTGCAGACGCAATCGTTTCGCGACTCGCATGCCGGGCGCTCCGACATCGACGACTTCGCGGCGGTCGCGCGTGCGGTTCTCCGCGGCGATGCGAGCGCGGCCGAGCGGGCCTCGAGCGTGCACCACCGACGCGTGCAGCGCGCTTTGCTCGAGATGCCAAACGAGGCGTTTCCCAGTGGCAACGGGGAGCCACAGGCCGAATTGCGCGCGCGGCGTCCGCAGCGTAGGACCGGCAGCCGGCCCTCGCTCACGCGCGCCTGATCCGGCCATCGAGGAACACCGGTAGTGCATCGAAGATACCAAGCTCCCGGCAATGCCACCCAGTGCTCAAAGGTAGTTGTGCCCGTAAGCGGCCCACATCGCCGTGAAGCCCGGACGCAGGAGGTCGGCGAGCCCGTTCAGATGCAGCTGCTGGCCGGGAAAACTAATGGCCATGCTCTGGCTCATCTCCTCCGGGGTCAGATAGAAGTACGGGTCGTGCGCGGTCACCATGACTTCGGCAATCAAACGCAGCCCAGCCATCATCTTGAACGCGCGGTGTTCGTGGATCAGCGTTTTCATCCGCGCCTCGCTGACCTTGCCCCAGTAGCAACCGAGCGCATGGCGGTCGAATTCGTCGTCTACCCCCGTGAGCAGGCTCATCTCGGCGATGTCCCACATCGGATGGCCGTAGCCGCCGCCGTCCCAGTCGATGAGCCAGACCTTGTCCCGGCTGGGGGAGCTGTACATGATGTTGACGTAGGTAAGGTCGTTGTGCGTGAAGCACGGGATGAACGGCGCGATCGCCCGCTCCAGGCGTTGGGTCACCTCGCGGAAGAACGGCACTTCGCCGAGCCACGCGGACGGCTTCCAGTCCGTCGGTGCGGCGCCGGTCTCCATGGTCTTGAAGTAGCGTCGCACCGTATGGAACGCCCACCAGTAACTGATGGACTCGCTTACGGCGTCCGATCCCTCATGCATGATCTTGATGGTCTTGATCACCTCGGCGATGAATGCCGGATCGCGCAGCTGCGATACCCGCATCGGCGGGCCGGGGACAAAGTCCGTGATGGTGAGGTTCGGCTCCGCGTAGCGCAGCTGCGGGCCAATTCCGAGGCGGGCGGCGGCCAGCGTGCAGTGCACGACGCTCGTTTGACGTGTCCGGTATTGGTCGAATCCGCAGCGCACGACATACCGCTTGCGGTCGCCGTCGGTGACGAAGTAGGTGCGGTTCTGCAGGCCGCCGAACTTCTGTTCGAGGTCCATCTGCCCGGTCCAGATCGGCAGCTCGCGGATGTACTGCTGTGTCCGATGGGTATCCCAATCGCGGCGAAGCCTCGAGACTTCGTTGAGGAGCTGGAAGTCGTCCTTCATCGCGTTACTCCATCACGGCATGCCAGGGGCTTGGATCTACATGCATGCTAGCAACACCCGGGGACATCGATGTCCGGAACGGGCAATGGGCTGCAGGGGGATGCCGGGCGCGCGCCGTACCGCGCTGGCGCCGTCCGCTGCGAGACCACTATAATCGGATCATGGCGATACAAAAATGGCCGTTGAGATTGTCAGACAAAATGGTCCGCCAGTTTGATTCCGTAGGCTCGAGCCCGGTAGCCCGCCTCCCCCCGTGCGGCGCGACCGCAGAATGAGACTCATGCACATCGGGAGCGGTGGGCCGGCGAGACATCCATTCGGGGTGAATGCGTGCATTGCCCATGACGCGAGAAGCCATGGAGCCGCGCTCAGCCGCTGGGAACACTCCTACGAGCGGGTTCGCCCGGGTCGGTTCAGCGGCCGCGTGCACACGGCATGGCTCGGTCCAATTCAGCTGATCCACGAATGTGTAGACCATGCGATCAACTATCGCGGCACACCCTGGCGTGGCTCGCGCGTCTTCTTCTCGTACTTGCCAGATCGCGGCGAGGTATTTTATGACAACCGCTCAGTCGGCACCAGCGCGCTCGTCACGCATCGATGGGATGCGGTCGAGCGGGTCAACAGCAGTGACCGGATCAAGCTGGTCATCGTGGCGGTTGAGGAGGAATTTCTGCGCGACTATCTGGCGGCGCTGCCTGGGCTCGAGAATGCGATCCGCACGCCGAACCCGGTGTGTTACAGCTCCGACCCGGCCTCGATCACCGACTTCCAGCGAACGGTGTCCGGGATCCTCCAGGAGCTCACACAGTGTCCCGCGTTGCTCCAGAGCGAGCGACTGCGGGCAGGATTCGAGCAGCGCATGCTCGATGCGATCGTGACGGTCATCGCCAACGCCTCGGGAAGCAGCGATCGATTGCCCGCGCCGTCGACCCGGGCGTACATCGTCGGTCGGGCGATTGACTTCATGAAAGCTCACCTCGCCGATCCGATCTCGATCGCAGATATCTGCGCGGCAATACGGGTCTGCCCGCGGACGCTCTCCTACGCCTTCTCGAGCGTCCTTGGCGCCTCGCCGAAGTCCTACCTGATGGCCACCCGGCTCAACCGGACATTCCGAGATCTCGCGGATGCCCGCGTGAACAGTTCGATCGAGAGCGTCGCGGCCCGCTGGGGCTTTTCTCACATGGGACGCTTCGCGCAATATTACCGGGCCGCGTTCGGCGAACGGCCCTCTGACACCTACCGCAGGCGCGGCGGGGACGATCACTAGAGCGCTGCACCAACGGAGTCTATCCATTTCGAGCATGCCATCGCCTCGACACATCCCGGCCTCATGCGGGTTGTGCAACACTAGATCAAGGGGTCGAGAGTCCGGCCCGACCAGGCAGAGGCAGACAGCGATGGATTTCACCGGGAAGCGCGTACTCGTCACCGGAAGCACCATGGGCATCGGCCGCGGTGCGGCCGAAATGTTCCTCGAGGCCGGCGCCACGGTTGCGATCAACGGTCGCACGCCGCAGGCCGTCGCGAAGATCGTAACCGAGCTGTCCACTCCGCATGCGGTTGCGGTGCCGGGCGACGTGGGCACGGTGGATTGCTGCCGCGACATGATCGCCCGCGCG
>Ga0181519_10003736_pt1 | contig 12494 bp, 10 predicted proteins | sample PEATcosm2014_Bin_26_FD_121102 | JGI IMG/M metagenome (GOLD analysis project Ga0181519, IMG submission 121102) | Peatland microbial communities from MTU Mesocosm Facility, Houghton, MI, USA - PEATcosm2014_Bin02_10_metaG | ecosystem: Environmental > Terrestrial > Soil > Wetlands > Peat | place... | reverse complement strand
TCCAAGCGCCAGGCCCAGGAGTGATTGAGCTATGTCAGAAGCACAAGTGGAACAGCGGCGGCAGAGTGGTGCCGTGCTGCTGGTCCTGGTGGGATTGGGAATTGCCTTTGCGCTGATCGTTGCGTTGCTGGCGGCGGCCAAGGCGCACACCGGGCCGATTTATGGCGAGGCCAACATGCTGTACGCGGCGCTGGTGCTGTATACCGGCGCGGCCACGCTTTACATGGGCTACGGCGTCACCGGCATTGAGCGCTACGTGAACACGGCTACGGCGCTGACCGCACTGGGCTTTCTGGCCAACACGGCGGCCGTGGCGCATCGCTGGTCGGTGGCCGGGCGTCCGCCCTTCAGCAACATGTACGAAATGCTGCTGAGCTTTGTGTGGACCCTGGCGCTGCTGACCCTGATCGCCGAGCGCGCCTACAAGGTCAAGATCATCGGCTCCATCACCATGCCGATCACGGTCGTCTCGGTGATTCTGATGCAGTTGCTGCCCAGCGATGTTCGTCCGCTGGTGCCGGCCTTGCAGAGCACCTGGCTGCAGGTGCATGTCACCCTGGCCATGCTCAGCTACGCGGCCTGCGCCGTCAGTTTTGCCCTGGCCATCATGTTTCTTGTGCAGGACGGCATGAAGAGCGAGGCATTCCAGGCGCTGACCAGCACCGGAACCATCGCCATCTACGCCGCCATGCTCTTCACCCGCTTCCGCGGTGGCGCACTGGCTGTGACCGCCTACGATCTGGAAGGGAAGGCCGAGGTGATGGCCAGCCGCGGGCATCCGTTGTTTGTGAATATCCCCGACCTTGGCTGGCTCTATGTTTTGGTGCTCATCGCGGCCATGGTGCCGCTGGCGTTGTATATAGCCGGACAGATTCAGAAGGCGCCTGCGCTGTTTGATACGGCCAGCAAGGCCATGTTCCTCTCCATCGTTGTGCAGGTGCTGGGCCTGGCCATCTTCGTGGCGCGGGTCAAGAACGGCGAATACGCCGCGCCGGGCGTGGATGGCTTCTATCGCACGGCGATGCCGGCTAATCCCTTCCTGCTGGCGGGCATGGTCGGCGGCATCGTCGCCGGACTGCTGTACCTGCTGCTGTTGTGGCGGCGCGAGGGGCTGCAGAAGATGTTGCCTCCGGCCGACGTGCTGGATCGCGTGACCTACAAGATCATCGGCATCGCCTTCCCCCTGCTGACCCTGATGATCGCCGCCGGCGCCTACTGGGCCAACCAGGCGTGGGGCAGCTACTGGAGCTGGGATCCGAAGGAGACCTGGGCGGCCATCACCTGGCTGGTCTATGCCGGATATCTGCACACCCGCATCACCCGTGGCTGGAAGGGCCGCCGCGCTGCCTGGTTTGCCATCCTGGGCTTCGGCGTGGTGATCTTCACCTTCTTCGGAGTCACCTACCTGCTGCCGGGTCTGCACGCCTACGCGGCAGGCTGATCGGGGGCTGGAGAGATCAGGCCGCTGCCCGTGGGTGGCGGCCTTTTTGCGCCCCCGGCGTAGCCTCGTAATGGGCCCGGGCGGCATACAATAGAGCGTTGCGAGGAGAAGAGCTTGGCGCGCGTCCGATTGAACTGGCAGATTAAAACGCTGTTGCCCGTGGCCCTGGTGCTGGTCAACGGTCTGCTGCTCTTCGCCCTTATCACCCTGACCCTGCGGGATCCGGCGCGCAACCAGGTGCTGGCCGTGGGCTTTGCCGGCGCCATTGTCATCTGTGCCGTACTCTTCATGGTGCTGGCCGTGGTCATCCATAGGCCCCTGGTGGAGTTGCAGGAGAAGATTGCGCGGGTGCAGCAGGGCGACCTCTTCGTGAACGTCAGCTTTGCCCACCGCAATGACGAGATTGGCGACCTGGGCAGCCACTTCAACGACATGGTGCGGCAGCTGCGTGAGAGCCGCGAAGAGATCGAGCGGTTGCACCGCACCCAGGTCTCCCGCGCCGAGCACCTTGCCACCCTGGGCGAGATGGCCGCCGGGCTGGCGCATGAGATTCGCAATCCGCTGGCGGGCATCGCCGGCGTAATGGAGATTGTGGGCCGTGACCTGCCTTCTCATTCGCCGGCAAAAGAGGTGCTGGGCGAAGTGCAGCACGAGGTGCTGCACATCAACAAAATCGTCACCGAGTTGCTGGAGATTGCCCGTCCGAAGCCGCCGGTCTTCCGGTGGGCCGACGTGGTCAGCGTGGCCGAGCACGCCGCGCTGTTTGCCCGCGATCAGGCCTCCGTGCGGAGGGTGCGCCTGGAGGTGCTGCGTGGCCAGGACATTCCGCAATTGGAATTCGACAGCGGACAGATTCACCAGGTGCTTTTGAACCTGCTGCTGAATGCCGTACAGGCCTGTGAGGCGGGTGACACCGTGCAGGTGGAGTTCACCGGCGACGCCCATTATGTGGTCATCTCGGTCACCGACACGGGCAAAGGGATTCCGGCGGATGTGCTGCCCAATATCTTCCGCCCCTTCTTTACCACCAAGGGCAACGGCACCGGACTGGGGCTGAGCCTGGCGCGGCGGATCGTGGAAGAGCATGGCGGATGGCTCGAAGCCACAAGCGAACTGGGCCGCGGCACGCAGTTCCGCCTGTCGCTGCCGAAGACGCGCGAAGAGGGTTAAATCCCGCACGGTTACTTTGGATACATGCATGTCCGCCTTTGACCGTGATAATCTGAAGTGCTGACTCGAGGAATGTGAAGTCGTCTGATGGCGAGTGAAAAAGTCTTAATTGTTGATGATGAACGGCTAGTCCGCTGGAGCCTGCGCCAGAAGTGCGAGGAGTGGGGCTACCAGGTCAGCGAGGCCGAAAGCGGCACCGACGGATTGCGCGTGGCTCGCAACGAGAGCCCGGATCTGGTGCTGCTCGACGTGCGCCTGACCGACATGAACGGTCTGCAGGTGCTGGAGCGGCTGAAGCAGAATGGCGACGCGCGCGCCGTCATCATGATCACGGCCGACCCCCAGTTGGAAGACGTCAAGCAGGCCCTCAAGCAGGGCGCCTACGACTTCATCGGCAAGCCGGTGGACTACGACGAGTTGCGCGTGGCGGTGAAGAATGCCCTGGAGGCCACGCAGCTCCGCACCGAAAACGAGCGGCTGAAGAAGGAAGTTCTGCAGCGCCGCCGCGCCGCTTATCACGACGTGGTGGGCGAGAGCCAGAAGATGCAGGACATGTTGACGTTCGTCAACAAGGTGGCCAGCAGTGAGGCGACCACCATTCTCATCCAGGGCGAGAGCGGCACGGGCAAGGATTTGATCTCCCGCGCCATACACTTTGAGAGCCGCCGCAAGGACAAGCCGCTCATCGTCATCAACTGTTCGGCCATCCCGGAAACATTGATGGAGGCCGAGCTCTTCGGCCACGAAAAGGGCGCATTTACCGACGCCAAGGCGATGAAGAAAGGCCTCTTCGAACAGGCCGACGGCGGCACGCTCTTCCTGGACGAAATTGGCGAACTCAGCCCCTTGTTGCAGGCCAAACTGCTGCGTGTGCTGGAAGAGCAGGTGATCCGCCGGGTGGGCGGCGTCAAGGACCAGGAAGTGGATGTACGCGTCATCGCCGCCAGCAACCGCGACCTGGAGAAGGCTGTACGCGAGGGTCAGTTCCGCCAGGATCTGTATTACCGCTTGGCGATCATCTCTATTTTCCTGCCACCGCTGCGCGATCGCCGCGAAGACGTTCTGCCGCTGGTGAGTTTCTTCATCGAGCGCTACAACAAGCGCTTCCGCAAGAGCGTGCGCGGCATTACTCCGGAGACGCGCGACCTGTTGCTGCAGCATGACTGGCCGGGCAATGTGCGCGAGCTGAAAAACGCCATTGAGCGCGCCATGATTCTGGAAGACGACGACCTTCTGCACCCGCTGTATCTGCCGTTTTCCGTGGGCTCGCCGCTCAGCAGCCTGACGGCCTTCGAGGTCAGCTCGGGTGGCAACGTGTCCAGCGGCCACAGCGTCGCCGGCGGCGCAACGGCTGAGGTTCTCACCGTGAACGGCAAAAACCTGCCGCGTTTGAGCATCCCCGAAGGCGGCACCAGCCTGGAGGAGATCGAGCGGGCAATGGTGGAGATGGCCATGCAACAGGCCAACCGCAACCAGACGCAGGCAGCCAAACTGCTGGACATCAGCCGCGATGCTCTACGCTACAAGTTGAAGAAATTTGGGCTGATGCATTCGGAAGAAGAAGAATCAAGCCCGCAGACAAACGGTTGATTTCGTCTTTTGCGGGATAGCTATTTATGGCCGCCCACTGGGTGGCCTTTTGCCTGCTCTTCTCATGGCCTTCTGGCCATCGGGCCGTGTGAACTCGCGCAAGGCTGCGCTAATTGCCGCAAGATTCCTGAATCTGGAATAAGACGCCGCAGAACTTCCTTTTTCAACTTACTGAAAACAAAGCGAATATATCGCAAGAAAAAGCAGTGGTTTTGGCCCTCAGAGTGCGACTGACCTATGTGGATAGGAGGGCCTGATGGAACCGACACTGGTGGTGATTGGCATAAGTCTGCGCAGTGCCAAGCTCGCCGTACGTGAGCGTTTCCTGATGGACTCCACGCAGAAATCAGCCGCCCTCGACTGGCTGGTGCGCTCTGATGCCGTAGACGAAGTCATCGTGCTCTCCAACTGCAACCGCACGGAGTTTTTAGTGTGGACGCAGGATGCCTCGGAGGCCGCCAGCTCGGTGCTGCGCTTTTTGGCCCGCTCCAACAATCTAAAACTCGCTGAGTGGTCGAATTTTTACCGCCTGGTGGGAGACGCCGCGGTGGCACACGTGCTGCGCGTTGCCTCGGGAGTGGACTCGGTCGTATTTGGCGAGCCGGAGGCGACCACCTCGATGCTTTCCGCCTGGCAGCAGGCGCAGCGTGCCGGCACCACGGGCCGCTTCCTGGATGCCATGATGGCCAAGGCCTTCAGCGTGGCCGCCAAGGTGCGGCAGGATCTGGGCGTGCATTCGCACATGGTGACCGTGGCCGAAGCGGCGGTGACCATCTGCCGCGAGGCGCTGGGTGAGTTGAAGAAGCGTCGCGTGCTGGTGCTGGGCGCCGGACAGATGGCGATAGCCGCCGTGCGCGAGCTACAGAACCACGACGCCGGCGAGATCACGGTAATCAATCGCAGTTGGGACCACGCGCAGCAGTTGGCGCGGCAGTACAAGGTGAGGGCTCAGCACTCCGAGAGCCTTTGGGAACAGATGCTGGCCGCTGACGTGGTGATTGCCGCGGCCGCGCATAAGACGCACATCACGGCCGATGAGCTGGAAGTGGTGATGCGCGAGCGCAAGAATAAGCGGCTGGTGATTGTGGATGTGGCCGTGCCCCGCACTGTAGCCGCCGAGGTCCGCGAGTTGGACGGCGTGAGTCTGCATGACCTGGACGACCTGTGTGCCACGGTGGACATGCGAGACGGACGCCGCGCCAACCTTCCAGCGGCCGAGCGCATCATCGCCGAGCAGGCCCTTGGCTTCCGCGGCCAACTGTTGACGGAGAGCGTGCTGCCAACCATCAGCGGCATGCGCGAGCGCCTGGAGCAGATCTGCCGCCAGGAGGTCGAACAGCTCAAGGATCAGTTTGGGCCCTTTACCGAGGATCAGGAGCTGGTGTTGGAGGCTTTCTCCGCCCACGTGACGCAGCGCATCGCCGCCAGTCTGGCGCGCCAGCTCAAGGAGATGCCTGGCCGTCCCGAACTTGCAACGGCCATTCAGCAGCTCTTCCAACTGGAAGAACTGAAGAACGAACACGACCTCAAGGCCTGCGACTAAGCTCTTCCTGTCAGAACTGCTGAAGAAGCTGCAGCCCCTACAACTCCCCGCAAATTGTTTTCCCCTCTCCCATAATTGAGCCGTTCCAAAACAGCATTGCCGTTGCGTGCCAACTTGCCCAGGCAGGCCCGCCACGTGGCGCACCCGTAGCCCTTTGCCGAAGGAAAGAACATGGACGCCACGTGCGTCCGGAGATTTTCATGCGGTGGGCCGCGGCAACGCCACGGCGCAAAAGGGGGAAGCATGAAGCGCTGGAGCCTGCTTTGTGTACTGTTGCTGACGGCGGCGGCTTTTGGCCAGGGTCAGGGAAATTGGGCCTTCAAGGGAACCGTGATCCGGATGAAGATGGGCGCATGCGGCATTACGCACGGCTTCATGGTCGCCATGGCTGGGGTTCCCGCAGCGGCGCCCAACTGCCCGGAGTACACCATCATGAGCGACAAGGTGGTGTATGTGGTGGCCGGAACCAGGCACGATGTCTTCATGCCGCTGGCGGAGAACATGGACTTCGTCATCCGCCGCAACGAACTGGTCACCTTCAGCACGGATGAGAAGAACAGATCGCGCTTCACCATCCAGGCGATGACTCTGCGCGCGGAATGGGATCGTGAGGAGGCGCGAAAGGAGTTGCAGAGCCGTTACATGGAGCGCAGCGTGAACTACGAGGTACGGAATCCGCCGCGGGCCAGTGTGCTGCCTGCCGCACCCGCGCCGGTAACCGCGCAAAAATAATCTCCACCTGAGCGGCCAGGGCTCATCGCGGTCCCTTTCCTCCCCCGGGGATTGGGGCCGCTTACGTGGCTGCTGACCTGCGAGCTATGCTGTTTCCTTTCGCGCCGCCTCCTGGCGCACTCTCTGTTACGGGAGCGCCGCCACTCCAGTAGAACGGCCACTCGCAGGCAAATATGAAACCCACTCCCTGATATATTCACCCCGCCGTGCTTCTTCCACGATGGTTTCCCGCGCCGCCGTGCTCCACAACACCGGCGTTACCAAGGTGTCGTCCGCTGCCTGAATTTCCAGGCCCACAAGACCGTTTGCTGCTCTGTGCGAAGGAGCGGCAATGGAACTCAGCAAACTGCAGCGCATCATCCTCTTTCTACTTTCACTTGGATTGGCCCTGGGGCTCTGCTCCCTGCCGGCGAGTGCCGCCGACGAGCCCGGCTACGTGCTGCGCAGTGACGTGCGCGAAGTGCGCCTGGCGTTCTCCGTCCGCGATGCCCAGGGCCACATGGTGCCGGATCTGCACCCGGCCGACGTGGCGGTGGACGACAACGGCCGAATCATCCGCCGCTTCCGCAGCTTTCGCCCGGCCGCCGAAACGCCTCTCGACGTAGTCATACTGCTCGACGCCAGTGACTCGGTGGCCACGCACATTCCCGAGGAGGTGGAGGCGGTGCGACGCTTTGTAGCCTCCAGCAGGTGGGGAGCGCAGGATCGCGTCTCCATCCTGACTTTCGGCGGCCTGCACTGGAAGTTGCTGTGTGCGCAAAACTGCCGCGACCAGCAGACGGAACGCGAACTTGGGCAGTTGCAGCCTCAGGGCACCACGCCACTCTACGACGCCATGCACGAGGCGGCCAAACTACTGGACCGCTCGGCCACCCCGGAGACTCGCCCGGCGATGGTGCTGTTCAGCGATGGAGTGGACACGATCAGCATCCACGGAGCGCCCGAGGTCGTGCAGGCGGCCCAGGAGCTGGAATGCGCCATCTACACGGTGAACTCACGCACTCGCCGTCAGGGCGCGGGCCACGGAGAGGATGTGATGGAATATTTCAGCGAGGGCACGGGTGGCATGAGCTTTTTGCCGGGAGGCGATGCTCAGTCTGCCCTGCAACTGGTGCTGGAAGACCTGCGCAGCGGATATCTGCTGACTTATGAACTGCCGCAACGCACGGGCGGCGAGCACAAGGTCAGGATGCTGGCTACGGCGAATCCACGGCTGCGCTTCCGCTCACGCCAGGCTTATCGCGAGGCGGACGGCGAGTAAGTCGCGACGGGAGTTAAATCTCCCAAACAAAGCCGTCGAAGGTGTGCAGCGACTGGAAGCCGAGGCGCTGGTAGAAAGCCAGGGCCGTCTGGTTCTCCTCGGTGACGGTGAGCGAGACGGAACTGAAGCGGCGGGCGACCAGGTCGGCACAGCAGTCGCGCAAAAGATGTTCGCCAATGCCGCTGCCGCGATATTCGGCGAGCGTGCAGAGCTGCGTGATGTGGCCCACGTCGTGGCTGACGCGCGAGCAGAGCAGCAATCCGGCGCGGGTGTTCGACAGGCGGTGCATGGCCACGAACGATGCCGCGGGATCGAAGACTCCGCAGCCCGGAAAGCGCACGATGTTGTTCAAAAAGCGCAGCGAGCCGCTGATGGTGCGGTACTGGTCGTTGACGTTGCTGTCCACATGGTTGGCGTAGGCGGCGGTGATGACCTGCGCCGCGGGCTGATAGTCGGCCTCGGTCCATCGGTGCATCTCAATGCCGGGCTCCAGGGGCCTCTGCGGCGGGTGGTAGTGGGGGTCCAGCGGAAGCGTGAGGAATTGCCGCTGGTAACGGCGGAAGCCCTGGCGCAGAAATGGCTCGGCCATCTCATGCGCGGGGTGCACAAGCAGTTGTGCCTCCACGCGGCGGGTGCCCGGCGACTGTTGCAGGGTGTTGATGGCGTGGCTGAGCAGTTCGATGGCAATCTCGCGCCGCCGGCCGCGCGTGGCGACGTCATCCAGCACGTAGAGATCGCCGATGACGCCCTTTGACCCTTCGTAGACGAAGAAGCAGTAGCCATACACGCGCCCGCGCTCAATGGCCGCATAGCCGGGCAGGATGCGCGAGTCGGCGTAGCGCAGAATCATCTCGGCCGAGGCGTGATAATCCCACTGCAAAAGACTGTGCCAGGCTTGGACCTCCTCCTCCAGCACGGGGCGCAGGTCATGGGAGGTAAAGTGCCTGAGGTCGAGGATCTCCACGAAGGGGCTATGGCTCCGGGCGGAAGCGCCGCAGGCCACAGTGTAACGGAAGTACAGTGCGGCAAAGGTCCCACGGAGGGTTACTATGCGGTGACCTTGTGGGCAAAATCGCCGCCTGTGAGTATGTGTGGCCGAAAATCTCCGCCGATGAAGGCGCGCGGGTTAGGGCAAGGCGGTAGCGGCGCCGATGCGGTAGATCTCCACGCGGGCACGCCGGTCCTCACCCAGGTAGACGATCGCGCGCTGGCCGATCAGCTCATGCAGCGCACTCATGGCGCCCATGCGCAAAACGAGAACGTGCTCCGCGGCCGGCACTGCGGCGGGCAACTCGTAGACGGCGGGCGAGACTTCCAGGCCCTCGTAGGGAGCGACCGGGCGGTCGAGATAAAAAGCCAGTCCCAAGGCCATGTTTCGGCTGACGCCAAAGGTGGCCAGCGGACGCGCGCCGGGTTCATCGAGGGCCTGCAAAAGCTGCGCAACCGGCCGCGAACTCTGAGTGGCATCCACGGCCGGAGCCAGCCCCCGGAGCACGAGGCCCACCAGCAGGATCATCGGCAAAAGGGTGACAAAGCGCAGTATCGGCCAGCCCAAGCGCAGCATCGGCAGCGCGACCAGCAGGAAGATGGCGGCGAAGGTCGCCGCGGCCGCGGCCATCACCATGGCCGTCAGGTGGATGTGGAAGACCACGCGCGGGGCGACCACTAGCGCGGCAGCCAATGTGCCCAATAATGTCGAGTGCAGCAGGATGCTCACCCTGCGCGGTGGCTCCTCCCATCCGGCGCGCCGGTGGATGGCCGTCGCGCCCAGCATCAGCAGGGCGGGAATGCCCGGCAGAATGTAGCCGGGGAGCTTTGAGCGCGAGAGCGAAAAGAAGACGATGGGCAGCAGCCCCCACACGGCGAGATAAATCTCAAAGCCGTAACCGGGCTCGCCCTCATCTGGCACAATGCGCTGGCGAAAGCCACGCCAAGCATCGTGCAGTCCGTGCAGCAGCCACACCGTCCACGGAAGGGTTCCCGCCAGCGCCACCGGCAGGTAATACCAGAAGGGCTGGCGATGGCGGTATAGGTTCGATCCGAAGCGCGCCAGGTTGTGCTGCAGAAAGAAGACGTGGAAGAACTCCGGTGTCTCCCGCTGCACGGCCACATACCAGGGCAGCGCCACTGCCAGAAACACAACGATGCCCAGCGGATCGAGCGTGCGCCAGATCGCGCGCGGCGTCCCACGCAGCAGGCAGAAGGCAACCACCACCAATGCGGCCAGCCCCGGGGCTACTGGGCCTTTTGCCAGCGAAGCCACGGCGATCATGGCATAGAAAAATGCGAGCAGCAGCCGCGGATAGGTGAGCCGGGCGACGCCATCATCCGCGGCCTCAAACTCCGATTGATACCACGCGAACCACGCCAACAGGCCAAGCGTAAAGGGAGCGGCCAGCAGCATGTCGGTGGCCGCCGCGCGGGCAAAACCCAATACGAGCGCACCGCTCGCCACCATCATCGCCGCATCCAGCCTGGCGGCGGGGCGAATGCGCCGCACAAACAGAAAGACTCCGACGGACATTGCCGTGGCCATCGCCGCGGCAGGCACGCGCGCCGCCCAATCCACGATGCCGAATATGCGGAAGCTCACCATCTCCGCCCAGTAGAGCAGGATGGGTTTTTCCAGCCAGGTGTGTCCGTACAGGTAGGGAGTAATCCAGGTGTGGCGGGCCATCATCTCCCGTGCCACCTGCGCATAGCGCGGCTCATCGGGGCCCAGCAGCCCAATGCCAGCCAGGCGGAAGAAGAAGAAAAATCCGCACAGCCCGCCCAGCAGCAATAACTCGCGAACTCGATCCCGGCTTAGGCGCATGGGATTAGTGTAATCGAGACTAGTAATTGTGTGAGGTTAGAGGGTCTTCCGGGCCAACACCACTAGCCAGCCAAGTGCGAAGAGACTAGCTGTGAGGATCGCGAAAAAATTAACGAGAAGCTGCTTTCTTTCTCGTTCGACACCTTCGTAGGGCTCAGCTTCGGCATGAAGGATGTCAACACTAAGCGAGTTGGCGCGTTGTCCCAGTCGCCATAGAGCCAGCAGTTCCGCGACTGTAGCCAATGCAAGGATGGTGACATAAAATCCCCACGCAGGTACAGTGCGACCCAATTTCACAATGTCCCAACCCTCGGCATAAAGAAATATCCCAATCAAAACAACGGCCACTACGGACGCAAACGCAGACGCCGACTTAAATTCTGTTCGGGTTCCCATTGTGCGCGACCATGGGAACTGGGGGATCATAAGGCGAATCAAGACAAACAAAGGGATCCACCAAATTGCCTTCAACATATCTAGAATTCGTTGAGCTTCGGGCATTATTCTTTTTACTCCATCGGTATCCCGTTACGGCTCATCCTTGTAGATGGCGATCTCGGCCCGTCCGCCTTCTTTGATGCGCGCGCGGAACATTCCCGGCGTGTTGAAGCTCCATGCCAGTTGGCCGTCGGGCGTGATGGCGATGACCCCTCCGTCGCCGTGCGCTGCGCCAAGTTGGCGCTGCACTACATCATCGGCAGCCTGCTGCAGCGGAATCCCCTTGTACTGCACCAGCGCGCAGATGCTGCGCGCCACCGTGTAGCGGATGAAGTACTCGCCCACACCCGTACCGCTGACGGCGCAGGATTCGTTCGACGCATAGGTGCCCGCGCCGATCACCGGCGAATCACCCACCCGGTTCCAGCGCTTGCCGGTCAATCCTCCCGTGCTGGTTCCGGCGGCGATGTTGCCATGGCGGTCGAGCGCGACAACGCCGACGGTGCCATACCTGTGGCCATCGTTTGATAGATCGAAGAGCGACGAGCGTGGCTTGTCGGTGCCAGGTGCCGGAGGAACTCCTGCCGGGCGCGGAGGCACGGGCAATCCCTGGCCCTCAAGGTCGTGCACCAGATCGCGCCAGCGCGCCTCGGTAAAGAAGAAGCTGGGAGGCACCTGCTCCAGATGAACGCTGGCGGCAAAGGCATCCGCCCCCTGGCCGATGAGCATGACGTGCGGCGAGCGCTCCATCACGGCCCGCGCCAACGAAATTGGATGTCGCGTGCGCGTGACGTCCGCCACGGCCCCGGCGCGCAGGGTGGCGCCATCCATAATGGCCGCGTCCAGTTGATTGGTGCCATCGGCGGCAAACACGGCGCCGCGCCCGGCGTTGAAGAGCGGATTGTCCTCCAGCAACTGAATCGCGGCCTCAATCGCATCCAGCGACGAGCCGCCCTTATTCAATACGGACGCAGCGGCCTGCAAAGCCTCATTCAGTCCGGCGCGATAGGCGGCCTCACGCTCGGGAGTCATGCGTGCGCGCTCCATTACCCCGGCGCCGCCGTGCAGCACAACGGCCCACTGATGAGCGGCGGGCTTCTCCGGCGCGGGCTTGCCGGCAGAGGTGGCTACGGGTGCGCTCTGTCCATAGACCATGACAGAGCAGAGGAGCAGAAGGGCGATGCGGAGCTTCATGGAAAGTAGTTATACAACGTTGGCCGCCCGGGCGCACGCTGTCGGGGCAAAAGAAAATCGCCCGGAGGTTGAAGCCTCCGGGCGCGTCATGCAGTGCAGTGTTACTTAGGCAAGGAAGAACTCTTTGGTGATGTCGAGATACTTGTCGGCGGGGATGTGGCTTTTGATGCTGCCGTGAGCCAAACCGCCATCCTGCGCCAGTGCCAGGTTGCCTTCCGTGGTGTAGGCGGCCAGCTTCTTGGCGCTGTCGGCCACCAGGTTGCGAGCCATCGTGCCGCTCAGCAGGTTGCGGAAGTTCGTCTTCGCGTCG
>Ga0181519_10003735_pt1 | contig 12497 bp, 9 predicted proteins | sample PEATcosm2014_Bin_26_FD_121102 | JGI IMG/M metagenome (GOLD analysis project Ga0181519, IMG submission 121102) | Peatland microbial communities from MTU Mesocosm Facility, Houghton, MI, USA - PEATcosm2014_Bin02_10_metaG | ecosystem: Environmental > Terrestrial > Soil > Wetlands > Peat | place... | reverse complement strand
TCGGCTGATGCCACCACAACAGCCCGAAGCTGACCGCCAGTACGAGCAATCCGGCGCCGATGAGCACGGGTAGCAGCTTACGCATCGAAATGGACCTTCTGAGAGCGGCCTATCGGTTCGTAGTCCACCGGGGGTTCTTCCCCGCTACGGCAGCGAATAAGATGGCGTGATGGCAAGGTTCATAGGACCTCTCCAGAATACCATGCCGGTAGCCGACCCGGTGCATTTGGCCCGCGATGAAAATCTCTTCCATCCCGCAGATTTATCGCCATTTGGCGCGATGGCGCGAGATATTCGGCGTACTCAGCAAATACGGACTTGCCAACTGGATTAGCCACTTGGACTTGGAGTTCGCCAAGGAGCTGTTCAAGGACCCTGGCGGAGAGTCCTTGGCCCGGTTGAATCCTGAAACCCGGATCCGTTTGGCCTTGGCCGAGCTGGGGCCGACGTTCATCAAGCTCGGGCAGATTCTGAGCACCCGCCCCGACCTGGTCGGCGTCGAATTGGCCACGGAGTTGCAGCGGCTGCAAGACGAAACGCCCAGCGACTCGCCCGATAAGGTGCGGGCCGCGATCGAGGCGGAGTTGCGTCAACCACTGGAAGAAGCGTTCGCCTGTTTCGACGATCGGCCGTTGGCTTCGGCATCGATCGGCCAGTGCCACGCCGCGCGGCTGCATTCGGGTGAGCAAGTGGTCGTCAAGGTCCGCCATCCGGGCATCGAGGACAAGATTCGAGTCGACCTCGACATTCTCACCGGGCTGGCCATGCTGGCCCAACGCCTGCCGGAGTTCGAGAACTATCGGCCGCGGGCGATCGTCGCCGAGTTCCAGCGAACCCTCCGCCACGAGCTCGACTTCGGCCGCGAAGAGCGCAACATGCAGCAGGTAGCACGCGATTTCGCGGGCGACCCCCGGGTGCGCGTGCCCCATTCGTTTCCGGCTTTTTCCAGCAGTCGCGTGCTGACGATGCAGCGGCTGGACGGCATCAAGCTCAATGAAGTCGAACGGCTGAAGGCCGCCGGTTTGGATCTGGAAACGATCGCCCGGAACGGAGCTGAGTTGTATCTGTCGATGATCTTCGGGACCGGCTTCTACCACGCCGATCCGCATCCTGGCAATCTCGTGGTACTGCCGGGGAACGTGATCGGGCTGCTCGATTACGGGATGGTCGGGCGGATCGACGAGCCGCTCCGCGAGGACATCGAAGAGATGCTCGTGGCCGTGGCCAACCAGGACGCCACGCATCTGACGGCGATCATCAAGCGCTTGGGTTCCGTGCCGCCGGGGCTCGACCAGGCGGCGTTGGAGCAGGACGTGGCCGATTTCGTCGCTCACTACGCAAACCAGCCGCTCAGCGAATTCGACGTGACTGGCGCGCTCAATGAGCTGGTCGAGATGATTCGCCGATACCGGATCACGCTGCCGCCGCGGATTGCCCTGCTGATCAAGGTGCTGGTGATGCTCGAAGGGACGTCGCGACTGCTGGCCCCGCGTTTCAACCTGCTCGACGTGATGCGTCCGTACCGGCGGCAGATCGCCCTGCAGCGTCTCTCGCCGCACCGCCAGGCACGCAAGCTACGGCGGTTCTACATCGAAATGGAACGGCTGGTCAGCGAGTTGCCGCGCGGCTTGACCGATATCTTCCGCCAGGTGCAGTCCGGCAAGTTCGACGTCCACCTGGACCATCGAGGGCTGGAACCATCGGTGAACCGGCTGGTCTACGGAATGCTCACCAGCGCGCTGTTCCTAGGTTCGACGCTGCTGCTGAGCCGCTCGGTGCCCCCGCGCATCTGGCTGCCACTGGCCGAGGAGTTTTCGCTGCTGGGCATGCTCGGCTGCATTATCAGCCTGGTGCTCGGCCTGCGGCTGTTGCGGGCGATCAGCAAGTCGGGGCATCTTGATCGGCACGATGCGCACGACTGAGTCGCGCGATCGGCGCAGGCCGCTCTTCAGGCTGCCGCTTGGCGAGGCGATTTCGGCAGGGCCTCGGCGCCGAAATCCGAATACTCTCTCAGCAGCTCCATGATTCGCGCGTCCAGCGCCTCGAGATCCGAAAGCAACCGCTCCTGCCGCATTTCAAGCTCTTGCAGCAGGTCGGCACGGCGCGGGTTCGAGTCGGTCACCATCGTCAAGACTCGCGGGACTGGGGCCAAGGTCGGGTCTCAGGGCGGCCGTAAATGGCCGACACGATGCCTATCGGCCGCGCGGACCGTTAGGGTTGAATGACCTTTGCGTGAACCGCCTAGGGCCGGAAGCTGGGTCGAGTTTGCGGATCGTAGGGCCAGTGGCGGTGCCGGCACTACCGCGCGATTACTGAACGTTTGTCTGCTAGCGCGGGTGCGAGTTGGGGCTCTTCCGTCCCCCGAGCGCCGTTTACAAGCCCTGCCGCTGGTACGTATACTGGCCGATTCCCCGCACTGCCGATGAATGGCAAGTGCGAAGATCGGTTTGGCGCGTCCGGGGGCTCGAGGCCCGGTTCGCGGTTTCCCCACCCTTTATCCTCGAACGTGAAAGGAGCGACCGTGTGGTTAAGTTGAACGTACGGGACCGGGAGTCGATTCAGGAGGCCGTTCGTCGGTTCCGTAAGTTGGTTGAGCGCAGCGGCATCAAGAAGGAAATGCGCCGCAAAGAATACTACGAGAAGCCCAGCGAGACGCGTCGCCGCGCTCGGTTGCGTGCCGAACGCCGCAGCCGTCGCACCCGCCTGCCCGCCTAGTAGCCGGGCAGCCTGGAACACCACCCAGGCCGAGGCTTCGATCGTTTGGCCCGCGCGGCGGCCGCACCGCGGTTGCCCGGGCCTCAGGAAAGTGAACGGCCTAGCGCACCCATGCGCGATCTGACAAGACCAGAGCTAGCGCCGATCGGCAAGACATCAGTTGCCGGTCGGCTCGTCGCCGATCGTGTTGGCCTGCAAGAGCTGCTCGAACCGATCTGGGTCTTGCAGCATTTTCGTGAGCGCGACCATCGGGTCGCCGCTGACCGCCGGCGAAGTCGAGCAGACAATCTTGGTCTGCCGATTGGGATCCGGAAGCGCCAGCGTGGCGGCCGATGGCAGCGGAGCTAGCGGCAGTTCGTTTTCGCGCATCAGTCGCGAGATTTGCCGTCCCACCCATTCACGCTTGGGGGCCTCGGGCCAAGCCAGCTCGGGCGGCGAGTTCGGCGCCGCCTTGGCCACCAGCTCTTGCGGCGGCACGAAGTCGGCGTAGACGCTCAGCCGCGGCGGTAGCGGCCACAGGGCGATGCCCGCGGCTACGGCCGTGCCGACAGCCGCCGAGGCCGCAAACAGCGCTAGAATTTGGCACACCTTCATGTTCATTGCCCACCGAGTCGAGCCCATCTCGACAGCACCGCCAGCGCAAGCTGCGGCTGGTCGCAAAGAATGCTCGCGGGGCCATTTATCGGCCAACCGCGCCTAGTTTCGCCAGTCGATTCGAGCGGAATCTTCGGCAAGGTTTGCCCGGGTAGCCAGGGCTCTGACGCCTTATCCCAGCAGCGGCTGGATCGCCTGACCGCCGTCGACCACTTTGATCGGTCGACCGATAGGGCTGATGTACTCGCGTGTGGCGTCGACCTTCAAGCACTTGTAGATCGTCTGGAAGAGATCCTTCTCGGTATAGGGGCGATCCTTGACCTCTTCGCCACTCGCATCGGTCGCGCCTACGACCTGCCCACCGCGAATGCCGGCCCCGGCCAGGGCCGCGCTGAACGCCTTGGGATAGTGATCGCGGCCTCCGCGCGGGTTGATTCGCGGCGTGCGGCCGAACTCGCCCATCCAGACAACCAACGTGCGCTCCAGCAAGCCGCGCTCATATAAGTCGCCGAGCAGCGCGGCATAGGGCTGGTCGAGTTGCCCGCACAGCGAACGGTGCCGGTCGAAGTTGTCCTGGTGCGTGTCCCAGTTCGGCAAGGCTGCCTCGACGAACGTCACACCTGCCTCGACGAGCCGCCGCGCCAGCAAGCACGCATTGCCGAAGGCCGTCTTGCCGTAGCGCGAACGCATCTGGTCGCTTTCCTGCGCCAGGTCGTAGGCCTTCATCTGCGGGCTGCGAATCATCCGCGCGGCATTTGCGTAAAGCTTGTCATGATCGCGCTCGCGCTCCGTGACTTTGCCCGCGGCTTGTTCCAGCTTGCCGACGATCGCCAGCCGCCGCTCGAACCGCTCGGGCGAAGTGCCGATGGCCACGTTCTCGGGCGGGCGCGACGGATCGACCACGGCGAAGGCGTCGTACTCGGTTCCCAAGAAGCCGCCATTGGACGTGTTGGCGAAGGCATTGCCGATCCTCACGAATGCCGGCAGCTCGCAATCGCTCTGCCGCACCTGCTTGGTGACGACCGAGCCCATCGTCGGATGATGCAAGCTGGCCAGCGGTACGTTCGACGTGTGCATCAAATAGCTGGCCCGCTGATGGTTTCCCTCTTTCGTCGAGAGCGAACGGAGCAGGGCTACCTGCTTCATCATCGTCGCCAGTTTGGGCAAATTGTCGGCGATGCGAATACCGGAAACCGCCGTGTCGATGGCCTTCGTCTCGCCGCCGTTGTCGTGCCCAGGCTTAGGATCGAGCGTCTCGAACTGGCTTGGCCCGCCTGGCATCCAGAGCAGGATGCAGGCCATTCCCTGACGCCGTAAGTCGGCCGCGCGCGTGCTCAGCAGGTCGGTCCATCCGAGCGAACCGCCGGCCACCGCCGCTGCCGACAGCCCGTGCAGGAAGTCACGGCGGCCGACGACCCCGTGGCGATCGGTGGCCAAGTGCAGACGGCGCTCGATGTGCAGGTCCATGACAAGCGGTTCCTCAGCGGTACGTGAGATCAGGTCGCTCAATTGCGGAGCAGGAATTCGGTCTGATTGATGAGCGCCCACAACAGGTCTTCGAAGGCCTCGGCACGGCTGGAGACCGAATGTACGTAGTCCTTGGCGACCGTCAGCTCCTTGTCCGTCGGCTCGCGGGCCAGCGTGCGCAAATACAGATCGACGATCGCCTGCTCGTCGTCCGTCGTCGAGGCCAGCAACTTGCCCAGCGGCAACTCGCGCTTCGTGCCGTTGATGGCCGCCGCCAAAGCGGGCGAGTTCATCAGCGCGAGCGCCTGGGGAATCGAACCGCTCACCTCGTTGCGAGGTACGCTCGGATCGTAGCCGAACAACAAGCCGAACCGCGCCCGGGGCGCCGCGGTGAGACGCTCCAGCGGACCGCCACTGCCGACATTCGCCTGCCCGCTCATCGAGCCGACCACCGCCAGCAGGTTGTCGTAGACCTGATCGGAGCGCAGGCGCTGCGCACAGTTGGCGGCGAACGGAACCTGATCGGGGAGCCGACGCGGCCGGCTCTCGCGCTGATAGGCGGCCGTCGCCGTGATCGTGCGCAGCAACCATTTCAGATCGTAACCATGAGCGGCGAATTCCTTGGCCAGCAGGTCGAGCGTATGCGGGGCCGAGCAAGCACGCTCTGGTCCAAGATCGTCGACCGGCTCGCAGAAGGCTTCCCCAACCAGCTCGGACCACAGCCGATTCACCAGGGCCTTGGCGAACCAGCCGTCGCCGCGGGCCGTGAGCCAGTCGCCCAACTGGCCGCGACGCTCGTCGTCGGTCACGCCGGTCTTCAGCCGCTGACCAGTGGCGAAGAAGACGGGCGTCATCAGCTTCCCTTGGGCCGTCGGATTCTTCAGGTCGGGCATGTAGTGCTCACGCGCGCCGCGGCCCTGTCCGCCTGCACCGCGGTAGAGCGGGGCATTATCGGTCGAGACGATCTCGAATCCGCGGGTCTGCCCATTCTGGAAAATCTGGCGGATGCCGACCCGCGGAAAGAACGCCGCGAACTCGTGGAACTGCTCGCGCTTCCAGCGATCGGTCGGGTGATCGTGACACTGGGCGCATTGTATCTGGATGCCCAGGAAGATCCGCGAGGTTTCCGAGGCGACGTCGTTGGGATCGACGCCTTGGGCCAGGAGTAGCGCTGTCGGGCCCTCTTCGGCGACGTTGCCCTTGGCTTCGATCAAGTCGCGTGCCACGTTGTCCCAGCCCACGTTGCGGTTGAACTGATCCGCCAAATACTGTTCGAGTGGCCGGGCTGCGATGAGGGCGCGGTCTTCGACGCGGCGATACATGATCACGTCGCGCCAGTAGCGCGCCCAATTGCGGCCGTACCGCGGGTCGGCCAACAGCCGATCGACGAGCCGGGCTCGCTTATCGGGCGAAGGGTCGAGCGCAAACAGCGTGATCTCGCTGGGCGTCGGAAGCTCGCCGACCAGGTCGAGCGTTGCCCGACGCAGGAAGGCTTCGTCACCCGTCGTCGGCGCCAACTTCACGTCCGTTCGCTTGGCGAAGACTTCATCGGCCAGCGTGCGATCGACGCGGGCCGAGAGCGAGTCCGGGCCGGCTGCCGTCGACGCGGGCGGTTCGTTCGTCGCGCCGCAGCAGGTCTTCAGCAACATAGCCTTCTCCAACAGGGCCACCGCCAACAAGGCCAGGGCAACGTGAGCCAGGCGTGTCGTCATAGGTCGAGGTCTTTGCTAGCGAGGGGCGAGGCGAGTCCGGTGAGCAGGGCCACAGCCGGCCCCGTCGATCTCATTCTCATTGAGTTAAACCCTCGTTGGCCACGAAAGTTTCGCCGACCCTTCACCAACCCTGCTGCCCGGCCGCGGCAAGCTGCGCGGAAAGGGTAGGTCCAGGGAACTTAACGCCAATCACGCCAGATTCTTACGACACTATAACCACCCCGTAACCGGGACCTCACAACCGCCGGATATACCCAAAGGCGCCGGCTTTCCCGGTCCACGCGCTGGACGGGTGAAAGTCTCGGCCCGACCCATCGACGGACGACCGGCTGGAAGGGATCTCCTCACCTGTTACGTTTAAGGAGCCGACCATGATGTCGCAGGTTGCTACGACGCGGACGAACATTTCCCGAGCCGACTTGCACGTTCACAGCAAGTATTCGGACCGGCCGAGTGAGTGGATTCTGCGACGCGTCGGCGCTCCGGAAAGCTTCACCGAGCCGCTCGACATCTATCGCCGTTGCCGCGAACGCGGGATGGATTTCTTCACCATCTCGGACCACAACTGCATCGAAGCAGCCCTGGAGATCGCCGATCTGCCAGGCACGTTCTTGTCGACGGAAGTGACGACCTACTTCCCCGAGAACGGCGCGAAGGTTCACTGCCTGGTGCTCGGGTTCAACGAGGCCCAATGGCGCGAGATCGATCGCCTGCGGCCGAACATCTACGAGATGCGCAAGTACCTGCTCGCCGAAGACATCATCTACTCGGTGGCTCACCCGCTGTTTCGCGTCAACGACCGGCTTTCGGTCGATCAGCTCGAGAAGCTGCTGGTGATGTTCAACCGCTTCGAGGGGATCAATGGCACGCGCGATCCGCGCGCCGCCAATCTGGTCAAGGCGATCTTCCGCAACCTGACGCCCGAACTGATCCAGCAAATGGCCGACAAGCACGGCCTCGAGCCGCTTGGCCCGACGCCCTGGGTCAAGACGTTCACCGGCGGCAGCGACGACCATGGCGGGCTGTACATCGCCAGCGCCTGGACCGAAACGCCGCGGGCTCGGACGGTTGACGAGTTCCTGGAACACATTCGTCAGGGCCGGCATGAGATGGGCGGCGAGTCGGGCACGAGTCTGCGGCTGGCCCACAGCTTTTATGAAATCGCCTACAGCTATTACAAGACGCGGCTGTTCGACGACTCCTCGGCTCGCCACAACGTGCTCGGCGATCTGTTCGATCAACTACTCACTCCGACCGACAATGGCGCACCGGGTTGGCTGGGCAAGGCGCGAGGAGTGGCCGGGCGGCTGATGCGCGACGGCTGGAAGCCGCAGCTCAGCCCCACCGAACAGACCTTGGCTCGCGAGATCGGCGCGCTGTTCGCCGAGCGCGAGGAATCTCGCCGCGAGTCGCAACCCGCACAGGCCGACGACCAGCGGATCTTCCAAATCGCCTGCGACGTGAGCCAGAAGCTTAGCTACGCGTTCGTGCAGCGGTTTCTCAACAAGGTCGGCGAGGGGGAGTTGATCGAGAGCCTGCAAACCTTGGCTTCGCTCGGGCCGGTGTTTCTCAGCGTGGCTCCCTACCTGGCCGCCTTCCGCACGCAGCACAAGGACGAAGCCTTCTTGCAAGAGACGGCCGAGCGCTTTCCGGCGGCCAACGCGCTGCGTTCGAAGGGAGAAGGGCGGGCCTGGATCACCGACACCTTCTCCGATTTCAACGGCGTGGCCCGCACCGTGCGTTCGTTGGGCGAAGCGGCGCTGCGCGACGGCAAGCAATTGACGATCGTCACCTGCGACTCCGCAGCCACTCCGACAGACGGAATCCGGCTGAAGAACTTCACGCCGCTCGGCGAATTCGAGATGCCCGAGTATCGCACCCAGCGGCTGTCGATGCCGCCGCTGCTGGAGATGATCGAGTATCTCGAACGCGAACGCTTCAACGAGCTGATCATCTCGACGCCCGGCCCGCTCGGGTTGTGCGCCCTGCTGGCAGCGCGGCTGCTGGGGTTGAAGACCTCGGGCATCTACCACACCGACTTCCCGCGCTACGTCCGCTGCCACACCCACGACGAGGCCTTGGAGCGTGTGACCAGTTGGTTCATGAATTGGTTCTACAATCAGGTGGACCGCGTTTACGTGCCGAGTGAGTCGTACCGCAAGCAATTGACGTCGCTGGGTGTCGAAGCGGGCCGAATCCGGCTGTTCGGCCATGGCGTCGACACGAACCTGTTCAACCCCAGCCGCAAGCAAGCTGGCTGGTGGAAAGCACGCGGACTCGGCGATGGGTTCAACTACCTGTACGTCGGCCGAATCTCGCGGGAGAAGAACCTCGGGTTGCTCCTCGACACCTTCGCCGAAGTCCGAAAGCGCATGCCCGATGCCAACCTGCTGATCGTCGGCGACGGTCCGCTACGCGAGAAGCTCGAGTCGCGCGGCGACGCGGGTGTCGCCTTTACCGGCTGGCTCGATGGCGAGGAGTTGGCGACAGCCTTCGCCGGCGGCGATGTGCTGGTCTTCCCCAGCACGACCGACACCTTCGGCAATGTGGTGCTCGAAGCCCACGCCTGTGGCTTGCCGGCGATCGTCAGCCACCGGGGTGGTCCGCGCGAGATCGTCGCTCGACACGGATCGGGCCTGATCGTGAACGTCGACCATCCGTTCGCCCTCCGCGAAGCCATGCTGGCCATGCCCAATCGGACGGACCTAGCCGAGCTGCGCGACAAATCGTTGCAGACGGCGCAAGAGAGCCGCTGGGAATCGGTGCTCGACGCGCTGTGGAAGGGCGAATCGTTCCCGCAAGGCATCGCCGAGACCGACATCGTCGAAGCCGATTCGGAAATCGACGAAGAGGTGCTGCTGGCGCTCGACTTCGCGTAAAGCCTGTTTATGAAAAGTGCAAAGAGGGTGGTACCCGGGAGGCATTTGGACCCGGGCTGAGCCAGTCAGGCTTCGGCGTTTCGCTTACACCTGGGCAAATTGCCGCTCGCGGCGTTTGACGAGCACGATCTCGTTGCCCGTCTCGCTGATCGTCACGTCGTCCATGAACATCCGCATCAGCACCAGCCCCCGGCCGGTCTCGCGCGTCATGTGCGCGGGGTCGGTCGGATCAAGATCGCCAGCGGCGCCGAAGCCACGGCCCTCGTCGCGAATCACGAACCGGGCTTCGCTGCGCGTGACGACGGCTTGCACAAGGATCTTGCGGTCGCGGTAAGGCGCCTCACGACGACGCTGGGCGAGCACGTCGTCCCCTTGCGGCGCGAGCAGATTCGAGCGCACATCTTCCAGCTCTTCGCTCGTCAGCTCCAGGTTGCCGTGATAGAGGGCGTGCAGCAGGGCTTCCTCGAGCGCGATGGCCACCTGCACGCGGCTCGTGTCGTCGACCAATCCCATCGCCGACACGGCCTGCTGGAGCTGATCCACCAACGGATGCACCAGGCTGCTGTCATTGTCGAGCACGAACTCCATCCGCCGCTCGTCGGCACACTGCATCAGCCGTTGAAGCTGGCGATTCGAGCGGGCTGCCGCGAGCACGTTCTGCACCGTGTCGAGCAGGTGCTTGCCCAACTCGCCCTTGGGCACATAGCTGGCCGCTCCCGAGAGCAAGGCCTGCACCGCCACTTCCTCACTGCCGTGGGCCGTCATCAAGATGACCGGGACCAGTGGGTAGCGCGCCCGCACCGCTTCGACCAGTTGCAGCCCGTTCATGAGGGGCATCTGCAGGTCGGTGACCACGAGGTCGGGTAGCTCGCGTGCGAAGTGCTCGAGCGCTTCGGCGCCGTCGTTGGCATAGGAGATGGTGTAGCCGCCGTGCTTTTCCAGCAGCCGGCCAGCCAAGCGCCGGTCCACGGCCGAGTCGTCGACGATCAGCACATGATCCATGTAGGCACGTCAAAGCTGCGGGTTGAGTCGAAGTTGCCAGCGCTGCTTAGCCTACCATCCCGCCATCGGAAGTCCACATTTTGGCCGTCGGCACCCTCAGCCGGGCGGAGACAAGCCAAGCAGCTCGTAAATCCGCGGGTCGGCCAGGCTGTCGACGACCATCGTCGCCCGGCTGAAATCGTGGGTCCGGCTGTGCCCCCCGGGGACGGCGACGGCCAGTGTCCCGGCCCGCGCCGCCGCCAGGCAGCCATTGGCGCTGTCTTCGAGGACCAGCACCTCGGTTGGGTCGAGGGCGAACCGCTGGCAGGCCTTGAGGTATACCTCGGGCTCGGGCTTTCCGTGGACGACGTCTTCGCTGGTCAGCACGAAGGCGAACCTTGGCTCAAGCCCCAGTCGCCCCAGCACGTTACGAACGAACCGGGGGGCGCTGCTGGTGGCGATCGCCTTGGGCAGGCCGAGCCCTTCGACGGTGTCGAGCAACCGGGCGGCCCCGGGCATCAGCTCCAGTCGCTCGTCGAGCAGGTTGGCGAAGATGTCTTCGGTTTCGTCGGCCAGGGTCTGGGGTGTGTCGTCGAGCTTGTGCCAGTCGATCATGATTTGCAGCGCGACCCGGCTGGGCCGCCCCATCATCTGGTCAAGCAGCTCACCGGTGAAGACGTGTCCACGCCGGCGAAGCAGCTCGCCGCCGACCTCTTGGTACAGCTCTTCGGTATTGACCAGCAGTCCGTCGAGATCGAAGACGACGGCTCGAACGCGGCGAACAGGGGGAACAGACATCGACAGCACCGGGGGGAGGAAGTGATGAGTGATGAATGATAAGTGATGAGTGAGGAATGAAAAAGCCGTTTGCCGCTCGCCTATCTTGCTTCGCTCATCGTTCATCACTCATCATTTCCTGCGGTCGAGTGCTACGGCGGCGAGAATCACGCTGCCCAGCACGATCTTCTGCGTGTAGCTTTCGATGCCCGTGAGGTTCATGCCGTTCTGGATGACGGCGATGATAAAGGCCCCGGTCAGCGTGCCGAAGATGCGACCTTCGCCGCCGGCCAGCGACGTGCCGCCGACGACCACGGCCGCGATCACGTACAGCTCATACATCTGGCCGTAGGTCGGCGCGCCGCTTTTGAGTTGCGAGGCCATGACGATCCCTCCCAGCCCCGCCAAGGCACCCGACAAGATGTAGACCAGCACGACCACGCGCTCCACCGGCACGCCCGCCAGCCGAGCCGCCTCGCGATTACCGCCGACAGCGTAGATTGCCCGGCCGAGGGCCATGCGAGTAATCAACACGTGGGCCAGGGCATAGAGCGCGAGCATCAGCAGCACGGCGTTGGGGATACCGAGCAGGCTGGTCCCGCGGCCTAGGCCGATGAACCGCTCGGGCACCTGGTCAATGGATTGGCCATCGGAAGCAAGGTACGCGATGCCGCTGGCGACGAGCATCATGGCCAGCGTGGCGATGAAGGCCGGCACGCCCAGCCGCGTGACGACCAGGCCCGAGAACCCACCGGCCGCAGCGCACACGGCGATGCCCGCCAGGCTGCACAGCACCAGGCCCAGGTTCGAGGCCTCGGTCGCTCCGGCCAGGTCGCGAATCGTGATCGTGGCGGTCACGGCGCTCAGGGCGATCAGACTCCCCACAGACAGATCGATGCCGCCGGTGATGACGACCAGCGTCATGCCGACGGCCACGATCGCGATCACGGCGATCTGATTGGCGATGTTGAGCAGGTTGTCGGTCGAAAGGAAGCTCGAGCCGCGCTCGGTCGCTGGCCGGATCAGTGTCGCGTCACGCAACTTCGGGTAATCTGCGGCCAGTGCGTCGTAAATGCCCCACTCATACGTGGCCGGTGTCGTGGCAATGAAGTCGATTGTCGTCCCCGCAGCCAGCAAATTGGCGAGCTGCTGGCGGGCCTGCGCGGGCGTGCCGACGGCGCGCGCGACGACCGAAAGACCAGCGCCCGGCAAGTCGGCCGCCAGGCGGTCGGCGAACTGTTCGTCGGCGGCGGTCGGTCGGACGACGATCGCCACACGCGTGCGCCCTTCGGCGGCAGCGGCGATCCGGCCGGTCAATTGCCGGGCCGCGGCCGACCCGGAAGGCTGCTGCTCGCGCCAAGTGGCCAGCGTG